>WNGQ01000932.1_pt1 | contig 30360 bp, 33 predicted proteins | sample 5407661 | NCBI WGS metagenome assembly WNGQ01 (sample SAMN13153382, study PRJNA577476) | soil metagenome | isolation source: 60 cm soil or saprolite under Garry oak tree replicate 2 | place: USA:California | collected 2016-06-15 | reverse complement strand
CGCGAACTACGGCGCGCCGCTGGTCGAGCTTCAGGTCCCGCCCGGCGTGCTCACGCTGGAGCAGAGGGCGGCGATGATCAAGGGCATGACCGACGTCATCTTCAACGCGACGAAACTGACGCCAGGACCGACCCGGGTATCTTTCGTGCAAATCATCGAAACCGCGGAAGGAGGATTTGGCGTCAACGGCCAGGTTTTCGTGCCGCGACCCAAGTAACTCGTCGGCCTCCGCGGGCAGGCCCTGGCTTGACCCTTTGAGCCCATAAGCCTAGTAATGCAAGGTATGGAAGGCGAAATGCTCAAGGGTCACCTCGACATGATCGTGCTCGCCGCGCTGGCGGCGGCGGGCTCGGCGCATGGCTATGCGGTGATCGAGGAGATCAAGCGGCGCAGTGGCGGTGCGTTCGACCTGCCGGAAGGCACCATCTATCCGGCGCTGCATCGGCTGGAGCAGGCGGGCCTGTTGTCGAGCCGCTGGACCACCTCCGATATCGGGCGCCGGCGGCGGGTCTATTCGCTGACCAAGGCCGGCAATCGTGCGCTCGCCGAGCAGCGCGCGGTCTGGAAGCAGTTTTCCGACGCGATCGGCGGGTTGCTCGGCGGAAACAGGCCACGCGAGAACCCGGCATGATCCAGGATTATCTCGACCGGCTTTCGCGCGAACTCGATTTCGATCGCTCGCTGTCGCGCCGGGTGCGGGAGGAAGTCGAGGACCATCTGTGGGAAGCCGTCGAGGCCTGTCCGACCGGCAATGGGCTCGAGGCGCAGGCGCGCGCCATCGCAAGTTTCGGCGACGCCCGCACGATCGCGGCCCAGTTTGCCGTGGTCTCGCTCGCCATGCGCAGCCGACGCGCCGGCATCGCCGCGGTTCTCGTCATTGCCGGCGTCTTCGCCGCCATGAAGCTCCGTGTGGCCTGGTATGCGGCAATACAGTGGGCGATCAGCGACGACATGCGGGCGATCTCTGGCCTCGTGCTGCAGATCGACCGCTATGCGTTCTTTGCCGCGCTGATCATCGGGCTCGGCGGCTTCGTCTACATCCGCAGCCGGCAGATTCCGGCCGCGTTCCATCCGGCCTATCGGGCGCAGCTGCGCCGCTTCTTTCTGTTGTGCGGGCTAGCCGCAACGGCGCTGGTGGTTTCCGTCATCAGCGATGCGGTGCTCACCGCGCTGCAGTTGCGCGGGACGGGATTGACCGCCATGTCCCTGGTCCCGATTCTGTCGATGGCAATCGAGATCGCATGTGTTGGAATTCTGATCTTTCACATTCGCAGTGTCACCTTGCGGGCGGCGTCGACGGCGGCCTTGATTCCGCGGGAATGAGGTCCACCAGGCCTTGCGCGAGCCGTTGACGCCCAGGGTTTGCATCGGGGCTCATTCAGGGGATGGGGGAACCGGGAGTTCCAATCATCCAACGAAACCGATGGCGGTTCAACAGGATGTGGACCCACGCAAAATCCCTCGGAATCCGGGTGGATCGCAAGATTGTCCAAGCCTAGATTCCATACCAGCGAGAGAAAAGGGGCAGATCGGAGATCAGGAGGCCCGCCATGACAGACCAGCATTTCACCTTGTTCGATACCCCGATCGGCGTTTGCGGCATCGCCTGGGGTCCGCGCGGCATCAATTCGGTGCAACTGCCGATGGGCAGCGAAGACAAGACCCGCGCCCGCATCCGCCAGCGGCATGACCAGACCCTTGGCGAGATCGAGGAGGCGAGACCCGCGCCCGCCGTGCAGCACGCGATCGGTCGCATCGTCGATCTGCTTGCGGGGAAGCCCGACGACCTCGCGGACATTGTGCTCGACCTCGAGGGCGTGCCGGAATTCCACCGCGGCGTCTACGACATCGCCCGCACCATTCCGCCGGGCCAGACCATGACCTATGGCGATATCGCCAAACGGCTCGGCGGCGTGGAGCTGTCCCGCGAGGTCGGCCAGGCGCTCGGCCGCAACCCGTGCCCGATCGTGGTGCCCTGCCATCGCGTGCTCGCGGCCGGCAACAAGCCCGGCGGCTTCTCCGCCAATGGCGGGGTGGTGACGAAACTCAAGATGCTTCAGATCGAAGGCGCGGTGGTCAATCACACGCCGAGCTTGTTTGAGTGAAGGGGACCCTCCCCCTCCAGGGGAGGGCAAGGTTACCCATGTCCCGGTTGCTCAAGAACAGCGCGGCTGTGGATTCAATCCGACCCGAACTTGAACTTGCCGTCGCCTTCGAGGTATGGCCCGGTCCGCATGTAGAGCTGGCCGTTCTGGCCGATGAAGAACAGCGTGCCCCTCGGCACCTTCTTGGCGCCCTTCAGGAGGTCGCCGGCATTGTTGGTCCCCATCTTGTAGGCAAAGGTCTTGCCGTCCTTGTCGTAGCCATAGCCCATGTCCGGCTTCAGCTCCCAGGGCGTGGCGGCGGAGGCCTGCGCCAACACAGGCGCGGTCAGCGCGCCCAGCGCCGCCATGACCAAAAGTGCTTTCGTTGCAAATCCCGTCATTTTCATCCTCATCCTCCCCGTATCATTGTCTCGAACAAATCACGAACGTCATTCGTCCGTCAATACGACCTGTTGCGCGCGCGACATCACGTCTGGCCCATGACTTTGTGATTCCCGGCAGTCGACCTTGCGACTATCGTGCGCTTCAGGTCTAGAACCGCACTTACAGAAAATAGTAATGGGGATGATTCGGATGAACCAGCTCGTGAAAATTTGCTTGGGCCTTGGGCTGTCGTTGCTGACGCTGGTGTCCGCCCGTGCCGACGAATTCAAGCTCAGCAACAACCAGCGGATTTCGTGCAGCCGTGGCGCCGCCCCCGGCAAGCTCAACACCGCGACCTGCAAGTCCTACACCTATGTCTTCAACGTCAAGACCTCGGAATATTTCCGCTGCCAGGTCAGCCTGGCGCTGACGCGCGACAACAAGGAAGTGATCAACGTGCAGACCGACGGCGGCTGCACCAGGAAGCCGCGCATCTTCGACACCGATTCCAACTATGCCTTCGACGCCACCGAGACCGAGCCATCGAACATCAATTCGTATTTCGGCAACGGCGGCTATTCGGTCTGGGCCGCCGACACCACCCAGCAGAAAGTGCGCGGCTGCATCACCATCGCGTCGGGTCTCGGCTCGGACATCTCCAAATGCCTCGACATGACGTTCCAGTGAGCTGGCACGGTCCGGTTTGGCGGCTTCATCCTTCGCGACGCGCGCAAGGGCGCGCTCCTCGGGATGAGGTCTCAAACCCTCATGGTCTGAGGAGCGCGCAGGCAAGTCTACGCAGCCTGCGTAAACTTGGCTGCATGCCGCGCGTCTCGAACCATGAGGCTTTGATGACGCAGCAAGACTAATTCCCCATCCGCGCCGAGGCCGGGTGGCCCGGCAGCTTGAAGCGCTTGCCGGTATCGGTGACCTCGCCGCCGTTGACCTTCAGGATCGAGAAATCCTGATCGAGGAAGTTGCCGGCCAGGATGTATTTTCCGTCCGGCGTGAACATGACGGCTTCCGGCAGTCCGCCGACCTCGATGTCCTGGGTCTTGGTGACCTTCTTGCCGTCGATCTTCAAGATCGAGAGGCTGCCGTTCTTGTTGTAGAAGTAGGCCTTCTTCATGTTGGAGCCGCGCAGGATGGCGGCGACCGCGAGATCGCCGTTCGGGCTCATTGCGAGTCCCTCCGGGCCGTCGCCGACCACCACGCGGTCGATGATGCGCGGCGGATTGGCCTCGAGATCGATCACGCTCGTGGTGTCGACGCTGCCGTCGGAGGAGCCCGCGCCACCATTGTCCGAGGTCAGCGCCAGCTTGCCGTTCGGCGTTACTACCGCGTTGTAGGGCCATTGGCCGGTCGGCAGATCGACCTTGTTGTAGGTCACCTTGCCGCCGGCAATGTCGAGCACGGAGACCTTGTGGGCGGGAAAGCGCACCGCGAGCGCGCGCTTGCCGTCGGGGCTGAATACGACATGCGCGACACTGTCGGGGAATGTCACGGTATCGGTGATCTTGACGTCGGTGCCGTCGACCGAGAGCACGCTGATCGAATTGTCGCCGCGGTTGGCGACCAGCGCCATCTTGCCGTCCGGACTGATACTCAAGCCGGATGGCTGCTTGCCGCCGGTAATGGTGTCTGCGAGTTTCGGCGGGCTCGCCTTCAGATCGATGACATAGATCTTGTTGTCCGGAACCTGCTTCAAGGCCTCGCCATCCTTGGTGTTGTCGATCGAATCCGCGACCAGCGCGACCGTGCCGCTGGGGTCGATGGCGAGATTGACCGGCGGGCCGACGATCGAGTTCTTCAGCAACAGGCTGGCGACGATCTTGGGGTCTTCGGGGTTGGCGAGGTCGACGATCAGAACCTGGTCCTTGCCATCAGGAGCAAGGACCGGCTTGCCGTCATCGTCCCACAGGATCTTCTCGTCCAAGCCTACGATCATGAACGGCTTGGCGACGGCGGGCGCGAGCAGGCCGGAGCCGCAGAGCAGCACGGCGGCCGAAACATAGAGTGCAGCTATTCGATTGAGTGGCATCGTGGCGTTCTCCCGGAATAGGCGGCCTCTGATGGGCCGGTTCGCGCGCAGAGACTATGCGGAGAGCCGTGCACTTGCCAGCGCCAAGCACCATCGGACGGTGCGCCATTCGCATGGGTTGACCGCCGAGCCCGCGCCGTTTTACGCATCACGCCGGCCTTGGAAGGCCCCAGGCATCTGCGAACCATGACAAGACAGGGAGAAGACGATGGATCGCCTCAAGGGCAAAGTGGCCGTCGTGGTCGGCGCCGGCTCGATCGGGCCGGGCTGGGGCAACGGCAAGGCGACCGCGGTGACGTTCGCGCGCGAGGGCGCGCACGTGTTCTGCGTCGATCGCAATCCGGCGGCCGCGGCCGAGACCGTGCAGATCATCACCGGCGAAGGCGGTAGCGCCATGGCCTTCACCGCCGATGTCTCGCAAGGGAGCCAGGTCGAGGCGATGGTGAAGGCCTGTCTCGAGGCCTATGGCCGCATCGACGTGCTCGACAACAATGTCGGGATCGCCGAGATGGGCAGCGTCGTGGAGGTGACGGAAGCAAGCTGGGACCATGTCTTCGCGGTCAATCTCAAGAGCGCCTATCTTGCCATGAAGCACGTCATTCCGGTGATGGTGAGTCAGAGCGGCGGCTCGATCATCAACATCTCGTCGATCGCCTCGATCCGCCATCTCGGCATCTCCTATGTCAGCTATGGCACCAGCAAGGCGGCGATGAACCAGATGACGCGCACGACGGCCGTCGAGTTCGCCGCACACCACGTGCGCGTGAATGCCATCCTGCCGGGCCTGATGAAGACGCCGATGGTCGAACATTCGGCTGGGTTGGCGGCGAGCTATTCCAAGGGCGATGTGGAGGCGATGTGGCGCGCCCGCGACGCCCAGGTCCCGATGGGGCACATGGGGGAAGCCTGGGACGTCGCCAACGCAGCGCTGTTTCTCGCCTCGGACGAATCGAAATACATCACCGGCATCGAACTCGTGGTCGACGGCGGCATCACCTGCAGGGCGGGCGCTTGAAGTGTGTGGGCGCGCTGATCCATTCGAATGTCGCCGAGCCTTGGAATCCTCACGCAAGTGTCGTTGCGGCGGTACCGATCGGCAATCTAACATCAAAATCCAAGTGTATAATCGCCGCAAAGCCGCCGCCGTTGCGGTAGCAGATCGAAGCGGTCTGACGATCCGTTCCAAGATGGAGACATTGCTGTCGGAAATCAGATGCGAGTTGGCCCGAGAATCCTGATACCTGGGATTGTGGTTGCAGGCCTGTTGTGCGGGCTGCCGCGCATCGCCGGCGCGACCGGCACTGAGCCGGCGCAGGAGCCGTTGGTCGACCCCGCGCCGTGTGTCGCCGCAGTCGCGGCAAATGACGACGACAAGATCGTCGCGGTGTGCGGCGCGCTGATCGACAACGAGAAGACCGCGAAGGGCGACCGCATCAAGGCGCTGATCGCCCGCGCGGGCGTGTATCGAAGCAGGGATCAGGTCGACCGCGCGATCGGCGACTACGACACGGTGCTGTGGCTCGATCCGGCATTGGCGGATATCCACAACAGCCGCGGCGAGCTGTGGCGCAAGACGGGCGACCGGCGCAAGGCGCTTACGGATTTTGCCGCCGCGCTCAAGCTCAAGCCGGATTTCGCCGCAGCCAGGGCCAACCACAAGGACCTCTCGCTCGAGATCGAGCGCATCGGCGCGTTGATGGCGGTCTACAACAAGCCGAGCTTCAATTGCGCGACGGCACGGCGCGCGGTGGAAAAGGCGATCTGCGCCAATCCGGAACTGGCCAATCTCGACCGCGAGATCAATGCGGTGAATGCCAGGGTGGTGCAGCGCGCCACGACGGCAGAGCGGCGCGCGGCCCGCGCCTTGCAGCAGGAGCAGGACGAGTTTCTGGCCCGCCGCAATGCCGGGTTCGGCCGGGCCGATTTCGACCTCCTGAAAGCCATGCGCGAGCGCCTCGACCATCTCGTGGTCGTCGAGCGCGGCGGATGACGTCCTGGGCGCGAAGCCCGCGCCGATCCGCCCTGTTAGGCCTTGAAAACCAGCCGCTCCGCGTGACAATGCCATCGGACGCAGGTATTCGACCGCGTATTGATCCTGATCATGGCCGGCCTCGCCGCGGCCATTCACGTCAGGGTGACAGAAAATCAACCCGGGAGCGCGCCATGAGCATCCGCGAGAAAAGCAGGTATCACGAGGTCCATGCCCGCTCGCTCGCCGATCCCGAGGGCTTCTGGGGCGAGGCCGCGGCTGAGATCGACTGGATCGAGCCGGCGAAAGAGATCTTCGATCCCGCCATGGGCCTCTATGGCCGCTGGTTCGTGGGCGCCGTGGTCAACACCTGCTACAACGCGCTCGACCGTCATGTCGAGAATGGTCGCGCCGACCAGATCGCGCTCATTGCGGATTCGCCGGTCACCAAGACGGTCACCAGGCTCACCTATCGTGAATTGCTCGACGAGGTGAAGGCGTTCGCCGCCGTCCTGCAGGATTTCGGCGTCGTCAAGGGCGACCGCGTCATCCTCTACATGCCGATGGTGTACGAGGCCGTGATCGCGATGCTGGCCTGCGCGCGGATCGGCGCGGTGCATTCGGTCGTGTTCGGTGGCTTCGCCGCCACGGAGCTCGCCACGCGCATTGACGACGCGAGGCCGAAGCTGATCCTGTCCGCGAGCTGCGGCATCGAGGTCAACCGCATCGTGTCGTACAAGCCGCTGCTCGACGAGGCCATCGATCTCGCCACCCACAAGCCCGAGGCCTGCATCATCCTGCAACGCGAGGAGCAGGAGATCTGCCAGATGATCGGTGGCCGCGATCATGACTGGGGGCATTTGCGCGCATTGGCCGTTGCCGCCAAGCGATCCGCGCCGTGCGTTCCGGTCAACGCCACCGATCCCCTCTATATCCTCTACACCTCGGGCACCACGGGCAAACCCAAGGGCGTGGTGCGCGACAATGGCGGGCATCTGGTTGCGTTGAAATGGTCGATGTTCAATCTCTACGGCGTCAGGCCCGGCGAAGTCTGGTGGTGCGCCTCCGACATCGGCTGGGTGGTCGGCCACAGCTACATCGTCTATGGGCCGCTGATTCATGGTGCGACCTCGATCCTGTACGAGGGCAAGCCGATCGGCACGCCGGATGCCGGCGCGTTCTGGCGGGTGATATCCGAGCACAAGGCGGTGGCGCTGTTCACCGCGCCGACCGCATTTCGCGCCATCCGCAAGGAAGATCCGGAAGGCATTTTCATCCGCAAGTACGATCTGTCGAAATTCCGCACGCTGTTTCTGGCCGGCGAGCGCGCCGACCCGCCGACGGTGGCATGGGCGGAGCAGCAATTGAAGGTGCCGGTGATCGATCACTGGTGGCAGACCGAGACCGGCTGGTGCATCGCCGGCAATCCGGTCGGGCTCGGCCAGTTGCCGGTCAAGCACGGCTCGCCGACGGTGCCGATGCCGGGCTACCAGGTCGACGTGGTCGACGAGGCGGCGAAGCCGCTGGCCGCCAACACCATGGGCTCGATCGTGATCAAGCTGCCGCTGCCGCCGGGCTGCCTGCCGACCCTGTGGGAGCAGGACGAGCGCTGCCGCGAGGCCTATTTCAGCGAATTTCCCGGCTACTACAAAACCTCGGATGCGGGCTACAAGGACGAGGACGGCTATGTCTTCGTGATGGGCCGCACCGACGACATCATCAACGTCGCTGGCCACCGTCTCTCCACCGGTGGCATGGAGGAGATTCTCGCGTCCCATCCCGATGTCGCCGAGTGCGCCGTGCTCGGCATCAAGGACGCCATCAAGGGCGAGGTGCCTTGCGGCTTCCTGGTGCTGAAGTCCGGTGTCGGGCGCAGTCCGTCCGAAATCGAAAAGGAGATCGTGGCGCTGGTGCGCGAAAAGCTCGGCCCGGTGGCAGCGTTCAAGCTCGCCATCACCGTCGGCCGGCTGCCCAAGACGCGCTCAGGCAAAATCCTGCGCGGCACCATCAAGAAGATCGCCGACGGCGAGCAATGGGCGATGCCGGCGACGATCGAGGATCCCAAGGTGCTGGACGAGATCGGCGCGGCGCTGAAGGGCAGGGTGTGAGGCCCCGGTCGGCATGCCCGGGCTTGACCCGGGCCTCCATCAAGATCAGAGCAAGGGCCATCTTTTTGATGGATTGCCGGGTCACCTAGCGCCAAAGACGCTTTCGCGCTCTTGCCCGGCAATGACGGAATTGAACGATCGGATCACGCATGCAACGCAACACCGCCCGCTCCTGTCTCGCATTTCTGCTCGTTGCTCCCTTGCTCGCCGGATGCCTGGAGCGGGGCCAGCCGACCATGGTCGATACCAGCGCCGACGATGACGCCTACTGCCGCGCCAACAATGTCAAGGCCGGTTCGCCCGAATATGTCGCCTGCCGCAAGGATCGCGACGTCGGGCGTGCGGCGTTCGACGCGCGTGCCGACCGGCGCCAGCGCGACCTCGGCGAATACATGCTCAACCATCCGGATCACCCGTGACGATGGGAGGTCACCATGAACGAAGACGTCTTCAACGCGAGCCTTCGTAAATTCCTCAAGAAGGTCGGTATCACCTCGCAGCGCGAGATCGAGAAGGCGGTGCGCGACGCGGTCGCCAGCGGCCGGCTCAAGGGCGATGAGAAGTTGCCCGCAACGATGGTCTTGACCATCGGCAGCGTCAGCCTCACGCACGAGATCGCCGATGAGATCGAGCTGGGCTAAAGCATGATCCGGAAAAGTGCGAAGCGGTTTTCCGAACAGATCATGCTCAAACAACAAGCCAAAGCGCGACGGCTATTCGACTTAAATTCATCGCGCTTTGAGACAACTGGCGAAAGCTTCACAAGGGAAAACACCGCATGGACATCAAGGTCAGGGATTCGAACGGCGCGGCTCTCGCCGAAGGCGACAGCGTCACGCTGATCAAGGATCTGAAGCTGAAGGGCTCGTCCACGGTGCTCAAGCGCGGCACCGTGATCAGGAACATCCACCTCACCGACGATCCGGCCGAGATCGAGGGCCGCACCGACAAGGTCAAGGACCTGGTGCTGCGTACGGAGTTCCTGAAGAAGGCGTGAGGTGGACGGAGTTGAAACGGCAGCTGGATCGTGTAAGCCTGTACCAATTGTGAGATGACATTTTGGCCTGCAAGGCTATTTGATGAGCGTGGAAATCGGGTTTCCTCTCGAATTTCTGGTAGCCGGTACCCCAGTTTCGCTTCAGGCCAAGCGCCGTGAATCAGTGGACCAGTGGAAGGCTCGTATCATTGACGCGAGTCGATCAATCTTGCCGGAGGGCCATTTTGCAACCGGAAACCCGATAGCGGCAACCCTGTTCTATTTCCCGGATGCTGAAATGGCGGGCGACGTCGATAACATAGTGAAGCCTGTGCTTGATGCGTTGGCTAAACATATTTATCTGGATGACCGGCAAGTTCACCGAGTCCTGGTTCAGAAATTCGAGCCTGGAAACGTTTTCGGGTTCGGAGCGCCTAGCCCGACACTGCAGGGTGCCCTAAACAGGGCTAAGCCGATCCTGTATATTCGGCTATCGAACGATCCATTCGAGGATCTGGCATAATGAGCGTGTTTGGAAGCAGTGAAGCGGAAGTCATCGAGAATCTCCTGCCGCGCTATCAGGCGGAAGGTTTCGACGTGTATGTAAACCCGTCCCCCTCAATCCTTCCCCCTTTCATGCAGAGCTATAGGCCGGACGCCATCGCGCTCAAGAAAGACAGGAAAATCGCGATTGAAGTGGTCGGGTCCGCCGCCGGCTCTGAACAGAAAATAAAGGCGCTGCAGTCGCTGTTTGCCGACCAGGATGATTGGGAACTTCGCGTCTTCTATGCGTCGCCAATCGCATCCAACAAGCTGTTGGAGATAGCCTCGATTCCCGCAATCAACGAGTCCATTCAGCGCGTCGTTGATTTGAAGACGGCGGGACACCTATTGCCCGCTCTCGTGATGGCGTGGGCGACATTGGAAGCCGTTGGACGTGCTTTGCTTCCCAATCAATTTCAGCGACCGCAAACGCCAGCGCGCCTCGTCGAGGTGCTTGGGTCGGAAGGATATATTACGCCCGAAGAAGCCGACACGTTGAGAGCCGCTAGTAAAATCCGAAATGCGGTGGTTCATGGACAGCTCGGGTCCATCGTTGATGAAAAGATGTTGGAACGGTTCGTTGTCATTCTAAGGACGGTAGCCAGGTTGCTGCCGGCGGGAAATTCGTGACAGAATACGGTGTGCCGCGCGTCAGGGCCGCACCGACAAGGTCAGGGACCTGGTGCTGCGCACGGAGTTCCTGAAGAAGGCGTGAGGCGCGAAGACTGTCGTCTCAGCCGTTCGCCAGGCTGCCGAGCTTGACGCCGACCGCGACGATCAGGAGCGCGCCGCCCGCATAGGCGAGATATTCCGGGCTGTGGCAGAACATCTTCGATGTCGAGCAGACCTGGACCGCCCAATCCGTCCCGAGCGAAATTTCCTCGGCCGCCTGTCGGAACACCAACGCCGCGCCACCCAGCAAGATCGCCAGCAGAAAAAACAGTCCGGCCATGGTCCCCTCCAGCCCGAATCGCTGGCGGTCACTATGCCTGCCGCGCGCCGTTAACGTAATCCCCCTCGCGCGCGTGTGCACCGGAGAGACTACGGGCGATCATTCCAGCCGTCCCTGAAGTAGCCGGGCGCTATACGGAAAGCGCGAAAGCCGCGGCGCTTCTATTCGTCGTCCGCCTTCTTGCCGCCAATGGTTTTCAGCTTGGCGAACACCGCATCGACGTTGAGATCGTCGCCCGATTTTGCGGTCGGCTCCAATTCCGGTTCCTTGCGGGTGGTCTCGGAGGCCGGCAACAGGGTCGCGCCGCCGTAGGCCGTTTCCAGCGGCTTTTCCTTGGCCGCGCGCTGCACCTCGAAATCGAGCTCGATCTGCGAGCACAGGCCGAGCGTCACCGGATCCATCGGCGTCAATGTCGAGGCGTTCCAGTGGGTGCGGTCGCGCACGCTGGCAATCGTGGTCTTGGTGGTGCCGACCAGGCGCATGATCTGCGCGTCCTTGAGCTCGGGGTGGTTGCGCACCAGCCAGAGGATGGCGCTCGGCCGTTCGTGGCGACGTGAAACCGGGGTGTAGCGCGGGCCCTTGCGCTTGGCCTGCGGCGGCAGGATCACCTTGGTCTCCTGCAGCCTCAGGCGATAGTCCGAGTCCCTTTCGCCCTTTTCGATCTCTTCGCGCGTGAGCTGGCCGTTGGAAATCGGGTCCATGCCCTTGATGCCCTGGGCGGCGTCGCCATCGGCAATGGCGCGCACCTCGAGCGGGTGCATCTTGGTGAAATCGGCCACCTGATCGAAGGTCAGCGCAGTATTGTCGACCAGCCACACGGCAGTCGCCTTCGGCATCAGCGGTGCGTTGCTCATGGCAAATCTCCTTTGTGCTTTGCCACCCCCTCCGGGTAGCCAAGCGGTCTGGTCATCGACGATGACGGGAATTCGCCCCCTTATATGCCCTCCGGGGCGTGCTGCGCAATGGCTAGCGAAACGGCCTTGACAGCGCTCGAAAGCAGCCCCAAGTCGTACCCAGAATTGACCGTCCCTGCCCGCCGGTATGGGGTGATTCGGTCCGAGATCCGCTCCGATGGCAGCCAAACCAGACCTGAAAATCGTGCTTTGTTCGCCGCGGGGCTTCTGTGCCGGGGTGGTGCGGGCCATCGACACCGTGGAGCGGGCGCTGGCCATCTACGGCGCCCCCGTCTATGTCCGCCATGAGATCGTCCATAACCGCTATGTGGTGGACAGCCTGAAGACCAAGGGTGCGATTTTCGTCGAGGAGCTCGCCGAAATCCCCGATAACACCAATGCGCCCGTGGTATTTTCGGCCCATGGGGTGCCCAAATCGGTTCCCGCGGAGGCTCGCCAGCGCAATTTCTTTTCGCTCGACGCCACCTGCCCGCTGGTCACCAAGGTGCACCGCGAGGCTGCGATCCATTTCAAGCGCGGCCACGAGATCCTCCTGATCGGCCATTCGCACCATCCCGAGGTGGTGGGCACGCTCGGCCAGCTGCCCCCGGGGGCGGTGACCCTGATCGAAACCGCGGATGATGCCGCGACCTTCGTCCCGAAGGATCCCGACAATCTGGCTTTCGTGACCCAGACCACGCTGTCGATCGACGACACCGCCGAAATCGTCGCGATGCTGAAGGAGCGTTTTCCGAACATCTCGGGCCCGCACAAGGAAGACATCTGCTACGCCACCACCAACCGCCAGCTCGCGGTCAAGAAGGTGGCGCCGGTGGTCGATGCCCTGATCGTGGTCGGCGCACCGAACTCGTCGAACTCGCAGCGCTTGCGCGAAGTGGCCGAACGCGAGGGCTGCCCCATTGCCGTGCTGGCGCAACGCGCCGGCGATCTCGACTGGTCGCGCTTCGAAGGCATCAAGAGCGTCGGCATCACCGCCGGCGCCTCCGCCCCCGAGGTGATCGTCGAAGAGATCATGGGCGCCTTCGCCGAGCGCTACGAGCTGCATGTGGAGACGGTCTCGGCCGCGGAGGAAAACGAGTTCTTCCCGTTGCCGCGGTCGCTGCGCCCCGACGCGGCATAGCCTAACATGGCGGTCTATACCGACGTCGCCGCCGACGAGCTTGCGGATTTCCTGTCCCACTACGACATCGGCGAATTGCTCTCCTACAAGGGCATCGCCGAGGGCGTCGAAAACTCCAACTTCCTGCTGCATACGACGGCCGGCTCGTTCATCCTTACGCTCTATGAGAAACGTGTCGAGAGCGGAGACCTGCCGTTCTTTCTCGGCCTCATGACGCATCTTGCCCTGCACGGCATCAATTGTCCGCAGCCGGTGCAGAATAGGAAGGGTGAGGCGCTCGGCGTCCTGGCCGGCCGGCCGGCCGCGATCATCACGTTCCTGGAGGGGATCTGGCCGCGCAAGCCGAATGCCGCCCATTGCGCCGGCGTCGGCCGGGTGCTGGCCCGGATGCATCTTGTGGCCGGCGATTTCGCCATGTCGCGCGACAACGCGCTCTCGGTGTCAGGGTGGAGGCCACTGTTCGAGGCTGCGGCGCCGAGAGCCGACCAATTGCAGGTCGGCCTGCGCGCCTTCATTGCCGCCGAGCTCGATTTCCTCGAGAGCGGTGTCTGGCCGCGCGATCTGACGCAAGGCGTAATTCACGCGGACCTGTTTCCCGACAACGTGTTCTTTCTCGGCGAGCGGTTGTCCGGCGTCATCGACTTCACCTTCGCTTGCGACGACATTCTCGCCTACGACGTCGCGATCTGCCTGAACGCCTGGTGCTTCGAGCCCGACCACTCCTTCAACGTCACCAAGGCGCGCGCGTTTCTCAATGCCTATGGCCGCGAACGCAAATTGAGCGAGGCCGAGGAGGCCGCGCTGCCGCTGCTGGCGCGGGGCGCCGCGCTGAGGTTCCTGCTGACGCGGCTGGTCGACTGGCTGAACGTGCCGCCGGGGGCGCTGGTCAAGCCGAAGGATCCGCTGGAATATGTTCGCAAGCTGCGCTTCCAGCAGCGTGTGGCCAGCGTGCGCGATTATGGCCTCACGACCTCGGGGTTGGTTGCGTGACTGCGTTGCCCCACGTCGTCATCCACACCGACGGCGCCTGTTCGGGCAATCCCGGTCCGGGCGGCTGGGGCGCGATCCTGAAATTCGGCGAGGTCGAAAAGGAATTGAAGGGCGGCGAGCCTCACACCACCAACAACCGCATGGAGCTGATGGCGGCGATCTCGGCGCTGGAGGCGCTGAAGAAGCCCTGCCAGGTCGATCTCTATACCGACAGCCAGTATGTGCGGCAGGGCATCACGGCCTGGATTTACGGCTGGAAGCGCAATGGCTGGCGCACCGCGGACAAGAAGCCGGTCAAGAACGTCGAACTCTGGCAGCGGCTCGACGCGGCGCTGAAGCCGCACCAGGTGCGCTGGCACTGGGTCAAGGGCCATGCCGGCCATGACGAGAACGAGCGCGCCGACCAGCTCGCGCGCGACGGCGTCGCGATGGCGCGGCAGAAGCAGAAGGTGCGGGACTGATTGTTGGTTCGTCATTCCGGGATGGTGCGTCAGCACCAGACCCGGAATCTCGAGATTCCGGGTTCGCTCGCTTGGCGCTCGCGCCCCGGAATGACAGCGAGAACTACAGCTGCGCCAGCAGCGTGTCGCCGCCGGAGACCTCGACCTTGCCGGGCGCCGGCTCGAGATTGAGCTTCTTGACCACGCCGTCGTCGACCAGCATCGAGTAGCGATGCGAGCGGATGCCGAGCCCATTGCCGGACGCATCCAGCTCCATGCCGATCGCCTTGGTGAAATCGGCGTTGCCGTCGGCGAGGAAGATCGCCTCGTCGCGCTGGTCGGTGTCGCGCTTCCAGGCATTCATGACGAAGGCGTCGTTGACGGAGACGATGGCGATGGTGCCGACGCCCTTGTCCTTGATGGCATAGGCGTTGAGGAAAATGCTCGGCAGATGCATCTTGTGGCAGGTGCCGGTGTAGGCGCCGGGGACCGCGAACAGCGCGACCTTCTTGCCCTTGAAGATATCCTCCGTGGTCTGGACCTGCAGACCTTCGGCCGTCATCACCCGAAACTTCGTCTCGGGCAGCTTGTCGCCAACTTTGATGGTCATCGTCAAATCTCCTTGGATCAGCGGGGGTGTCTTAGAGCATTTTTGCGCGGAGGGGAAACCACCTCACCATCGTTTGATGGCCAAGGGCCTTACCACGTCATTGCGAGCGAAGCGAAGCAATCCAAAAGCGAGCAAGCTGGATTGCTTCGTCGCTTACGCTCCTCGCAATGACGGTGGAGAGGTTTGGCTCACGCCGCCGCGGCCTTCTCCTCGCGCAGGCTGCGGCGCAGGATCTTGCCGACATTGGTCTTCGGCAGGTCGGTTCGAAACTCGATGTGCTTGGGCACCTTATAATTCGTCATCTGGGTGTGGCAGTATTTGATGATATCGGCCGCGGTGACGTGCGGATCCTTCTTGACGATGAAGGCCTTGACGGCTTCGCCCGATTTCTCGTCGGGGACGCCGATCACGGCGCATTCCAGCACGCCCGGGTGGCCCGCGATCACTTCCTCGATCTCGTTCGGATAGACGTTGAAGCCCGAGACCAGGATCATGTCCTTCTTGCGATCGACGATCTTGATGTAGCCGTCCGCCGACATCACCCCGATATCGCCGGTGCGGAAATAGCCGTCCCTGGTCATCACGTTCGCGGTCTCGCCCGGCCTGTTCCAGTAGCCGGCCATCACCTGCGGCCCCTTGGCGCAGATCTCGCCGGGCTCGCCGAGTGGCACCTCGTTGCCGTCGTCGTCGCGGATCGAGATATAGGTCGAGGGCACGGGGATGCCGATCGAGCCGGTGAAGACGTCGATGTCGGCGGGATTGCAGGTCAGCGTCGGCGAGGTCTCCGACAGGCCGTAGCCTTCCGACAGCGCACAGCCGGTCGTCTTCAACCAGGCTTCCGCGACCGATTTCTGCGTCGCCATGCCGCCGCCGAACGCCGTCTTCAGCTTGGAGAAATCGAGCTTGTCGAAGCCCGGCGTGTGCAACAGGCCGTTATAGAGCGTGTTGACCGCGGGGAAGCTGTTGACCTGGTATTTCGACAGCTCCTTGACGAAGCCCGCCATGTCGCGCGGGTTGGGGATCAGGAGGTTGACGCCGCCGGCGCGCATCCCAAGCAGGAAGCACGCCGTGAGCGCGAAGATATGATAGAGCGGCAGCGCGCAGACGATGAAGAGCTGATCGACCTGCGGCGGCTTCCGGAGCGCCGGCTGCAGCCAGGCGTCGTTCTGCAGCACGTTGGCGAGGATGTTGCGGTGGAGCAGCGTCGCGCCCTTGGACACGCCGGTCGTTCCGCCGGTATATTGCAGGAAGGCGACGTCGTCGGCGACGATTTTCGGCTTGTTGAACGTCAGGGCGCGCCCCGTCGCGAGCGCGTCGTTGAAGCCGATGGCGCCGGGAATGGCGTAGGCCGGCACCATCTTCTTCACGCGCCGCACCACCAGATTGACGATGACGCCCTTGAAGCCGAGCAGGTCGCCCATACTGCCGACGATGACGTGCTTGACCGCGGTATGCGCGAGCACCTTCTCCACCGTGGTCGCGAAATTTTCGAGGACGATGACCACCTCCGCACCCGAGTCCTTGAGCTGATGCTCGAGCTCGCGCGGGGTGTAGAGCGGATTGACGTTCACCACCGCATAGCCGGCGCGCAGCACCGCCGCGGTCGAAATCGGATATTGCAGCACGTTCGGCATCATCAGCGCGACGCGCGCGCCCCTCTGAAGGCCGCGGCTCTGCAAGTAGGCGCCGAGCGCCTGCGACATCTCGTCGAGATCGCGATAGCTGATCGACTTGTCCATGCAGATGACCGCCTTGCGCTCGGCGAACCTGGCAAAGCTCTCCTCGAGCAGTTCGACCAGCGACGCGTACTGCGTGGCGTCGATGTCGGCGGGTACGCCGGCCGGATATTGCTTGAGCCAGATGCGCTCCATGGGTTCCTCTCCGATCTCGCTCACCGATTATCGGCACGGGAGCGCATGTTTTCGCGTAGTATCGAGCCTGCCGCAGCCCATGGCAAGCGGTCAGGTCACACGCATGGCGATCGGATTAACGCAGGTGCGGCCTCGGTCGGAGAGGGCGTCAGCCGGCCGGCTTGGTGTCGCCGGAGGTGCTCTTTGGCGCGGGCTTCGCCGGCGGTTTCGCCGCGGCCTTGGGCTTTGCCGGCTTGGCGGCGGATGGATCGGTCGCGCTCTTGTCGGCGGGCTTCGCCACCGCATTCGCATGTTGGACGCGCGCCGGTTTGGTTTCTGACTTTGCGTCTGACTTGGCTTCCGATTTGGCTTCCGGCTCGGGCTTCCGTGCCGCGAGGCGCGATTTCTTTCCGTGCCGCCGCGTGATGGTCTGGTTATCGGCGTCCGCGGCCACCGCCGCGATCAGGGCAGCGCCGCTGCGCGCCGGCCCGGTGTAGACCGGGATCGGCTCCGATGGCGCGGGTGCCCCCGCCAGCAGCTCCGACGGCTTGGTTATCGGCGGCTGCAGCCCGGAGACGAGGAAAGTCCCGCCGGTTTCGCCGAAGCTCGATGCGGCGCCGGTGCTGGCCACGACATCCTCGTCCTCGTCGCTGGCCGGCTTGTGCCGCCTGCCGCTGCACATCTCGTCGCGCAAATTGGGCGGGGAGGCATCGATCGGCGCCAGGCTGTCGACGGTGCCGAGCGAGGGTTGCAGCCAGGACAGCGAATTGCCCGAGAAGCCGCGCTCGAGCAGTTGGGCCGCCCTGACCGCGCGCGCGTGACCCGAGGAGGCGCCGAGCACGACCGCGATCAGGCGTTTGCCGTTGCGCGTGGCGGAGGCCACCAGATTGTAGCCGGAGGCGCAGATGAAGCCGGTCTTGAAGCCGTCGGCGCCGGGATAGCGCCCGATCAGCTTGTTGAAATTCTGCGTGACCCTGCGCCCGAAACGGATCGAGGGAATGTGTACGAAATATTCGTATTCGGGCAGATCGTGGATGATCGCGCGCGCGAGGATCGCGAGATCCCGCGCCGAGGTGATCTGTCCGTCGGCCGGCAGGCCATTCGGATTGACGTAGCTGGTCTGCGTCATGCCGAGCTTCTGGGCGGTCTCGTTCATCATGCCGGCGAAGCCGTCGATCGAGCCGCCGACGCCCTCGGCGAGCACCACGGCCATGTCGTTGGCCGACTTCACCAGCATCATCTTGAGCGCGTTGTCGACGGTGACCTGCGTGCCCGGACGGAAGCCCATCTTCGAGGGCGACTGTGACGCCGCGGCGGGCGAAACGCTGAACAGCGTATCGAGCGCGATCTTGCCGTCCTTGACCGCCTTCAGCGTGACGTAGGCCGTCATCATCTTGGTCACCGAGGCGGGATACCAGGGATAGGTGGCATCATGCGCCTCGAGGACTTTTCCGGAATCGGCTTCGATGAGCAGCAGCGCTTCGGCTTGCGCGACACATGGCAGCGCGACAGCGAGCGCTGCGCCAAGAATCGCGGCAGGAATTGCACCAAGCGCGATGCGGGTGAACGACGGTTTGCGGAGCGAGGAACGAAGACGATGCACGATCGGATTCCGGTACTTTGAGACCCGCCTGCAAGAGGAGGTCCTGGGGTGGTCGGGTTTCAAGCGGTGTCCGGCGCCGTTGGCTCGCGGCGGTTGCCAACCTATACCGGCTTGGCGGCCCAGAACAGAGGCACTCCCGACAAATTCACCGTTCAAAAAAGAACGAAATTTGCGGAAAACTCAAGCCTTGACAGCGTCACTGCTGCTCCTCGCGTGCAGCACGCCTCTCGCGTGATCCTGCACCATGAACTGGGCGCGCGCCAGCTCCGCAAAATGGCCGCCTTTCGCCACCAGTTCATCGAAAGTTCCGCTTTCGATCACGTGGCCGTTCTCGAACACGAGAATGCGGGTGGCGTTGCGAATCGTCGAGAGCCGGTGGGCGATCACAAATGTGGTACGTCCCCGCATGACTTCGTCGAGCGCGGTGTTGACCTTGGCCTCGGTGACCGCGTCGAGCGCGCTGGTGGCCTCGTCGAGGATCAGGATCGGCGGGTCCTTCAGGAGGGCGCGCGCGATCGACAGGCGCTGGCGCTCGCCGCCGGACAGCATGCGTCCGCGTTCGCCGGCGTTGCTGTTGAACCCGTGCTCGGATCGCTCGATGAACTCCAGCGCCTGCGCGCGGCTTGCAGCCAATTTCAGCTCTTCCTCCGTCGCGTCCGGCTTGCCGACCCGCAGATTGTCGGCGATCGAGCGGTCGAACAGCAGCGCTTCCTGGAATACCACGCCGATGTTCCGTCGCAGCGCCGCGAGCTTCAGACCGCGGACATCCATGCCGTCGATCTTGATGAAGCCGGATTGCGGATCGAAGGCACGATGCAGCAGCGCGATCGCGGTCGACTTGCCGGCGCCGGTCGGGCCGACCAGCGCGACGGTCTGCCCCGGCAGCGCGATGAAGGAGAGGTCCTCGACCGCCGGCCGCTTGCCGTCATAGGAAAACGTCACGTCGTGGAATTCGACGAGGCCCGACGGCCGCCCGGTATCGATCGCATCGGGGCGGTCGCGCACCGCGGGCACGGCATCGAGCACGTTGAAGAATTCCTGCAGGCGCGGCGCCTCCATGAACACGTTGTTGATGAAGGAGACCACCTGTTCGAGCTTCTGGATCAGCATCGAGGCGAACGAGACGAACATCACGATCTCGCCGACCGAGGTGAGGCCCTGTTCGTGCAGCGCGATGCCGATGGTGAAGATCGCAAGCACGGTGATCGTGGTCGAGGTCCGGGTGATGACGGTGACCAGCGCCCACCAGGACAACACCGGCATCTGCACCGCCAGCAGCTTGGCGGCAACGTAGCGCAGGCCCTGCACCTCGGCGTCGACGCGCACAAAGCTCTGCACCAGCGCCACGTTGCCGAGCGCGTCGGAGGCGCGCGCCGAAAGGTCGCTGTAAAATTCCTCGACCTCGCTCTGCATGCCGTAGGTCTTGCGCACCACGAGCGTCGTCAAGACGGTGAAGACGACGCACAGCGCGAACAGCAGGATCGCCAGCCGCCAGTTGATGTACAGCGACAGCGGCAGCAGCACCACGACCGACATGATCGCGGCGAAATGCTCGCGGAAGAATCCGAGCCACAGCCGCCACAGCGCATCGGTGCCGTTCAGCATCACCTTCATCAGCCGCCCGGAATGCGTGCCGGAATGGAAGGTCAGCGGCAGCTGCAGGATATGTTCGAAATAGCTAGTCAGCACCGCCTGGCGCTGGCGGTGGGCCAGCCGGTCGGCATGCAGCGCCACCGTTGCGCTCGCCATTATCGTGAACAGGCCGAAGGCGGCCCAGGCCCCGAGCAGCGGCCAGGCCGACGCCGTGCCGGCGACAGCCGTGCCGGACAGCACGTCGACGATGCGGCCGAACAGCACCGGTTCGGCGAACTGGGCGCCGGCCAGCAACAGGTTGGCGCCGGCCAAAATCCAGCCGAGGCCTGCCTCCTTGCCAAGCAGGTCGAGGACGCGGGTGTAGAGGCGGAGCAGGGACATGCGGTGCTGACTTGTAGTGATCGATCTCGGCGGCCGGTCCGTCGGACCGGCGTCAAGTGGGTGGACGCGCATCTTAAGCAGGGATTGCCGGGGAGATACAGCGCCAGCTTCGGCTTTGCCCGGTGGATCTCAATTGATCGTGCGGGTGTCGGCGGGAGGCAGAAAACTGTCGTCGAAAATGTCCGAGGCCTGGGGCTTCTTGTGGAATTTGAAATCCTCGGCGATCTGGTCGATCGACCGTTCGAGGCGGGCCGGGTCGACGGCGCCGATGCCGTTGCGCCTGACTTCGCCGGTCAGGATGTTGTCGGAAATCACGGTGCGCAGGCGCTCGAGCTCCAGCTCGCGCGATCCACCATCGATCCGGTTGACCACCTCGTCGGCCGCCGCCACGGGATCCCTGATGGCGAGGTTGGTCCCGGCGATGATGGCGCGCACCATGCCCCTGACGGCCTCCGGCTTGGCGGCCGCGAAAGCCGGAGCAACGATCAGCGCGAAGCCGTAGGCCTCGCAGCCGTAGTCGGCATAGCGAAACACGCCGAGGTCGTTGGCCGGCACGCCGCGATCCCTCAAATTGACCGCCGAGAGGTAGGAAAATCCGGCCACGGCATCGACCTGACCCGCCGACAGGATCGGCTCGCGCACCGCCGCGCTGATCTTGTAGAACTTCACGCTCGCCGGCTTGATCCCGTTCTGTCGCACCAGCGCCGGCCACAGGCGGATCGACAGATCGCTGTCGGCGACGCCGAGCGTCTTGCCGTCGATGTCGGAAAGCGCGTGGAGGCCGCGGCTCTTGCGGGCAACGATGGCGTAGGGCGCCTTGTTGAACAGCACGAAGATCGCCTTGATCGGCGGAGAGTCCGCCTTGTCGCGCCTGCGGATCAGCTCATTGAGATCAACCAGCGCAAGCTCGCTGGCGCCGCTCGCGACGCGCGCGATCGCATCCGGGGATCCGTTGGCGACGTCGGTCGTGACGGCAAGTCCCTCGGAGGCGAACAGGCCGCGGCTCGCCGCCAGCACGAAGGGCGCCATGCTGGCATCCAGCGGCCGGTCGAACGACAGCTGGACCGCAACCGGCGTCGCGGCGGGCTCGGCTGCCTCGCTTGGTCCGGCCGTGACGAGCGCAAGGCTCATGAGGCCGGCGGCCACGGCCACGAGCCAGCGAAATGGGATGGTCTGATGCACACTCATCGATTGACGCCGGACCGCTGCGGGGGGTTACGAGAGCTCTCTTTGCCGCACCGCTCATGTCAGTTTGGTGACGCCCAAGGCAATAGCCAAGGCAAACAACCAAGGCAATAATCCGCGACGTCGCCGCGCCCATTGTGGCCGATCAAACCTGAACGGTCCATGAGCAGCTGACGGCCTGATGTCGCCGCTCGTCCCTTAATTTGCAATTTGGCCGGTGGAACCCAACGCCCGGGGTGGGGTTAAGTTGCTCGAGGCGGCATCCGGGCCGCCACGGAGGATTTTGCGATGTTGATCCGAAACGCTGTGTTTTCCCCATTTGGTCGCGCCGCGGTGGTCGCGACGGTTGCTACGCTCGTGCTCTCGGCAGTCGAGCCGTCGGTCGCGAGCGCAGGCTCGTTGCCCGCCGGCAAGGGTCTGTCGGCGACAAGTAGCGGCGCCACCGACTTCAGCGCGGCCCGCCGCAGGTACTATCGCGGCGGCGGCGCGGCGGCCGCCGCGGCCTTCGCCGGCATCGTCGGCACTGGGCTCGCGATCGCCGCGGCTCAGAACCGTCGGGCCTATTATGACGACTATTACGGTGGTCCTGGTCCGGTCTATTACGGTGGTCCCGCCTATTACGCTCCGTCGCCGTACTATGAGCGCAATCAGTATGGTTACGGAGGGTATGGTTATGGACCAGGGTTGACGCCCTATTGAGCGGCCCTCCGATCGTCCTTGGCAAGGCTGCTATGTCTCCGATCCGCCGGCCGCCTTACGGCCGGCGGATTTCTTCGATTTTACTGTCGCCGTTAACACGTGTTCGACCGGTTTCGATTAGCTTCGAGGATCATGAGCGATTCGCTTGAACGGTTATATCTGGCGGTGCTGGCGGCCAAGGATCTCGATCCGGCCACCTCGCGTACGGCCAGGCTGTACCAGCGCGGCTCGGCCAAGATGGCCAAGAAGCTCGCGGAGGAAGCCATCGAGGTCGCGATCGACGCGGTCAATGGCGACTCCGAAGCGGTGGTCCGCGAGAGCGCCGATCTGCTCTACAATCTCACGGTGCTGTGGGCGTCAGCGGGCGTGCGGCCGGCTGACATCTGGCGCGAAATGGAACGGCGCGAACATCTGCTGGGCATAGCCGAGAAGATGCCGAAATCGCCGGTGAAGATGCCCAAGGTGGTGCCGCCCCGGGTCGCACGGCGACCAATTGTCGCGCTCGAGAGCCGCAGCGCGCGCAAGCGCAGCTAAAATCGAAAAAATCCCCCGGGTAAGCCCGCGATGGACAAATCGGTCGCAGGGTGGTTCATCGCGCCATGCTCAGACGGATCTATGACTGGTGTGTCACCACTGCCGACAAGCCCCATGCGCTCTGGATTTTGGGAGCCGTGGCTTTTGCCGAAAGCTCGTTCTTTCCGGTGCCTCCCGATATCATGCTCGCCCCGATGTCGCTGGCGCAACCGAAGCGGGCCTGGCTCTATGCGGCGGTCTGCACAGCGGCGTCGGTCCTGGGCGGCATCCTCGGCTACGCCATCGGCGCACTGCTCTATGACTCCGTCGGGCACTGGCTGATCAACCTGTACGGTCTTGGCGGCAAGGTCGAGGCATTCCGCGCCTCCTATGCGGAGTGGGGCGCCTTGATCATCCTGGTGAAGGGCGTGACACCGATCCCCTACAAGCTGGTCACGATCACCTCTGGCTTCGCCGGCTACAACATATGGTTGTTTGTCTTGTTCTCGATCATCACCCGCGGTGGACGCTTCTTCGTGGCCGCGATCCTGCTCAATCGCTATGGTGAATGGATCAAGGTTCGAATCGAACGGCATTTGGGGCTTTCAGTCGCGATCCTTATCGCGGTGATCGTGGCCGGGTTCATCGTTGCTTTCCGCCTGATCTGAAAAGCGGCGCTTTTACGGCGCGCTGGGTTCGGTTAGGCTTGGTTCCATGGTTGCTCGCCCCCGCAAGCCCGTGGTCCGGTTCCTGCTGCACGCGGTCGTCATCGTCGCGGTGGCCGCGATGATGCGGACCGGCCTTGTCGACGCCTGGTCGCAGACGACGCCTCCAGCGCCCTCGCTCGGTCTCCAGGAGCAGCCACAACAGGAACCCCAGCCTGCACCCTCTCCGCCGCGCCCGGAGAATCCCGGCCTGATCGGCGAAATCAACAAGCTGTTCGAAAAGTCGCTGGCGGTGCTGCCGCCGCTGAAGAGCCCGGGTGAGGCGATCGACGACCTGAACGCCCGCGCCAAGGAAACCGCCAAGGAAACCTTCAAGGATGCCGGCGACGCGCTGTCGCGGCTTGCCAAGCCCTCGTCGATGGTCGCGGGCAGAGTGATCTGTCCATTCGCCGCGAACGGCACGCCGGACTGCAAGGCAGGTGCCGACAAGCTCTGCCAGAACAAGGGCTACCAGGAGGGCAAGAGCCTCAACACCGATTCCGCCGAAAGCTGTTCGGCCAAGGTGCTGATCCCGGGCCGGCCGCGCAAGCCGGGCGATTGCCGGACCGACAATTACGTGACCACCGCGCTCTGCCAGTAGCCCACCAATACCCTTTCCGAGCTTCATGATCCGCATGATCCGCGTCGGCGCATGAGCCGCGCGCGGCAGGATCATTGCCATCTTGGTATGATGTCTGGCATCTTAAACCCGCCGCTTTCCCCAGCACGGTCAACGAAGAGGATTCCGCGCCAATGTCCATGCCTGCCTTGTTCAAGGGCCGTCTGTCGATACCCGTGATCGGTTCGCCGCTGTTCATCATTTCCGTGCCCGATCTCGTGATTGCCCAATGCAAGGCCGGGGTCGTGGGGGCATTCCCGGCGCTGAACGCCCGTCCACAGGCGCTGCTCGACGAGTGGCTCGCCCGGATCACGGAAGAGCTCGCAAGCCACGACAAGGCGCATCCGGAAGCGCCGTCGGCTCCGTTTGCGGTGAACCAGATCGTGCACCGTTCCAACAACCGTCTCGATCACGATCTTTCGCTGTGCGAAAAATACAAGGTGCCGGTGGTCATCACCTCGCTGGGCGCGCGCGAGGAGCTCAATCAGGCCGCTCATGCCTGGGGCGGGATCGTCTTTCACGACGTGATCAACCAGAAATTCGCGCACAAGGCGATCGAGAAGGGCGCCGACGGTCTCATTCTGGTGGCCGCGGGCGCCGGCGGCCACGCCGGCGTCATCTCTCCGCTCGCGTTCGTTGCCGAGACGCGGCAATGGTTCGACGGGCCGATTGCTCTGTCTGGCGCGATTGCCAACGGCCGCGCCATCCGCGCGGCGCGGGTTCTGGGCGCCGACTTCGCCTATATCGGTTCGGCCTTCATCGCCACCCGCGAAGCCAACGCGGCCGAGAAGTACAAGGAGATGATCACCAGTTCGGGTGCGGAGGATATCGTCTATTCCAACCTCTTCACCGGCGTGCACGGCAACTATCTGAAGCCGTCGATCCTCGCGGCCGGCATGGATCCGGACAATCTGCCGACCTCGGATCCGTCGAAGATGAACTTCGGCACCGATGCCTCCGGAGAGCGCGCCAAGCCGAAGGCCTGGAAGGAGATCTGGGGCAGCGGGCAGGGCGTCGGCAGTCTCAACGAGATATTGCCGGCCGCCGAGCTGATCGCGCGTTTCAAGAAGGAATATGACGAAGCCGTCGATCTGCCGCTGTAACTTCGCGCATGATCCAGCGATCCGCAGGGGTCGCGTTGCAGGACGAAAAAGCAAAGGCCATGATCCGGTATCGGATCATGGCCTTGGCATGTGGCGAGGCTGGAGCCGGTTACTCTAGCTCGATGGGTTGATACTTTCCGTTTTCGTCCATCGCCGTTCCCCAGATCTTGTGCGAGGCCTGGTGTTCGGCGCGGCCGAAATTGAGAGACGTCCCGAGGCCCAGATCGAGATTGCGCATGGCCTCGAGATTGTCGATCAGCCGTTCGGTGTCGACCTGCGGACCGGACCGCTTGATGGCATTGATCAGGACGTTGGCGGCGACGTAGCCCTCGAACGACACGTAGTCCGGCGCCTCACCCGGGAAGTACTTGCCGAGCGCATTCTTGTATTCGAGAACGGCGCTGGAATAACCACCGACGGCCGGCACCACCTGCGTGACGATGACGCCGCTGGCAAATTTTGGTCCCAGCAGCATCAATTCGTCGGCGAGCGCGGTAGAGCCTACGAACGACACGTTGGTGTAGACCATGCCGGGAAAGGCATCGTGGGTCTTCTCGATGAATTTCGCGGCGGCCCGATAGGTCGCGACCATCACGACCGCGCGCACCGGGACCTTTTGCAACCTCAACAAATTGACGGCGTCGTCGACGTCAACGGTGTTTCGCTTGTAGCCGAGCCGCAGGATGGCGCTGTCGCTGACGCCGAGTGTCCGCATCGCCTTGGCGACACCGGCGAAGCCTGCGTCACCATACGAGTCCTGCTGGGCGAACACGGCGATCTGCCGCGGCTGCAGTTTGCGGAGCTTGATCAGGTAACGCACGACGGCGTCGGTCTCTTCGGAGTAGCTCGCACGGTAGTTGAAGACGTAGCGATCCGGCGGATCGTTGCGCAGGATGTTTGCGCCGGTGAAGGCGCCGAAGAACAGGGTGCGCCGCTCCAGCGCGTAGGGGATCGCCACCGCCGCGGTCGGCGTGCCGACGTTGCCGACAAAGCCGAAAACCTGCTCCTTGTCGTAGAGCTGCTTCATCGCGTCCAGCGTCCGCGTCGGCTCGTAGCCGTCGTCGGCCGCAACGCATTTCAGCAAGCGGCCATCGACGCCGCCGGCATCGTTGGCGCGGTTGAACGCCGCGTCGATCCCGAGCTTCATCTGGCGGCCGAGTTCCTTCGCGGCGCCCGAGAAGGGTCCTACGATGCCAAACTTGATTTCGCGATCGGTGATGCCGCGCACCGCGGGTCCTGGCGGAGCCGGGATCGGCGCCGTGGGCGCGGTCGCTGCCGCGGCCGACGACGGAGCGATCACGCCCGACAGCGACGGGCCGGGGCCGGCAAGCGACTGCTCGAGCTCGGCGAGCTGGCGGTCCGCTCCTCTGCAATCGAGTCGTCCGGTCGTCACTGCGCTTCGACCATCGGCGACATAGCGATCCAGCATTCGGGTGAGGTCGTCGCGCTCGGCCTCGTTGGATGAGGCTTCCCTGATGACGGCCTGGAACTTGTCGGCGATCACCTGGACGCGGGTGCGGGCGACGTCCCGACATGCGAGCGCCGAGCCGATGATCGGACCGACGCGTGCCGCGAGGTCGCGCACCACGGTGATGTTGTCGCCAGGCGCCGCGCTGGCGTAGGTCGCAAGCGTCACACCGAGCAGGATCGTGATCCAGCGTGGGGTGGAACGCGAATTCCGCACCAAGGTCATGAGGGACCCGTGTTCAGACATTGCCGTTCCTCCGTAAATGATTTCCATGTGTGCTATTGGGGGGGATCGTTTGGATTGGCCTTTTCTCGCCATACCATGAACTGTTGAAGCAATCGTTCTGATTGCTGTTGATTGGCGGGTTGGGCGTTGTTTGCATTGTTTTCACCCGGGGGCGGCAGCAGCCCCTTGAATTCCGCGAGCGCAGGCTTCGAGGCGTCCTCGGCCTGGCTGGTACGAGCAACCGCGGCGGAGAAGGTTTCGATGGTCGACGCCAGCGACGAACCGGCGTCCGGTTGCCTGGTCGCGGGCACCATGATGACAAAGAACAGCGCGACGACAGCCGAGATGCCGACCGCAACGGCCAGGCGGCCGGCGAAGCCGAACATCACCTTTCGCTCTGCCTCGCGGGCAACCGCCGGCGGCTCTGGCATCACTTCCGGATCGAGCGAACGACGCAGCGATTCATAGACTGCGCTTTCGAGCTGACGATCCAGCGAACTCGTGCGGGAAACGGCGCGCCCGGCCGGCTCTACCTTGATTTCGCGTTCCGCTCGCGGCTCACCACTGATCGCAGGTCTCGGCTCCGGTTTTTCGCGCAGCCAACGCGGTGCATAGTTCAGTGGGTCCTGCGAAGTGACCTGCTCCTGTTCACTAGATTCACTCATACGCTACTCCCCTGACGCTTGACTGCACGACGTCGACTTCACCTCACCGGCCCTTTGGGAAGGTACAAACCAACAGAGAACCGGGAACGGTAAAATACACATGCGTCCGAATTTCGTTTAGAAAATGGTAACCAGGATGCCGGACAATGCCAAACGCGAACCGCACAGCGTTTCAGCATCGGGTCGAAGGAAGTTCCCGCGACCGCAGCGCCCTGATCCGAGCCATTGCCCGTCCACGGCAAACGTTTGCTCCTTGACCTGCCTCTGTGACATCCGCATCCGTTCGTGGCCGGCTGTCACTCATGTGTGATGGAACTAGGGCGCGACATTATTAAGTCCAAATCGCGGCAGAACTGGGCCTCATCTTGGCGGAACCTGCCCAGAATGAGCCTTTCGTAAAGCATGTCCGAGGCATTTGAGCCGACAACACGGGCATTAACTCATCATTAACCATCACCTCCCATTGTTAACCATTCGATAACAAAGGGCGAGTCGAACTACCATGCATGTCAGCGCCGAACCAACACGGCAGCTCGTTCGCTTTCGCGGTCGCTCCTATGTCGCATTCGTATTTTCTCCAGTTGTGCCCATTATTGGCTGGTTGGAGGAGGTTGATGCAACGTTGGCACACTCGCCGGGATTCTTTGTCGGCAGGCCGGTCGTTCTCGACTTGTCGGGCCTGGACCTCAGCGCGTCGGCGATTGCGCATCTCGTCAAGAGCATCGAGCAGCGCAACATCCGAGTCCTTGGGGTCGAGGGCGTCGAGGCCGCGCGGCTGTCGGCGGGCATGCCGCCACTGCTCACCGGCGGACGCAACGCCTCGATCCAGAACATCCAGCCGCAGAAGTCCGAGGTCAAGAAGCCGTCGACGTCGCTGCTGCTCGACAGCCCCGTGCGCTCGGGACAATCGATCGTGTTTCCCGATGGCGACGTGACGGTACTCGGGGCGGTCAGTTCCGGCGCAGAAATCGTCGCCGGCGGCTCTATCCACATTTATGGAACCCTGCGCGGCCGCGCGATGGCCGGCGTCAACGGCAATTCGGCGGCGCGGATCTATTGCCAGAAGATCGAGGCCGAACTCCTGGCGATCGATGGCTATTACCAGACCGCGGAGCAGCTGGACGACAGTCTGCGCGGCCGTCCGGTGCAGGCCTGGCTCGACGGCGACGTCATGAAAATCGCACTGCTGAACTGATTGTAACAAGGAGGTATGGGAAATGGCCAAGGTGCTTGTTGTGACGTCCGGCAAGGGTGGTGTTGGTAAGACCACCACGACGGCCGCGATCGGAGCGGCGCTTGCGCAAGCCGGGCAAAAGGTCGTCGTCGTTGATTTCGACGTCGGTCTGCGCAACCTCGACCTCATCATGGGCGCCGAACGGCGGGTCGTGTTCGACCTGATCAATGTGGTGCAGGGCATCGCCAAGCTTCCGCAGGCGCTGATCCGCGACAAGCGGCTCGACAACCTGTCGCTGCTGCCGGCCTCGCAGACCAAGGACAAGGACGCGCTGACCGAAGAGGGCGTCGGGCGCGTGATTACGGACTTGCGCGCGGGTTTCGACTGGGTGCTGTGCGACAGTCCGGCCGGCATCGAACGCGGCGCGACGCTCGCCATGCGTTTCGCGGACGAGGCCATCATCGTCACCAATCCGGAAGTCTCCTCGGTGCGCGACTCCGATCGCATCATCGGCATGCTCGATTCCAAGACCGTCAAGGCCGAGAAGGGGGAGCGGGTCGACAAGCACGTTCTGATCACCCGTTACGATCCGGCGCGGGCGGCGCGCGGCGACATGCTCGGGATCGAGGATGTCCTCGAAATTCTCGCCACCCCGCTGCTCGGCATCATTCCCGAGAGCCAGGAGGTGCTGCGTGCCTCGAATCTCGGGTCGCCGGTCACGGTCAACAATCCGGCCAGCGCGCCGGCGCGCGCCTATGTGGACGCCACCAAGCGCTTGATGGGCGAGACGATCGCCGTGACCGTTCCGTCCGAGCGCAAGGGCCTGATGAACCTGCTCTTGGGACGGAGGGCTGCATGAGCATCCTGCGGCTCTTCGGCGGCCACCGCGCTTCGGCGCCGATCGCGCGCGAGCGGCTGCAGATCCTGCTGGCGCACGAGCGGAGCACGCGGGGGCAGCCCGATCTCCTGATGCAGCTGCGCGAGGAAATCCTCGCCGTGGTCTCGCGGCATGTGAAGCTCGATCCGGACAAGGTGATCGTCAAGATGGAGCGCGGCGACAACGTCTCGACGCTCGAAGTCGACATCGAACTGCCGAACGGGTTCGAGCGCCGGTCGGCCGCGGTCGCGTGACGAGAGGGCAACTACGTTTGACCCCGTGTGGCAAAGCGACCAGTCTCGCATGAGACGGTGGGGATGAAGCACGCGATTGCCGGTTGACGCTCTGGACCTGACGGTCGCGATCCGCCGACCAAAGCGGCTATTTCGGCCGCGCGGTGCAGAGCCTCGTGGTCGAGAAGCGATGATGTTATGCAACCAAAAGTTGCGTGACAAGATCGGTATCGGCGCGTCATCGTTTTGCGGCTAAGCTCCTTGCGGCTAAGCTTGAGGCCCATCGTCTCTGTCGGGATCGATCATGAGTGCGAACCGACCCTCGCTGCCGCTCACC
>WNGQ01003561.1_pt1 | contig 30387 bp, 31 predicted proteins | sample 5407661 | NCBI WGS metagenome assembly WNGQ01 (sample SAMN13153382, study PRJNA577476) | soil metagenome | isolation source: 60 cm soil or saprolite under Garry oak tree replicate 2 | place: USA:California | collected 2016-06-15 | reverse complement strand
CCTCGGAGCTGGAGGACGGAACCCTGATCACGAGCAAGACGGTGCAGCGCCTGGCCTGCGACGGCAGCCTGCACCGGGTGCTCAAGGCGGACTCGATGGTGGTCGACGTCGGCCGGGCCAGGCGGACCGCCCAGCCGGCCCAGTGGCGAGGCTTGAAAGCCCGGCACAAGACCTGCGCCGGGCCCGGCTGCGAGCGGCCGATCAACTGGACCTACGCCCACCATGTCGACTTCTGGGAGGAGGGTGAGCAGACCAACCTGCGCAAGATGCTGCCTCTGTGCTTCTACCACCATCGGCTGGTGCACGAAGGCGGCTGGCAGGTGGTGATGGCAGCCGAGCGCGTCGAGTTCATACCGCCCGACCGGCCGGTGATGATCAGGCGGCGCTGGGGCGAGAGTCGCTGGGCCGCCTGATCAGGCCCGCGAACAACCTACACAATAGGTCTGTGAGCGTCGAGGTCCACGAGATCGTCATGCCCGAGCTGCAGGGCGCCGAGGAGATCACCGTCGGGGCTTGGAGCAAGCGGCAGGGCGAGCACGTGGCGGAGGGCGAGACCTTGATGGAGGCACACACCGACAAGGTGAACGCCGAGATCCCCTCCCCCGTCGCCGGTGTCGTGGAGGAGCTCCTGCTCGAAGTCGGCGATCCGGTCAGGCCTGGACAGGCAATCGCACGCATCGCGCCGGACTGATAGATGCGGGTCGCCGTGATCGGTGGAGGCGCCATGGGCGCAGCAACATCGTGGCGCCTCGCCAAACGCGGTGTCGACGTCGTCTGCTTCGACCGGCACTCGCCACCTCACGCGTTTGGATCGACGCACGGCGAGTCGCGAATCATCCGCACCGCTTACTTCGAAGGATCGTTCTACGTGCCGCTTCTCGAGGAAGCCTTCGCGATGTGGCGCGAGCTCGAATCCGTCAGCGGATCGCAGCTCCTGAGGATGACAGGCGCGCTGTACATCGGGAGCGCGTCGTCGGAGGCTGTGGTCGGCGCACAGCAGTCGGCGAAGGAGCACGGCCTCGACATCGACGTGCTGAGCGCTGCCGAGCTGCGCAAGCGTTACCGCGGACACATCACCCACGACGGCGATGTTGCCGTGCTCGACCGCCAGGCGGGCATCCTCAACCCCGAAGGCGCCGTCACCTCAATGCTGCAGCTCGTCCCAGAGATCCGGCGCAATGAACACGTCGCTACCGTCGAATCTCTGCTGCGCGAATTCGACGCTGTCGTCGTGGCGGCCGGCCCGTGGACGCCCGAGCTGATCGACTGGCTGCCGCTGCGCATCGAGCGCCAGGTCCACGCCTGGCTCTCCATCGCGCGGGACGCTGATTGGTTCGGGCCGGACCGGTTTCCAGTCTTCATCCGCCAGTCGGAGCAGTTCGGCGACTCCTACGGCTTCCCGGCTCTCGACGGATCGTCGGTCAAAGTTGGGCGGCACCACGACGGCGACTTCACCGATCCGGAGCACATCCGGCGCCGCGTCGACGACGCCGACCTCGATCCGCTGCGCCTGATGGCCGCGACTTATCTACGAGGCGTCAGCGGTCACGTGAGGCGGTCGCTGACCTGCATGTACACGAACACACCGGACCACAACTTCGTTCTCGACTTCAGTGCTCGCGACAAGCGTGTCGTTGTGATCAGCGCGTGCTCAGGTCACGGCTTCAAGTTCGCACCGGTCATTGGCGACATCGCGGCCGACCTGGTGTGCGACGGCAAGACCGCGCGCGACATCTCGCATTTCAGCTCCGCGCGTTTTGCGCCTGGCGACCCCGCACATACCAGATGACGACGACAATCGCGACCAGGACCGCGAGGACGACCGCTCCCTTCTCGATTGGCCCGCTGATCCGCTCGTAGTTGCGTCCCAGCTCGTAACCGACCAGCGCCAGCATGGCGCACCAGGGAAGCGCGCCGATGAGTGTGAGGGCCGAGAATTTCAGAAGGTCGATCCGCGCAAGTCCAGCGGGAAATGAGATGTAGGTTCGGATCACGGGTAGCACTCGACCCACGAACACGGCGAGCAAGCCCCACCGGCGAAACCATCCGTCGGCCAGCTCCAGGTGGTGGCGCCGGATCCCGATATAGCGACCAGGCCCAAGCAGCAATGGCTCGCCAAAGCGGGCCGCGGCAGCGTATGCGATCAGCGACCCTACGAGGTTGGCCACCGCGCCGGCGACGATCACCGCGACGAGGCCGCCTGGCATGTGCCCGGTCGCGGCGAGCAGACCCCCGGTCGGCATGACAACTTCGCTTGGAAACGGAAACCCACAACTCTCGAAGACCATCAGAACGAACACGGCGACGAGTCCGTACGCGGCGATGAAATTGCTGAGGGCGGCGGTCAAACCGTCTGAACCGGAGCTGCTTTCACCGCGCGAAAGGGCAAGGTCCGAACCTGCTGGTCGTCGATGAGGATCTCGAAGTTGTAGAAACCAGGGCGATCGATCGGCACCGTTGTCAGGTTGATGACGATGCTTGCCGACAGGTCCCAGCCGTGCGGGTACTCCGCCGGCACGTGGCGTGCGGGGAGGTTGAGCACGATAGGAGTCGGGAGCACAGCCCGGCCGTCCTCATCCGTGCAGTGAACCTCGACCTTGTGCGGACGCTCGGTTTCGAGGCGAGTGGTCTGGAGTCGAAGCACGACGACGCCGCCAAACGGGGTCGGATACTGGTCGCGGATGAGCGTGTCGAAGCCTGCGCCGAGGATGTAGACAAGGCCGTTGGGTGGCGCCTCCGCGCCGTTGGCGAGCAGCGCCCAGTCGAGCCTCACGACTTGACCACCTCGCCGCCCTTGACGACGAGCTTGATGTTCTCGGGCTTGGCCAGCAGGGCCAGATCAGCCACCGGATCGCCCGGAACGCCGATGACATCGCCCCATGAGCCGGGTTGGAGAGCGCCGACGCCCTGCATGCCGATCGTGTCGGCCGCGACGGTCGTTGCGGAACGGATGCATTCGATCGGCTCCATCCCCAGCTCGTGCATGAGCACGAACTCTTCGCCGTTGGAGCCATGAGGACCGACCCCAGTGTCCGTGCCAAATGCGATCTTGACGCCGGATTCGATGGCCTGACGGATGCTCGCCTTGTGGTCGTCGATCACCGCGCGCGCCTTGTCGATTGCGTAGCGCGGCATCTTTCCTGCTTCGGCGTGGCGAATCACCCAGTGGGGCGCGACGAGCGTCGGAATCAGCGCGTTGCCGCCGTCGAGCATCATCTCGATCGCGTCGCCATCGAGCCAGATGCCGTGCTCGATAGTCGCCACGCCGCCCTTGAGAGCGTTCTTGATCCCGGCGTTGGCCTGTGCGTGCGCCATCACCTTGCGCCCCTGCGTCCGTGCTTCCTCGACCGCGGCCGTGATCTCCTCGAGCGTCAGCGCCGCATGATGGGGCTGGTCGCCCGGAGACAGCACGCCGCCTGAGGTGCAGAGCTTGATCCAGTCCGCGCCGGCCCTGATCACCTCACGCACTCGGAGCCTCATGTTCTCGACGCCGTCGACGGTCATGTGCGGGCGGTCCGGCAGCGGGATATCGAGGTCGGCGCCGCACATGAAATGCGAGTCGGTGTGGCCGCCTGTCTGGCTCAGCGCGCTGACTGTGACCAACATGCGAGGGCCAGGAAAGTAGCCGGCGTCGATCGCCATGCGGATCCCCGCCGGCGATCCGGCCGCATCCCTCACCGTTGTGAAGCCCGCTTCGAGCGTGCGCTTCGCGGCGCGGACCGCGCGCATCAGCTCCAGGGTCGGCGGCGTGGTCAGCTCGCGGGCAAAATCGAGACCCTCACCCAGCGAGGTGAGATGGACGTGGCAGTCGATCAGACCGGGCAGCAAGGTGAGACCCGATGCGTCGACCGTCTCGGCGTCGCGCGGCACCTGGGTTTCGCTCCGGCGGCCGGCTTTGGTGACTCGCCCGTCCTCGATGACGACGATCGCGTCGGGCGTTGTCTCGCCGGTAGCCGGATTCAGCAACGCGTCGGCGGCGATAGCGCGGATCACGAAGCGATGTTAGAACCTGGATCACCGCGCTCTGCGGGAGCTCCTCGAGGGAGCCACCTCACCTACACGTCCCGACCCCCACGCAGACCGCATAGGGCGACCGACCCATTGTCGAGAAACGCCTGGCTGACTAAGTTGGTCACCTCACTCGGGAATGCAGGAAGGGGTACCCGCCGAACGTCGGAGCGGGCTCGACCGTCGCATGGCCGAAAGACGGTCGGCGGTGGAGAGGCGCCAACGAAGCACGCCCACCTCATTCGACCGACGGACGGTCGGCCGGAGGTTCTGGACGCGGCGCCGGGCGCAGCGCCGCCGCAGCGCCTCAGGCCTCGTGTGGTAGCGCTGGAGCTCAGAAGCTGAGGTGTGCGGGTGGGCCCGGGTGGCCTCGATCCACCGACCAGCCGATTATGAGTCGGCCGCTCTAACCAACTGAGCTACGGGCCCGTCCCGCGCCTGAGTCTATCCACCCCTTTCCCATGCCTAGGAATACGGCCTCAGCAGTGCCAGTATGTACTGGCGATGGGGATTGCTTTGGGTCTCCTGATCCTTCGGATCGTCACCGGCGTGATCCTGATGGGGCACGGCACGCAAAAGCTGTTCGGCTGGTGGGGCGGTCCTGGCATGACGGGGTGGATAGGCGCCATGAACCGCATGCGCATCCGTCCCGCTGCGCCGTGGGCGTGGATATCGATGCTCGCGGAGGTCCTCGGCGGGCTCGGCTTGATCGTTGGACTGCTCACACCATTCCCGAGCCTGGCGATCGCGGGCTCGATGCTTGTGGCCATCGCCTTGGTCCACTGGCCGCGCGGGTTCTGGGTGAGCAAGGGTGGCTACGAGTTCAACCTCTCGATTCTCGCAGCGATCGCGGCCATCGCCATCGCGGGGCCGGGAGCCTACTCGCTGGATTCAGCGCTCGGCCTGCATCTGCCTGAGCCCACGACTCTGATCATCGGCACAGTGTTGCTGCTCATCGGCGTTGGTTTTGCGCTAAGGACTCGCGCGCCGGAGCCTGCCGCGGATAGCAAGGTTCAGGCGGCCTAAGCGACAGCGCGCCGCCCGGCCTCGGCCCCTTCACGGGAAACCAGCGAGCGAATCCAGGCCATCGTCGCCGAAATCGGCGGCAGGTGCGCGCGAACCAGCGCCACCATGACCTCGGGCAGGGTGGATGTGCTCGGCACGACCATGTAGCGGTCTTCCCAGCGCGGCCCGAATTTCGCCTTGAACCTCTGCAGCGTCCGGCTGCGCTCGAACCGGTCGAGCCCCCAATACATCGCGCGCCAGGCCCCCTCGAGACCGCGGGGCGTCGGTGACGAGATGACCCGCGGCGTCATGCCCAGGCTCAGCTCGATGATCCCTCGGCCTCGGGCTTCCTCTATCGACTTCACGATCAAAGCTTCGATCACGCCATATGCGCTGTCGGGGCGGCGGCGCATGAGATCGAGCGTCCAGCCCCGGCGCAACGGGACCGGCAGCCAGCTAACGAATGCCTCGAGGCGACCGTCGGCAGCAAGCGCCAGCCCGACCACGATGTCCGGGTCGTCGAGCGTCGCTAGCGTCCCCAGGCTGTAGCCGAGCTCGGGCGAGTGGTGACTCTGCAGCCATCGCCCTGAAACGCCCTGCAATTGTTCGGCATGCTCCGTCACGATCTCCGGCCCAAGTCCGAACACAAAGTGGACACCCACCTTCTCGCACCGGTTGAGCGCGTAGCGAAGGTCGGCGCGTTCTTTCCCTCGCAGTCTGAAGCTCGCAGGCCTGAGTAAAGCTTCGGCGCCGATTGGCACGAGTGACAGGCCTAGAGCTCGATAAGGCGCCACGTCATCGACCTGGTAGAAAGCGGGAATCCAGTCCTGATGGTCGCAGTACGCCACGAACGTACGCGCGGCCCGCTCCACGGCACCTGGCGGTCCGATCGGGTCGCCCAGAGCCAGCGCCGTGCGCCCTCGCAGGGTGAACGCGACGCAACCATCACCGTCAAGCCAGTGATAGCTGGACGCTCCGTGCACGGCGAGGTGTGAGATGTAGTTGCGTCCCCATACGTTCAACAGTTGGTGGACTCGCTCCCGGTCGGCCGCCGCCGGATGCGGCGCCAGCATGGGTCGAAGCAATTGTGTCAGCGCGAAGATGATCAGCGCGTAGCTGACCACGGGCAGCGTGCTGAGAAACCAGTTCGCCCGTTCGGTCAGCGCCCGATACGCCGTGGGGCTGCCGGCAAGAGCCGCCATCAGCGACTCCACTGTCCGCACGACACCGAACTCGGGTTGCAACTGGTTTTCAAGCAGCGCCGCGCCCGCGATCGCGTACACCGTGGCGCTCACGAGCCCGATTGCGAGGACGATGATCCCCCATCGCATCCTCGACGGATCCGAGTCGGCCTCGAAGTGATGGCGAAACCACCAAAGACCGAACAGGATCCACGCAAAAAGTGACGCCGCTTCGAAGTCGAGGTCTTTGACCAGCTCGAACGCGATCGTGGCGCCCAGAACGAGAAGCGTCAAACGAAACGCGATCCTCTTTCCGCGCGCGATTCCTCCGGCGAGAAGCAGCAGCGCAAGCCCCGACAGCACGGTGCCTGTTCGGCCGCCCAGAGTGACGCTTGCCGGCAGCAGCGCCTCGAGGACCTGGCTCCGGGTCTGGTGCTGCACAAGCAGCGCTCCGACGATGTCGAGCACGGCGCTCACCACGAGCAATCCGGCGAAGAACCAGCGCACCCTCCGCCTCTCGACGCGCTGCTCGTGATCCATACGACTACAAGCTACGGCTACTCGGGACCGGTCACTTCCACCTCGTTTCCGTCGGGGACCGGTCCGGCCGGCTGACCCGACCGGCCGTGAGGGGCGGGCTCGAGCGCCCGGCCCCTCCCAGCAGGCTTATTCCTACTCGCAGCCGCTCCAGACGCCTTTGAGCAGGCTGGGATCTCCGCCGTTAACGACGATCACAAAAACGCCGTCCTGTCGCTTGAACAGGACGCCACCACCGCCGTTTGTGCAGATAGCGCTCATCCCGAGAAGCGAGGCCGTCTGCCCGTTGGTGTAGTTGCCGTTAGCTCCCGGGAAACCGAAGAGTTGTGAGTCGGGGGTGCCGGGAGGCGCAAAGCCCCAAGCTGCCAGTGGAACGCCGACGCTCGGCAGCCAAATCCAGTTGCCATCAACCACAGGCGAGGTACAGGCCAGGTTGCACGCGGGCGCGGGACGGCTGAAATTGGCGCAAGAACTGGCCTGAGCTGCAATCGGGGCGGCTAGGGCGGCAACGTGTCCCAGACGCGTCCCGAGTTGCCTCGAGCGCACGTGCACGCTGCCCTGCCTCGCAGGGTGGCGGCAGGTTGAATCGGATGGTGCGACTCGCTCGTGGCTCTGCGAATCGATAGCACTCCGAGCTAGGCGGGGCCGATCACCTCGACCCTCGTTTCCGTCCGGGTCGTCCAAGTATGTTTCTGTTTCGATGCCGCTACCTGCGGCGATGATCGCATTGGCGTTGGCAACCGCTCTTGTTGTGTTTGGAATCCCTTTGGCGGCGAATTGGCATTCGTGGGCTGACCGATCGTCGGCGTGGAGCAAAAGGACCTTTGGCCGTTTTGGGAATTCCCCGACCTACAACCGGGCGATAGGAATCACCTGGGTGGTGCTCGGGATCATTTTGTACGTCGCCTGGGTCGTATCCCGTTCAGCCGACATCGCGCCTCGATAGCAAGGAGACCAGACAGTCGCATACCGGTGAGCCCGCCTGCCGCGCTAGCGACCGCCAGCGTCGTAGCCGGTCTTGCTGGCTCGGGGTGGTTGGGATCGTAAGTTATACATTCGCATTCGTTCCCGTCCGGTACCAGTGAATATCAATTTGGGATCGAGTCAGGGACTCCGCTGACAACCCCTCGTGCCTAACGGTCTGACATTAGATGCTCGTCCGGCTCCAGTCATAACCCGACCACGACCAGACTTCGAATTGCCAGAACTGCCCGTCTGACAGCGTCCACCCGTATAGCAACACTCGGTGCCTCGAGATGTCGGGACTCAAACCAGCACATAGGCCAGGTTGGTGCAAGGGATGCAGCTGCGTGAATCTAGAGCCGTCCCAGCGCCACGTCGTGGCCGCTGGGGAATCGCTACAAATCAACATGGATCCCTGGTCAAATTCGGGGGCGAAGCCCGCAAACGCACTTAGGGCAAACGGCGAGGCTGCTGGCGTTTGTGTCCATGTCCGCCCATCCCATTCCCAAACAGCGGTCAGGTCGGAGGCGCGAGGATTGTATCCACCAAACGTCACTACGGTCTTGGACGCGGCATCGAACGAGAGACGGCTATAGATTCGCGACGGCGCTGGCTTCCCATCAGCTTGTGCCCAGTGAGTCCAATCGAAGCCGTCATAGGTCCACGTCTCAAGGGTCAACGTCGGAGTCGATCCGACAAGGACGATCTGCCTTCGGGCGTAGTCGTAAGTCGCGCTCGGTTGAAACAGCACCGGGTGATGGGCTGGGTGTTGCTGAGACCAGTCCGAACCATCCCAGGTCCACGTGTCACCTGAGTACGTTATCGTGCCGAACCCTGTCGCCTCGGCCGCCGATTGCGGAACGTCTCGGCCGCCGTACATCACGACGACACCAAGCGCAGGGTCGAAAGCCATTGCCTCAAAGCTGCGGGCGGGAGGTACATGAGTCGGATGCAGGCGCGTCCATGTCGCGTCCTTGTCGCGCCACGTCGCGTCAGACCTCGGTTGAGTTGGGAGACAACCTCCAAAGAGAACGATCTCGCTATGTATCGGGTCGAACTCAGATGCAAAACACCCGATCGGCGGACAGAGGCCTGCCTCACGGCATTGGCCGTTGGCCTCAATACTCATCGGGGACGTCGCCGGGATCGAGTCGCGCGGAGAGCTGGCGACAGTGGGTAATGCAGCGGACGAGGGCGCTGAGGTGCTGCTCGAAGCGTTCCCGCAGGCGATCACCACAATCGCAGCTAGTAGACAGGCTGTTCGTGCCATATAGCCCCGCCAGATATCAGAACGTCGTTAGTCGCCGATGGTTTCGCACGGTCCAGGTCAAGGCCGGCGCCCGGCCCCGGAGCGATCAGGCCGGCCCGATGACCTCGACCTCGTTCCCGTCCGGGTCGTCGACGTAGAAAGTTCGCACGCCCTTCAAGACAGGGTGCACCCCGTGGCGAACCTCCACCCCGGCCTCGATGAACTGATTCTCGAGCTCGTCGTACGTACGGTGATCCACTCGGAACGCCAGATGGTGCAGGGACCGCTTCTCCTTCTCCTTGTGCGTCGGAAAGTAGTCGTCAGGGTGTGGATGCGGGATCAGCACGATCATCTCAGGGATGCCGCCGGGCTTGGCCACCATAAGGAACTTGTTGGGAAGCTCGGGCGGCGACAGGATCTCGAGTCCAAACTGGTCGCGATAGAACTGCAGCGACGCCTCCATGTCGGCCACCCACAGCACGATCTCCGCCAGTCCCTCGACCCGGCTCATGCCGCGATCGCCTCGACCATCGCCTCGAGATTCGCTTCGCGGACACGAGGCGGAACAGAGCAGCCCGGCGCGACGATCAATCCTCTTCCGTCGGTCTCTTTCACAGCTCGATTCACCTCGGAACGAATTCTGGCCGGCGGGCCGTAGACGAGCGTCGCGCGCTGGCTCAGCCCGCCCATCACCGCGCGCCCCGCGATCTTTTGGCCTTCGCTGAGCGACGGATTGCCCTGGTTGTGGATCGACCAGCTCACCGCCTGCCCCGGAAGGTCGACGGCGAGCCCAAAGTTGAGATTGGAGCCACAGAGGTGGACGGCGTTGAACCACGCCTTGGCCGGCAGCGCGTTCAGAACCCCCTGGTCGTAGGGCAACACCAGGTCCCGGTACACGTCTTCTGGCATCACCTTGCGTCCGGCGTAACCGGAGATCGCGTAGAAGATTCCGGCCGCGCCTGCCCGCACGGAACGACGGGTGAAATCGACCAGCGCCTCCGCGATCCGCTCCAGCGCGGGCCCAACCATGTCCGGATGCTTGCGCAGCTCGCGGACGACACGCGACTGCGACTTGCCGACCAGGTATCCGCCGACCGTTACCGGGCTGAACACCGTCTGGATCACCGGGACGTCAGGTCCGAGCTCCCGAGCGACGAGACGGATCGAATCGACCTGGTCGTCCAGAGCCTTCCGGTTGGCCACGGCCACGGATGACCACGCCTCGAGGTTGGGGACGGCGGGCCGGATCAGGATCGGGCCGCGCAGGCGATGGCCTGAGGGGTGGTAGACCGAGCCGAACGCCTCGGCGAAAGAGCTCGCCCGCGGCTGGAACTTGACGTAGTCCCAACCAAATCGCCTCGCGCGCTCGACCGTGATCCCGGCGAGCTCTTCAGGCGACCATTCCTCCCGGTAGGTGTGGCCCCACGCACCGACCGGCGGCCGGTCGGTCACGCTCATCGCGAGCGCCGCCTCCACGCGCTTTCGGCCGGTCATCGAATGGAGTTTAAGCTGGAGTTTGTGACCGACATCGCGACGGAGGCCGAACGACTGCGCTCCGCCGCGGAGGCAAAGCCGATGCGCTTGCCGATCAATCGGAAGGTCGACGAGTCGCATCATTCCGTGACCGACGACGGCCTTTCCGTGTGGTACACGGTCCAGGTGTCGCCGCACGCGCGAATCCAGGAGGCGATCTTCGAGCGCGCCGACCGGATGCCCTCCGACGAGGAATGCAAGCGCTGGCTGGACCTGCTGATCGTCGGCGCCATGGCCACGGAAGCCCCGAGCTTTCCGGGCTCTACGACCCGGCGTTTCGAGGTCTTCGAGAGTGGTTCCTGACTCGGTTCGCGCCGAGCTGCGGAGCATCGTCGGAAGCCAGGCGGTCATCGATGCACCCAACGACCTGCGGATCTTCGAACGCGACGGCTCGATCGAAGGCGCAGTGCCGGACGCGGTCGTCCTCCCGTCGTCGACCGAGCAGGTGGCCGGCGTGGTCAAAGTCGCGGCGAGGAACCGAATCCCGGTCGTTCCACGTGGCGCGGGTACCGGCCTCTCCGGTGGTGCGGTCACGATCCGCGGTGGCATCGCACTCCAGTTGACCAGGATGCGGCGCATCCTCGAAATCGATCCTGTCGCTCAAATCGCAACCGTCGAGCCGGGGGTTGTAAACCAGGAGCTCTCGCTCGTCGCCGCGCAGCACGGACTTTTCTACGCGCCCGACCCGTCGAGCCAGAAGGCCTGCACGATCGGCGGCAACGCGGCCGAAAATTCGGGCGGCCCGCACTGCCTCTATTACGGCGTGACCACCAACCACGTGCTCGGCATGGAGGTCGTGCTCGCCGACGGCAGCGTGCACTGGGTGAGCGGCGACGCGCCAGACCGCGTCGGCCTCGACCTGTGTGGCGTGCTGGTCGGATCGGAAGGAACCCTGTGCGCGATCACCAAGATCAAGGTCCGGCTGCTGCGCATCCCGCCCAGCATCGCGACCATGCTCGCCGCATTCCCCAGCATCGAGACGGCCAGTCAGGCGGTGTCGGCGGTCATCGGACACGGGATCGTCCCGGCCGCGCTCGAGATGATGGACAGGGTCACGGTCGGCGCGGTGGAAGCGCATTACCACGCGGGTTACCCGACCGACGCGGGCGCCGTGCTGCTGGTGGAAGTCGATGGCATCGCCGAGTCGACACGCGAGCTGATGGGGTCGATCGGCAGGATCCTCTCGGAGAACCAGGGCTACGCGATGCGGGAAGCGCAGACGCCCGCGGAACGTGAGCTCCTGTGGGCCGGGCGGAAAGGCGCCATCGGCGCGCTCGGACGCATCAAACCGAACTACTACTTGCACGACGGCGTGGTGCCCCGCTCACGCCTGCCCCAGGTCCTCTCCGCGGTCGGTGAGATCGGCGTGCATTACAAGCTCCCGGTCGCCAACGTCTTTCACGCCGGCGACGGCAACCTCCACCCCAACATCCTTTTCGACCTGCGCGACAAGGAGGTCCTGCCCCAGGTCGAGGCGGCGGGTGAGGAGATGCTTCGCGCAGTCGTCGAGCTGGGGGGAGCGCTCTCCGGCGAGCACGGCATCGGCCTCGAGAAGAGCGCGTTCATGCCGTGGACGTACACCGAGGACGACCTCGATGCGATGCATCGCGTGAAGGACGTATTCGACGCGGGCGGGACCTTGAATCCGGGCAAGATCTTCCCCGACCCTACGCGCAAAGCCGTTCACCTGGCCGGTCGCACCGGCCTCGCGGTCGAGGCGAAATGGTGGTGACGACTCTGGCCATCGAGAAACCTGCGTCGCCGGAAGAGCTCGCGCAGCGCCTGAAGGACGCAGCCGGTCAGAAGCTCGCGGTCGTGCCGGTCGGCGGCGGCCGCGCGAGCGGGATGGGCGAGGCACTCGAGCGATGCGACGTGCTGCTGCACACCACGAGGCTCGACCGCGTGATCGAGCACTCGCAGGCGGACATGGTGGTGAGCGTTGAGGCGGGCATCACGCTCGAGGCGCTCCAGCAAGAGCTCGCGAAAGCCGGCCAGTTCCTGCCGCTCGACCCGTTCAACTCTCCCGGCCACACCATCGGCGGCCTGCTCGCAACGGGTTGGACCGGACCGCTGCGCCTTCGCTACGGATCGCCACGCGATTTCCTCATCGGAATTCGAGTTGCGCTGCCCGACGGCAAGCTCGCGACTGGCGGCGGGCGCGTCGTGAAGAACGTGAGCGGCTACGACATGATGAAGCTGCACTACGGTGCGCTCGGCTCCCTCGGCGTCATCGTCGCAGCATCTTTCAAGGTCTTCCCCATCCCGATGCACGACATCACCGTGACCAGCGCCGGCGGTTGGAACGCGGCCACGCACGCACTTTCGGCGCCGGTGGCGCCCTCCGCGCTGGAGCTGGACTCGAAAGGACGCGTGCTTGCCCGTTACACGGGCAGCCGTGACGCGGTCAGCCGCGTGATCGACGAGCTCGGCTGGAAGGCCGCCGATCGGTCGGTGTGGGACGACCACGCGCGGAGCGCGCCCGCGACGTGGGCCCGCATTGCGGTGCCGCGCGAAGAGCTGAGGCGCGCGGTCCAGGCGTTGCCATCCGGCGCTGAGTGGTGGGCTTCACCCGGCGTCGGAGTTGCGCACTGGGCCGTCGAGTCCGGCCCCCCGTCCGTCATCGACATGCGGTCGAGGGTGGAGGCCGCCGGCGGAACGCTCGTCATGCTCGACGCCCCGGACGACTTCATGCGTGAAGTTGGCGCGTGGGGCAAGCCACCTTCGACACTCGGCATTCAGCACCGGCTCAAGCAGGCCTTCGACCCCGACAGAGTTCTAAATCCCGGACGGTTCGTCGTGTGAGCACCACGCCATTCGCGCGACTCTCCGATGACGACCTCGCCACCTGCGTCCACTGCGGCCTGTGCCTCGATGCGTGCCCGACATTTCGCATCACCGGGCTCGAGACCGAATCACCTCGCGGCCGCATCTACCTGATGACCCAGTGGAAGCGCTCGACCCTCCCGTTCGACGAGGCGCAAGTCAGGCACATCGACCTCTGCCTCGGCTGCCGCACGTGCGAAGCCGTGTGCCCGTCCGGCGTTCCTTACGGGCGAATCATCGAAGCCGGCCGGGCGGATGTCGAAGACATGCGGCGCCCTTCCTTCAAACGCACCGCGAGCCGGGTCGCGCTGCGGCAGCTCGTCGGCCATCCGGGCCGCCTGCGCGCCGCGGGCGCCGCGGTGCGCCTTGCGCAGAAGCTGCACCTCACGTCGGTGGCCCGGTCCGGGAGGATGCTTCCGCGGCTGCGCACCCGCTTCAAGCCACCTGCGATGGGGGTCGCTCCCGCGATCGGCGCGCGCAAGCATCGCGTCGCGTTTCTCGTCGGCTGCGTCATGCCGATCCTCTACCCGCAGTCCCATGAGGCCGCGGTCAGGCTGCTGCAGCTGGCCGGCTGCGAGGTGTTGTTTCCGCAAGACGAGCGATGCTGCGGCGCCCTTTTCGCGCACAACGGCGACCTTGCGGGCGCGGAAAGGCTGCGCGTGGCGAACATGCGGACCTACGAAGCCGGATCGTTCGACGCGCTCGTCGTCGACTCCGCCGGGTGCGGCGCGCACCTCAAGGATTTCTACCCGGGGCTGAAAGGGCGCGTGAAAGACCTGAGCGAGTGGCTGCTCGAGGTCGGACTGCCCGAGCCGAAGCGTGAGGTCAAGATCCGGGTCACGTACCAGGACGCGTGCCACCTCGCGCACGGGCAGAAGATCAAGAAGCAGCCGCGCGACCTGATTCGCTCGCTGCCCGGTGTGCAGCTCATGGAGATGCGCCATCCAGACATCTGCTGCGGCGCGGCCGGGCTTTACAGCACGCTCGAGCCCGCGATGTCCAACCAGATCTTGCAGGAGAAGCTCGAAGACGTGATGGCGACCAACGCCGACGTGATCGCGGTCGCGAACCCCGGATGCCAGATGCAGATCGAGTCGGGATTGCGTGCGCGTGGTGCGAGCATGAAGGTCGAACACCTCTCGGAGCTGCTGGCGAGAGCCTTCTAGCTCTTCAGCTTCGGCAGCACCGCGGTCTTGGTGACGTCGACCTCCCCGCGCGCCACCGCAAGCGTCACGTTGTCCGGAGCGCCCAGCTCGCGGCACCGCTCGATGACGCGCTCCGCCCCGCGGTCCAGGTTCCCGTCCCTCAGCAACAGGCGTCCCATCTCGTCGACGCTCACGCCCGCGGTCTCCACGCCATCGCTGCACAGCACGACCGCGTCGCCTTCCTCGAGCTTCACGCGGTCGGTGTATGCCTGCACCGTGTCCCACACTCCGACCGCCCGCGTGAGCTTGTGCTTCTGGGGGTGGTTGGCGGCTTCCTCCGGCTTGATCAAGCCCAGGCGCACCTGTTCGGCCGGCCACGAGTGGTCCTGCGAGATGAGCTTGGCGAGGCCGTTGCGAAACAGGTATGCGGGACTGTCACCGACGTTCAGCAGGCCCACCTCACCGGAGCGGATCGCCGCGATCACCATCGTGCTGCCCATGCCGAGCCAGTCGGGGTTGTCGTGCGAGGCGTTGAACACGGCCTTGTTGGCTTCCTTGCAGGCGCGCTTGAGGCGCTCGACGTCGGGACCCTCCTCTCCGTCCTCGGCCAGCACGCGCGTCACCGTCTTGACCGCCAGGGAGCTGGCCTGCTGCCCGGCGGCGTGGCCGCCCATTCCGTCGCAGATGACGATCAGCGTGTCGAGGCCGGCCTTGTTGCGCCAGACCGCGACGGAATCCTCGTTCTCCTCTCTCTCGAGCCCGGGGTCAGTGGCCCACGCGATACGCAGTCGCATCGTCCTACCTAACGGACCAGACTGTCACTACGCTCCGATAACGGTGAACTGAACTGAGTTCTGGCCGACCGTCAGGCGGTCGCCATGGTTCAGCTGCTTCTCCTGGATGGACTCCCCGTTGACGAACGTCCCGTTCGTGCTGCCCAGGTCGACGATCCAGAACTGATCGCCGCGACGCTCGAGCCGGGCGTGGTGCCCACTGGTGGCCGGGTCGCGCAGGATCACATCGTTGTCCGGAGAGCGGCCGAGGCGGAGAGCATGGTCTCCGGCGCGGTGCGTGTGCCCGGCATCCGGTCCGGACTCGATGACCAGCTCGGCCTGCGGAGCTGCGGCGCCGGCGGCGGGCGGCCGGGTCGGCATCGCCATGGTCTCGGGCAGCGGTGGCGGCGGCGGCGCGGGAGGTGGGGCTGCCGGGGGTGGCTGCCTGTCGGCTCGCGATCCGAGGGAGGGCCAGGCATGTCTACGGGAGGCGGCGCGACCATGGTCGCGGCCACGTCGGAGCCTCCGTCTGCGGCGGGCGGCCGCCACGGCGGCGCTGGTGGTTCCGGGGCGGCCGGAGCGACCGGCGCGGCCTGCGCTCCGGCGGCGAGATCCGCATCCGTCGATTCAGGCTCGGCCGCCGCGGGCGCCGACCATGCGGGAACGGGAGGCGCGCTCCACGCGGGAGGCGGCGCCTGCACCGGAGGTGGCGCCGGAGGAGGTGCGACAGGTTCAGGTGGTGGCGCGGACTGCCCGCCCCATGCCGGGGTTGGCGGAGGCGCCTGGGGAGCCACCCAGGAAGGCGCGGCCGGCGCCGCGGGCTCCTCGGTCTTCGGGATGTCCCACGACTGCTGGCCCGGCGCCTCCCAGGCGGGAGCGACCGTCGGCGGCGCTCCGGGAGCCGAGGCGGCGGGCGCGCCCCAATCGGTTCCCGCGGGAGCGCCCGGCGGAGGCTGACCGGGAGGAGGAGCGGCGGGCTGAGGAGCCGCCTCCCACGAAGGTGAGGCCGGTGGATTCCAGGCCGGCGCGCTCGGCGCCGGAGGCGGAGGCTGCGCCTGCGGCGGCGGCGCCCCCCAGGAAGGCGCGGCAGGCGCCGCGGGTTCGGGCGAGCCCTGTGAGCCCCAGGTCGGCGAGGCGCCAGGAGCCTGCGCCGGAGGTGAGCCCCACGAGGGTGCCGGACTGGCAGGCGGCGGCGCGGCGGGAGGAGGTGCGCCCGGCGGAGAACCCCATGCCGGAGCAGGCGACGGGGGCGCGCCCCATCCCGGCGAAGCGGCGGGCGGCGCCGAGGGTGACGAAACCGCGGGCGACGCCGGTGATCCCCAGCCACCGGCCGGGGGCTTGGCCGGCGCGGGCGCACCCCACGCTCCCGGTTGCGGCGGCGGTGCGACCATCGTCGGCGCGACCGAGGCCGGGCGCGCGGGGGTCGGCGGCGCCCACGTCGCGGCGACGCCGGCCGTCTGGTTGCTGGGCGTCGCGGGACGGACTGGGGGCGCCGACTTCTTCTTGCTGCGGCGCCTCCGAGTTCTTAGATAAAGGAACGCGACGACGATGGCGAAAAGCGCAAGCGCGATGTAAAGCAGCAGCAGCGTTTCGTCAGACATGAGTAAGGCTGAAGTATGCCACCGTGATCAATTATCTCTACGCGGGATGGCGCCGTTCTCGATGATCAGGCGACCCGACGCAACCCCGGGCACTGTGACGTCGGCTTCCAACGAATGCGTTCCAGCACCGAGCGTGTCGCCGGTGACGACATGGATCACGAGGCGGCGCCCCATCGGAAGGTCGAGACGCTTCGGCATCGGGGCGAGGCCCGCGTTGGTTTCGATGTGCAGCCGCGGACCAGTGATGAGAACTCCGTCGAGGCGCAAGCCCGTCACTCCAGCGAGGACCGCGGGGCGCGTGCGGTTCTCGAGCGCGAAGCTCATGCCGCGTGACTCGGGCCGTAAGCTCTGCAGGTCCGCCAACCGCTCGGCCAGGTAGCGCGGTATCTCGGGCCGCGGCCTGACGCTCGGCCCGGCCGCCGCGACTGCAAATGTGAGCTCGGTCGAGTCGAGCTCGCGGCCGGAGACCGTGAGCGTGGCGTCGAAGCGGTACTCACCCTGAGCCGCCAGTGGAAGGCTGATCGTTGTCGCGCTGACAGCCGGCTCGAAGGCGGTCGGCACCTCGACCTCGACCGATCCCGAGTACGACTTCTTCTGCACCGCATCGCGAACGCGGTCAAGCCCGCGTGCACCCGCCGCCTTCTCACGCAAGACCGACCAGCGGACTGTGCCGCGACCCGTCACCTCGGGGTCGTCGTTGACGATGACCAACCTCACCGCGAACGGACTGTGCGGGTTCTGGACGATACCGAACGGTCGGCCCGCTTCGAACTGCAGCGGTTCGACGATGACTCGCGTCGCTTTGAATGCCTTCGTCAGCGCCTCGAGCGCGAGCTTCGGCCGCCGTGCGCCGTCGAGCATTCCGAAGCCGATGCCCGGAAACAGGTCGACGAGGTGGTACACAAAGGCACCCCAACACGACTCGAACTTCCGCGTGCGCAGGTGCTCGGCCGCGTAACGCACGAGCCGCGCCTGGTACAGCTGCGAAGCCTCGACGTATCGCTCCAGGCTCTGGTGCGCCGACGGAAGTCCCACTCCGCGCTCGGCCCAGTTGACAGGCTGAAAGCCGGCGTGGCGCCAGGCGGCATCGTCGTCGGAGACCGGCCACCTGCGGCCGATCTCGTCCCAAACCGATGACTCGAGATCCGGCAGCGACTGCGCGCCGAACGCCGTCACCATCAGCGGCTCGACGAGCCCGATGTCGCGCCATGTGCCCTCGGACCAGCCCAGCATCATGCGCAGGTCGATGTCACCGGACGCGGCGACGGCCGGCCGGCTTGCGTCGAGATGCTCGAACGAAGCCCTCAGGTCCTGGTCGATCGAGTGGTTCTGCCGCACCGAATGCACGTCGCCCAGGTCGAAGTTCGTCGCGAGCCAGGGCGGATCGTCGTGCGCGATCCACAGCGCGATCGAGGGATGGTTGCGCAGCATCGTCACCACCTCGGCCTGCTGCTCTCGCGCCGCGTTCTCGAAGAACCGTGCTTCGTCGTTGCGCCCGTGATAGACGTATGTGCCGCTAAGCGGCAGGTCCTGCAACACGAGCAATCCTGCCTCGTCCGCCTGCCGGTAGAACTCGCTCGGCAGGACGTTGGCGACGACGCGAAGCGCGTCGAGGTTCGCTTGCTTCGCGACAGCGATGTCGGATGCGAAGACCTGGGCGCTCAGCTCGTCGAGCCGGTGCGACGGCGCGTAGCACGCGCCGCGCAGAAAAATCGGCTTCCCGTTGACTGAAAAGCTCCAGCGGCGCGGGCCGATGTCCCACGACAGCTCGCGAAACGCAAACAAGTCATCGATGCGCGACGACTCTTCGCCGTCTGACGTACGCGCGATCACGTCGGCGTGATAAACGTTTGACGGTCCGAATCGCCACGGCTCCCATCGTCTGGCGCCGGGAAACGCCAGCCGCATGGTCACGGTCTCCTCCATTCCACCGGCCAGCCGCACGTCCCTGCGCAGCCGCACCGCATCGCGGCCGGGTGCCGGTACGACGAGCTCGACCTCACCGTCCATCTGCCTACCGTCGAGGTTCCGGAGGCGCGCCTCGACCTCCAACCGTCCATCCCCTGCCTCGAAGCTCGGCTTCAAACGCAGCCAATCGACCGCGATCGCACCCACGTACTCGAGCTGCACCGGCTGCCACAGGCCAAGGGGCACCTCGAGCCGGTACGGCTCGGGAAGGCTCGAGTACGCAGAAGCCGGGTATGGCTTCAGGTCGCCATCGTTGAACAGGCCCATGATGTGGCGCTTCTTTTCGGGCTGTGCCTCGACCGGAGACTCGCAGCAGATCACGAGCAGGTTTTCGGGTTTGAGATATGGGGTGAGGTCGAAACCGAAGGGAGCGAAGTATCCGTAGTGCGAGCCCAGCAGCCGCCCGTTCAGCCAGACGTTCGTGGCCAGGAAGGCGCCGCCGATCCGCAGCACGACTCGGCCCGCGTGGTCCGGTCGAGGGAACTCGGTGCGATACCAGATCGACTGCCGGCCCTCCGACGCCGCCAGCTGGCGTGGGACCTCGATCGGTTTCCACCCGCCGCCGCGCCCGACCGTCAATCTCTCGGCCTCGCCCTCGCCGAGCGGCATCCACACGGCCTCCCAGGCGGTCAGCTCGCGCCGGCCGGCCGCGCGCTGGGCCAGCGGCATAAAGAGCGAATCGCTCATGCGGCCCTCACGAAAGCGCCGTCGGCCGTGGAGCAGATGAGCACCGGACGACCGATCCACCGAGCGAACGCGTCGGTCTTAGCGCGTTCGACCAGCGCAAGGATGCTCCCGCCGAAACCCGCGCCCATGATGCGGGCGCCGTAGCAGCCGTCCAGCGACCACGCAAGGTCGACGATCGCGTCGACGTTCGGCGTCGAGACCTCGAAATCGTCGCGCAGGCTCTTGTGAGATTCCTGCAGGAGCTCACCCATGCGATCGAAGTCGCGGTCGTGCAGCGCCGCCACGAAGGCGTGCACGCGCGCGATCTCGGAGTCGACGTGCCGGCGTCTTTTGGGATCGCCCGCCTCGGCTTCCAGCCTGCGCTGGTTGTATGGCGTCGCTGCGAGCGAGCGGTGCTCGCCCGAATCGATGACTGCGATCGCGACCTCGTCCGGAAAAGGAACCACCTGGTACTCCAGCGTCGCGCAATCGAGCAGCAGCGCGCATCCCCGCCGCCCGAGCGACGAGGCGAACTGGTCCATCACGCCCACCTGAACGCCGGTCGCCCTCTGCTCCGCGCGCTGGCACGCCAGAGCCGCCTGCTTTCCATCCATGTCGGGCCGGATCCCTGACGCCAGGGCGACGAGCAGCGCCGCGGACGAGCTGATGCCGGCGTTGGGCGGAACCTGGGAGACGACGTGCACCGACTGAGGGCCTGTGTCCAGCTCTTCGCCGATGGCACGCACGTAGGCAAGGCCGCCGGGGACGTCGCTCTCGATCGACCAGTCATCCGAGGGACGGCCTGCGACGTCTGTGAATCGGTCGACCGCCGCGGGCAGCACCACGCCGCCGAGGTAGTCGACGTGCTCGCCGATGAGGTTCACCCGGCCGGGCGCCTTGCCGCGCCATTCAGACCTGGATGTCACGAAGCTCCGCGGCGGTGTCTTCGGCCCGTGCATCGAGGATGAACGCGCCGGCCCCGAGCTCGGAGCCGGCCAGGTATTTGAGCTTATCCCTGGTGCGGTTGGGCGGATAGAACTCGACGTGAAAGTGATGGTGGCGTGCGCCGCGTCCTGGCGGCTTCTGGTGCATCGCCATCACGTAGGGCAGCGGTTTGTTGAAGAGGCGGTCGTACTTCAGGAGCAAGCCCTTCAGGTTGGTCGCGAACGACTCGTCGTCTCTCTGATCGAGGTCGAGGAGTCCGCCGCGATGCTGGAGGGGCGCGAGGTGGACTTCATAAGGCCAGCGCGCGAACGGCGGGACGAAAGCGATCCAGCGGTCGTCACGCAGGACCGTCCGCACGCCGTCGGACTCGCCCTCGATCACGTCGCAGTAGAGACACCGGCCGGTCTTGCGCATGTGCCTCGACTCGGCGGCCAGCTCGCGCTGGATCACCGGGGGGACGAACGGATACGCGTAGATCTGTCCGTGCGGATGGCTCAGCGTGACCCCGATCTCCTCGCCACGGTTCTCGAAGACGTAGACGTAACGCACGTTGGGCAGGCGACCGAGCTCGTCCGTGCGGTCGCGCCAGACCTCGATCAGGTCGCGTATGTGGTCGACGCTCTGCTCTCCGAGGGAAGAGTCGTGCGCCTGCGTGTAGCACACGACCTCGGCGCGACCCTGGTCGCCCGTATACGACGGAAATCGGTTTTCGAAGACGACGATGTGGTACGTCGGCTCTGGGATCTCGGTCTCCGGCTGACCTGGCCTGGTCGGGCAGAGGGGGCAGTGCTCCGCCGGCGGATGGTAGGTGCGGTCCTGGCGCCACGGCGCCACGGTGACCCATTCTTCGAGCAGGGGATTCCACCGCAGCTCGCTCACGTTCTGGGTTGCTCGTAGTAGATGAGGTAGCGCCCGTCGGGCTTCTGAATGACCCGCTTCTTGACGCGTTTAAGCCTCGAGGGCACGCTTCACCGCTTCCGCAGGCGAGCCGACTCTCTCGAGGCCCTTCACGTCCCATGTTTCGAGCGCGAAGACGGCGCGGCCCAACCGGCGCGCGATTGCAATCTCGCTCAGCGTCCCCCATCCCCCGCCGATAGCGATCACGCTGTCCGCCGCGGTCACGATCACCGCGTTCCGCGCCTGACCGAGCCCTGTGGCGAGCGCGAACGTCAGGTGTTCGTTCGCCCCATGTCGATCAGTGTCAGGCAGAACACCGATCACCGTCCCACCTTCGCTCGCCGCGCCTTCACTCGCCGCGTTCATCACGCCGCCGAAACCACCGTTGAGCACGACGGCTCCGTTGCGGGCGAGGAGCCTGCCCACCTCGCGCGCCACCTCCAGCTGCGAAGGGGTCGCCTCCGAGGCGCCGCACACGGCAACGTATCGGCGAGGCATCGAGGCCACAGTTTATTCGGGTAAGATTTGCTGCGAAGTTCAACGCCCGTGGGGCAAAGGAGGTGAGGCGGAGCTTGGATAAACCTTGTCGTGGTGCCAGCCGCCTCGTTTGCCAGCCGGGAGCTCGGGAGGAAGGCAGCTTCTAGCCTCTAGGGCTTCCAGATCCGAATCCGGCTCCTGGAGTCGGAGGCGGTAGCACTGCGAACGTAGACGCGTGAGGGCCCGGGCTTGCCGGGCCCTCAGTTTTTTGTCCTCACTAGGATTCAATCGGTGGCGCAGGACTTCGCAGCGCAGCTGAACGAGATCCCAGAGGGATGGGTGCAGGCCATGGGGGTGACGATCACCTACGCGACCAAAGACGAGGTCCGCGCAGAGCTGGTGGTCGGACGAGAGCACCTGCAGGGTTATGGCATCGTCCATGGCGGCGTGCACTGCGGAATCATCGAGACCCTCTCTTCGATGGGCGCCTTCCTCTTCGCTCGCGAGCATGGGCAGCACGTGGTCGGGCTCGAGAACAGCACGAGCTTCATTCGAGCCGTGCGCGCGGGCGCCAGGCTCCATGCAGTCGCCACTCCTGTCACACGGGGCCGGCAGACCCAGGTCTGGCAGGCCCAGGTGCTCGATGAGAGCGACCGTCTCGTGGCGTCCGGCCGGGTGCGGCTGCTGTGCCTCTCTCCCGATCAGTCGCTGGCGGGGGAACAGGTGAAGGGCGCGCTCAGCGACCGGTGACGTAGCTGAAGATGATCTCGTCGATCAGCCGCTCCACCGGCGCGAGGTCGTCGGTGAAGACCTGGTCGTGATAGGGCGAGACTCGTAGCCTGCCCTCGTTCAGCACGCTCCGCGCGACGTCCTGCGCGAGGGGAGCGTTGACGAGGCCCAGGTTGTGCTCGACGTCCGCGATCGTGACCGGTTCCATCGTTCCGTACACCAGCGTGTTGTTGAAAGCCGGGACGTCGACCAGGAAAACGTTCGTATAGACCGCCGCCATCGTGCTCGCGATGGCGTCGACGAGACGGTAGTCGGTCGCGGTGCGGCCCGCGTTGACGACCGCGACGCCGTCGGGTCGCAGGTGCGCCCGCACCTCGCTGAAGAATTCCCGCGTCGTCAGGTGGAACGGGATGTATGGCTGCCGGTATGCGTCCATGAACACGACGTCGTACTCGCCTGCCTGCGTGTCGAGCCAGTAGCGCGCGTCGGCCACGACCGGGTGCACGTTCGGCTCGTCGAGGTGAAAGTAGCGGTGGGCGACGTCGAGGATGTCGGGATCGATCTCGACTCCGGTGATCTGCACGGTGGATCCGTACGCCGAGGTGAGCTGACGCGCCGCGGTGCCGCCCGCGAGGCCGAGGATCGCGACATCCTTCGGGGGGACCTCCGAGTCCTGCGCCGGATGAAACGAGCTGGCGATGAGCGCGTAATCCCACGGCCCGCCCGTGAGCAGGTTTTGCGAGTCGTAGATGGAGTGGATCGCCTCGCCTTCGTTGAGGATCAGCTCGGTCTTCGATCCGTCGCGGACGACCTGGATGTATCCGTAGGGTGATTCCTTCTCGTAGACGAGCTGGCCGACCTGCGGCGGCTTGATGCCCGAGGGCAGCAGGATCCATGCCAGGATGACCGCCGCCGCGAAGGCCGCGTAGAACCGGCGGCGCGGCCACGGCCACAACCCGGCCGCCGAGATTGCCACCAGGACCAGCCCGAATCCTTCGAGGGTCGGGCGTGTGCCGTAGCTCGGAATGAACCAGAACACGGGAAGGAACGTGCCGAGGATGCTGCCGGCGGTGGACAGCGCGTAGACGCGGCCGGCGGTGTTGCCGCCGGATTCGACGTCACGCAGCAGGAGGCGAATCGCGAACGGGCTGACGCATCCGAGCAGGATCACCGGCACCGCAAAGAGGATCACGACGGCGAAGAGCGTTCCCGCCACCAGGCCCACGCTCAGCGACTTGAAGCCCTGCTGAGAGAGCAGGAGGATCGGGTAGCTGACGAGAGGGATGATGCCGATCCACAATCCCGCCCACGCGGTGATCTGGAACAGCACCTCGTCACGTGGATGCCGGTCGGCGAGCCGCCCGCCGATCACGTACCCGGCCGAGAGGTAGATCAGGATCAGCCCGATCAGCACGCCCCACACGTAAAGGCTGGTGCCGAAGTAAGGGGCGAGGAGCCGCGACGCACCGAACTCGACGCCAAGCGAGGCCATGCCGGAGATGAAGACAAGCGGCAGCAGCAGGCGCCGCGTGAGCTGGGCGGCGCTCACCGGTGCGGTTTCAGATCGGTTGCTCTGCCGCCCACTTCCGCGTCCGCTCGTCCATCGGCACTGGAAGCTGCGCGCGCACCTCTGCGTACATGTCTCCCGGAGGGCCGCCCTTCGGATCTGGAAGGCCCAGACCGCGCAGCCGGATCTTGGTCCCGTTCTGTGTCTCAGGCGGGACCCTGAACTTGACCTGGCCGCCCTTGAGCGTGGGTGCCGCCACCTCTCCGCCTTGCAGCGCGACGTGCAGCGGAACCGGGACCACGACTCGAACGTCCTTGCCTTCTCGCGTGAACACCGGGTCCGGCGCGACCTGGACCGTCGCGCGAAGGCCGGGCACCCGAAGCACCGTGCCTTCCTTCACGCCCGCGGGAACCTTGACCTCGACCCGCCGTCCGCCGGGCAGCTCGACGGTGCGGCTCGTGCCTCGGTAGATCTCGCCCAGGCTCACGGTGATCGGCGCCTCGACGTCGAGCGGCTGCTGCGTGCGGGTGCGGCCGCGAGCGTTTCCGAAGATCGAGCCGAAGATGTCGCCAAACCCGCCGCTGTCGCCGAAAAGGTCCTCGATGTCGTCCGGAGAGACAGTGCGGTACTCGACTCGCGGTCCCCCGCCCCCTGGCCGGAAGCCACCGCCCGCGCGCGCCGTCTCGGGGTCGATGCCGGCGGCCTGGGCCGACGCCCAGTTCTCGCCGAACTCGTCGTAGAGCTTCCTCTTCTTGGTGTCCGACAACACCTCGTGAGCCTCAGAGAGCTCTTTGAATCGAGCTTCCGCCTCCTTGTTGCCGGCGTTCAGGTCCGGGTGGTACTTGCGCGCCAGCTTGCGGAAGGCAGCGGAAATCTCCTTCTGCGTGGCCGCCCGCGGCACGCCCAGCACCTCGTAGAAGTCCTTGGTCTTAGGCACCTGTATTTGCTCTGAGGTTCATACCCGCTTGTGATGCTCGACGAATCCCGGCCGGCCGTGGTAGCCCAGCCTCTCGTTGATGTGCAGCATCGGCGCGTTCTCGGCGTCGTTGTCGGTGCAGACCACCGGCACGCCGAGCTCCGCGGCCTGGGCCAGGCTCTGCAGCTTGATCGCGCGGGCGATGCCGCGGCCTCTGAAGTCCGGGTGCGTGCACGTGTAGCCGGTCCACACGGTGCCCCGGACGGGCGGGAATTTCAGGTAGGTCATGGCCAAAGGGCGGTCGCCTTCGACCGCGATCCACCAGCGGTCGTGACGCCGGTCCGGTGCGCCGGCGCGGCGGTCGAAATCGGCGAACGGCTCGGGCACGATCGTCAACGTGTGCGGAACGTCCTGCACGGTGATGCTGTTGAGCTCGTGCAGCTTCTCCATCTTCCTGGGGTCGTTCCACTCGGCGACGGTCAGCAACCGAAAGCCCGCGCCCTTGATTGCGGCGCGAGCTGATGCCGCCTCGTCGATCAGCCCTGGACCACGCTCTCTCAGGTCGAGCTCCCACACCTTCTCGGAGCGCGCCCGCTCGTAACCGAGGCTCGCGAGAGCGTCCAGGGCATCGTGCTCGTCCTCGGCCGAGTAGGCGAGCAGCAGCCGGGCGTCCTCCTCCACCGCCTTCGTGCCGATCCAGTCCCACATCTCACCGAGCATGTCGCGATCGTGCGCGTCGCGGTCGAGCCACGCCTCCACCTCGCAGTGGCGGTCGGGAAGCTTCGACCACGGCCCGTGCACCCAACCGAGGTATCCGATCGGCCTACCGCCGCGTACGGCAAGGAAACGTGCGTAGTCGTATCCGGTCCGCGGGTGCTCCCACCGGTATCGCGTGAGGACCGGATCCTGCGGAAGGTCCGGATACGCGGCGGTCATCACGTCCGACGCCAGGGCGGCGTCGTCGAGCGTGGCGGCGCGGTAGGTGACGGACACGGAGCTAGAGCTTAGATGCCGATGATCCTGGGCAGGATTCCGTCCTCGTCGATCTCGAGGATGCCCACCGTCGGCTCCTGGGATCGGACCATGTATCGGGCGACCTGGAGCCAGCACCACTCGAACCATCCCGGCTTTTGCGCGAGCCGCCTCCTCGCCGTCGACCGATTCCACTGATGCACCGCTCCCGGGTTGAACAGCAGCGCGCCGTCGACCCTGTACGCGTGCGGGCGATGCGTGTGCCCGAACACGATCACGTCGGCGTCTGGAAATCGGCGCCGCAGGCTCCGCGGCAGACCCTGGTGCGGCTTGAAGAACCCCAGGCTCAGCGTCCACAGCAACGTCTGCGGCTCCTCGATCCAACGCGATCGCTGGCCGTGGACAACGACGATGCGCAGCCCTTCGACGACGAGCTCGCGGGTCTCCGGCAGCGAGGCAAGCGCCTCGTCGTGATCGCCGCGCACCGCCTCCACCGGCGCCACCGCGGCCAGCTGCTCGAGCGTGGACGCCTCCGTCACGTCGCCGGCATGGACGATGACCTGCACACCGCTCAGCGCCCTGAACACCCGGTCGGGCAACGTGTCGATGAACTCCGGGCAGTGCGTGTCGGCGACGACCCCGATCCTGGTCTTCCTTCCCGCCATCCCCGTAGCTTATCTCCGGTTCAAATCTGATATTTTTGCGCTCAGACTTGACAATTTGGCAAGGCGTGCTTTCTAATTAGGCGCATGAAGGACCTGCAGCGTGAAATTTTGAGCCAGGTGGCCGCCGGCAAGCTCACGGCCGAGGAGGGAGCCGCCCGCCTGGAAGCCCTGGAGTCCGCTCCCGCCCCGGCCGCAACACCTTCCGCGCCGCCCGCCGAGACCGCGACCGCCGGTGTGGGCCATGTGAAGGTCGTGTCCCGCTTCGGCAACACCGAGGTCGTCGGCGACCCGACCGTGGCCTCCGCGGTGGCCGAGGGACCCCACCGCGCACGGCAGAAAGGCGACACCCTGATCATCGAGCAGTCCCCCGTCACCGAGGACACCAGCTTCGAGTTCAGCCGCCCGCAGGGCCGCGTCATCATCAACGGCTTCGACTTCGGCCGCAAGCTGACCGTGCGCATGAACCCGTCGCTGCCCCTGGCGGCCACGGTGCAGGCCGGAAACCTGCGCGTGACGGGCGTCCACTCCGAGATGAGCAGCGAAGTCCAGGCCGGCAACTGCACCGTCAGTGACTTTCGCGGCCCCATCAAGCTCACCGTCGCGGCGGGAAACATCAACGCGAGCGGCCGCGTCGACTCAGGTGTGAGCGCCATCCGGTGCGAGATGGGCCAGGTCAAGGTCAGCCTCGACCGCGGCTCCGATGTGCGCATCAAGGCCCGCGCGACGATGGGCAAAGTCTCGATCGAAGGCGCCGGCATCGCCGCCAACGACTCGAAGGCGGTCACCATCGGGTCTGGCGCCGCGAGCCTCGACATCGACTGCACGATGGGCAACGTCAGGGTGAGCGTGGAGTGATGGCTCGCACCGCGCCCCGCCGTCCCCCCACCAACTGCCCGGTCTGCAACACGCGGCTGGCCGTGACGCGGCTGTCGTGCCCGTCGTGCTCGACCGAGCTGTCGGGAGCGTTTGCATCGTGTGAGTTCTGCGTCCTCACCGACGAGGACCGCGACGTGCTGCGGGTCTTCCTCGCGTCGCGCGGAAACATGAAGGACCTCGAGCGACACCTGGGGGTCAGCTATCCGACAGCACGGGCGCGATTCGATGCGCTGCTGGCGAGGCTCGGCATCGAGCGGCCTGCCGCTCCCGCTCCCTCACGCGTCGAGCTGATGGAACAGGTCGCTCGCGGAGAGATCGACATCGACGAGGCGATGCGACGCCTCGATACGAAGGAGGTTTGACCATGATCCCGATGGAACCCGGCCCGGAAGACTTCGCGCGGATGCTGTCTGAGCAGCGCGCTCGGATGGTAGAGGCGCGCGCCATCGCGAGCTACGCGCACTCGCGCACCGGATTGCTCACGAGATACGTGCGCCGGCTGGCGGACCGCATCGACCCCACAGGTCGCGACCGGCGGCGCCTCCGCTAGCCGCACCAACACCAACTCAGCTCAAAGGAACAAGTGATGGAAGAGGTCGTTTTGTCTCCAGCTGCCAGTTCAACTCGGCCGCGTCCGTGGTCCGTCCTGCGATCGAGCGCCTTCCTCAAGCTCTGGCTCGGGACGACCCTGTCGCTGTTCGGCGATTTCTTCAGCTACATCGCGATGGCGTGGCTGGTCCTTCAGCTCACCGGTTCGAGCCTGGCCCTGGGCACCGTGCTCGTGGTGCAGTCCCTGCCGAGAGCCGTCCTGATGATGGTCGGCGGCGCGATGGTCGACCGGATCTCCGCCCGCGTGACCATGCTCGGATCGATGGGTCTGCGCGCGGCTTTCGTCGGGCCGCTGGCGATCCTTGTCCTGACCGGCCACGCTCAGATGTGGCAGGTCTTCGTGATCGCCTTCGTGTTCGGCGTGGTCGACGCGTTCTTCATGCCGGCCCGCAGCGCGATCCTGCCCAGGATCGTCGCCGACAACGAGCTGGAGCCGGGCAACGCCGTCATGAACGTGACCGGGCAAGCGTCGGTCATCGTCGGCCCGGTCCTCGGCGGCCTGATCGTCGCGGCTTTCGGAATCGGCTGGGCGTTCGCCGCCGACGCGCTGTGCTTTGTGATCGGCTTTCTATTCATCCTTCTGCTGCCTGCGGCTCGGCAGACAGCCGCCCGCGAGTCGCATCCCGACGGCGGGCTCGGCGGACAGATCGCCGCCGGCCTCCGCTACGCGTGGTCCGACTTCGGCATCCGCGTCACGCTGATCGTCATCGCGGTGGTCGACTTCGCGGCCAACGGTGCTCTCGGCGTCGGCCTTCCCACGCTGGCCCACGGCCGCTTCGGCGCAGGGGCGGCGGGCCTCGGCATCCTGTTCGGCGCCTGGGGCGTCGGCGCAACGCTCGGGGCCATCGGCGCGGGCTTCCTCCCGCCGCCGAAGCGGTTTGGGTTGCTGCTGGTCGGGCTGTGCACGTGGCTTGGCATCGGCGTCAGCGGTGTCGGCCTGGTGCCTTCCCTCCTCCCCGCGTCGCTGCTGATGGGCTTCTCGGGGATCAGCACCGGCGTGGTCAACACCTTCGGGATCAGCTGGCTTCAGCGGCGAACCGACCCCGCCATGCAGGGCAGGGTGATGTCGATCGTGATGCTGGCGTCGATGGGGCTCACACCGGTGGCCTACGCATCGTCGGGCGTCCTGGCCGAGGTCAACCCGACCCTGCTGTTCCTGATCGCCGGCGGCACCGGTGCGAGCCGGAAGGTGCGGTCGCTCCGCTAGCTCGTCAGTGAATCCCGGCGGCCACCAGTCCCGCGGCGTGGGCGGCCGCCGCGTCGCGGCCGGCGTCCAGCGCCGACAGGGCAGCGGTCGCAAACGCATGCGACCGATGCTGGTCGAGGTTCAGCTCGATGGTCGCGAGCGAGAACCAGGCGCAGTAGGTCTGGCGGGTATACGACACGTGCTCCGGTGGCCTGCTCATGGCGGCGGTCGCCCACTGCACCGCCGTCGTCACGTCCTTGCCTGACGAGAGCGCCTTGAACGCACCCTGCGCGGCCGCGTGGCACGCGCTGGCGGGAGCTCCTCCCCGCTTCGCCCATGCGAACCACTCGGCGTAAGAGCGATCCTCGGCGGTCGGGCCCTGCGGCTTTTCGGCCAGGTGTCTCTGATCGACGACCTCCCAGGTCGACTTCGCCGCGGGCTGGGCGGGAGCCGGAGGCGGCAGCGGGGCGACGGGCAGCTTGCCCCCTCCCGGCGGAGTCGGGGCAACCGGCTGGGATGGTGCGGGTGCAGGGGCCCGGGCAGGCTGGGAAGTCGGAATGTTGGTCGCGTGCGGGATCGCCTCTTTCGGCGAGAACCATGTAGGAGTCCCCGGCTCGGCGGCAAGCGGCACGCGCGGGGCCCACGTCGGAACCTGGACCGGACCGGGCGGTGTCTTCGCGGCATCGTGGACGGGTTCGGCCACCGGACCAGGCGCCCACGCGGGCCGTCCGGGAGGACCGGATTGCGCCGGCATGACGGGGTGGGCCGGGGCGGCGGGCGGCGCGGGGTCCGCGGGCGGTGCGGGGGGCGGCGCAGGCGGGGGCACGTGCCTGAGCGCCGCAGGTGCGGCGGGTGGCACTGTCGGGGCTGACGCTGCGGGCGGCGTCGACGCGACCGGGGTGGGCGGGGTCGGCGCCACCTGCGGATGCCGGGGCTCGGGGGTCAGCGTCGGGGGTGTCGGTGTTGCGGGTGTCTGGGCCGCGGGGGCCGGAGCCGACGCCGGCTCGACGGCATCAAACGAGTCGGGCCAGCTTGGAATCGCCTGCGCCGGAGTTTCCGGTATCTCGAGCTCTGACGGTGGCGGCCACGCGGGCATCGCCCGCTCGGTGGGCGGCTCAGGAGGCCAGATGTCCGTCTCCGCGGGCTGAGCGGGGGA
>WNGQ01000929.1_pt1 | contig 30403 bp, 30 predicted proteins | sample 5407661 | NCBI WGS metagenome assembly WNGQ01 (sample SAMN13153382, study PRJNA577476) | soil metagenome | isolation source: 60 cm soil or saprolite under Garry oak tree replicate 2 | place: USA:California | collected 2016-06-15 | reverse complement strand
CGAACCCAGCCATACGAACTTCTATGCGACTCGCGAGAGCGCGGATGTCCGCTTTGACGTCAGCGATCCGGCTGTCGAGCTTGGCGTCGAGCTGCGCGATGCGCTGCTCGAGCTTGGCATCGAATCGTCCGAAGTTCAGCTCGTTGAGGTCACGCAGCTCGGTTCGCTACGTGGCGTCCACCTTGTTGAACCAGTCCACCAGCTTGTTGGTGATGTCATCACCGAACGTCTCGTAGAACTTCCTCGACAGCTTGGCGGTCACCGGCACGGCGTACTCCAGTCGAGTCCGGCGACACAATAACGGTACGCTCGGCGTTGACGGTAGGCAATCTACTGCGATCGAAACCGTTTTCTCGCGACGCTAGCAACAGCGCACGCCCTTTCCTTTCGCCTCGAAAAACTGCGCCACGTACTCCCGCTCGCCGAGCGTCGGCGCATGGCCCGCCGACCGGCAATGCTCGAGATATCCCTCGTAGTCGGGCATTCCAAAGATTCGGCGCAGTGCGTGGCGCCAACCTGTGCCGCCCTTTGCCGCCCCGTGCCGCCCTGTGCCCCGTTCAGTCCCCCGTCGCATATCCCGTCTCCACATACGGCGCCTCATGTACCACCGCCGCCTTTCGACGCGACAGCACCAGCCACCACTCGCGCAACGACGTGACGATCAAGATGGTCACGACCGTCATGAACAACAGCGCCACGAACGTGTTCAGGCGGTCGTTGAAGATCTGGCGCGCCGCATCCGCGCTGGTCGACCCGGCGAGCGACGCGGCGTGCGCCAGGAATCCGAGCCGCGGGTCCGCCGAGAACACCTTCTGCCAGCCGGCCGTCATCGTGACGATCGCGAGCCAGGCGAGCGGCGCAGCCGTGACCCACGCGAACCGCGCTCGCCCCATCTTGATCAGGACGGTGGTGCCCACGCACAACGCCACCGCTGCCAGCAGCTGGTTCGAGATCCCGAATAGCGGCCACAGCGAGTTGATCCCACCCAACGGATCGACCACGCCCTGATACAGGAAGTATCCCCACCCCGTCACGATCAGGGCGCTGGACGCGATCACGCTCGGATACCACGACGTCTCGGCGAAGCGGGGCCAGACGTGGCCCACAACCTCCTGTAGCATGAACCGGCCCACGCGTGTCCCCGTGTCGATGGTCGTGAGGATGAACAAGGCTTCGAACATGATCGCGAAGTGGTACCACAAGGCGTCCAGGGTCTTGCCGCCCAAGGCGCTCGTCGCGCCCGCGAAGATCTGGGCCATCCCGACCGCGAGCGACGGCGCGCCGCCCGAGCGGGCGATGAGCGTGGTCTCTCCCATGCGCGAGGCGAGCGTGCCCATGACATCCGGCGTGACGACAAACCCGGCCTGACCCAGCACCTGCGACGCCTGGGCCAGCGCGGCGGGGGTCGTGTTCATCGCGAAGTAGATGCCGGGATCGAGCGTGCACGCCGCGATCATCGCCATCACGCCCACGAACGACTCCATCAGCATCCCGCCGTATCCGATGAAGCGCGCGTCGGTCTCGCGGGCGATCATCTTCGGCGTGGTCCCGGAGGCGACGAGCGCGTGGAATCCCGACACCGCGCCGCAGGCGATCGTGATGAAGGCGAACGGGAACAGCTTGCCGGCGAACACGGGCCCCTCGCCCAGGGTCGCGAACGGCGTGAGCGCCGGCATCTTGAGCGGCGGCAGAATGATCAGGATCGCGACGGCCAGCGCGAGAATCGTGGTGATCTTGAGGAATGTGGAGAGATAGTCGCGCGGGCAGAGCAGCATCCAGACCGGCAGCACCGAAGCGACAAACCCGTAGGCGACCATCATCCCCGTCAGCGCGATGCCGCGGTGTGTGAAAATGGTCGCGAGCGCGGGGTGGCTCGCCACGTAGCCACCACCCACCAGCGCCAGGAGCAGCAGCGCGCCGCCCGCCACCGACGCCTCGCCCACCTTGCCGGGCCGCCACACTTTCATCCACCATCCCATGAGCAGTGCGATGGGAATCGTGCACGCGATGGTGAACAGTCCCCACGGCGACGCCTTGAGGGCGTTCACCACGATCAGCGCCAGCACGGCGAGCAGGATGATCATAATGAAGAGCACCGCGAGCATCGCCAGCGCGCCGGCCGCGGGGTTCACCTCCTCCTTCGCCATCTGGCCGAGCGACTTCCCGTTGCGCCGCAGCGAGCAGCACAGGATCGTGAAGTCCTGGACGGCGCCGCCCAGCACCACACCGATCACCAGCCACAGCGTGCCCGGAAGGAAGCCGAACTGCGCCGCGAGCACCGGTCCCACGAGCGGGCCGGCCCCGGCGATCGCCGCGAAGTGGTGCCCGTACAGGACCCATTTGTTGGTGGGGACGAAGTCGCGGCCGTTGTTGTAGCGCTCGGCGGGGGTGGCGCGGCGGTCGTCCAGTCCGAACACGCGGACGGCGAGGAACCGGGAGTAGAACCGATACCCGACGGCGTAGGTACACACGGCCGCCGTGAGCAGCCAGGCGGCGTTGACGGTCTCCCCCCGGGAGAGGGCGAGCACCCCGAAGGCCGCGGCGCCGAGAGCGGAAATCCCGCCCCACACGAGCAGCGCGGCGAGCCGGTTCATGGGGCGTAAGTTACGCCCTGACTTGCCGATGTTCAATTTCGAACATAGGTTCGAAATCTTGACCACTCAAGCGTCATGGGTGCTCGCTTCCCGGGGGGAGCCTGCGGTCGGCGCGCCGGCCACCGAGGTGCGTCCCGACCCGCAACGCCTGGCCGAGACCATACAGGGCCGGGTGGCGATCGTCACCGGCGGCGCAACCGGCTTGGGGCGCGCCACGGCGCTCGAGTTCGCGCAGCGCGGCATGGCGGTGGCCATCAATTACGTCGACCTCCCCGGGCGCGACGTCGCCGCCCAGGCCCTCCTCACCGAAACCGCGATCCGGGCCCTCGGCGTCCCCGTCTACTGCGCCCGCTGCGACGTCCGCAGCCACGAGGCAGTGGATAAGTTCGTCACCGTGGTGCGCGAGCGGCTGGGCGGCGTGCATTACCTGGTCAACAACGCCGGGGTGACGCACGACGGCGCGCTCTGGCGGCTCGAGCCCGAGGCGTGGCAGGAAGTGTTGGACGTGAACGTCACCGGCGCGTTCAACTGTATCCAGGCGGTGGCCCAGCCGATGCGCGCCCAGCGCTACGGCAAGATCGTCAACGTCGCCAGCCACCAGGCGTTCCGACCCGGTTTCGGCATCGCCAACTACGCCGCGAGCAAGGCGGCGCTCATCGGGCTCACCAAATCCGCCGCCGTCGACCTCGGTCCCTCCAACGTCAACGTCAACGCCGTGGCCCCCGGCTTCGTGAAGACCGATCTGCTCACGAAGCTGCCACGCGAGGTGCTGGAGCGCGCGGAGCACGAGTCGGTGCTGGGACGGGTGGCTGAGCCGGAAGACGTCGCGCACGTGATCGCCTTCCTGTGCAGCGAGGCCGCGCGGCACATCACCGGGCAGGTGATCGTAGTGGACGGCGGGCTGACGCTCGCTTCTTGAAAAAGCCGCGCGCCCCCACGATATTGGGCGCCGTGACTAATCCCTTACAAATCAAAAGCTTAGTGCGCAGTGCGCGGTGCGGCGTTGCCGTCGCGCTGCTCGCGGGCTGTGGCGGCCGGCAGCACGCCGAGATTCCCGCGCCCACTAAGCCGCTCCCCACGGCCGGGCTCGCCGCCCAGCAGGTCAGTGTGCTGCCGCTCGCGCTGCTCGCCGCGGAAGACTCGCTGCACTGGCAAGCGCTGCTTGCGGACCGGCGCGCGGCGCTCGCTCGAGCCGACAGCGTGATCGGCACGCTGCTCACGGCACGGACGCCCGAGGTGACGTGGGTGCTCCCCGACGAGCTGCGGCGCGCGGCGCGCCGGGCCCCCGGGATCGCTCCGGATCCCGACCGGATGGGCACGGCGGTACTGCGGGCGCCCGGGATAGAGCTCGTCCCTGACCCGCTGCGCGGCGAGCTGCGGACCCTGGTGGCGCTGGGCGGGAACGGCGGGCGCTACGCGCTCGTGCCGGCGGCGTTGGTGTACAGGCGGTCGGGCGCCCCGGGGATGGTAGGGGCACGGCATGCCGTGCCCCTACCACCCGGGGCGCCTGCCGCGACCGCCGAATTGTCCATCGTCATGGTCGACGTCCGGACGGGGAGGATCGGATTTCGCACCGTGGCGCGCGGGGAGGGCGACGATCCCTGGTCCGCGCTCACCCGGGCGGTGAAGAGCCTCACGCCGGGGCTGCCGTGACGCGGGAGGCGACGCTGATCGCCGGCGACGGAATCGGGCCCGAGATCACGCAAGCAACGCTGCAGGTGCTGGACGGTTTGGGAGTGCAGTTCGTCTGGGACGAGGAGTACGGCGGGATGAGCGCCATCGAGAAGGCCGGCACCCCGCTTCCCAACGCCACGCTCGACTCGATCCGGCGCACCGGGCTCGCGCTCAAGGGCCCGCTCACGACGCCGGTTGGCGGCGGCTACCGGTCGGTCAACGTGGCGCTGCGGCAGGAGTTCGAGCTGTACGCCAACGTGCGGCCGGTGAAATCGATCGTGCCCGGGGGCCGCTACCAGAACGTCGACCTCGTCATCGTGCGCGAGAACACCGAGGGGTTGTACGTCGGCATGGACCGCACGTTCAAGGTCGGGGGCGACCCCAAGGCGCTCGCCCAGGCGACGTCGGTGATGACGCGGGACGGCTGCCGGCGCATCGTCCGTTACGCCTTCGAGTACGCCAAGCGGCACGGGCGCAAGAAGGTGACCGTGGTGCACAAGGCGAACATCCTCAAGGCTACCTCGGGGCTGTTCCTCGAGACGGCGCAGATGATCGCGCAGGAGTACGCGGGGCAGATCGCCTCGGACGACAAGATCGTGGACAACGCCGCCATGCAGCTCGTGATCAACCCGGCGCAGTTCGACGTGATCGTGACGACGAACCTGTTCGGCGACATCCTCTCCGACGAGGCGTCGGGGCTGGTGGGGGGGCTGGGGCTCGCCCCCGGCGCGAATATCGGCGAGGGGGCGGCGATCTTCGAGGCCGTGCACGGCTCCGCGCCCGACATCGCGGGGCAGGGGATCGCGAACCCCTCGGCGCAGATGCTCGCAGCAGCGATGATGCTCGACCACGTCGGCGAGCTCGAGGCGGGCAACCGGCTGCGCCGGGCGCTCGAAACCGCCATCGTCAAGGACAACGTCCGGACGAAGGACTTGGGGGGCAGTGCTTCGACCAGCGAATTCGCTCGCGCCGTGGCCCGGCGGCTCTAGCCACCCGTGCGCCCGGTGCGGGGAAGTCACCGCCGGCATCGCGGTGGGGGGTTTCTGCCCCCGATGTGTGCAAGACGTCACGAGAAAGGCGTCACGTATAGGGCGTCTCGTGGGAGGCGTCACCACGCTGCTGCTCGCGGGGTATGTGATGATCACGCTGCGCTCCGTCCCGCCCGCGTGGCAGGCGACCGCGCGCACCGTGGGAGCGGTCGCGGTAGTCGCGTGGTATCTCCTGACCTATAGGATCGCCAAAAGAGTCGCGCTCGAATGGTTGAAATGAAGCCATCAGCCGTCAGCCGTCCGCTTTCAGCGCTTCTGCTGCTGTTCGCGGGGCCGCTCGCGGGTCAGACCTCGCTCTCGATTTACTCGGACGGCCGGGTCGTCGTGCGCCGCTCCTTGCCGCAAGCGCTCGAGAAGGGACGGAACGCGCTGACGCTCAAGCTCGACGGGCTCGATCCCGCAACGCTGTTCTCGCCGGACACGAGCGTCGCGCTCGTGTCGGCGATCACCCGACCGTCCACGGATCGGGACGCTGCGTTGCAGCACGCCGTCGGACAAACGCTGGCGTTCGTGCGGCAGCGGTCGGACGGCAGGAGTGATACGGTGCGGGCGACCGTCGTGCGCGTCACCCCGCCGCAATACCGACTCTCTGACGGCCGGTTCCTGCTGTCGGAGCCGGGTGAGCCGCTGTTCCCGGCGGACCTGGTCCGCACGGCGCCCGAGGTGGCGGTGGTGATCGAGGCGACTCGGCCACGGCCGAAGCTGGATCTTGCCTATGTGACTCCGGGCGCGATGTGGGAGGCAGTGTATCAAGTGGTGTTGACAGGCGCCGCCTGTCAGGTGTCAGGGACAGCCACAATCACGTCACAGTCGCTGCGAGCCGACACAGCGGAGGTGCAGCTCGTGGCGGGGTCGATCAGCCGGGCGCGGGCCCCAGCGCAGCCGAGGTTCGACTACGTCGCGCGAGGGGTAGCCGCTGCCGACGTGCGGGAGGAGGCTCGTGTCGTGAGCGAGCAAGCCGTCGGCGAAACACACGTCTATCAGCTCCCTGGCAGGCTTTCCTTCGAGCCTGGGGTGCCCGTGACGACCGCGCTGTTCCCGCGCGCCGGCGTCAGCTACACGCAGGACTTCGTCGTCCCCGGCGCGCTGCCGTGGCGCGGGTTCCTCGGGCAGTCCCCCGCCGAGCCGAACCGGGTACCGGTCGAGGTGTGGTACACCCTCAAACGCGGCCGTGGGACGGCGTTCGGCAATCGGCCCCTCCCCGGCGGGACGGTGCAGCTGTATCAGGCCGACTCGGCCGGCCGGGTGCAGCTCGTGGGTGAGGCGCGGAGCGACCACACCGCGCCGGGGCGCGACCTGCGGGTGCAGTCGGGGGAGGCGTTCGACGTAACTGCCGAGCGGGTGCAGACTGATTACAATCAGGAGCAGCTTCCGCCGCCACGCCGCGGCCTGCCGGCGCGGCAGCGCATCACGGCGGCATACAAGGTGACGATCACCAACGCGAAGCCGGAGGCCGTCACGGTGGACGTGCGCGAATCCCGCTCCGGGGTGTGGCAGATCGTGGAGAGCAGCGTCCCAGCCGAGAAGCTGTCGGCGACGGAGATCCGCTTCCGTGTGCCCGTGCCCGCGACCGGCACGGCCACCCTCAGCTATACCGTGCAGGCCGAATCGTGACCGTCCAGCTGCTCCACCTCGCCGATCTGCATTTCGGCGGCCTCGCCGACATTCGGCGGATCGAAGCGCTCGAGAAGATGATTCCGGACCTCCGGCCCGATGTGACGGTGATCGCTGGGGATCTGTCGCAGCGCGCCCGTCACGGCGAGCTGCAGCGGGCGCGCGCCTTCGCGAATCTCGCGGCGGCGACCGCTCCGGTCCATGTGATCCCGGGGAACCACGACGTGCAGTGGTGGACGCGGCCGCTCATCCCGCTGGTCAAGGACCCGCTGTACCGCAAGTACGCGCGGTACTTCGGCGCGGACTTGGCACCGACGCTCACCGTGCGTGGCGCGGTGCTGGCGAGCGCGCTGACAGCGCACGGAGTGGCGTGGGGCTCGCTCACGCTGCGCGTGCGGGATCTGGCCGTGAAGGGGCACCTGCCGAAGCGGGAGCTGCTGCGCGTGAAGCAAGTCTTCGCCGCCGCGCCTCCCGACCAGGCGCGGGTCCTGGTGCTGCACCACAACGTGCTGCGCGGGGAGATCTCGCACCGGATAGGGCTCGCCCGCTGGCGCCAGGCGCAGCGCCGCATCGTCGACTCGGGCGCGGATGTGGTGCTGTGCGGTCATGACCATCAGGAGGGCGCGGATGTGCTGCAGGGGCGCGTGGTCGTCTCGACTGCCGGCACACTGTCCACGCGCACGCGGGGCGGGCGTCCGTCGAGCTTCAACTTCGTCACCATCGAGCCGTCGGCCGTCCAGATCACGATTTTCCGGTGGGAGGCGGAGCGCGGCAGGTTTCGGGCGTCGGATACGCTCGCCTTCGCGCGGGCGGGTCGGGGGGCGGTCCCGAGCAAGGACTCCCTGCCAGTGGGGCAGGCGGGGTAGCTTTTGGACCCCGGGCCACCGGGCCGGGGTCAGCCGCGCTGTGACCGATTTCGGGCGGCTGACCCCGGGGCGGCCCCCCGGGGCTTCCCACATCGCCTTGAGGGTTCCCATGGCACCGAAATTCCAGGGCGTCGACTTCTACGACGTCGACGGGTTGTTGTCCGAGGAAGAGCGTGCCGTACGGGACACAGTGCGCGGCTGGGTGGACGACAACCTCATGCCCGTCATCGCTGAGCACTACGTCGCGGGGAAGTTCCCCAGACACCTGGTGCCGCAGATGGCCGAGCTCGGCCTGTTCGGCGCCAACCTCCCCGAGGAGTACGGCTGCGCCGGGCTCAACAACGTCGCCTACGGGCTCATCATGCAAGAACTGGAGCGCGGCGACTCGGGGGTCCGGTCGTTCGCCTCGGTGCAGGGGGCACTCGTGATGTACCCGATCCACGCGTTCGGGAGCGACGAACAGAAGCGGCACTGGCTCCCGAAGATGGCGTCGGGCGAGGTGATCGGCTGCTTCGGGCTGACGGAGCCCGATTACGGGTCGAACCCCGCCGCGATGATCACGGTCGCCCGGGAGACGAAGGGCGGCTGGATCCTGAACGGCGCCAAGATGTGGATCACCAACGGCTCGACCGCGCAGGCGGCGATCATCTGGGCGAAGACCGGCCAGCCCGACGACGTGGAGTCGATCCGCGGCTTCATCGTCCCCACCGATACGAAGGGCTTCTCGGCAAAGGACCAAAAAGGCAAGCTCTCCCTGCGCGCCAGCGACACGAGCGAGCTGGTCTTACAGGATGTGTGCGTGGCGAAGGACGCGCTGCTCCCGAAGTCGGGCGGGCTCAAGTCGCCGCTCATGTGCCTCACCCAGGCCCGCTACGGCATCGCGTGGGGCGCGGTGGGCGCCGCCATGGCGTGCTACGATGAAGCCGTGAGCTACGCCAAGACCCGCGTCATGTTCGGGAAGCCGATCGGCGGCTTTCAGCTCCAGCAGGCACGGCTCGCCGAGATGCTCACCGAGATCACCAAGGCGCAGCTGCTCTGCCTCCAGCTCGGACGTCTCAAGGACCAGGGGAAGGTGACGCCGCAGCAGGTCTCGCTCGCCAAGCGCAACAACGTGAGCATGGCGACCGACATCGCCCGCGAGGCCCGGCGGCTGCTCGGCGCCAACGGCATCCTCGCCGAATACCAGGCGATGCGCCACCTCGCGAATCTCGAGTCGGTGTACACGTACGAGGGGACGCACGATATCCATACGCTCATCTTGGGGCAGGAGATTACGGGGGTGAATGCGTTCAATTGAAATGCGGAGTGTGGAATGCGGAGTGCGGAGTTGAAGGACCGGTGTCGAAGCGCGGCCCCGGACTTCGATGCTTCCCCTGACATTCCGCATTCCGCATTCCGCACTCCGCACTTGCTTGCTGGCGCTGTGACGCTGGCGCTGCTTCCGCTGCCGGCCCGCGCCCAGCAGCCCGACTCCGTTCCCAGAGACACGCTCCCTCCCGTCGTCGTGACCGGCGTCCGGCTCCCTACCGTGCGCGAGCTGGCACGGGGGCTCGCGGGCCGCACCGCCACACTCGGCGCGGCGGATCTGGATGCGCGCGGCGTGCGCTCGCTGGCGGACGCGCTCGAGCAGCTGCCCGGCGTCACTACGGCTGACGAGCTCGGCGCCACCGGGCAGCTCGACGTCTCGCTCCGCGGGTTCCAGGTGTCGCCGGTGATCGGTTTGCCGCAGGGCGTCACCGTGTACGTGGATGGCGTGCGCGCCAACGAGCCCGACGCGCACGAGGTCAACTTCGACCTACTCCCGCTCGAGGATGTGGAGCGAGTGGAGGTGGTGTACGGCCCCTCCGTACTGCTCGGGCGGAACGCGCTTGGCGCCGCGGTGAACCTCGTGACGCGCCGGGGGTCGAATCCGCCGGCGCGCGAGGTCGAGGTCTCGGCGGGGAGCTACGGTCGCTACGAGCTGAAGGCTCACGCGGGCGCGCGGCACGGAGTGTGGGACTATTACCTCGGTGCGCGCTACGAGCGGGAGGACGGGTGGCGCGACGACACGCAGAGCCGGATCGCCACGCTGTTCGGCAAGGTGGGGCTCCTGAACGGGACGTGGGATGCCACGCTCAGCTACTCCGGTGCCGACAACCGGATCTTCCAGGCCGGGAGCCTCCCCGAGAGCGTCGCGGCGGCGAGCCCGCAGGTGAATTTCACGCGCGGCGACTATTGGTCGCCCCGGGCCCACCTCGTCGTCCTCAACGCGCAGCGGCTCGTCGGCCAAACCCAGTTCGCGATCAACGCCTTCGGGCGCTCGCTCAACGGCGAGCAGTTCAACGTCAACTTCGTGGGGCAAGACTCCCGCCAGCTCACGGGCACACGGATCGGCGGGACCGCCGCCCAGCTGTCGGGGAAGTTGCGCGCGGGCGGCCGGGAGCTGCGCTGGCTCGCGGGGGCAGATGCCGACTACCAGCACACCGGCGTGCGCATCTTCGCCGTTCCGGGAGGCGGGCGTCCGGATTCCCTTACCGAATCGGTGCGCACGAACCAGGTGGACGCCGGCGCGTTCGCGGGTACGAACCTGGACCTCGGGCGCTCACTCACCGCTACCCTCGCAGCCCGCTACGACTGGATCCGGTTGCCGTTCGAGGATCTGGTGGATCCCGGCCAAAGCGGCCTCAACGTCTACCGACGGCTCTCCCCGCGCGTGGGGCTCACCTGGTCGGGGTTCGGCGGCCACGAGCTGTTCGCCGCGGTGTCGCGCGGCTTCCGCGCGCCAGCGGTCGTCGAGATCGGCTGTGCCGACCCGGCGGCCGCCTGCCCGCTGCCGTTCGCGCTCGGGGCGGATCCGCCGCTCCGGCCGGTGGTGGCCACAACCTACGAAGTGGGCTGGCATTTCCGCGGGACGGCGCGAGCGCACGTCGACGCGAGCGCCAACGTGTACCGCACCGACGTGCGAGACGACATCTTCTTCATCGCCTCGACCGTCACCGGCGGCTACTTCCAGAACATCAGCGCTACGCGGCGCGGTGGGGTAGAGCTGGCGGTGCAGTGGAAGGCGCCCGCAGGAATCCGGCTGTACTCGAACTACGGCTACACCTCGGCGTCCTTCCGGACGACTGTCGTGCTCGCCACCGCTCGAGATCCGGCGGGCCAGACGGTCCTGCCCGGCGACGCGTTGCCATTGGTGCCCAACCACCGCGTGAACGCGGGACTGTCGGTCCCGATGCTGAGCCGCGGCGGGACGGGCCTCCGGGCGACGCTCGACGCGCGCTACGTCGGCCGCCAGTGGCTGCGCGGCGACGAGGAGAACGGCACGCGCCGACTCTCTGCCTACGCCGTCGCAGATGCGTCGGTCAGCATAACCTGGCGCGACTTCGAGCTGCGTGCGATGGTGCGGAACGTGTTCGACCACCGGTACGTGAGCTTCGGGACCTACGCGGAGAACCCAACGCTCCCCGGCAATCCGGTCGAGCGGTGGGTGACACCGGGCTTGCCGCGGCACGTGCAGGTGAGCGTGAGCACGGATTTCTGACAGCGCCTTCAGCCTTCAGCTGTCAGCTTTCAGCGGTTGCTAGACGAGATCACAGCACGTTTCTTTTGTGCACGCGTTCCCACGTTCATGGACCTCTAGGAGCCGATAGCCGACGGCCGACGGCGCATTTCTATGAAGATCGCAGTCTGCATCAAGCGCGTCCCCGACTCCGAGACCCGCGTCAAGATCGCCTCCGACGGCAAATCGCTCGACGAGGCGGGCGTCAAGTTCATCCTCAACCCCTACGACGAGTTCGCGGTGGAAGAAGCGCTGCGGCGCAAGGAGCAGGCGGGCGCCGGCGAGGTCGTCATCGTGTCGGTCGGCCCCGCCGCGGCGCAGGAGACGATCCGCACCGCGCTGGCCATGGGCGCGGACCGCGGCATCCTGCTCCAGACAGACAAGATTCCCGCCGACGGTCTCGAGGTCGCCAAGGCCCTCGCCGCCGAGGTCAAGGACTCGGGCTACGACCTGATCCTGTTCGGCAAGATGGCGATTGACGACTACAACCATCAGGTCGGGCCGATGGTGGCCGACCTGCTCGACCTGCCGTGCGTGACGGCGATCGCTCATTTGGAGATCGGGGGAGGCAAGGGCACGGCCGAGCGGGAAATCGAGGGCGGTGTGGAGATCGTGGCGTTCCCACTGCCCGCCGTGCTCACCGCCGAGAAGGGGCTGAACGAGCCGCGCTATCCTGCCTTGAAGGGCATCATGGCCGCGAAAAAGAAGCCGCTCGAGGTCAAACCGGCGACCCTCGGCGCGGGCGGTCTGGAGGTGCTCGCCCTGACCCTCCCGCCCCAGCGCAAGGAAGGCAGGGTCGTGGGCGAGGGGCCGGCCGCGGTGCTGGAGCTGCTCCGCCTGCTGCGCGAAGAGGCGAAGGTGCTGTGAGCGACGTCCTCGCGGTGCTGGAGCAGCGCGAGGGCGCGCTGCGCAAGGTGTCGGCCGAGGTGGTAACGGGCGCGCGTCGCCTCGCCGACGCGCTCGCCGCCCGCGTGGATGCGCTCGTCATCGCCGCGGGCCCGGTCGAGGGTGCGGACCAGCTCGGCGGATTCGGCGCGGACAAGGTGATTACCCTGACGAACCCCGCCTTCGGGCGGTACGCGCCTGAAGGATACGCTCGGGTGATCGCGGACCGCGCGCGCGCGGGCGGGTACCGAGCGGTGATGTTCGCCGCGAGCGCCGGGGGACGGGACCTGGCGCCCCGCGTGGCGGCCCGCCTGGGCGTCGCGCTGGCCCAGGATATCACCGACCTCGCCTGCGAGGGCGGCGCCGTGACGGTGATCCACCCGGTGTACGCGGGGAAGGCGCTCCTCAAGCTCAAGCTCACCGCGACGCCGGCGGTCGTGTCACTGCGGCCCAACGTGTTCACGCCGGTGCAGCGTCCCAAGGCGGCGACCGCGGAGATCGTGGCGGTGGAGGCGGCAGCGGGGCGGGTGGTGGTTACGGGCGTCAAGGCCGCTGCCGCGGGCGCGCTCGACGTGGCCGAAGCGTCGATCGTCATCTCGGGGGGCCGCGGCTTGAAGGAGCCCGCAAACTTCAAGGTGCTCGAAGAGCTCGCGGCGGCATTCGGGGGGCGTGCGGCGGTGGGGGCGTCGCGCGCGGTGGTGGACGCAGGCTGGCGGCCGCACGCCGATCAGGTGGGCCAAACCGGCAAGACCGTCAGTCCCACCCTCTATATCGCGGTCGGCATCTCCGGCGCAATCCAGCACCTCGCCGGGATGCGCACGTCGAAGGTGATCGTCGCCATCAACAAGGACAAAGACGCGCCGATCTTCAAGGTGGCCGACTACGGAGTCGTCGGCGACCTGTTCGAGGTGGTTCCCAAGCTGACCGAAGAGATCCGGAAACTGCATGGGTGAAAGGCCGGGGAAGGGGGAAGGGGGAAAGGTGATTCCGGCGCAATACCAGCCGCCCTTGCCGCTGGACACGCTCCTCGTGCCCGCGGGCACCCCGGGCGCGGGCGACCGGATGGAGCTGGACGTGGTGATCGTCGGCGCGGGGCCCGCGGGCCTCGCGGCGGCGATCGAGCTGGCGCAGCTCGCCAGGCGAGACGGCACCGAGCTCAACATCGGGGTGCTCGAGAAGGCCGGAGCGCTGGGCGAGCACTGTCTTTCCGGCGCGGTCGTCAACCCGCGGGCGTTTCGCGAGTTGTTCCCCGGTCTGCATGCTTCGGACTTTCCCTTCCGCGCGCCGGTTCGCGGCGAGGCGGTGTATCTGTTGACGGCCAACAGCCGACTGCGCCTTCCGACTCCTCCAACGATGCGCAACAAGGCCAACTACGTCGCGTCGCTGTGCGAGATCGTGCGGTGGCTGGGCGAGAAGGCCGACGCGCTCGGGGTGAACATCTTCACGGGCTTTCCGGCGGCGAGCCTGTTGGTGGACGGCGCGAGGGTGGTAGGCGTGCGCACGGCGGCCACGGGGCTCGACCGCGCTGGCCGCCCGCTCGCTAACTACCTCGCGCCGAACGACCTCGTCGCTAAAGTCACGGCCCTCGCCGAGGGGACGCGAGGGATGCTGGCGCAGGCGTGGTGCGAGTGGCAGCAGGTGACGGCGGAAAACCCCCAGATCTTCGCGCTCGGCGTCAAGGAGATCTGGGAGACCAAGCGCGCGCTGGGCACGATCGTCCACACGCTCGGCTGGCCGCTGCCGCGCGACGCTTTCGGCGGGAGCTTTATGTACCCGCTCGCGCCGAACCTCGTGGCGCTCGGCCTCGTGGTAGGCCTCGATTACCGGGACAGCGCCCTCGACGTACACGGCTTGTTCCAGCGGATGAAGCTGCACCCCTTGTTCCGCCGCTACCTGGAAGGCGGCGAGATGGTCGAATGGGGCGCGAAGACGATTCCCGAAGGGGGGTACTACTCCGTGCCGGCGCGGCGCTCGGGCGACGGCGTAGTGATGCTCGGCGACTCCGCCAGCTTCGTAGACGTACCGTCGCTCAAGGGGATCCACTACGCGATGCAGTCGGGGATGTTCGCGGCGCGGGCCGTGTTCGCCGCCCTCAAGCACGGGGACCCATCGGCCGCGCGGCTCGGTGACTACGACCGCATGGTGAACGCATCCTTCATCATGCAGGACCTGTATCGCACGCGGAACATGCGGCTCGCCTTCAAGGACGGCTTCTACACCGGCGGGCTCAAGGCCGGCCTCATGACACTCACGGAGGGCCGTTTCCCGGGTGGGAAGATCGCGATGCCGGGCGATGTGGACGTGCCACGCCGCATAGCCCCGGGCGTCAGCCCGGGGCTACCCGTTCCCGACGGCCGTCTCACGTTCTCCAAGGTCGACGGGGTGTTCAAGTCCGGGAACGCGACCCGCGACACGATCCCCACGCACCTCATCGTCGGCCGGGACGTCTCACCTGAGGCGGCGGACTTCTACGCGCGTCTGTGTCCGGCGGGCGTCTACGAGCGGGTGGACCGCGGCCTGCGGGTGAACGCGCCCAACTGCGTCGATTGCAAGGCGACCGACGTGCTGGGGCCTCGCTGGACGCCGCGGGAAGGGGGGAGCGGGCCCAAGTACAAGCGCATGTAGGTCGCCGCCGCGACTGACGCCTCAGCGTCACTGCCTCGGCGACACTGCATCAGTGGTAGAGCCGCCCGCACACTCCTGGTGCACTGTCGTAGTGACCAGAACTTTTGGTCACATGACATCTGCAATCTTGCCAACACGATAGCGTGATGGGGGGCCAGGCTGAGGGAATGGCCCCGAACCTGCACTGCTGAGGCGCCGAAAGTGTTCTCCTCACGCCCCCGGCGTGGAAGGGGAGCAGGCTGGCGGCGACGCCAGGCACGTCATTAGAAGGCGGATAGGATGCGAAACGGCACCACCACCACACCACGCGACCAGCCCCGACGGCGCGGTTGGGACCGGCGGCAGGATCTGGGCGGCCGCCGTATGATCCGCGACCGGCGGCGCGAAACAGTCGAAGTTCCGTTCGAGCGCCGCAAGGGCGGCGATCGCCGCTCCGGCAACCAGCGGCGCGCCGGACCGGAGCGACGCATATCGGACCCCGAAGGCTTCCATCGCCTAGACCGGTAGGGCGCGGCCGTCGTGCTCCATGGCTTGGAACATCGCTGTTTTGACGGCGCTGCTGTTGGCGCTCGGCTACATTGGCGTTCTGCACTACCGGGCGTATCGCACCCAGCGCCTGCTGACCCGCACCGACGACCTGACGCAGATCGAAAACCGTCGCGCGTTCTATGAGGGTGCCAGTCGCGAGTTCGAGCGCGCGCGGCGGCACAACCATCCCTTCACCTTGGCGTACTTCGACGTCGATGACTTCAAGGAAGTGAACACCCGCTTCGGGCGCCAGGTGGGTGACGGCGTACTGTGCATGGTGGCCGCAACGGCACGCCAATCCATTCGCTCGAGCGATCTGGTGGCGCGCCTGGGGGCGGACGAGTTCGCTCTGTTGCTTCCCGAGGCCGGCTCCGACGGCGCCAGTGCGGTGATCCGGAAGCTCCAGGAGGCGCTGCGGGACGCCTCGGAGGCGACTGGCCTGCCACTCACGGTGAGCGGGGGAGTGGTAACGTGCCTGCAACCGGCGGACAGCTTGGAGACGGCGATCGACACCGCCGACCGGCTGCTGTACGGCGCGAGGCACGCGGGGAAGGACAGTTTTTGGTTCGAGGTCGTGGCCCCGCAGCCGCTCGAGGCGTTTGAGCCGGCCCGGCTGCGACGGCCGTGGCGCCTGCCGCCCACGTTCGACCTGTCGATGCCGCCGCCCCAATACCGGCGACGGGGCTGAGTGACGCTCAGAAGGGTCGTTATCCTGTCGTCACAGTGCCACCTGCACCACGCGGTCCTTCCCGCCCCGTTTCGCCTCGTACATCGCCTGGTCGGCCTTCCGGAGCAACTCGTCGGTGCCCGCCTCGCTCCCCGTCACGGACACGACGCCGATGCTGGCCGTCACGGACGGCGTGCCACGGAACACAGTGCGGATGCCGGCGGCGAGCCGGTTGGCGGCGGCGTGCGCGACGGTGCCTTCGGTTTCAGGCATCAGGACCGCGAACTCATCGCCCCCGAGCCGGCCGACGACGTCGGCCTGGCGCACGGCACTGCGGGTCGCGTCGGCCACGAGTCGCAGCACGGCATCGCCTGTGGCGTGGCCGTGCGCGTCGTTCACCCTCTTGAAGTCGTCCAAATCCAGATAGATCAGTGCGAGCGGGCGGCCGTAGCGGCGATTCCGGCCCAGCTCCTGCGCCAGCTCGGTAGAGAAGGCGCGGGCGTTGAAGACGTTGGTGAGCGGATCGTGCGTGGCGAGCAGCTCCAGCTGCGCCTGTGTGCGCCGCAGCTGCGACAGCCCCGCGATTGCGACCGCCACGACGGCGAGGTAGGAGAGCTCGTTCGCGAGCCGCGCCTCGAGCGGCGTGTCGGCCGGCATCTGGTCGATCCCGACGAGGTAGCGGAGCACGGAGGTCGCGCCCGCGAACACGATCCCCCATGCGAGGCCGTCGTGCCATGCCGCGAGCAGCACGGGGATCACGTACAGGATCCCGAGGCGGAACGCTGCGGGCGTGCGGAGGTTCACCCAGTAGACCAGGGCGGTGAGTGCCAGGGCGACCGCGAGGCGGAGGCCGCGGCGCAGCTCCGGGGTGAGCGTCACCTAGAAGGGGACCTCGGCGACGTGGTGTGGATCGTCCAGCACGAGCGCTCGAAGGGTCTCCCCCGCGGCCACGGCGGCACGGTCTTCCGGCACGATCAGGAGCGCGGTCGCGCGGGCCATGGAGCTGAGGATGCCGGAGCCCTGGGGGCCCGTCAAGCGCGCGACCAGCGCGCCGCCCGCACCTTCGGGGTTCACGACGGCCCGCAGGAAATGCCGCAGCCGGGGACCCAGTGTGATGGCCTCGCCCACGCATACCGGCACGGTGCGCCGGAAGGGCAGGCGGTGGCCCAGCAGTTTCCGCAGCGCAGGACGCACGAACAGCTCGAACGTCACCATCGTGCTCACGGGGTTCCCCGGCAGCCCGATCCACGGCTTCCCTGCGAGCAGGCCGAACCCGAGCGGCGCGCCCGGGCGCATCCGAATGCGCCAGAGCTTCATGTCACAGCCGAGCTCGGTGAGCACGTCGCGCACGAGGTCGTGCTCCCCGACGCTGACGCCGGCGGTTGTGACGAGCAAGTCGGCGTCCCGGGCGCGCGTGAGATGGTCGCGCAGGCTCGCCTTGCTGTCGCGGGCCACGCCGAGATCGAGCGGCACGCCGCCCGCCCGATGGATCATCCCGAACAGCGTGTACGAGTTCGACGTCGCGATCTTCCTCCCCGCGAGGATCGCGTCGGCTTCGTCGAGGTCCGCGATCTCGTCTCCGGACCCCATGAACGCGACCAGCGGCGGGCGGTGCACCAGCGGGGTGCCGTGGGCGATCGAGGCGAGCACCCCGAGCTGGGCGGGGCCGAGCGTGGCGCCCGTCGCGAGCGCGACGTCGCCCTTCCTGATATCCTCGCCGCGGCGGCGGATGTTCTTCCCGGGATCCTGACCGTCGCGCACCGCGACGCGGTCGTCGGGGAGCGGCTCGACGTCCTCTTGGCGGATCACGCAGTCGGCGCCAGCGGGGAGCGGCGCGCCGGTAAAGATCCGGGTCGCCTGGCCCGGGCCGACGGGCTGTGCGGGGAATCGGCCCGCGGGGACGGTCTCGATCACCGTCAGTGTCGCCGGGCGGTCGCTGCTCGCGCCCGCGACGTCCGCCGCCCGGACAGCGTAGCCGTCCATCGCCGAGTTGTCCCAGCCAGGCAGGTCGATCGGGCTGCGGACGTCTTCGGCGAGCACGAGGTCGAGGGCCTGCTTCAGCGCCCGCCGCTCGGTGGGGAGCGGCGTAACGTGCTGCAGTATGGTCTGAGCCGCTTCGCTGGGGGTCAGCATCTCACGGCGGCAGGATCTTGGCTCGGTCCCACGCGAGGTTCGCCAGGGTCACGAGCCACGCCGTGTCGGAGAATCGGAACACCGGGAACTCGGCGCGGTAGCGCGGATTGTCCGTGACCATCGCGACCCAGTCGGCCGGGTCGTGGGCTTTGGGGTCGAAAATGGGGTCGGGGCCCACGGCGAGGCGGTACACCTCGACCTTGGGCAGCGGCGCGCGCTTGAACCCTTCCGCCAATACGATGTCCGCCCCGTCGAGGTAGCGCCGGGCGAGCACAATCGGGTCGGATTCGTGGGCGGTGCGCTCGAACAGCACCCGCTCGCCAGGAGCCTCCATCAGCACTCGCTCGGCCTTCCCTTCGTGCCAGTGCCGCCACGTGTCCTTGCCCTGCTGGTCCATATCCGCCGGGTGCGTGCCGTGCTTGATGGTCATGACCCGGAACTGGCGACGCGCCAGCTCCGCCGCGAGCGCCACCAGGAGAGTGGTCTTGCCGGCGTTCTTGCGGCCGATGATCGAGATCATGCGCGTCGCCGCCACAGGGCCTCCGCCTGCTCTAGGTCTTCGGGGGTGTTCACGTTGAAGAACAGCCCGGCCGGGTCGCCGAACGCGCGCACCCGCTCGAGGGGTAGTGTACCGACCTTGACGTCGGCGTGGAAGCCGATCGCCTGCAAGTCGCCGCGCTCGAGCTGGCGCTCGATGGCCGCTGTGCACGCGGGGCCGTACACGGCACACAGCGGCTCCACTCCGCGGCGCGAGTCGCTCTCCGGGAGGAAGGCGTCAAAGCCCGGCGACCCGTCGAGCAGCGCGCGCAACAGCGCGGGGCTGACGAACGGCATGTCCCACGCCACGCACAGCACCGGACCGGACCCCGCGACGATGGCGGTGTAGATCCCCCCCAGACTGCCGCACCCGGGCCGCACGTCGGGAACCGTCCGGAGATCGAGGCGCCAGCTGGGGCTGTCGGGGGCGTTGGCCACGAGGAGAGGCGGCATGCCTGCGACCGCCTGCACCACGTCCACCACGCGGTCGAGGATGCGGCGGCCGCCCAGCTCGACGAGACCTTTGGGGCGCCCGCCGTAGCGCCGGGCCGCGCCGCCGGCGAGGACGGCCGCGCGCACGCTCAGTAGCGGCGCCCGCGCTTCTGCTCGAGCACCACGTCGAGTCCCATCGTCAACACGAAGTGATGAAAGAACTTTGTGCCGGTGGGCGGCAGCAGTGACGCATCCGACGCGCCGGTCACGCGCTCGAAACGGGCGATGGCGTCCCGGGCCTCGAAGCGGAATTGATAAGCGGGCCCCAGCGCTACGGTGAATCCCGCGCCCGCGACGAAGCTCAGAGCGAGTCGTTGTGGGGAGTCGTCCACGAGGACCTGGTAGGAGTTGTCGGCGCTGTCGGCGCCGACGAGCTCGATCGTGCTGTGATCGAACGCCACGAGCCCGACGCCACCGCGCAGGTAGGGGCTGAGCTGATGGCGGGCGGCCGCGCGCACGAGCGCGCTCGCCACGAACGAGATCGCGCCCGTGGAGTGCGACGCGCCTTGCATGTTCGCACACAGTTGCCGACTCTGCGTGGTGGGGGGCGGGGACGAGTTGAGCAGGGCGCACGCGTCGCGCAGCGGCAGTCCGAGATAGGCCATCTCGGCTTGGATTCCCACGCTCGGGCCCGGGAAATAGCTCACCGCCGCGCCGATCGTGATGCTCGAGCCCTGCTCGCGGGCCAGGCGGAGCGTGTCGGCGGGCGCGTTGCAGGTGCCGCCCGAGTAGACCGGGCAGAACGGTTGTCGGGGGATTGTCCACAGCGCGGCGCCGTCGACGACGCCGGCGGCGAGCGTCAGAACGAGGTTGGGCTGGGGACCGGTCTGGGCGGCCGATCGGGCGGGGGCGACGGACGCGCCAGCGAGCAGCGCGAGAAGCAGGAGCCTGGGGCCGCGCATTCAGACCTCGAGCAGTTGCCGGTGATCGACCATCAGGCACCGGTCCATCACGCACGCAATGCCGGCCGCGGCGGCCCGCGCCGCGGCGGCCTCTTCCACCACGCCGACCTGGAGCCACATGAGGCGGGGGCGAGGCTCGACGCGGATCGCCTCATCGACGATCAGACCCACGAACTCGCTGCGCCGGAACACGTCGACGATGTCGATGCGATGCGACCGCGCCGCGGCGCTGAGTGAGGGGTAGCTGCGCTCGCCGAGCACGGCGTCGTGCTCAGGGTTCACCGGCACGATGCGGTACCCCGCCCGCTGCAGGTAACGCGCTACTTGATGGCTCGCCCGCCACGGCTTGGGTGACAGCCCGACGACGGCGATCGTCTTCGCTTCCCGGAGGAGGGCGCCCAGCGCCTCCGGGGTCATGCGTCCGGCCGATGGATGTGCGGGGTTCCGCTCACCGCCCGCCCGACCAGCACCATGCCGGAGCGCTGCGCAATGGTGAGCGCCAGGGTCGACGGCACGCTCGGCGTCGCGACATAGGCCAGCCCGGCGCGCGCCGCCTTGTACGCGAGCTCGGCTGAGATGCGACCCGTCACCAGCAGCCCCCGGCCAGCGAGCGGCTGTCGTGCGATGACCGCGGCACCGATCACCTTGTCCACCGCGTTGTGCCGCCCGATGTCTTCGGCGTGGAACTCGAGTGTCGCGTTGTCGGTGAGCGCGGCCGCGTGGATGCCGCCGGTCTCGTTGTAGCGCGCGCCGCGGGCGAACAGCTCCTTGAAGAGCGCCCGCAGTGTCTCGGGCGGTGGGGGCTCACCCCGGGCGGCCGCGTGCCGTAGGGACGGGGGATCGGCGAGGAACGTGGACACCGCACCGCACCCCGAGGCGAGCACGCGACGGCGGTCGTCGCCCTGCACCAGCGCCACGCGCTCCGGTTTCACTTCCGCCCAGAAACCGAGGTCCGTCGCGCAGGGACGAAGCTTGACGAGGTCGTCGAGGGTCTCGATGTACCCTTCGCCGTGCAGCCACCCCGTCGCCAGCTCTTCCAGCTGGTCGGGCGTACACATCCACGTCACCGCCGGCTCGCCGTTCACTTCGAGCCACACGGGCCACTCCTCGACCACGGCCGAGTCGGCGAGCATCCGGCCCCGACGGGAGCCGGGGGTGCGGGGCGTCGCTGACGGCGAGTCCTCACCCCCTGGCCCCCTTTCCGTTCCGGAGAGGGGGGACGTCTTGAGTTCCCCCTCTCCCGAAGGGAGAGGGGGAGAGGGGGTGAGGCCCGGGAGCGGCGACCCCGGGGTCGGCGGCTCACGCTTCACCGAAGTACTCCGAATAGATGTGCGGCCCTTCCTGCACCCGCACCGCGTGCAATGTCACGCCCTGCGGCAACCGTGGAGCGAGCCGTTCCCAGACGTACACGGCGAGCGCTTCGCCGGTCGCGAGACGGCGACCGTCCGCGAACTCGGGGAGCGCATCGTTGATACTGCGCCCGGCGAGGCGTCCGGTCACTTCCTCGGCGAGGAGGGCGTCGAGCGCCGGCAGGCTCATCACCCCGCCCGCCTCCGGCACCAGCTGCCCGTGCACGGTGACGCGGCACTGATAGCGGTGGCTGTGATCGACGGCCGCCTTGCCGAACTCGGCCGTGTTCCGCTCGGCCGTCCAGTCCGCGCGCCGGATGCGGTGCGCCGCGGTAAACTCAACGATACGCGTAAGATAGCTGATCGGCATCGCTAGAACACCCGCACCGCGCTGGCCTTGAAGGCAAACACCACCGGACCTCCTGGGGCGAGCTGGAGGTCCCGGGCCGCTTCTTCGGTCACGACGGCGATGAGCTCCACGCCCACGTCGGCCGTGACGTGCACAGCTCCCGGGCGCTGGCGGGCGAGCCGCGTCACCCGCCCAGCGAACACGTTCCGCGCCGAGGAGGTCAGAGGCGCTCGGCTCACAAAGATGTCGCTGGGAGCGACGGCGAGGATCGCCGGCCCGGCCCGGTCGGTCATCGCGGCGATCTCGATCGTTCCGACGCGGATGTGCTTCAAGTCACCCGCGCCGGTGTTCGGGAGGTCGACGCGGAACAGATTCTCGGGCGTGACGGGCGAGAGCTTCCCTTCTGCGAGCGCGCGCACGTCGTCCGCCCAGCGGTAGGCGTCCTCGAGCTGGTGCGACGCGAGGCAGATCGCGAGCGGGCGCCGGCGGCGCTCTTGCGCGAGAGCACCGTACAACGTCTGCGGTGCCGCGCGGTCGGCGGAGCTCACCGGCTCGTCGAGCAGCAGCACCGCCGGATCGACCGCGAGCGCCCGGGCCACCGCCACCCGTTGCACCTCGCCTTCGGAGAGCTCGTGCCGGTGGCGTTCGAGGAGCGGCGTGACGCCGAGCCGCGCGGCGACGTCTTCCGTCACCCTGTTCACCTCTGTGCGTCTCATGCCTCTCACCCGTAACCCGTATCCCAGATTAGCACGGACCGTCCCCCGCAACAGCATGGGCCGTTGTTCGACCAGGGTCACGCGCTGCCGCGCCGCCGCGTTGGGGCTCGCGCGCGCCGGCCCGCCGGAGACGGGCCTGCCGTCGAGCCGCACCTCGCCCTCGGTCGGCTGCTCGAGCAGGGCGAGTAGCCGGAGCAGGGTGCTCTTGCCGGAGCCGTTAGGCCCTACCATCGCGATCAGCGCACCCGGTGGGACTTCGAACCGCTCGAGATCGAGCACCACGCGCCCGCCGTAGCGGTGACGTACGCCCACGAGCTCAAGCATGCGCTTTGCCCTGCAGCACCTGAAGGGCGATGTTCACGAGCAGGGCGAGCACCAGCAGGATCACGCCGAGCGCCAGCGCCAGCCCGAATTCGCCCTGTCCGGTGTAGAGCGCGATAGCGGTGGTCAGGGTACGCGTCGAGCCGCGGATGTTCCCGCCGACGATCATGGCGGAGCCGATCTCCGCGATGACGTGGCCGAAGGCGGCGGTGATCACCGCAGCCAGCGCGAAACGCGCTTCGCGCGCGACAGCCCAGGCCGTTTGCCACGCCGACGCGCCCAGCGTCTGGGCCGTGCGCCGCACGCGGGGGTCGACCCCCTGAACGGCCGCCGCGGACAAGGCCGCCGCGATCGGCAGCGCGATGCACACATCGCCGACGGCGATCGCCTGCCAGGTGTACAGCCACCCCAGGCCGCCTAGCGGCCCCCGCCGGGACAAGAGCCCGAACAACAGCAAGCCGGTGACGACGGTGGGGAAGGCGAGGGCGGTGTTCACCAGGGTGAACGCCGCCCGGCGGCCCCAGAACGGGCGCGTCGCCAAAAAGAAGCCGAACGGGAGCCCGATGGCGCAGGCGATCACCGTCGCCGTGACGGCGACCTTCAGCGTGAGCACCACGACGCCCGTCACCTCGGCATCGCCCGCGAGGATGAGGGCGAGGGCGCGCCGCAGTCCTTCCCCTAGAAAGTCCATCCCAGGCCGATGGTGATCCAGGGATGGGCCGTCCACTCGGTGAGGCGGGCGTCGAGCGGCAGGACCCGGCTGTTGTCGGAGGCCGGCTGCTTGTAATCCAGCGGGTACTTGAGCCTCCAGAACACCAAGCGGAAGTCGCTGCGCACCGACACGCGCCGCGCGGGATACCAGCGCAGGCCCGCTTCGGGCGCCACGGTGAGTTTGCTGCCGAACTCGTAGCCGTTCGGCTCGGGCGGCGAGCCGCCACCGAGCGCGACCCCGAGTGCGCCGCCCACGTACGGCGCGAAGCCATGCCAGGTCTTGCGGCCGGTGAGCGCGAGCTGCAGCCCCACGTCGGCCAGCACCACGTCGTTGTCGAACGGGCCGGTCCGGCGTGACAGCGAGTCCTTGGTGGGATCCACGACGAACCGCGTGGTCCGGGCGTAGGCGACCCCGAGCGCAGCGCCGAGCGCGTTGCCGAAGGCCACCTCGTAGCGGAGTCCGCCAGTCGGCCCGTCCGAGATTCCGACGCCCGGGCCGCCGCGCGAGCCGCCCAGGTAGCCGAACGTGATCACGCCCACCCCACCCCGACGGATGTCGCGATACGGGGAGTGGCTGGGGTCGTGGCCGACTTGGGCGGTGGCGGCGTTGTACGACGCTACGACGTTAAGCCATACGATGGCTCCGACGGCGGGGCGAAGCACACGTACAGCGTGGCGTCGTAGCGTCATGTCACCTCTCGCAGATCCCGCCCCGTCATCTCGGGCGGTGGTTCCAGTCCCAGCATCCGCAGCACGGTGGGCCCGACGTCGCACAGGGCGCCACCGTGGCGGAGTGGGGTCTTCGCGTCGTCCCCACCCACAATAAGGAACGGGACTGGGTTCGTGGTGTGGGCGGTGTGCGGGCCGTCGGTCGTCGGATCGATCATCAGCTCGCAATTGCCATGGTCCGCGGTGACGAGCAGTGTGGCGCCGGCCTGCTCGGCGGTCTTCACGACCCGCGTGAGGCAGTGATCCACGGTCTCCACGGCCTGCACCGCCGCGCGTAGTACCCCGGAGTGGCCGACCATGTCTCCGTTGGCGTAATTGCACAGGATGAAATCGTGGTGCCCGGCCGCGATCGCCTGGCACAGCACGTCGGTGACGCCGGGCGCGCTCATCTCCGGCATCAGATCGTAAGTCGCCACCTTCTGCGAAGGCACGAGCAGCCGCTCCTCGCCGGGGTAGGGCGTCTCGAAGCCGCCGTTGAAGAAATAGGTGACGTGGGCGTACTTCTCGGTTTCGGCGGTGCGGAACATCGTCTTGCCCTGGTCCGACAGCACCTGGGCGACGATCTGCGACAGCACCATCGGCCCGAAGGCCATCGGGAAGGGGAACGTTTCGTCGTACTGCGTCATCGTGACGAGCTCGACGGTGGGCCGCGCGCCGGTGTCGAATGCGTCGAAGCCGGGGATCGCGAGGGCCCGCACGATCTGCCGCATGCGGTCGGCGCGGAAGTTGAAGCAGAAGATCCCATCGCCGCTCCTGATGCGAGGCGTGCCGGCAATGATGCGCGGCTTCACGAACTCGTCCGTCTCGCCGGCCTCGTAGGCGGCGCGAATCGCCGCCAGCGGATCCGGGGCGGGCTCGCCCACGCCGTGGACCATCGCGTCGTAGGCGATCTTGGTGCGCTCCCAGCGTTTGTCGCGGTCCATGGCGTAATAGCGGCCCACCACGGTGGAGATAACCGGGGCTCGGGGGTCGGGGCTCGGGGGTCGGGCCCCGCCACCCCCGATCCCGTCGAGCAGCTCCTGCATGAACCCGAGCGCCGACTGCGGTGACGTGTCACGTCCGTCGAGCCAGGCATGGATCGCGACCGGCAGCTCGTGCAGGTGGCCGAGCCTGATGGCGGCCACGAGATGCTTGTCGAGGGCGTGTACGCCGCCGTTCCCGATCAGGCCGATCAGGTGAAGCGTGGCGCCGCGCTGCTTGACGCGGCGGCACAGCTCGACGAGCGGTGACAGCCTGAAGAACTCACCCGACTCGATCGCTTGCGAGATGCGCACGATGTCCTGCGGCACCACGCGACCGGCGCCGAGATTCAGGTGTCCCACTTCACTGTTGCCGATTTGTCCCGGGGGGAGTCCCACGGCGAGTCCCGACGCGTTGAGAAGCGTGCGCGGCGCGTTCGCCCAGAGACGGTGCCAGGTGGGCGTACGCCCGAGCTCGATGGCGTTCCCCTCCTGGCCGGGACGGAAGCCCCAGCCATCGAGCACGATCAGGACGACCGGGGTGCGCGGCCCATGCCTCTTTGCCATATTGAGAGCGATGCAATTTAGCCGGGCCCTCCGCGCCCTACCAGTTGTCCTGTGGCTCGCGCCGTCCGCGCTGGATGCACCGCTGGCCGCCCAAGTGCGTTACCGCATCACCACCGACGGCGCTTGGTTCTTCCAGGAAGCGGGCGGCAAGCGCCTGGCGCGCCTCGCCCGGGGCGCCCTGGTCTCGGGGGGGGACGGCGACGCGCAGGGCGACTGGCTCGGCGTGACGCTCGAGGGCTGGATCTTCGCCACGTCGGTCGGCCCGACGCCGCGCGCCGGGTTCGATCTGACAGTGATCCGCGCGCCCGAAGAGAACCTCCGCTCCTCCCCGGCGGGCGCGCTCGTGGGGAGGCTGCCGCAGGGGTTTCTCCTCACTCGGGTCAACGACGCCGCCACGGATCGGTGGGTACACGTCACCCGCACGGGCTGGGTGCAGAAAGGCGATGTCGAGGCCGTCGCGCAGGTAGCGAGCTCGCGCACCGCCGCCGACTCGGACACCGCTGCGGCGCGGCTGCCCTCGGGACGGAGCCCCGGGGATGAGAGGACCCCGGAAACCCCGGGCCACCGGCCCGGGGTCAGCCGCGGGGACACGAGCGGCGGCGCGCCCGATCCCAACCGCGTCGAGTCCGCGCGGCGCACGGTGCTGTACCGCGCGCCCGAGGGCCCGCCGACGGGGACGCTCGCGCCGTCGGCGCCGCTGCGGGTGCTGGGTCGCTCGGGCGACTGGACCCGGGTCCAGATCGAGGGCTGGGTGAAGAGCGGTGACCTCCAGGCCGCGCCCGCCGGCGTGCTGGTCGGCGTTACGGCGGCCGAGTTGCGCGCCGACCCGCAGCGCTACGTGGGGCAGGTGCTCCGCTGGACGCTCCAGTTCATCGCGGTGCAGAAGGCGGACGAGCTCCGGCCCGACATCCCCAACGGCGCGACCTATCTGCTGGCGCGCGGGCCGCTGCCCGAGCGCGGCTTCGTGTACGTCGTCGTGCCCGAGGCAAAGCGCCTCCAGCTCGACGCGCTCACCCCGCTCGCGACCGTACAGGTCACCGCCCGCGTGCGCGCCGGTCGCACCCGCTTCCTCGGCAATCCGGTGCTCGACCTCATGTCGTTGGAGACGCTGCCATGAACGAGATCCTGCGCGACCGCGTGTTGCGCAAGCTGGACACGCTCCCCGAGGATAAAGCCTACCAGGTGCTCGACTACGTCGAGTTTCTCGAGTCGAAGTACGCCGAGCGCCCGGCCGGGGCGGCGCCGTTCCAGAAGGTCGCGGAGACGCTCGAGGACACGCTGCGGGCGGGACGGGTGCCGGTGAACATCATCCGGGGGACGATGGACGCCGTGGGGAAGGCGGGGAAACTTCTCGAGAAGTTCGCGGCGGCGGGGAAGGCCGCGGTGGAAGAGGCGGCGAAGCAGGGCTCGGAGAAGGTTGAGGAACCGCCGCCCCCCCAGTAACTTTCGCCATGGGAAGCTTCCGCCCGGGCACCGCTCTCACCTTCGACGACGTGCTCCTCGTGCCGCGGCACTCCAGCGTGCATCCGCGGAACGTCGACGTTCGCTCCCGCTTCACCCGGGGTATCCCACTCAACGTGCCGCTCGTGTCGGCGGCGATGGACACCGTCACCGAGGCCGAGATGGCCATCGCGATCGCGCGCGAGGGCGGGATCGGGGTGATCCACAAGAACATGCCCATCGACCGGCAGGCGGCGGAAGTGGATCGCGTGAAGCGCAGCGAGTCGGGGATGATCCTGCATCCCATCACGCTCGGCCCGGACCGCCCGCTGCGCGAGGCGGTACGGCTGATGGAGCGGTTCCGTATCTCCGGCGTGCCGATCGTGGACGACGCCGGGCGCCTGGTCGGCATCATCACGAACCGCGATCTGCAGTTCGAGCGCGAGCTCGACCGCCCGATTCGCGCCGCGATGACGAAGGAGCGGCTCGTCACCGCGCCCGTCGGCACTACGCTCGACGAGGCGGAGCGGATCCTCGCCAGGCACCGGATCGAGAAGCTTCCCGTGGTCGACGAGCAGGGCATCCTCAAAGGCCTCATCACCATCAAGGACATCTTCAAGCGCCGGCAGCACCCCCACGCCAACAAGGACCAGCACGGCCGCCTGCGCGTGGCGGCGGCGGTAGGCGGCACCTCCGACGCGCTCGCCCGCGCGCGGGCTCTGCTCGACGCGGGCTGCGACGTGATTGTGGTGGACTCGGCGCACGGCCACGCCGAGGGCGTGCTCAACACTGTGGCGTGCATGCGGGAGGCGTTTCCCGACGCGCAGCTCGTGGGCGGCAACGTGGCGAGCGGGGCGGGGGCCCGCGCGCTGGTCGAGCGCGGCGTCGACGCGGTGAAGGTGGGCGTCGGGCCGGGCTCGATCTGCACGACGCGCGTCGTGACGGGCGTCGGGGTGCCACAGATCACCGCCATCGTCGAGGCGGTCGACGGGGCGGGGGAGGTGCCCGTGATCGCCGACGGCGGCATCAAGTACTCGGGCGACGTGGTGAAGGCGCTCGCCGCCGGCGCCGCCTGTGTGATGATGGGCTCGATGCTCGCGGGCACGGAAGAGAGCCCGGGGGAGTCGTTCCTGCTCGAGGGGCGGCGCTTCAAGGTGATCCGCGGCATGGGCAGCCTGGGCGCCATGGAAGAGGGCTCCGGCGACCGCTACTTCCAGGAGGGCGAGGTGTCGCCCTCCAAGCTCGTGCCAGAGGGGATCGAGGGGCGCGTGCCCTACAAGGGCCCGGTCGCCGACGTGATCTTCCAGATGGCGGGAGGCCTGCGCAGCGGCATGGGATACTGCGGCGTGTGCGACATCAAGGCCCTCCAGACCGAGACTGAGTTCATCCAAGTCACTACCGCCGGGCTGCGGGAGTCGCATCCGCACGACGTCGTCATCACGCGAGAAGCACCCAACTACAGCATCTGACGACCGGAGCGGCTTGACAGGTTGGGGGGCCGGGGCCTACTCTAGCGCCCGTCCCCAGGCCGTAGCTCTCCCCTTCGCTTGAGGGCCGCATGAACCTGCTCCGACGGAAGAGCGTCACCGACCTGCAGACCGAGGCGTTGACCGACCACAGCCTGAAGCGCGCCCTCGGCGCGCTCAACCTCACGATGCTCGGGATCGGCGCCATCATCGGCACGGGCATTTTCGTGTTGACCGGGACGGTGGCCGCCGTGAACGCCGGTCCGGCGGTCGTGCTCTCCTTCATCCTCGCGGGCATCGCGTCGATCTTCGCGGCGCTGTGCTATTCGGAATTCGCGTCGCTCGTGCCGATGGCGGGGAGCGCTTACACCTACGGTTACGCCACGCTGGGCGAAATCTTCGCTTGGATCATCGGCTGGGATCTGGTCCTCGAGTACGCGCTGGGCGCGGTCACTGTGGCGATCGGCTGGTCGGGCTATGTGGTGTCGTTCCTGCACGACATCGGGTTCGACGTCCCGTGCGCCCTCTCAGCGGCACGCGGTACCGTGGTGCAGTGCCACGACGGGAGCACGGTGGCGGCAGTCTTCAACCTGCCGGCCGTCATCATCATCGCTGCCGTCACGACCCTGCTCGTCATCGGCATCAAGGAATCCGCCACCACCAACAACGTCATCGTCTTCATCAAGCTCGCCGTGGTGCTGCTCTTCATCGTCTTCGCCGCGCCCGCGGTCAACCCCGCCAACTGGCACCCGTTCATTCCGCCGGCGGAGGGGAGCGGGCATTTTGGGTGGGACGGTGTGGTCGCCGGGGGCGGGATCGTGTTCTTCGCCTACATCGGCTTCGATGCGGTGAGTACCGCGGCGCAGGAGGCGAGGAACCCGCAGAAGGATATGCCGATCGGCATCATCGGGTCGCTGCTGATCTGCACGGTGCTCTACATCCTGGTGTCGGGGATCGCGACCGGCGTGATGTCCTACAAGGAGCTGAACGTCCCCGACCCCATCGCGGTCGCGGCCGACCATGCCGGGCTCGGCTGGATGTCCACGCTGATCAAGCTGGGCGCGATCGCGGGGCTCTCCTCCGTGATCCTGGTGATGCTGCTCGGCCAATCGCGGGTTTTCTGGACCATGTCGCGCGACGGGCTGTTGCCTCAGTTCGTGAACAAGATCCACCCCAAGTTCCAAACGCCCTACATCACATCGATCATCACCGGCATCATCGTCGCGTTCTTCGCCGCGATCCTGCCGATTCGCGATGCGGCAAGCCTCGTGTCGATCGGCACGCTGCTCGCGTTCGTGATCGTTTCTGTGGGCGTGCTGGTGCTGCGGGTCCGCGAGCCGGGTCTGCCACGGGCGTTCCGCGCCCCGTGGATCTGGTTCGTGGCACCCGCCGGGGCGGTCTCGGCCCTGTACCTGATGATCCATCTCTCCCGGACCACCTGGGAGCGGCTCATCATCTGGTTCGTGATCGGCATCGTGTTCTACTTCGCGTACGGGGTGCGGCACTCCAAGCTCGCCTCCAAAGGCTGAGGGCGTCACGCGAGGGCGTAGCGCAGTGACGTCACGGGAACGGCGTCACGTAGAACTGCTTGACGTTTTCGCGTGACGCCGTCCGCTTGCGTTCCATGCGCCGGTTGAACTGGTTCGGCTTCTGGACGGTGCTCGGGATCGTCTCGAGCGCGCAGCTCTACTT
>WNGQ01004247.1_pt1 | contig 30442 bp, 26 predicted proteins | sample 5407661 | NCBI WGS metagenome assembly WNGQ01 (sample SAMN13153382, study PRJNA577476) | soil metagenome | isolation source: 60 cm soil or saprolite under Garry oak tree replicate 2 | place: USA:California | collected 2016-06-15 | reverse complement strand
AAACGCGGGAGTTGTATCTACCAGGTGGCGATATTTACTCTCACTGGCGCGCAGTTCCTCCTCGGCCCGTTTGCGCTCGGTGATGTCGATCACCGTACCGACGAATTCATGCAGATCGCCGGATCGGTCGAGGACCGCACGGCCTACGACGTGAATGTCCCGGACTCCTTTGTCCGGATGAACGATTCGGTAATCCAGTTCAAAATCCGCCTTGTCGCGGATCGCTTTCTCGAACCGTTCCCTGCTCGCGGCCTGATCGTCCGGGTGAATTTTCTGAAAGGATTCTTCGAATCGCGGTACCGGCCCAGCGGGATCGAAACCCAACACGCGATAGCATTCCTCTGACCAGTACCTGATCTCCTTGTTGGTATTGGGATTCCAGGCCCAACTGCCCGTGTGGCTGAGTTTCTGCGCCTCTGCCAGATAGGACTCACTTTCCCGTAGCGATTCTTCAGCCCGCCTCTGTTCCGTGATGTCAGTCACCGCGCCCACAAATTCGCGGTCGCCGAATGCATCGTGTGTTGCGTGAGCCAGGGCGTGGACATGCTTGACTCTGCCATCGGGCAGCAACAAACGATAGGCATGCTCGAAAGCGGGGGTTCCTCGGGACGCACGTTCAATGACTGACTGAAAGTCCGCGCGGTCCTCTGGATGAACGCGTTGCGCCACTAAGTCTATTGTTGGCGTGACCGCTCGGTCATACTCGAAGATGCGATAGGTTTCGGCTGACCAGATAATTTCGCCGGTGTCAGGTTTCCACCCGAAGCTGCCTGTGTGACTAAGTCTTTGGGCTTCGGCCAGGTAGGCTTCGCGGCGTCCCAGTTCCTGAGTCAGGAGCTCGTGCTCGGTGACGTCAATCCCCGTACCGATAAACTCCTGGACCGCCGCAGCGTGAGTCGCCGGGCTGCCAACGCAACGTACGCGACGAATCTCTCCATCCGGCCGCACAATGCGTTTCGTGAAGTCGAATCCGCGATGTTCTGCAAACATCTTCTGAATAGTTTCCGCGACGAACTCGCGATCGTCAGGGTGGACGAGCTCCATATACTCTTCTACCGTTGGGGCCTTGCCGCTCGGATCAAGGCCATAAATCCGGAACAACTCTGGAGACCAGTAGTCGAATCCAGCAGCGTTGAAGGCCCAGCTACCCGTACGCGCCAGGCGTTGTCCCTCCGCCAGGTAGAACTCTGCTTGTTTCCGGTCTTCAATGTCGAGATTGACGCCGATCCAATAGAGTAGCGTTCCATCGCTCGCGCGGATGGGTTCGGCCCGACTGAGATGCCAGCGGTATCCTCCTTCAGCGTTACGAACTCGAAAACTGATTTCGGCGGGCTCACCCGTGCGCAGACAGGTTGACCAGACTCTACGTGCCTCTTCGTGGTCGTCGGGATGTAAAAGGGGTATATGGGAATCCCAATCTGCGCCAGTATCGACGCCAAACCGGAGAGGATGGTCTTTCGGCAGACCAAGATAATCCGAACCTCGTTCATTCAGGAAGGTGAGCCCACCGGATGCATTACAGTACCATGCGAACGCAGGAATCAGATTAAGAGCGGTTTGTAATTCTGCTCGAAGCGGTGGATGTCCCTGAGTGTTATCTACGAAGTCACCCATGATTCACTCTGGCTTATATCAAAACAAGATTATGGCTCACCTTGCTTAATGTCGATGCAGGTCAACATGCCTGGCATTGTACGCCTCCATTTTGAGAGGTCAAAAAACATCAGAGCGGGGCAAGTGCGCCATTCAACTCTGTTGTAATATCCAGAGCAATGATGAATGAGAAAACTGTCGAGCTGGCGATTCCGGTCAATGAACGCGACCACGTGATTGGGCTAGCGGACGCTCCGGTTATTGTGGTCAATTACGGGGACTATGAAGCCCTGATTGCCATCGCCGACATCGCGAGGTGGAAAAACTGGTCGACGAACTCAGCGATCGTACGCGCGAGAGATCGGACTTGATCTGGACAGGTTTGACCGTGAGATGAGTGGCAGCTTGTACGCCGATCAAATACTAAACGATTACCACCGCAGCATGATTTACGGAATTACCGGTGCACCGACGACCTTTATTAATGGCAGACTCTATGCGATGAGCGGTCCGGAATTGCTCGGAGTGGTGAAGACTATTATCGAAGGGCAAGACCAACCATAGAAGCCATGATCCCGGTCCTGCATGCAATTACGGAGCACCCTGAAGACCTTGAAGGTCGCTCTCTGACGGCCTACTTGTCTCACGAATTATTGGAGTACTCGCAATAGATAATTGAATCAGTTGCATCGCTTCAACACCTAAAACTCTTTCGGACTCAGTCCAAGCCCTCAAGTTGAACGCAAATTATTGCGATGGAGGGAGTGCCAGCTTCACAATCTTCCCCTGACGAAAAATGGTAATAACTATATTTTCTCCCGGTTTCACCCTGGCGATATTGGCATAGATGTCGTCGAAGCTCTCAGCAGTGGCGACGTCGACTCCGTTCACTCCCAGAATGATATCTCCGCCCAGAACGATTTCTTCTCCTTCGATTGTCGCGCGCAGGGTTCCCGGCCTTATTCCACAGCGCTCGGCAATCGATCGTTCGGCAACTCGTTGAACCAGGACGCCGGCAGGTTGCGGAAGGTTGAGTGCTCTGGCAAGACTGCCCTCGACCCGAAAGCCTTCTATCCCAGTCCAGAATGGTTTCTGCTCCAGCAGCAGCCGTCGCACTGTGTTTGACGTTGCGGCAAAAGCCAAACCTTCCGAACCTCCTGACCTGCTCATAATGCTGCTCACAATTCCCACTACTTCGCCCTTCAGATTAAACACGGGACTGCCGGAGTTACCGCCATTGATAGCCGCATCGGTTTGCAGGAATTCAATCTTCGCAGCGTTCTGACTTGCATTCTTCAGAGCGTGACGCCCACTCACATGACCTGCTGTCAGTGTGTTGCCGATACCGTAAGGAGCTCCCACCACGAATATCTCATCCCCAACAGCAGTCTGGTCCGAATCTCCCAGTTTAGCCGCCATATAATTCCCTGGACTGTGATCAAGCTGGAGCAACGCGACATCGGCGGACAACGAACAGCCAATAACACTCGCCTGAATGAGTTCACCTTCTGATAACTCCACCATGGTCTTATCTGCTGACTCGACCAGGTGCGCCGCCGTTAGGACCCTGTCATTCGAAATCAGCACTCCCGAGCCCAACCCGTTCGAACTCATCAACCCCGGCTGCGGAAACGGCGCTAGTCCGAGCTGCTCCGTCCTTACGATCACGACTGCTTGCTGAACGCCGCGGAAGGCCTCCCGAAGTTGCTGGCCATGGCTCTGGGTATCCCAGGCACAGAGACAAAACGCGAGCGGTAAGAGTGCTGCTCGAACCACTCGAAGGGATAGTCTTAGGTGTTTAGAAATCCTTGCGTTTTTGTTTTGTCTTTTTATCGAGTTCATTCACCGACCCCCTCAGCGCTTTACCGACGCTTTTCATCGGAAATCATCCGATACGACTACCTACTTCTTCACAAACGTGATCCTCGTGCCGAACTTTCGGCCGACGCTATTGGAAAAGCCGCCGAAGTCATCGCTCGCCAGGTTGTTCTGAAAGTCGCGGGGATTGAAGTGATTCGTGAGGTTGAAGACCTTCAGTCCCAGCTCAACTCTATATTTGCTGAATCTTCCAGGCAGACTAACCGCCCTCATGATCTGCAAATCGAGCGAGGCAAATTTCGGAAAGCGCCCGGCAAGATTTCGCGATCCGACAAAGTTGCGGTCCTCATCGATGATCGAATAAGGGAAGCCCGTGCGGATATCCAAAACCGGCACGAGCGTGATTCGATATGGAACGTGGAACTCACCCTGGAAGAGAAAACGGTTGGGTACGTCCCAGGGCAGCCGCGAGCGCTCATTTGCCTGGATGATTGGGTTCTGGAAGTTACTAAAGTAGGAATTAAAGTCGTTCAAATCACCTCGCGATGAAGAGCGTACGTAAGAAGCCGTAAACTCGTCGTGCTCGCGGAATTTGTAGCGCGCAGTAACCTCCAGTTCTCGGTAACGCGAGCTACCTGAATTGTCTACTCTGAGGATGGTGCCGTGACTCCCCGAGGCGATCGGGTTCAAGATAAACTCGCGCCGAGCCTGCCGCTGTTGGTAACCAACCCGCACGAACAGATTCTTCAGCCACTCGCGATCAAACTCGACGTTCCAGTTGACGCTGCGTGGTGTGCGAAGCTTCGCACCCGTAAACTCAAAGCGCTGGCGTTCGGGTGAACCAGTCACCTGCAAACCGTCTGGCCCAAAGCGACTAAGGATCCGATCCTGCAACTGAGAAAAGGTCGCGACGTTGAGATTGATGTCGTCATAGAAGATCCCAATGCCACCACGGACCACGGTGCGTCCATCAACCCGCGGCAAGAATGCGAAACTGATACGAGGCGAAATATTATTTTCGCTGGCAATGTTGTCGCGGTCATAGCGAACGCCGTACTCAAACGTCAGCCGGCGATTCAGAGTCCACTTGTCCTCAAAGTAAGCGAGAAACTGTGTCTTGTTACGGCTGAGACGGCCGTTGCCTTCATAATCGAACTGCTGGCTGCGAGTCCCGTCGGCTCTCAGAATGCGCACGGCATTGCTCGTGTTGCGCCCGTTGAAAGTAACGTAACTGACTCCGCCACCCACTTTGATCAAATGTGAGCCCGCGAAATTCGGCCCGTTGAAACTGTAGGTTTCCAGCGCCTGGTAGCGCTTACTTCGCCGTGCCTGCTGGTTGAAGAAACTCCCTGAATTTTGGTCCGGCGCAAAATTCATCGGCTCGACGCCCGAACTGGGAAAGACATCAGCATCGAACTGCTTAATGCTGAAGTAAGACTCGAGCACTGATTTGTTGTTGATAACCCTCCGCTCGTTGATTGCGACCAGGAGGCCGCGCTGCTTGAAATTCGGCGTCACTTCCTGATGGTTGAAGGTATTCAGCCCGACGTGTCGCAGCTTTTAGGAATCGAAGCTTTCGAGGTCTGTATCGCGGCTTAACGGTGGCAGATTCTCGACAGGCGTGCGAACATAGCGGTATTCGAACGATTGGAAAAACTTCAGCTTGTCCTTCATCAGCGGACCGCTGAAGGTGACCCGTGGGGTAAAAGCTTCGATACCCACAAAAGAACCACCACGACGACGTGGCCTTGGGAAAAAACTGGTTGCGTTGGCCTGGAGCTTATCTGATCCCGATCTTGTTTGCACCGAAGTGACTCCGCTGGTCAATTCCCCGTACTCAGCCGCGTAGGGATTGGTCAAGACCTCGACCGACTGCACCGCTTCGATCGGCAGGTTGATCGCCGACTCGCCGGTCACGGGATCAGTGACATTCGCGCTGTTAACGATCATCCCGCTCTGGCTGGAGCGCGCGCCTTTCAGATTCAACATCCCATCGGGTCCTCTGACTACTCCTGGAACCAGTGGAATGGCATCCTGAAATCGCTCGTTCACCAGCGGCAACGTTTGTAGTTTGTCTTGCTTGAACGAGGTCTTCGGCGCCGCGTCGGTTGTGTTCAAAGGATCGCTGGAATCGGAAACCGTCACTGTCGCTGAGACTGTTTCAACTTCAAGATCGACGGAATCAAGCGTCGTGATGCCCTGACCGACCGTCACATTCAGGCTGCGTGGTTTGAAGCCCGTAAGCTCAACTTGAAGCGTGTAAGTTCCCGGCGCCAGGTTTTCAAACTTGTACTCACCTTGTTCGTCAGTCACTGTGGAGCGAGCAGTTCCACCAGGCTGAACAGGAGTCAGCTTCAAGCGGGCGCCCGGCAGTCTCTCGCTGGTTCCAGTGACTGCCACGCTCACGGCTCCCTTGAGTACGCTGGTCTGGGCTGCAATTGATTTCATGCTGCCCGCAACTATTAAGAAGCCTCCTAACACAACGAGCCTTACCATCCAGCGCTGGGTGCTGGGACGGAGCCTTGAGGCTGGTTCCACATCGTTCTTACGTGTCAGTATATTACTCATTTCTCTATCCATCCCTTGCATCAGCTTCTCGTCGATTCCTTAAGGCAAATTAGTTAATGGAACCACCGCAGTTTTTTCTGATGAGTCCGTCTGAGATCCAATTCCTTTGTTAGTTCGCAAGTCTTCCTCGTCAAAGCGAATGCTGCTGGCTACCAGTTGTCCGTCAATGTTTCCGACGCCTTCGGCTTTTAGCCTTAGCCCGCGGAGGATGTAACTCACGCCAGAACTCTTGTCCCGCCGAAACAAACCTTTGCGAACCGTCTTCACCGTTGTCTTATCTGTTAGGACTACGATCGTTTCGGCGCCATCGGAGCCACGCAGCGTGAACGTATCCGAGTTGCGCTTGATAACAATGCCTTCAATCGTCGAATGTTCACCGTAGCCGACGGTCCGAGTTTGAGCTTTGTTGGTTGAATTCTGTGTCTGGCTGGTATTGCTTTCCTGGCCGAACGCAGCGCCCCACCATGCCGGCGCCAGTGCCAATGCGATTAACGTAATGAGTGATGTTGCTAGTATCGTCAATTCAGTTCGGGTAATGCTGATTCTCATCTTTTTCTTTGTCTCCTTCATTTTTCGCTGCCACAGTTCACGCTTCTTAACATCGCGTCTGGTAGAACTCACCAGAACTGCATCAGCCATCTTTCTTCCAGGTTGCGCTTTGCTTGTTCCCCAGGCCTCCTGGCAAACGGAACACGAACTCACCCCAGCTTGGTCCCGTTTGGTGGCGACCTTCTTGAGAGTGGGAATCGCATGTGTTAACAAACACACGCGCAACCTGGTTATTGGATTTTACGTGGAAAAATTAGAGCTGTTTTCCGGATTCCTGCTTGAATGTTCTCTCTCTTGTTGTTATGCGCGGCCTATTATTTGATCTCATCTCTTCCGCGATAAGCGGCGGGGGTTAGACCTGTGCACCGTCGAAAGTTGATGAGGAAACGCTCTTCACTATCAAACCCTACGCGTCGTGCAACTTCAGCGATTGAAACCTCGCTCTTCGTCAGCAGAATCTTCGCTTCCTCAACTCTACGTTCGTTGAGGTAACGATAAATGCTCTTGCCGGTAGATGCCCTGAATGCTCGCGCAAGTCTCGCAGGCTCGATACCAACAGCGAGGGCGATCTCCTCTATCGAGAGATTCCGATCAAGGCCCCGGTTGATGTAGTCAAGCGTTGTCTCCAGGAGATACTTAGGAAATCCTCCAGCCTCTTTGGTTGTGCATGTTTCTTCCGCGTAGTACTTGACGAGGTGTGTCGTCAGAGTTTCGATTAGTAAGTTCACGTATTCCGCAGCGCCACGACGGCTCGTCAGCTCTTCCTCCAACTGATAAATGGTCTGCTCGGCCAGGGAATCAACCGCGCCTAATACCGGGACTATCGCCGGCGGTCTCCCGACTTCACTAGCGGCGCGGTCAATCACTGAAGGGCTCAGATGGAGTTGTAGGAATTCGCAGGGCTCGACATATGCTCCGTCGATTGAAAACCGGTACGGCGCTATGGTCATGTCGCCGCGACGCAGCGTTACTCGAGTACGCTTTTCGCCGCACGAGACTTCAACCTTTGACGGACCATCAAGTTGAATCGAAATGGAATGCATAAGGAAACTTTGGGGTAACACAGCAATGCTGGATTGTCGATGGTGTTCAAATATGAAGTCGCCACGTTGAAGCGATCTGCTCCCTACCATTCGAGACATTGATCCCATTGAATTCGATACCGTCCCGCTCGTCTTAACTATGGTTCGATGTCGGCGATTTACAGCTAGTTCGATTCGTCGACCGCATCGACCCCTATGATCCCACTCTGAGTGACAGCACTCAATGCTGATCACTCTTCATAAAAGCAAAAGCTGGTGATCCTGAGCAACTGCAAGCAAGACGAGGAGACGTCACTTTGGTTATGTTCGCATTTCCATTGAGGAAGCCATAAGAAAAGAGACAAACAGTTGAAGTCACAGATCAAGGTAATAAAGCGGAACCGGGAGATCATTCCCACTGATCGCCCGGCGCCGTGCGAATCAAAGCCGGTTGAACAGAGCGCACGCGAAATCACAATCGTTATTAAGAACTGGATTGCCGAGTTCAAAGAACGTAAGAGCAGCCAGAAACAGTTCTCGTCACTCTTCACTCTTCCCTCTCAGGTGAAGAGCACCAATTAAGAGTCATAAGACGGATAAGTTATCAGACAACCCGAGGTCCTACCCTTTGTCAAAGATCTTCTTGTTAGGGCTTTAATTGCGAGGGGAGCCACCCGCAGATGGTGACTCGCGCCTACAAGTACATTGTGAGCACGAATCTTCCACCTAAGGTTGCAAAGCTTCATCTGGCCTGGTTCTTAGCCCTTTGTTTTCCGGCGCTTCTCGTGTCTTTCAGGAAGCGCTGGATCAAGTCCTTCGCAGCGCTATTAACCTGTTTTTCCGACTGACCAATTCCGTTAACTGTGTCCTTCACCACACCTCGCCAGACGAGTTCCTGAGTTTTGGTATCTATGATGTCCGCCATCACACATCCCTGCGTGTAAGTATAGGTCCAGATATCAGGACCCCGTCCCCATCGCCAGCGAGCGCGATAGGGAATTCCGTATCCCCAGCCCCAGTCCGGGCCATACCCAAAACCCGTGCTGTTAATCTCTGTTTTCTCCTTAAGGCGAGAATAAAAGGCCACGATAAAATCCGGATTGCCCGAAGACTGAGTAAATCCATTCTCCTGCAGTTGGACTGCTAGCGCTTTCTGAATCCTTTGCGCTTCGATGGTATTTGTGGCTAAGCGATCCCCGCTGTCTCGTTCGGTCTTGAATGAAAAGGTGTGCAATCGAGAAAAATCGAAATCCTTCTGGTAGTCCGACTTGATCGACGCGCCGAATGCTACAGCTAAAGCAGCTGAAAAGAGCAGAACGGTCAAAAACGTTTTGAATACTTTCATTTAAGGTCTCCTTTTGTAACGATTTAACTTGCGATCGGGCTGAGAAGTCTTTTCAGTCGAATCGCGCTAAAGGACAGCCTAGTCGTGAGACGGGCTAAACGTCTTTCGACTCGTTGTCGGGTATTTTTAGTTTTTGCGTTTCGCGCTCGGACTCGTCAATGTGGGTGGTTTGTTCAATGCCAAGTGTCCAGGAAGGCGGGTCGCTCGCTGGAAAAGTATCGCTCAGGGTCTTATCAATAACCTCTTCACTAATCATTCTTGATCCGCCTCAATCTTCTCGTCGCCTCACATCTTGTCATCTTTGTGGCCGCGCAGCGGCCAAAGCCAGCGGTTGTTATGCCGCTTCGCGATTGAACTGGTGAATCTGAGAATAGCTCTCGCTGTCGTTGGGGAAGTTCCCGCTCTTTACATCATGATCGTACGCATTAAGCGCAGCCTGAATAATATCGAACGCGTTCGCGTACGTCCTCAGGAACTTCGGTTTAAATCCTGGATTCAGGCCGATCATGTCCTGATACACGAGGACCTGCCCGCTCACACCGGGGCCAGCGCCGATGCCGATCGTTGGAATCTTTAGCAGGTTCGTCACCTGTCGAGCAGCTTCGGCGGGTACGCATTCGAGCACCAGCGCGAAACATCCAGCATTCTCAAGTTCACGAGCCTCGGACGCAAGAATTTTGACCGCAGCGTTGGTGCGCGCTTGCACTTTCATGCCGCCGAGCGCGTGGACTGATTGGGGCGTGAGACCGAGATGACCCATCACCGGCACTCCCGAGTCAACAATGTGCCGGACAATCTCAGCATGGCCATGAACGCCCTCAAGCTTGACTGCATGAGCACCTGCGCTCATCAAGTCGTGCACCGAATCCATGGCTTCCTTCAATCCTTTGCGATAGGAGAGAAACGGCAGGTCGGCGACGATGAACTTGGACGGAGCACCCCTGGCGACGGCCGCTGTGTGCAAGGCCATCATTGATGTGGTAGCCGAAAGAGTATTGGAAAACCCGTGCATCGTCATGGCCACGCTGTCGCCGACCAGGATGCAATCAATGCTCGACTCTGCCACGGCCCGCGCGCTCGAGTAGTCATAGCAGGTGACCATTGAGATCTTGCGTCCTTCGTCCTTCATCTTTTGAAAATCGAGCACGTTCATCGCCGAACCAATCCTCTTCGGTTGCTACCTCGCATCGAAATAAATCTTCATTGGTTTCATGCATGCGATCAGAACAATGGCAAACGCGGCAACTAATGCGATCGCCAGATAGCCGTCGGCATACGCCAGTGTGTAGGCTTGTAACTTAACCTGACCGCCCAGTAACAAAGCCGCCCGTTCTTGCGCCTCCTCCGCTCCGACCGAACCAGGAAACAACCCGTGCGTGAGGAGCTGCACTCGTTCGCTTGTTAGCCAGTTTCCAGCGTCTACATGCAACCCAAGCATGTTCGAATGAAATTGTTCGCGGACTGAGATCAATCTTTGCATCAGCGCCGTGCCCGCCTCTCCGCCAAACAAACGAATGCAATGGATGAACGAGGCATAAGTGAGAACATTGATTGGGTTAGAAAGTGCGCCAGTGTCGAACGCGTTTTGCACGAAGGATCCGACCAGTGCCGTGAAGCTCAAAGCGAGCCCCAACCCGATCACGATCTGCGAAATTAGGAAGTTGTTACCTGACCATGCGCTGGTTAATTGAGCATTAATCAGGCACGCGATCGCCACCACCGTAAAGCCCGACGCAAACACTAGTCTGTTATCGAACCGCCGCATCAGTCGCGCCGCCATGACTCCACTTAATATGAGAGGCGCGATCAACCACAGCAGCACTCGTCCAGTCTCGAGTGGCCTATAGTTTTGGGTTACAGCCAGAACCGCCGGCAGCAGTAAAGCGATTGCAAGTAAGACGAAGCGAAAGCAAAACAGACAGGCACATATAAGCGCGGTGTTCCTATTGACCAAAAAGATTGGATTCACCAACGGATTCGGTGATAACCATCTCCGAATCACAGTCACCACTAACAAAAAAGCTGCCGTGGCGAGCAACCCAACAATCACGCCCGAGTTCAGCCAATCCAATCGTTCACCTTGATCGAGGGCACCATAGATAAGACTCAAGGCCAGGCTGCCATAGAGAAATCCTCTCCAACTCAAGATGGGCTTAGGTCCCGAACGCGGTGGCGGATTTGGGATGGCCAGATAAATGCAAACCATCATCAGCGGAGTTAACAATGCGCTTTGCCAGAAGATCCAGTGCCAGGACAGGTGTTCCACATACCAGGCCTCCAGTGAGGTTCCAACGCTGGTGGCGCCAACAATGTCCATCGAATAGATGCCGATCGCATATATCACGTAGCGCATAGGCAAGGCGCGGAGCGCGTAGCTCAACGTCAACGGATAAAACGTGCCTGACGCAAGGCCGCTGACCACCTGTAAGCAGAGCATGACTTGCAGGTTTGGCGAAAACGGCAACAGGATCGAAGAAATACTGAAAATCGTCCCCGAATAAAGCAGCACGCGTCTTGGCCCAAGTAAACCGCCAAGGTAGACGGAGAATGGACCCATAAACATCAAGGCCATGTTGTAAGCCGTGGGGATCCAACTCGCTTCATCGATTCCCAGACCCATTGCGCCACGAAGATCCGGCAGACCAACACTGATCAGACGGCCGTTCAAAGTAACGATACCGGCGCCGAGGAATACTCCGAGAGTCCCAACATACGGATCTTGACTGAGCGAACCGATGACTCGGGCAAAACGCGGCCGCGAAATATTAAGCATCGAATGCAAGTTCGATCCTGGGCTCAACGCTACGCTCATGCTCGAAATCTCAGGAGATCCGTTCTCGTCGCGAGCCTAAACCTTACCTTTAGACTTTGTGGTGATCTTCGCGATTACTGACATGCCGGGACGAAGTCGCTCGGCCACCTCGGGACGAGCGTCGAGTACTATCTTTACCGGAATGCGTTGAACAATCTTTGTGTAGTTCCCCGTGGCGTTGTCCGGCGGTAACAGGGCGAATTGAGAGCCGCTGGCTGGAGCTATCTCCTCTACGTGGCCTCGCAGAGTAACGCCGGGGAAGGTGTCTACAGTTATCTCTGCTCCGTCACCCTTAGCAACATTTGTAAGTTGCGTCTCTTCATAATTCGCCTGCACCCAGATGGTATTATCGACCAGCGAAATCACTTGCGTTCCCGGTGAGACCAATTGTCCAATTCTCACCTTCCGCTCACCCACTATTCCATCGGTTGGGGCGACAATTCGTGTGTAATCAAGATTCGTCTGCGCGACCTTAAGAGCTTCCTGTTTGGCGTCCAGGTCTGCCAGAAGTTGCTGCTCCTGAGCATCCAGGACGCCGCGCTGTTTGATCTGCGCTTCAACTTCCGCGCTCTTGCCCGATGATTGTGCTTTAGCGCGCAGTCGTTCTGCCTGGCGCGACGCTACCCCGGCGTGGGTTTTTGACACATCTGCTCGCTTGCTTTCGAGATAGGCTCGCGCCTGCGCTAACTCTGCTTTCCGGCTATCGAGGATGGCTGCAAAGCGTTCCTGATCCGCGACCACCTGCTCCAGTTTCTGTTTGGTGGCTGAGCCCATCTCAACCAGCGCCTCCTGGCGCTGTCTCTCCAGCCGACTTCTTTCAGCGTCGGCTTGCGCGGCTGCGACCGCTGCTTCGGCATCGGGAATCTTCGCTTGCGCGGCTTGGACGGCGGCTTGCGCATTGACGACGTCAGCCTCGGCGCCGTTGATCGCGGCCCCGCTTTGCGCGATGTCAGCACTGGCGGCCTCAGTTCCAGCTTGTGCTTGCAAGATTCTCGCGTCTTGCAATTCTTTCTGTTTTGCATTGTTCTGGAGAGCCGCTTGTGCGGCTGCCACGCCGGCTTGGGCCTGCGCAACCTGAGCCTTGAAGTCGTCGTCCTTCAACTGCACCAGTAGATCGCCGGCTTTCACTCGCTGATAATCAGTGACTGCAACTTGCGCCACTGTGCCGGAAACACGTGTGCTTAACGGAGTAATGTCCGCCCTCAAAAAAGCATCGTCCGTTCTTTGTGTGCTGCCACCTCCCACGAAGCGATTCCAACCACCCGTAATTCCAAGAAGAATGCCGGCTGCCAACAAGAGAACCACTAGAGGTACTAACTTTTTGAAGCCAATTCGATGCTTCGCGCTCGGATTATCTGCAGTGACGTTCGCAGGACTCTTTTCGGCTGGTGCGAGTTTGGGAGTTGTCACTTCAGCCCGATCGCCATTCTGCGAAACAGGTTGTTGTGCCCCGGGTTTTTCTTCGACTACGCTCGTCTTCTTAATTGTGGCCTGTTGCGAAACACGTTGCTTCTCGTTAGCCATGCTATTTATCCTCTCCGAGCGCTTTCTCAAACTCAGCCTTGGCCGTCCAAAAAGCCAGTAGGGCGCTTTGGTATTCATGAGTCGCTTCGGCCAGCGATGCTTGTGACTGAAGTACGTCCGATAACATCACCGCTTGAAACTTGTACCGGCCGGTGCTTACACGCAAGTTTTCTCTCGCTGAACTCTCCTCCAGCCTGGCTACCCGCAGTCCTTGAGCACTTTGTTGCAGCTTTCTCAACTTATCGCCCACGTCGATCAGAACCTGGTCCTCTTTTTCCTTTAAGCTGTTCTTTGCTTGCTCAATCGCCTTGTCTTTCTCAGAGAGTTGATGCTTCTTTCGACCCCAGTCGAAAAACTCCCAACTCACCACGACGCCGACATTGGCGAAGTTTTTCGGAATCACGGGAGCGTAGTTGCGCGGCGTTAAGTAAACGAACCCGGCACTTACATCGGGTATGTACTCGGACTTTTTAATGCGCCGGTCCAGTGTCGCCTGTTCTATAACCAGTCTTGCCTGTTCAAGCTCAGGCCTGCGATCAAGGGCGACCTTTCTCGCGGCGGCCAGATCGGTTTCAAATGACGTAAACTCTGGAACGCCCGCCACTTCAAACGAAGTATCTACAGATCGACCCAGCAGCGTGTTCAATTGCTCCTTTTGGGTAGCTAACTGGTTGGTTAACTCAAGCTGTTCATATTCGACTTTAGCGAGGCGTGTTTGCACGACGAGCAGATCCGCTTTGAGCGACACCTGCTGCAGGACGTTGTCGCTAGTTACTTTGTCCAGCTCGTGGTACGACTTAAGGGCTTCGTCTACGCTGCCCAGTGCACTCCTCGATTGCAATACGGCGTAGTAAGCCTTCTTCACCTGATCGATCGTTTCATTTTGCTGCTGGCGCAGCTTCGCCTGCGCTATCTCGCGCGAAACTCTCTGCGACTTGATATTGAGTCCGATCCGATATTGCTGCGTCAGCGGCTCAATGACGGAGGCAGCAAATATTGCCGTGGGTTTGCGGCTGTCGTTTAGAGTGAAGAAAGGTCCGAGACCCGGAAACAGGTTGTTCGCGGGATTCGGCACCTTCAGTTCGTTGTTGGCGAGATTGCCAGAGACGCTGGTATACGCATGCAATGAAGGCAGCCGGTAGGTCTTGGCGGCCGAGATATCCTCATCAGCCCTCTCGACATCCAGTTTTGCGATCTTCATCGCATGATTGTCGCGTAAAGCCAGGGCGATCGCCTGATCCAGAGTAAGTGACTCGCCGGAGGCAGGCGCGGACTGCTGCGCATGAACTACGCCCCTCATCAGAAGCAATAAGAGCAAACCTAACGCCGAGAGGTTCAGTGGTCTCACTGGCATAAATCCCTCAATCTCACATAGTCGTCACTCAGAAATTCTGAGTTGGCCGTTTAGCATTCCTAATCGATTCATCATTAAGGCACCCATCTCACTTGACCTTGGAATTGTAGTAATCAGTGAAATTGTTTTCTTTCCAAATTTCGACTGAACCTGCTTGATTTTGCTTTGCTCCCCCGTCCGTTGTTCTTTAGCGTGAGGACGTTCCCTGGTTCTGCGTGTGACTCTTAGCCCTCGCAGCGTCCGGAAATTTGTGCTCTGCGCAACGCCACCTCAGTGAGGAGGAAACGTATCCAGCAAAATCAAGTAGGTCTGAGCAGGATTCGGGAAGAACCACTGAGGCGTGTAGGCACAATATTCCTACGCTGATGCATCCGCTGCCTACAGGCCAAGAGAAAGGCACCGGTCGAGCGGGGAAGATTGGGGAAGAGGACGACGTAGCTGGTACGTACATTGCCGAATGCCTGTCGGGGTGCCCAACAGCCGCTGGCGAGAAGAAGCGGGCATACATAAAGGAGAGAGCTTCAAATGCCTGACACGGATCGAGGTACGAAGAAATGAGCAAGTATCCACACGTGGTGATTGTGGGCGCCGGATTCGGTGGACTCGGAGTCGCCGAGCACTTGGCCCACGTTCCCGTTCACGTGACTCTAATCGATCGACACAACTATCACACCTTTCAGCCGCTCCTTTATCAGGTAGCCACTTCTCTGCTGAACGCCGAAGACGTAGGTGCGCCCGGTGCGCCCGTGCGGAGCATTTTCCGAAGTCAGGAGAATGTGGACTTCCGTCTGGGAACGGTTACGGGCATCAATGTGCCGGGGCGAAAGATCCAACTGAACGAGGGTGAAGAAATAAGTTACGACTATGTTGTGCTCGCCGGTGGAGCGACGGTCAACTATTTCGGCACTCCTGGAGCCACCGAACATGCATTCCCACTCTATACGCTAATGAATGCCGTAAGACTCCGTAACCAGGTGATGCGGCGATTTGAAGCTGCCGCTGGAGATCCCACAATCATTAACGATGGCGCGCTGAATTTTGTGGTGGTGGGCGCTGGGCCAACTGGAGTCGAAACCGCCGGCGCATTGTCAGACCTCTTCTACAACTTGCTGCCGGATGACTATCACCAACTGGCAACCGACAAGGCTCGTATCATTATCGTCGAGATGGGGAAAGAGGTGCTCGCGCAGTTCAAAGAGAATTTACGAGTCTACGCCAGACAGGAGCTTGAGGATCGCAAGATTGAACTGCGTCTCGGCGAAGCTGTGGCTGAGGTTGGGCCAACATTCGTAAGACTCAAATCTGGCGAAGAAATCAAGACACATACCCTGATTTGGGCAGCCGGTGTGCGAGCCAACCCGCTGGCAGATTTGCTCGGCATGCCGCAGGGTCGTGGCGGGCGAGTGAAACTCAATCCTGATCTGAGCGTGCCGGACCATCCGGAAATCTTTGTCGTGGGCGATATGGGTGAGGTGGCGTCGGAAGGCAAGCTTCTACCTCAACTCGGTTCTGTGGCCATGCAGTCGGGCGAACACGTTGGGCGACAGATCGCACGACGAATCGCAGGAGAAGAAACTCAGGCCTTTATATATTGGGACAAGGGATTCATGGCAACGATCGGACGCGGCTCGGCGGTGGTCGAGTTTCCAAACCAGCGGACACTTCACGGTCCGCTCGCGTATTTCGCCTGGCTAGGCGTTCACCTGGCGTTACTGAATGGAACGCGAAACAGGATCGAGACGCTATGGAACTGGGGCTGGTCTGCTCTTACGCACGACCGCGCCGCTCGCATCATCATTGAGAGCGAAGAAGAGACGCAAAGCGACACTCAGTCCGTCGCAGGCGGGGCCACACCCGTGCCACGTTCAGGGGATTTGGGCGCTTCAGGTTGAAACGGCCCCTTGGCGGAACTTGGGGCGGAGATGATGGGCCGCTCTAAAGAATCCGATTGTCCCGCTGGCGAATACTCGATGGCGGATAGGTTGGAGATGATGTTGAGCATGCTGTCGCACATTAAGCGTGAACAGAATGACTTGAATCCCGCGGTTAATCCGCGGCGAACACAGGCCCTGCCCGAGAGGTTGCGATGGCGGGCGCTGCTAGGCTTCGCCGCTTCGCTGGTTGTCATTGCCGGACAGGTTCATACCGCATTCGGCAATCCGGCCCAAGTTACCAACTTGCTTCAGCCGCTCTCCCAGCCGGCGCAGGAAATTAAGGATCTGTCGCTGCTGGTGCTCGCCATTTGCGCCGCGATCTTCCTAATCGTCGTGGGCCTACTGGTTTATGCGATCGTCCGATTTCGTCACCGCCCGGGAGATGAAGCGAGCGAGCCACCCCAGATCTACGGCAGCAACCAGATCGAAACGGCCTGGACGGTCTTGCCGATACTCATTGTCTTCGTATTGATCCTCGTCACGTCTCGCACCATCGCTGACATACAGAATCGAAAGGCCGCCCCGGGTGCCGTACACGCGACCGTCGTCGGGCATCAGTGGTGGTGGGAGATACGCTATCCCGAACTGGGCATCGTCACTGCCAACGAACTGCACGTGCCGGCGAGTGATAACAGCAGAGGCCAACCCACTTTTCTCAAACTTCAATCGGCCGACGTCGCGCACAGCTTCTGGATCCCACAGCTCGCCGGCAAGACGGATGTCATACCCGGCCGCGAGAACTCGATGTGGTTTGAGCCGACGCAACCCGGGACTTATCTGGGCAACTGTGCCGAGTACTGTGGGATGCAACACGCGCGCATGTTAATCCGCGTGATCGTGCACCCGCCCGGCGAGTTCGAGCGTTGGGTCGCTGAACAGAAGGGTGCGGCGGCAGAAGAACCGAGCGCGCAGGACGGCCGGCGGGTATTCTTCGCCAACTCCTGCGTTAACTGCCACACCATCCGAGGCACATCCGCGCAAGGCGCATTCGGCCCGGACCTGACGCACTTGATGAGCCGCGAGACCCTGGCGTCCGGCACTACACCGAACACACTTGAAACATTGCGTGCCTGGGTGCGCGATCCGCAAAAGCTCAAAGTGGGTTGTCTGATGCCGAACATGCAGATGACTGACACGGAAGTGGATCAGATTGTTTCTTACTTGCAAACGTTGAAGTAGGACGGGAAAAGAGAATGGCGACTCAGGAAATCGCATTACCGGGAGTGAGGCAAGCAGGAACGTCGTTGATCGACCGCCTGCACGGCCTGGTCGTTACGGTTGATCACAAAAAGCTCGGCCTGATGTACGTCGGCACGGCCATCGGTTTCCTGGTAGTCGCAGGGCTCATGGCCGTGGCCATTCGCCTTCAGCTCGCCGTCCCGAATAACACGTTGCTTGGACCCGATGTCTTCAATCGCTTCTTCACCATGCACGGCACGGCAATGGTATTTCTGGTCGGTATGCCGATCATCGCCGGGCTCGGCAACTATCTCGTGCCGCTGATGATCGGCACACGCGATATGGCCTTCCCGCGCCTGAACGCGTTCGGCTACTGGATGTTTCTCTTCGGCGGGCTGCTCCTCTACTTCAGTTATCTCGGCGCGCCAGGGTTGTCTGGTAGCGGCTCTGCGCCGGATGTCGGCTGGTTTGCTTACGCGCCACTAACAGGTCGCGCCTTTTCGCGCGGACACAGCACAGACTACTGGATTCTGAGTCTGCTCCTGACCAGTGTCGGCAGCACAGTCTCGGCCATTAACGTGATCGCGACCGCCTTCACGATGCGCTGCCGCGGGATGACGTTGATGCGCATGCCGCTCTTTGTTTGGATGATGATCGTCACGAACTTCATGATCATCCTGGCATTGCCGGCCCTCTCGGCGGCGCAGATCATGCTGCTGATCGATCGTTATCTGGGCGCCCATTTCTTTGACACGCAATCGGGCGGTTCCGCCGTGCTGTGGCAACACTTCTTCTGGATTTTCGGCCATCCGGAAGTTTACATCCTGATCATTCCGGCCTTCGCGTGCCTATCAGAGATCATCCCGGTCTTCTCGCGCAAACCTATCTTCGGCTACCCCGTCATGGTCGGGGCCACGACAATGATCGCGATCATCAGCTTCAGCGTCTGGGCGCATCATATGTTCGCGGTCGGAATGACTTCGATGAGCAACACCTTCTTTGCCATCTCGACCATGCTCGTATCGGTACCGACCGGGATCAAAATTTTCAACTGGCTCGGAACGATGTACGGCGGCAAGATCCGGCTGGAACTGCCGATGATCTTCTGTCTCGGCTTTCTTTTCCAATTCCTGGTCGCGGGCCTGACCGGCATCATGTTGGCGGTCGCCCCTTTCGACTGGCAGCTCACAGATTCATATTTTGTCGTCGCGCACTTTCATTACACGTTGGTTGGCGGACTTCTCTACGGCATCTTCGCCGGTTTCTACTACTGGTATCCGAAAGCCTTAGGGCGCCTGCTCAACCGCAAGCTGGGACTCTGGCATTTCTGGCTTTTTACGATCGGCTTTCATCTGACGTTCGACACAATGCACTTCTCGGGACTGCTCGGGATGCCCCGGCGCATTTACACCTACGACCCTGGGCGGGGCTGGGAAGTGCTCAATTTCATCACCTCGGTCGGAGCGCTTCTGCAAGCGGCCGGGATCCTCTGCCTCGCCATCAACATACTTCGTTCACTGAGGAAGGGTGAAGTAGCGGGTGACGATCCGTGGGATGCGTGGACGCTTGAATGGGCCACGACTTCACCACCACCCGAATACAACTTCGGGAGTGCGCCAGTGGTGCGGAGTCGCAGGCCCCTTTGGGATCTGAAACACCCGGAAGACCCGGATTGGAAGTACGAGTGAGGTAGGAGCAAAGGATGGCACATTCAATAATCAACGAGGTCTACATGCCCATTGCTCCGGAAACGAGCGATGGGAAACTGCCATCGACTCGCAACGTGGCTATTGCTCCGGAAGCGACCGAATGGAAACTGCCGTCAAGCCGGAAGGTGGCGGTCGTTTGTCTCATCCTGACAGAGACTGGCCTCTTCTCGACCTTCGTCGCCGCGTATGTCTTCTATCTCGGCAAGAGTTTGACAGGTCCGACGCCGCGCGAAGTTTTGGATCTCCCGATTCTATCCACGATCTGCCTGCTTTCGAGCAGCGTGACGATTACGTTGGCTGAGCGCGCGTTCAACCGCGACCGCGTGGGTCGCTTCAAGATTTTTTGGCTGGCGACAATTGTACTGGCGGCGATTTTTCTCGCTTCGACGGCGGCCGAGTGGCGCAGGCTTATCTACCAGAAGGGACTGACGATTAGCACAAATCTCTTCGGCACGACGTTCTACTCGCTCGTCGGCCTGCATGCCAGCCACGTCATCGTCGGGATGTGTCTTTTGTTATTGGTATTCATCTTTAGTCTGCGTGGGTTCGTGACCATCATGCATCGGGAGCGTCTCCAGATGATTTCCTGGTACTGGCACTTTGTCGATGCAGTTTGGATTGTCGTTTTTACCGTCGTTTATGTCGCCGGACGTTAAGGTCAATTCTATGAACGTGGAGCAGAGCATGCCGTCTGAAAAGCGAAGGTCACACACTTCAAACATGATCGAGGTGCCCGCACCTACCCCGTGGCCGTTTGTCACCGCTTTCGGTCTCGCCCTGTTGCTTGCCGGATTAGTAACGAGCCTCGCCGTTAGCATTGTTGGCCTCGTTGTAATTCTCTTCGGCGCAGTCGGTTGGTTCAGAGATGTGTTGCCAATGCCGAAAGAGGAATTGGTTGCGGTTGTTGAAACGCCGACGCCGATTTTTGCGCGCTCGATCCGCAGGGTTGATCACCTGCAACCCGGCGCCGAAAGTCATCGCGTCTTCATCCCAGTTAAGGTCCATCCCTACTCAGCCGGTCTATTTGGCGGCGTTATCGGCGGCATCGGAATGGCGTTCATCGCTTGTCTCTACGGACTCATCGCCCAGGGAAGTCTGTGGTATCCGGTCAACCTTCTAGCGGCTGCGGCGCTGCCGTCTTTGGCTGAGGCTGGTCCAGCAGAACTGAAAGCTTTCCACCTGTCGGGTTTTATCGTCGCGCTCTTTAGTCACGGGGTCATCTCGTTACTTGTCGGTCTACTCTACGCGGCGATCCTGCCGATGATGCCCTCTCGCTTTACCGCCTTCTGGGGAAGTTTCCTGGCTCCCGTTTTGTGGACCGCGCTCGTCGCCTCGACTCTCCGCCTAATCAATCCCGCGCTTAACGCCAGAATCGCGTGGGGTTGGTTCATCGCGTCCCAAGTTGCCTTCGGGTTGATTACCGGTTTTATCGTCGCTCACTCAAAAGAAGTTGAGACTGCACAGTCGTGGCCATTGGCCGCGAGAGCCGGAGTAGAAGCTCCGGGTCTCATACCCGAGCAGGAGGAAGAGCAATGATTGCGAGATCGAAAATCGGAATCGCTGGCGCAGTCGGCCTTGCCATCACTCTGTTGGCAGGCTGCAACGCCCGTCTGCCCGGTCAACCAAACGAAGCTGAACGCTGGCGCGCGCCTGCTGAGATCACTGACTTCAACCAACTCTACACCCAGAACTGCGCCGGCTGTCACGGCGCGGGCGGCAGGTTTGGCGCGGCGCGTTCACTTAACGACCCGCTCTATCTGGCCTTCGTCACGGACGACGCAATGCGCCAGGCGATCTCGAAAGGCAGGGCTGGGACAAATATGCCCGCTTTTTCTGAACAGGCTGGTGGCCATCTCACGGACCAGCAGATCGAATTGATCGTTAATGGCATGCGAGCACACTGGTCCAGGCCTGATGACTTCAAAGGTGTCGAACTTCCTCGTTACAGCTCCGACGAAACGGCGACAGCGAGTGGTCCATCCACCGCAATCAGCAACGATATCTCGGCTAAGACTCTCCCGACCGGCGATGCTCCGCAGGGCGCCGCAACTTACAAAACTTATTGTTCGAGTTGTCACGGAACCAATGGCGATGGCGGATCGGCAGGCTCGATCGTTGATCCGAACTTTCTGAACCTGGTCAGCGATCAAGGCCTGCGTACGACCGTCGTCGTCGGCCGCGCTGACATAGGAAAACCCGATTGGCGCGGAAATGTTCCGGGCCATCCCATGTCAGCGCAGGAAATAAATGACGTCGTGGCGTGGCTCGCAGCGCGCAGGCAGAGGACAAATGTAACTGTTAGCAAAGTCGATCATTCGGCTTGCCTGAACATGAAATGAGCTGGATCGGAATTTGATGACGGAGGCACAAGTGCTATGGCAGTCAGTGAGCTTGAAGTGATAAGCGAGAAGACACCGGAGAGATTACACATTGAAATGCCGCGGCGGGCGTTCCTGCTCAAGCTCGGGTTTCTACTCAACGGCGTCGCGGCGACGATGGTGTCAGTGCCCCTGCTTGGATATCTGCTTTCGGCCTTCCGTAATGATGGCGGGTTCACATCATGGATTTCACTCGGCTCGCTCGCAACGTTCCCCGAGAACCAGACCCGCATGGCGAAATTCCGCAATCCGTACACCCGACCATGGGACGGCGAGACCGCCGACATTCCCTGCTGGGTGCGGAGAATGGAAGGCGAAAAGTTTCAAATCTTCGCCATCAACTGCACTCATCTTGGGTGTCCGGTGCGCTGGTTTCAGGAGTCGCACCTGTTCATGTGTCCGTGTCACGGCGGCGCTTTCTACGAAGACGGCTCCCACGCATCCGGGCCGCCGCCGCGGGGACTCTATGAATACAAATACAAGATCGAGGACGGGCAACTATGGATACACGGCGGCCAGCTTCCGACGTTGAACCAGCCGGCATGAAAGTCAGAACCGGGAGCGGTAGCGACTGGGTAATGAGGATGAAATGATTAAGAGATTGAGACAACTCGCGATCTGGATTGACGATCGAGTCTATATCAGCAAGATCTTTGCTGCGACCGCAGGCCATCACGTACCGCGCACTTCGGGCAGTTGGTTCTACGTTTTCGGCAGCGGCACTCTGCTGTGTTTCATGATCCAGATCGTGACCGGCATCTGCCTGGCTTTGGTCTACGTGCCATCCTCGGGTCAAGCCTACACCAGTCTGGAGTATCTGAACTATCAACAGCAGTTTGGTTGGTTTCTGCGCGCCATGCACAACTGGGGTTCAAATTTCATGGTCGCGATCATGTTGGCCCATCTTATCCAGGTCTTTCTTTTCGGCGCATTCAAATACCCGCGCGAGATGACCTGGATTTCGGGAGTCGTACTGTTCCTCTGCACACTCGGCATGGCGTTTACCGGCCAGGTACTTCGTTTCGATCAGGATGCCTACTGGGGCCTCGGCATAGGCGCGGCGATGGCGGGCCGTGTGCCCCTGATGGGACCGGCCATTGTTCACATGATGCTCGGCGGTCCGATCATCGCAGGTGAGACTCTTTCGCGCTTTTTCACTCTGCACGTCTTCGTCATTCCGGGAAGCATTCTAGCCATCGTCAGCCTGCACCTCCGGTTGGTGCTGACGAAAGGGATCAACGAATACCCGGTTCCCGGCAAGCCGGTTAAGAAAGAAACCTACGCGGAGGAGTATGAAGCGGAACTCAAGAAGAGCGGCGTTCCCTTCTTCCCGAAAGCGATTAGCAAGGATTTAATTTTCAGCGGTCTCGTTCTGTTGGCGATTGTTTTCTGCGCTGCCTACTTCGGTCCAGAAGGCCCGCATGGCATCCCTGATCCCACGCAGATTAATACAGCTCCAAAACCAGACTTCTTTTTCCTCTGGCTCTATGGCGTGTTGTCGTTAATGCCGGACTATATGGAAACCGTCGTAATGCTGACCGCTCCGTTCATCGTCATCGGCATTTTGTTCGCCGTGCCTTTCATTTCAAACACAGGTGAAAAGAGTCCACGCCGCCGACCGGTCGCGGTGTTAAGCGTGCTCTTCATCTTCATAGTGCTGGGTGCGTTCAATTATCTCGGCACGTACGCGCCGTGGTCACCAAAGATGGAAGCGTGGACCAGCGCGGCAACGCCCCCCAATTATCTGGAACGACGCACACCACTCGAACGGCAGGGCGCCCTGGTTTTCCATAGCAAGCAATGCATCAACTGCCACAGCGTAGGTGGCGAAGGAGGCCTGCGCGGACCAGTGCTCGATAGTGTAGCCACACGCTTGACCGAGGATCAGCTCGTCCGCCAGGTGATTCAGGGCAGCGGCAACATGCCGGCTTACGGCAAGAACTTGAGTCCTCCCGAGGTGGCTGCGCTGGTGGCCTTCATGAGCACTTTGCACAAGCCAACGGAAGCGCCCGCGCGCGATGCAAGTCGGCCTGCACAAGCAGCAACCGGGGACACGCAACCGAACGCGACTGCACAAATGGCCAGTACGAAGCAGTGACTATGAGCGTGAGCAACAAAATCGCTACTTCGCCGCCGGTCACAGGATTGGACCGAGTGATGTGGATCAGTCTCGCGACCACGGAACGGGGAATTGCCCCCAGGCAAGCTTTCCGGCCCGCCGCGGTGACTTGTGCAATTCAGGGGGCCAGAGCCTTTCTCACTTTGGTGAAGCCGGAGATCACTTTGATGGTTATGATCTCCGCCGGCTTTTCGTGCCTGATGGCGTCAGATTCCTTAAACCTCGGCGTTCTCGCGCACACCGTTCTGGGTACGGGTCTGGTCGCCGCAGGTGCGGCATCGCTTAATCAGTTCATGGAGCGCGCGCTGGATGGAAACATGCGCCGCACGTCCAAGCGCCCCTTGCCTGCAGGAAACCTCACCCCAACAGCGGCGTGCGTGTTTGGTATTTCGCTTTCGCTTACGGGAACGATCTACCTAATTCATTTTCTCAACATGTTGACTGCGCTGCTGGGTCTCTTGACTCTATTGAGCTATCTATTCGTCTATACGCCACTCAAACGCAAGACCAGGCTATGTACGTTGGTCGGAGCATTCCCTGGCGCCGCGCCAATCCTAATGGGTTGGGCCGCAGCGAAGAACAATCTCGGCCTCGAAGCGTGGGCGCTCTACGCGATTCTCTTCCTATGGCAATTTCCACACTTCTATGCGATCGGTTGGTTGTACCGCGAAGACTATGCGCGAGCCGGAATGCTCATGCTTCCTGCGGTTGACGACGAAGATGGCCGCACCACTTTTCGGGCGATCTTGATATCGACGCAACTGCTGATCGTTGCCAGCCTCGTGCTGACATTCGCTGCACCCAGGGGCGCTCTATACTTTCTGCTCGCGATAATTCTCGGACTCTCCTTTTATTATGTTGCCTATCGAGCCTCCGTTTCTCGATCAAAGTCGGCGGCTAAACAACTTCTGCACGCGTCGGTCATCTACCTGCCACTCCTCTATCTGGCCATGCTGATAGATAAGATCAAATAAGGAGAGCCCGCCGCCGGAATGGAGCGATGGATACCATTACAGATGCCGTCTTCAGTTCGTGGAATCTCGATCCATGGCTGCTGTTTCCAGCGCTGGTAATTGGTCTGCTCTACGCGCGGGGATGGAGACGACAATACAAACGCGCTCCAGACCGTTTCGGTTTCCCGCATCTGGTTAGCTTCTATGCGGGACTGACAGCCGTTCTCTTCGCTCTTATCTCGCCACTCGATACGTTCGCCGGATGGCTGCTGACCGTACACATGATTCAACACCTGCTGTTGATGATGGTTGCGCCGCCGTTGATTCTCTACGGCAATCCTTATCTGCCACTCCTGGCCGGCATGCCTCGCAGATTTCTGAAAGATGGCATGTCGCCGTTCTTAGCGTCCGTCACATTGCGCAAGGTTGGCCGCTTTGTCACGCATCCCGTTTTCTGCTGGACTGCGTTCGTCTTTACGAGCATCGCCTGGCATACGCCGCCGATGTATCAACTCGCACTCGCCTCTCCAACATTGCACGCAGTCGAACACTTTTGCTTTCTCACGACCGCGTTGCTCTTCTGGTCGCCCATCATCCAGCCTTACCCCCTGGTCCCGCAAATGCCGCGTTGGACCCTGATTCCGTACCTTTTTCTCGCGGATTTTCAGAACACTGCGCTCTCGGCATTCCTTATGTTCTACGAGCGTGTGCTCTATCCGGCTTACGAGACCGCTCCGCGCATCACCGGTATGACTGCCCTGGAAGATCAGGCAGCTGCCGGGGCAATTATGTGGGTGGCAAGTTCGATCGTTTTCCTGATACCAGTCGGCCTAATCACGATCGAAGTGTTGAGCAGGAAGCGAACTCCGCTTCTCCGCAAGCGTCTTGTCCTTGGGCAATCACAGTTAAGCGAACTCACAGAAAGACAAGCGGGGAAGCAAAGTCACAGACCTCGCGCAGCGGTCGACTTGCTTTCACTACCGCTCATTGGTTCGGTTCTGCGTTGGCCCCACTTTCGTCGGTCTGTTCAAGCTGTGATGTTTCTGCTGGCGATCATAGTCGTCGCCGACGGATTGTTTGGACCGCAGATGGGCGCGATGAATTTGGCGGGAGTGTTGCCGTGGACGTATTGGCGCGGCCTGTCAGTGATTGCTTTACTGGCGATGGGAAATGTCTTCTGCATGGCGTGTCCATTTAACTTTGTTCGTGATCTTGGCCGTCGCTTGCTGCCCGCTTCCTGGTTATGGCCGCGGCGTTTGCGTTCGAAATGGATCGCCATCTCGCTTCTATTTGTTTTTTTCTGGGCCTATGAAGCCTTTGACTTGTGGGACAGTCCACGTTGGACGGCGTGGATGATCGTGGGTTATTTCACGGCCGCGTTGCTCGTTGACGGCCTCTTCAAAGGAGCGAGTTTCTGTAAGTACGTTTGTCCCATTGGGCAGTATCAGTTCATCCAATCGCTCATTTCGCCTGTGGAAGTAGGTGTGCGCAGCCTCGATGTCTGTCGAACTTGTAAGACGCACGATTGTCTTCGCGGTAACGACAAACAGCGCGGCTGCGAGTTGCAACTCTTCCAGCCGCAAAAAACCAGCAACACGAATTGCACCTTCTGCCTGGACTGTGTACACGCCTGCCCGCATCAGAACGTCTCGCTGCTTGCTACCCTCCCCGGAACTCAAGTCGTCCGAATCGAGGGGCGTAAGCGCTCGCTGCGATGGTTCAGACGCTTCGATGGCGCGGTGCTGATCTTTCTTCTCGTGTTCGCAGCCTTCGGTAACGCGGGCAGCATGATGGAGTCAGTGCAACGGCAGGAGCAGGCTTTGCAAATGACGCTTCACAGAGGCTCGTTCCACCTTATCCTCTTCGTCTCTTTTCTGTTTGCGTTGGTTGTGGTTCCAGCGATGTTGGTCGCCGGCTCGGTTTCGCTGGCAAAGATCCTCAGCGGGCGACATATCAAATGGAGAGAGTCCGTGTCGACCTTTGCACAGGCTTTTGTGCCGCTGGGTTTCAGCATGTGGCTCGCACACTTCTCTTATCACCTGGTCAACGGCGCTCTGACAGCGGTTCCTGTCATTCAGCGCGCCGCAAGAAGTACCGGATTGAGTATTCTTGGCAAACCGGACTGGTCGCTTTCTGCTTCGATGTCTAGTTTTGATTGGCTGCCGTCAGTGCAACTTTTGATGCTCGGGCTGGGGTTGCTTTTGACTCTCTACATCGGGTGGCGGCTGGCGTCTAGCTTTCGTCTCAAGTTCGCTCGGACGCTCGGAATGGCGGCGCCCTGGGCAGTTCTTGCTCTCGTGCTTTACGCGGCGGGAGTCTGGATCGTTTTTCAGCCGATGCAGATGCGCGGCATGATGATGGATGGAACCACTGAATGGTGTATGAGCAAATGACCCGAGCAAAAAGCAAAGGCGCAATTGCGCACCATCTGGTGAATGGAGTGCTGCCACTAATCGTTTCGATTCTCACGATGGGCATCAGTATTCGAGCTGACGGCGGAAGTGTCTTGTGGCAACGAACCATGGGCGCGATTACAGTCACTGCATTCACTACTCAGAGCCCGCTGCGGCCAGGCCCGGCAGACATCAGCTTTTTGGTTGAGAACGAGCAATCGCGACCTATTCTTGATGCACAGGTATTTGTCACTTTTCAGAGTGAAACAGGCGCAACCATGCGGACAGAAGCAACACACGCGCAGGCTCGCAACAAACTTCTTTATTGCACCTTGATCGATCTACCTAAGCCAGGCCATTGGAAAATGACTTTGCTCGTTGTGCCCGCCGCGGAGCGCATTGAATTCGTAAGCGATCTCGCGGTCAGCGAACCTCAATTAGCGCTGATCGCAAACTGGAAGTTTATGGCCTTTCCTTTCATGATCGCGATCCTGTTCATCTTTCAACAGGGTCTCGCCTGGAAGAGGGATGCTGCTCGACGATGAGACTCAGTTCGCGCTACCCAGTTTACTCCGTCGCAGCAATTGATTTGATTGAAATCTCTCCACTTGAATAAGCACCAAGTGGGAGGCATTCAAGGCACAGCTGCTAAACGGTACGTCGCTAGCTGTAAACGTCGCTGCTACCACTGACGCAACAAAACGCAAATTATCGATATTTTCGCACGATGAAGGAAGATTGTGCGTTTCTCGCCTGGTTAAACTTCAAATCGGGGACCCGAATCAGTGGCGCCCTGCCGAGAGCAACACATAACCCGGCGGTAATCCGAACTGGGCGGGCACCAAAAGACGAATGCTGGCGTTGAGATACATAATCGCGATTCTTGGTTTCCTAATGGTGGCCATGATGCTGTGGGATGCGTTTGAGGTGATCATCTTGCCACGGCGTGTCACGCGTCGACTTCGGTTCGCTCGATTCTTCTATCGTTTCACTTGGCGGCTGCGATCGATGATCGCGGAATTAATCCCTCTCGACAGACCGCGCGAAAACTATTTGAGCTACTTTGGTCCGCTCTCACTGCTACTGCTGCTGACTGCATGGGTCACAGGACTGGTTGCAGGCTTTGCCATGATGCAATGGGGCCTTCAAGATCGGCTGAATGTCGGAGAAAGAGCAGCGCCGTTCAGCACGTATCTTTACTTGAGCGGCACTACCTTCTTCACGCTGGGCCTCGGGGATGTGATTCCGTTGGGCAGGCTGGGAAAGGAGCTTGTGGTGATCGAAGCTGGTTTAGGCTTTGCTTTCCTTGGAGGCGTCGTCACCTACCTGCCCACTGTCTACCAAGCGTTTTCGCGGCGCGAGGTAGGTATTTTACTGCTCGACGCCCGCGCAGGCTCGCCGCCAAGCGCCGGAGAATTATTACGCCGGAACGGTAATGATATGTCAGGACTCGAACAGTTGCTCGGTAAGTGGGAAGGATGGTCAGCAGAACTGCTCGAGAGCCATATCTCGTACCCTTTTCTGGTTTACTTCCACTCGCAGCATGTCAATCAATCGTGGTTGGGAGCGCTGATCGCCATCCTGGATGCATCTGCCCTCGTAATTGCTGGCATTGATGGCGGACCGATTCGCCAGGCAAAGCTAACATTTGCCATGGCTCGTCACGCCGTCGTCGAGTTAACTCAAAATTTCATCCTTTCGCCGCCAGCACCGGCCCGTGATCGCCTGCCATCATCCAGTTTCACAGTGTTGCGGAAGATGTTGGCGGAGGCCGATGTCAGCATGCGAGCCGGCACGGCAACTGAACAGAAACTTTCCGAATTGCGGGGAATGTACGAACCATATGTCCAGGCCCTCGGCAAGTATTTATTCATTCCAATGCCGCCGTGGTTCCGGATTAGTGAGACGCCCGATAGCTGGCAGAGCAACAATTGGCAGGTGTTGATTCCTGCTGTGGCAACGGAGAACGGCGCGATTCCTGAGTCGAAGGTTTTGGCGACTGAATCAATCACAGCCAACTCCTTATGACGCAAGTTGCTGAGCGTAGCAGTGATGGACTCTGGATACATAACCGCCCTTGCCGCCCTCGGTGGCGCAGCACTTTTATCGATGACGCTGCCAAGTCTTATGGTGACGCGTTGATTCATAACGAGCTCAAAACAACTGGTTTGATTGACCTGCATGCGCTCGTTAGCCGAATGCGGGTCGTGTCATCTCGAACGGTTATTGAAAGCGCAATCAGAGTCGTCAAGGTGATAACGGACACCTACAACCAGCCAAACAAGACGCCTGAAGAGATAGAGGCAATGATTAGCGACGGGAGCGTCGATATATTGCTTAGTTTTAGCGAAGCGTGCCGCGAGGAGTTTGAGCAGGGTCTACAAATTTGATAGCGTCGGGTAGCTGCGAGAGCTTATCCGGACGGAGATATAGTGGGCGGTGCATCTCCCAGAACTTGCCTTGAGCGGCGGCGGCCTCCGCCGCTTCGGCTGTACGCAGCGCACGCGGATGGTTTTTGACGAGTGGAAAATGTCGATGAACCAAACGCACCCTGTCCAGCAGCTCACGAGCCATCTTCTCGGTCGACCGATGTGTTCTTTGACAACCCGGACACTGGTAGTCGCCATAATTGACCACTGTAACTCGCGCGTCCGTTGGCCCTATGGTGTGATCGCGCTCCGTCACCGACACCGCCAACGTAACAGTTTCTGCTTCAAACATGTCTTGCCTCTGTGACTCTTCAATCCGCACCTCCTTGCGAATACCTGAAATCGGTCCGCACTTCTCGCGCATCGATACCGAGCTTTCTCATGCGGTCGCGCAGTGTGCTTCGTTTCACCCCCAATCGGGAGGCTGCTCCATTGGCACCACTCACCCGCCCTTTGGTCTCCTTGAGAATGTTCACAATTTTCTCTTGCTCTTCGAAATTACCGATAACTTCCGCCGCATCTATCGCGCCGTCCGGCTTATCAGGTAAAGAAACCGCGAGTGTGTTGCCGCTCGTGAGAATCACAGACCGCTCTACAAGATTTTCTAATTCGCGCACGTTGCCTGGCCATGACAAGCGCTCCAATTTCTGCATCGTCGCAGACGGCACTGCATTGATTCGTTTGCCCATCCGAGCCGCGTATTTCTGCGTGAAGTGTCTTACCAGCAATGAAATGTCCTCGGGACGTTCACGCAAAGGCGGAA
>WNGQ01003260.1_pt1 | contig 30448 bp, 51 predicted proteins | sample 5407661 | NCBI WGS metagenome assembly WNGQ01 (sample SAMN13153382, study PRJNA577476) | soil metagenome | isolation source: 60 cm soil or saprolite under Garry oak tree replicate 2 | place: USA:California | collected 2016-06-15 | reverse complement strand
CGTCCCACGCAACACGTTGCACAGTAACGTTGCCGGCCACAGCGGTATTACCACCGAGAAGTCGAACCGATTCGCCTGGGACAGGCAACGCTACTAGAGAGATCGTGTAGCCTGATGGAACAACCTTGCTCGTATTCCAGGACATCTGCAAGAACGCGGATGTTCCAGGCATGAGCGTGGCATTTGTCGACTTGAACAAGAGACTGGTCTGGTTTTGGTAGTAACCGTTGATGGTTACGTTCTCCTTGTAGTCTCCAGGATTGTTCGCGGTAAAATTCACCTTGACCGTGCCGGACTCTTGGAGAGAGGTAGGCGCATCAGTGGCGTTGGTCAATGTAACGTGGTGGATTGGCATCGGGTTGGACGTTCGCAACCAAACATCAAAGTCAGCGCCCGGACCCGTGAGGTCTGTCCCCCAGAAAACGTACATCATCTTGTCCCGGTCGTAGTGAATCGCCGCAGGATGACTGTCGTAGATCGTGTACCCTGTCGGGTCCACAGTGAACTGCACTTCTGCCGACCATGTAGCCCCAAGGTTTGTCGAGGTTATGTAGAACACCTCGTCTTCGCAGCTTCCGCCTGATATCGGTACGCATCTGGTCCAGAACTCCCACAGCACTCCGTTCAAGTCCTGGGTCAGCCATGATTGGTGCTCGTCAGCGGTATTAGTGGTCAACCGAATTTCAGAGGACCACGCTCCGTTGTAGGTCTTGTAGAAGATGTCAAGATTTCCATAACGATTTGCCGCATACAAGACCCAAATGGGTCCATCATCGGTCTGATAAACCGAGGGCTCTTCCTCCGACCCTCCAGTCGAGAACTGAGCCTCCTTGGACCATATCCCATTGTTATAGGACTTGTACTGAATATACCGAACCACACTGCCGGACAGTGACTCTCGGGTCCAATACATCAATACAGTACCATTTCTCAACTGCACAAGACTTGGAGTGGAATCCCTCCCCTGTGGAGTGGTGAGCCTGCTTGGGTTGGACCAGACGCTTGATGCATAAATTTTGTAGTAGAGCGAGAAATTTCCAAGTTTGTCCGAACTATAGACCAGCATGACATTTCCGTTGTTCAATTGAGCCAGAGCCGGAGTTAGACTATTCGAAGTACTGTTCGTTAATTGTTGTTCTGGCAGCCATGCGACTCCATTGGACTCTCTCATCCATATCGTCCAGTTTCCAAGGCGGTTTGACTCGTACGCGACCCACAGATTAGAACGAGAGTCTTCAATGACGTATGGCTTCTCTTCGATTGATCCTAGAGGAGTTAGGCTGATGCCGGGAGACCATGTTACTGCGTGGGCCGTGCGGACGCCAAAGTACGCTGTCTGAGCTAGAAGTTCCGCACCTATCAGCACGAATAGGAGAAAAAGGGATTTCTTCCTCAAACGGACCGCCGCGTCATTTTCAGGAAGGGATTTTCCCTAAGAAAAGGGGAAATTTGGGGCCCCGCCCCTTTCTCGTGTCACTTTATTCTGAACGAGCCGGTGATTGTCGCCGCGAGAGTGTACGTGCTGATGTTCATGTTGGACGTGTCCGCGGTGAAGGTGAGTCTCACCTGGAAGATGAATGTCGTGCCTTGGTCCAATGGGCTGAAGGTGTGGAAGACGCTGATGTAGATGGTTTGTCCGGGCTGAACTAGTACGGGGCCAGAGTTGATGCTGAACGGGCAAATCGTGTCGCAGTTCCCGCTTACGTTGACGTTCACGAGTATTGCGTACGAGTTGGGGTTGGTGACTGGTACTGTGAAGTTCTGTGTTAGCTTGTTGTTCGCTACGAATAGGTTGTGTAGCCAGGTTACTGTTCCGATGAGTGGTGCGGGTATTACGGTGATCGTCTTTGAGCTCGAGCTTGAGGCACCGGTCGAGTCGGTGACGGTGAGAGTGACTGTGAAGGTGCCGGTTGTGGTGTAGGTGTAAACTACTTTGGCGGTGTTCAGAGTCTGGACTGGACTGCCGTCGCCGAAGTTCCACGACCATGTCGTAACCAAGCCTGTAGTAGAGAAGCTCGCAGTCCCGTCGAACTTCAATGCTCCACCGACAGCTGGCACTTCGCCCTTTGGACTCTGTGCAGTTATCGTGAAGATTGCGAAGGGCGAATTGGTGCTTGTTCCTGGAGCAACGGAGACGGTCTGGCCGTTGATCGTGACTGTGATGGTTGCATTGTTAGTTGCTGGAGCAGTGAACCCGAAAGTCGCAGGCTGGAAAGTGATGCTGTTACCCGCAGTGATCGTCGCGGTGCCAGTGACTCCTGCGTTGGACCCTGACCCGACAAAGGTCACTCCAACTGATCCAGTAATCACCGTGATCGTGACGCTGCCGCACTTGACCAGGAGCTGCGTGTTAGCGCCCACCGAAAGGATGGAGGCACCACCGCAGACGCTGATACTGGCTGGTGTTAGTCCGCCGGCCGAGCCGGAGGTAATGAGGATGCCTGTGCTGGGGGAACCTTCCTGTACCGTCAGCTGGCAAGGTGTTGTCGGGCACTGGTCTCCTCTGGAGAGGATGGTTCCGTATGTTGTACCGCCGAGTGGAATGTCGCTGAAGTCGTTGGAGAAGACTGTGGGCTGCGTGTCCACGTTGTCGAATATTCCGTCGCCGTCACTGTCTTGAGTCGAGCTGACGGTCAGTGACAGTGTTGTATTGTGAGTTACTCCGCCGCCTGTGGCGCTGATCGTCACGGTGGTTGTGCCAGTGGTGGCGTTTGTAGCGGCTGAGAACGCAACTGTAACGGTGCAGGTTGGACTGCATGGGTTGTTGGTAAAGATAGCACTGACTCCAGCAGGTAGGGATGAAGCCGAGAATGTGATTGCCGTGGTCGAACCGCTTGTCAGAGTTGCAGTTATCATCGATGTGGAACTTGTCGAACCCACAGACACTGACAGGCTGTTGGGTGAAGGAGTTGAGAGGTTGAAGTCGAACGCGGCAGCAGTGACCACGAGGCGGAAGGTTGCTGTGCGAGTTACACCGCCTCCCATAGCCTGAATCGTTATGGTAGTATTTGCTGATGGCGCTGTCGCGGACGCTGTCAAGGTGATCATGGCAGAGCATGATGGACTGCAGCTCGCCGGTGAGAACGCACTAGCCGTGACTCCGGTTGGCAGTGGGGTCGTGATGCTGAAAGTGACCGGTGAGGTTGTCGCACCAGTGGCAAGCGTCGCAGTCCCTGTCTCAACACCACCCGCACCACCAGCTGTGAGCGAGAGTGTTGACGGGCTGGCGGCAAGTGTGAAGTCGAAGAAGCCGGAGACAACGAGAGTAAATGTTGCAGTGTGAGTTCTGACTGGCGAACCACCAGTAGCCTGGATGGTGATGACTGTCGAGGATGCTGGAGCCGTACCGGAAGCAGTGAAGGTAACAGTTGCGCTGCACGAGGGACTGCAAGGACTGTTTGAGAACGCGGAAGCAGTGACACCTGATGGGAGTGTTGTCAGTATGCTGAAAGTGACAGGCGCCGTGGTTGCACCGGTAGCTAGTGTTGCAGTAGCTGTCTCGACACCTCCAGCAGCACCATCAGTTATCGACAGCGTCGATGGGCTGGCTGCTAGTGTGAAGTCGAAGAAGCCGGATACGACAAGAGTGAAAGTCGTTGCATGAGTTACTGCAGGACTTCCGCCCGTAGCCTGGATAGTAATCACTGTGGAGGATGCTGGAGCCGTAGCGGAGGCAGTGAAGGTGACAGTTGCGCTGCATGTCGGACTGCAAGGACTGTTGGTGAATGCGGACGCGGTTACGCCAGTCGGAAGGGTCGTCAGTATGCTGAATGTGACCGGTGAAGTGGTACCGAATGCCAGGGTCGCGGTTGCGGTCTCTACACCACCAGCAGCACCATCAGTAATCGACAGAGTCGCCGGTGAAACCGAAAGGACGAAATCGAAAGCTTGAGCCTGAACCGCTAGCCCGAAGGTTGCGGTGTGAGTCCGGACTGGGGAGCCTCCAGTCGCCTGGATCGTGATGACAGTTGACGAGGCAGGTGCGCTCGAGGCAGCTGTGAAGGTGACAGTTGCAGAGCATGTTGGACTACAAGGACTGTTAGAGAACGCTGATGCGGTTACGCCAGTTGGAAGTGTTGTGAGAATACTGAAAGTGACTGGCGTAGTTGTTGCCGAGGCGTTCAGAGTTGCAGTAGCAGTCTCAACACCACCAGCACCGCCGGATGTAATTGTCAAGGTCGATGGGCTGGCGGCTAGCGTGAAATCGAAGAATCCGGATACGACCAGCGTGAATGTTGCAGTCTGAGTTACAACCGGTGAGCCACCGCTAGCCTGGATGGTGATGACTGTTGAAGAGGCGGGTGCAGTCGCGGAAGCGGTGAAGGTGACTGTAGCACTGCAAGTCGGGCTGCACGGATTGTTCGTGAAAGCGGAAGCAGTGACACCGCTTGGAAGTGCCGTCGTTATACTGAATGTGACCGGTGATGTAATGCCTGAGGTCAGGGTTGCTGTTGCTGTCTCTAGACCGCCCGCAGCTCCGTCGGTAATTGTCAGAGTCGACGGTGAAGCGGCCAGGCTGAAGTTGAATCCTGCTTGCACGACAAGTGTGAATGTCGTAGTGTGAGTCACGACTGGTGAACCGCCAGTAGCCTGGATAGTGATCACGGTTGTAGACGCCAGAGCGCTGGAGGCAGCTGTGAAGGTGACAGTTGCAGAGCATGTTGGACTGCATGGACTGTTTGAGAACGCGGACGCAGTGACACCCGTTGGGAGCGTTGTCAGGATACTGAAGGTGACCGGTGAGGTTGTCGCACCAGTGGCAAGCGTCGCAGTCGCTGTCTCAACACCACCTGCGCCACCCGGTGTGATGGTGAGAGTTGAGGGCGAGGCCGCTAACGTGAAGTCGAAGAAGCCTGAAACTGCCAGAGTGAAAGTCGCAGTGTGAGTGACCGCAGGACTTCCGCCTGTTGCCTGTATTGTGATCACTGTAGACGATGCCGGCGCTGTGGCTGATGCGGTGAACGTTACGGTAGCGCTGCATGTTGGGCTGCAAGGACTGTTCGAGAACGCGGAAGCAGTTACACCGCTTGGAAGTGTTGTGAGTATGCTGAAAGTCACCGGTGCAGTTGTTGCCCCTGTAGCCAGTGTTGCCGTAGCTGTTTCGACACCACTTGCACCACCATCAGTGATCGATAGTGTAGCCGGGCTTGCTGCTAGTGTAAAGTCGAAGAATCCGGAGACGACGAGAGTGAAAGTCGCAGTGTGAGTCACTGTTGGAGTACCGCCGCTTGCTTGGATCGTGATGACAGTCGAGGAAGCTGGAGCCGTAGCCGAAGCGGTGAAGGTGACAGTTGCGGAGCACGTTGGACTGCAAGGACTGTTGGCGAACGCGGAAGCTGTGACACCTGATGGGAGTGTTGTCAGGATACTGAATGTGACAGGTGTGGTCGTCGCGCCTACCGCCAACGTTGCAGTAGCAGTCTCGACGCCTCCAGTAGCACCATCAGTAATCGATAGTGTTGACGGGCTGGCGGCTAGCGTGAAATCGAAGAACCCGGATACGACCAGCGTGAATGTTGCTGTTTGAGTCACGACAGGCGAACCACCGCTGGCCTGGATAGTGATGACTGTGGAAGAAGCAGGAGCAGTAGCAGAGGCAGTGAAGGTGACAGTGGCACTGCACGTAGGACTGCAAGGACTGTTAGAGAACGCTGATGCGGTTACGCCGGTTGGAAGGGTCGTCAGTATGCTGAATGTGACCGGTGAAGTGGTACCGGATGTCAGGGTCGCGGTCGCTGTCTCTAGACCGCCAGCAGCACCATCGGTAATCGACAGTGTCGATGGACTCGCGGCGAGGCTGAAGTTGAATCCTGCCTGGACGACCAGTGTGAATGTAGCAGTGTGAGTCCGGACAGGAGAGCCACCAGTAGCCTGGATGGTGATCACAGTTGTAGACGCCAGAGCGCTGGAGGCAGCTGTGAAGGTGACAGTTGCAGAGCATGTTGGGCTGCAAGGACTGTTGGTGAATGCGGACGCGGTGACGCCTGATGGAAGAGTCGTGAGAATACTGAAAGTGACTGAAGCAGTTGTAGCGCTGGCGTTGAGTGTGGCCGTCGCAGTCTCGACTCCACCAGCTCCTCCGGGTGTGATAGTTAAGGTGGATGGGCTGGCTGCTAGTGTAAAGTCGAAGAAGCCGGAGACAACGAGAGTGAATGTTGCAGTGTGAGTTCTGACTGGCGAACCACCAGTAGCCTGGATAGTTATCAGAGTTGACGAGGCCGGTGCGTTCGCAGCAGCAGTGAAGGTTACTGTTGCTGAGCACGTTGGACTGCACGGGCTGTTTGTGAATGCGGAAGCTGTGACGCCTGACGGGAGTGTTGTCAGTATACTGAAAGTGACGGGTGATGTAGTCGCGCCAGTTGCCAATGTTGCAGTAGCGGTCTCGACACCACCTGCAGCACCATCAGTAATCGACAGCGTCGATGGGCTCGCCGCTAGGGTGAAGTCGAAGAAGCCGGAGACAACCAGAGTGAACGTCGTCGTGTGAGTCACAACCGGTGTCCCGCCTGTTGCCTGGATGGTGATGACTGTCGTCGACGCAGGCGCAGTTGCAGATGCTGTGAAGGTGACGGTAGCGCTGCATGTTGGGCTGCAAGGACTGTTAGTGAACGCAGAAGCCGTAACGCCGCTCGGGAGTGTTGTAAGGATGCTGAAGGTGACGGGCGTCGTAGTTCCGCCGGTGGCCAGTGTTGCAGTAGCCGTCTCGACGCCACCCGCGCCACCGTCGGTTATCGACAAGGTGGACGGACTAGCTGCTAGTGTGAAGTCGAAGAATCCGGATACGACCAGAGTGAAAGTTGCAGTCTGAGTCACAACGGGCGAACCGCCGCTTGCCTGGATCGTGATGACTGTCGACGACGCTGGAGCCGTAGCCGAAGCAGTGAAGGTGACAGTTGCAGAGCACGTTGGGCTACATGGACTATTGGTGAAAGCGGAAGCAGTCACACCGCTCGGGAGTGCTGTGAGGAGACTGAAGGTAACAGGTGTGGTTATGCCTGACGTCAAAGTCGCTGTTGCAGTTTCAACTCCGCCAGCGGCACCGTCAGTGATAGTCAGTGTTGTCGGTGAAGCGGCCAGGGTGAAGTTGAAACCTGACTGGACGACTAGCGTAACTAGCGTAAAGGTGGCCGTGTGAGTTCTGACTGGCGAGCCACCAGTAGCCTGGATGGTAATGACTGTCGTAGATGTTAAAGCACTGGAAGACGCGGTAAGAGTCACAGTCGCGCTGCACGTCGGACTGCAAGGACTGTTCGAGAACGCGGACGCTGTAACGCCTGATGGAAGAGTCGTCAAGATAATGAATGTTACAGGTGCGGTGGTTGCCGATGCATTCAGCGTGGCAGTCGCGGTCTCTACACCGCCGGCACCACCTGGCGTGAGGGTTAGAGTAGATGGAGAAGCGGCTAATGTGAAGTCGAAGAAGCCTGAGACAACCAGGGTGAATGTCGCGGTATGAGTTCTGACTGGTGAGCCGCCGCTTGCCTGGATGGTAATGAGTGTAGATGAGGCGGGGGCATTTGAAGCAGCAGTGAAGGTTACTGTTGCTGAGCATGTTGGACTGCACGGGCTGTTTGTGAACAGGGCGGTCACACCGGACGGAAGAGCAGTCAGTATGCTGAACGTTACAGGCGAAGTGGTCGCACTAGCGTTGAGTGTCGCTGTCGCAGTCTCAATACCGCCCGCAGCTCCATCGGTAATTGTCAACGTTGATGGGCTGGCGGCTAGCGTGAAGTCAAAGAACCCCGAGACAACCAGCGTGAATGTTGTCGTGTGAGTTCTGACTGGTGAACCACCAGTAGCCTGGATCGTAATGACTGTCGAGGATGCTGGAGCACTGGAGCAGTTGCAGACGCAGTCAGTGTGACTGTCGCACTGCACGTTGGACTGCATGGACTGTTGGAGAACGCGGACGCAGTTACGCCGGTTGGAAGCGTGGTAAGTATACTGAAGGTTACAGGAGCTGTAGTCGCGCCTGCTGCCAGCGTAGCAGTCGCTGTTTCGACACCGCCTGCAGCACCGTCAGTAATCGATAGAGTAGCCGGGCTGGCCGCTAGGGTGAAGTCGAAGAATCCGGAGACAACCAGAGTGAACGTCGTCGTGTGAGTCACAACCGGTGTCCCGCCTGTTGCCTGGATCGTAATCACTGTTGATGACGCGGGCGCAGTTGCGGATGCCGTCAAAGTTACTGTCGCAGAGCATGTTGGGCTACAAGGACTGTTAGTGAACGCGGAGGCAGTTACTCCGCTTGGGAGAGCAGTGAGTATACTGAAGGTTACAGGCGTTGTAGTGGCGCCAGTGGCCAGCGTAGCAGTCGCTGTTTCGACACCACCTGCAGCACCATCAGTAATCGACAGCGTCGTTGGGCTCGCTGCTAGGGTGAAGTCGAAGAAACCGGAGACGACAAGAGTGAATGTCGCGGTGTGAGTTCTGACTGGTGAACCACCAGTGGCCTGGATTGTGATCACGGTCGAAGACGCTGGAGCAGTAGCAGAAGCAGTGAAGGTTACTGTTGCGCTGCATGTTGGACTGCAAGGACTGTTCGAGAACACGGAAGCAGTCACACCAGACGGAAGAGCGGTCAGTATGCTGAACGTTACAGGCGAAGTGGTCGCACTAGCGTTGAGTGTTGCCGTCGCTGTCTCGACACCACCAGCAGCACCATCAGTAACCGACAAGGTCGATGGGCTTGCAGCCAGCGTGAAGTCGAAGAAACCAGAAACGACAAGAGTAAACGTAGTGGTCTGGGTTACAACTGGCGAACCACCAGAGGCTTGGATAGTGATTATGGTCGAAGATGCCGGGGCAGTCGCAGACGCCGTGAATGTGACTGTTGCGGAGCATGTTGGACTGCAAGGACTGTTGGTGAATGCGGACGCGGTAACACCGCTTGGAAGAGCTGTGAGAATACTGAAGGTGACAGGTGAAGTCACACCCGAGGTCAACTAGCGTAAAGGTGGCCGTGTGAGTTCTGACTGGCGAGCCACCAGTAGCCTGGATGGTAATGACTGTCGTAGATGTTAAAGCACTGGAAGACGCGGTAAGAGTCACAGTCGCGCTGCACGTCGGACTGCAAGGACTGTTAGTGAACGCAGAAGCAGTAACACCACTTGGTAACGTCGTTAGAATACTGAAGGTAACTGGCGAGGTGGTTGCAGACGCATTGAGCGTCGCAATAGCTGTCTCAACACCGCCCGATGCGCCGGGTGTGATGGTCAACGTGGATGGACTGGCTGCAAGTGTGAAGTCGAAGAAGCCAGAGACAACCAACGTGAAGGTCGCAGTGTGAGTTCTGACTGGTGAACCACCAGTAGCCTGGATCGTAATGACTGTCGACGACGCAGGCGCAGTTGCAGATGCTGTGAAGGTGACGGTTGCACTGCAGGTCGGGCTGCATGGACTGTTGGAGAACGCGGACGCAGTTACGCCGGTTGGAAGGGTTGTCAAAATACTGAACGTGACAGGCGCTGTGGTCGCACCGGTAGCTAGTGTTGCAGTAGCGGTCTCGACACCACCCGCAGCTCCATCGGTTATCGACAGTGTTGATGGGCTGGCTGCTAGTGTAAAGTCGAAGAATCCGGAGACAACTAGAGTGAAAGTCGTAGTGTGAGTCACGACGGGTGAACCGCCCGTAGCCTGGATCGTAATGACTGTCGACGACGCAGGCGCAGTTGCAGATGCTGTGAAGGTGACGGTTGCACTGCAGGTCGGGCTGCAAGGACTATTCGAGAACACGGAAGCAGTAACACCGCTCGGCAACGCTGTAAGGATGCTGAAAGTCACGGGTGTCGTGGTAGCACCGGTAGCCAACGTCGCAGTACCAGTCTCGACACCGCCAGCAGCACCATCGGTGATCGACAGTGTCGATGGGCTGGCTGCAAGTGTAAAGTCGAAGAATCCAGAGACAACCAGAGTGAAGGTTGCAGTGTGAGTCCGGACAGGCGAACCACCAGTAGCCTGGATTGTGATCACGGTCGAGGACGCTGGAGCAGTAGCGGATGCAGTGAGGGTGACCGTCGCGCTGCATGTCGGACTGCAAGGACTGTTGGTGAACGCAGACGCGGTCACACCAGATGGAAGGGTCGTGAGAATGCTGAAGGTGACAGGCGATGTCGTGGCCGAGGCGTTCAGAGTTGCAGTAGCGGTCTCAACGCCACCAGCGGCACCGTCAGTAATCGATAGAGTAGCCGGGCTGGCCGCTAGTGTGAAGTCGAAGAATCCAGAGACAACCAGAGTGAAAGTCGTAGTGTGAGTCACGACGGGCGAGCCGCCAGTAGCCTGGATAGTGATCACAGTCGAGGAAGCCGGGGCGTTCGCGGCAGCGGTCAGAGTCACAGTGGCGCTGCATGTTGGACTGCAAGGATTGTTCGTGAAAGCAGACGCGGTGACGCCTGATGGAAGAGTCGTGAGAATACTGAAAGTGACGGGAGTTGTAGTAGCACCTGTGACCAAAGTTGCTGTCGCTGTCTCGACACCACCAGCAGCACCATCAGTAATCGATAGTGTTGACGGGCTGGCAGCCAGGGTGAAATCGAAGAAGCCCGAAACAACCAGAGTGAACGTGGCAGTCTGAGTCACGACAGGCGAACCACCGCTGGCCTGGATAGTGATGACTGTGGAAGAAGCAGGAGCAGTAGCAGAGGCAGTGAAGGTGACAGTGGCACTGCACGTAGGACTGCAAGGACTGTTAGAGAACGCTGATGCGGTCACACCCGATGGAAGCGTTGTGAGTATGGTGAAGGTGACGGGCGAGGTTATTCCTGAGGTTAGTGTAGCTGTTGCTGTCTCTACACCGCCAGCAGCACCATCGGTAATTGTCAGAGTCGTTGGTGAAGCGGCGAGACTGAAGTTGAATCCTGCCTGGACGACCAGTGTGAATGTAGCAGTGTGAGTCCGGACAGGAGAGCCACCAGTAGCCTGGATGGTGATGACAGTTGAAGAGGCAGTTGCGCTCGAGGCAGCTGTGAAGGTGACAGTAGCACTGCACGTAGGACTGCAAGGACTATTCGTGAACACAGACGCGGTAACGCCTGTAGGAAGTGCTGTCAGTATGCTGAACGTGACAGGCGAGGTAGTCGCAGACGCGTTGAGAGTTGCAGTAGCAGTCTCACAGTAGCCTGGACTGTTATCAGCGTCGAGGAAGCGGGAGCATTCTTAGAAGCTGTAAGGGTGACAGTTGCACTGCATGTTGGACTGCATGGACTGTTTGTGAACGCGGAAGCAGTAACACCGGATGGAAGCGCGGTGAGGATACTGAATGTGACGGGCGATGTTGTCGCGCTAGCGTTCAACGTCGCGGTAGCTGTCTCAACACCACCAACAGCGCCATCGGTGATCGATAGTGTAGCTGGACTAGCGGCTAGAGTGAAGTCGAAGAAGCCAGAGACCACCAGAGTGAATGTTGCAGTGTGAGTTCGGACCGGAGAACCACCTGTAGCCTGGACCGTGATCAGTGTCGAGGATGCCGGAGCATTGGCAGCAGCTGTGAACGTTACCGTTGCGGAGCATGTGGGACTGCAAGGACTGTTCGAGAACGCAGAAGCGGTTACACCGGTTGGAAGAGTTGTGAGAATACTGAAAGTGACTGGCGAGGTGGTTGCAGACGCATTGAGCGTTGCGGTCGCAGTCTCAACGCCGCCAGCCGCGCCATCAGTAATCGACAGCGTGGATGGGCTGGCTGCCAGGGTGAAGTCGAAGAAGCCGGACACTACCAGCGTGAAGGTGGCCGTGTGAGTTCTGACTGGCGAACCACCAGTAGCCTGGATAGTGATGAGTGTCGAAGAAGCGGGCGCATTCTTGGCAGCAGTTAGTGTCACTGTAGCGCTGCATGTTGGACTGCAAGGACTGCTGGTGAATGCGGACGCGGTAACACCGGACGGAAGAACTGTGAGAATACTGAAAGTAACTGGAGATGTTGTCGCACTTGCGTTGAGTGTTGCTGTCGCAGTCTCAACACCGCCCGCAGCACCATCAGTAATCGACAGTGTGGATGGACTCGCTGCTAGAGTGAAGTCGAAGAAGCCAGAGACCACCAGAGTGAATGTTGCAGTGTGAGTTCGAACAGGTGAACCGCCCGTGGCCTGAAGGGTAATGACGGTGGACGATGAGGGTGCGTTCGCAGCAGCGGTGAAGGTTACGGTAGCGGAACAAGTTGGACTGCATGGGCTGTTAGTGAATGCGGACGCGGTAACGCCTGTTGGGAGTGCTGTCAGTATGCTGAATGTGACGGGCGATGTTGTCGCGCTAGCGTTCAACGTCGCGGTTGCTGTCTCGACGCTTCCTGCCGCGCCGTCTGTGATCGTCAACGTGGCGGGGCTGGCTGCCAGGGTGAAGTCGAAGAAGCCGGACACAACCAGTGTGAAGGTCGCGGTCTTAGTCACAACGGGTGAACCACCGCTTGCCTGGATTGTAATCACCGTTGAGGATGCGGGCGCGTTTGCCGCAGCAGTAAATGTCACAGTTGCAGAGCACGTTGGACTGCACGGACTATTCGTAAACGCGGAAGCAGTCACGCCGGTTGGAAGGGCTGTGGTGATGCTGAAGGTCACGGGCGAGGTTACGCCTGAGGACAGAGTTGCAGTTGCAGTCTCCACGCCACCGGCACCTCCATCGGTAATGTTCAGAGTGCTAGGTGAGGCGGCAAGTGTGAAGTTGAATCCAGCCGAAACCACGAGAGTGAATGTAGTAGTGTGAGTTCTGACGGGCGTACCACCCGTAGCCTGGATAGTGATTACAGTCGTGGATGTTAGAGCGCTTGAGGCCGCAGTTAGTGTGACAGTCGCACTGCACGTTGGGCTGCACGGACTGTTGGTGAATGCGGATGCGGTCACACCGGTTGGGAGTGCTGTTAGTATGCTGAACGTAACTGGCGCTGTCGTGGCACTGGCGTTCAGTGTCGCGGTCGCCGTTTCGACACCACCGGTCGCACCTGGTGTAATAGTCAGTGTCGAAGGCGAAGCCGCCAGGGTAAAGTCGAAGAAGCCCGAGACAACTAGAGTGAAGGTTGCAGTGTGAGTTCTGACTGGTGAACCACCAGTAGCCTGGATTGTGATCACGGTCGAGGACGCTGGAGCAGTAGCGGAGGCAGTCAGAGTGACGGTTGCGCTGCATGTCGGGCTGCACGGACTGTTAGAGAACGCGGATGCAGTCACACCACTCGGCAGAGTCGTCAAGATGCTGTAAGTTACGGGTGCAGTCGTGGCTCCAGTTGCTAGTGTCGCGGTGGCGGTCTCAACCCCTCCTAGCGCGCCATCAGTTATTGTCAGGGTCGATGGGCTTGCGGCCAGTGTGAAGTCAAAGAAGCCAGAGACAACTAGCGTGAATGTCGTAGTGTGAGTCACGACCGGTGAACCGCCCGTAGCCTGGATAGTGATGACAGTCGAGGAAGCAGGAGCAGTAGCAGAAGCCGTCAGAGTGACAGTAGCACTACACGTTGGGCTGCACGGACTGTTAGAGAACACAGACGCAGTCACACCGCTTGGAAGAGCTGTTAGTATGCTGAAAGTGACAGGCGCCGTGGTTGCACCGGTAGCTAGTGTTGCAGTAGCTGTCTCGACACCGCCAGCAGCACCGTCAGTGATCGACAGAGAAGCTGGACTCGCTGCTAGAGTGAAGTCGAAGAATCCGGAGACAACTAGAGTGAAAGTCGCAGTGTGAGTCCGGACAGGCGAACCACCAGTAGCTTGTATCGTGATAACTGTCGAGGAAGCAGGAGCAGTAGCGGAGGCAGTTAGAGTCACAGAAGGGCCGTGAGAATGCTGAAGGTGACAGGCGATGTCGTAGCCGAGGCGTTCAGAGTTGCAGTAGCAGTCTCAACACCACCAGCAGCACCGTCAGTGATCGACAGAGAAGCTGGACTCGCTGCTAGAGTGAAGTCGAAGAATCCAGAGACGACAAGAGTGAACGTAGCGGTGTGCGTGACGGTAGGCGAACCGCCGCTTGCCTGGATGGTGATCACGGTCGAGGAAGCAGGAGCGTTTGCGGCAGCGCTAAAGGTGATCGTAGAACTGCAGGTCGGGCTGCAAGGATTGTTGAGGAAAATTGCCGTAACACCAGTTGGAAGCGCAGTAAGAATACTGAACGTGACAGGTGTGGTCGTGCCTGACGTCAGAGTTGCTGTCGCTGTCTCTACACCTCCAGCACCACCATCTGTGATCGACAGTGACGATGGGGAAGCGGCCAGAGTGAAAGCGAACGATGCAGTCACTTGCAACGTGAACGTTGCAGTTTGAGTAACTCCACCACCAACTGCTTGAATGGTGATCACGGTTGAGGAAGCCGGAGCGCTTGCGGATGCAGTGAAGGTGACCGTCGCGCTACATGTCGGACTGCAGCTCGCAGGAGTAAACACGCTAGCAGTGACACCTGTAGGAAGCGCAGTGAGAACGCTAAAGGTCACTGGTGTTGTGGAACCAGCCGTAAGAGTCGCAGTCGCAGTTTCAACGCCACCAGCGCCTCCGGCCGTGATAGGTAGTGTCGAAGGAGTTGCGGCCAAAGTGAACGCAAAGGTCGCAGCTGTGACCGTAACCTGATTCAGGATGGTGGTTGTTTGCACATTGTAGGACGGTGTGCCTGAGTCTGTTACCGTCATTGTTACGTTGAAACCGTGAGCCGGGGCAGTAAGGAATGTGTGAGTCACAACGCTACCGGTTGCCGTACCTGTATCGTTAAAGTTCCACGTGAAAGTGTACGGTGCCGTGCCTCCTGTTGTGGTTCCCGCTGTGAACGTGACTGTTTGGCCTACTTGCGGAGTGAAGGGACTCCAAGTGAAGGAGGAGGATATGACCGGGATGATGTTCATCGCGATCCTGTTGGACGTCTCCTGAATCGCCGATATACCCGTATCCTGACCAACGGCTAACGCAGTGCGGCTTCCTCCCGCAATGTAATTGTGAACTACGGAGGTGGTATTGGCACCACCGGTAGCCATAGTGATCGTCGAAGTTGTGGAGCCACCGTCGCCGAATAGGAATTTCACATTAATCGTCGTGGACCTGAATGAAATGGTATAGTTAGAAGCGTAATGCGCGACCGCTGTGAAAAGAACTGGCTTGTTAGTAACAATCGACGTCACGTTGGAAGTTAGAGTCAGAGTGTAAGCCAGGGGACCTCCGGTAACATTCGCGAAGAAGAGAAAAGTCACGCTGTTACCTGAGCTGGAAATCGGCGGTGCGGCTGTATCGGTAACTTTCAGCGAATCAGTGTACACACCAGCGAAGTGATAAGTTACTGCTCTTGTGTTAGTCTGAATACCGATCGGCGCTGTAATTCCAGGGGCCGGTAGCGTACAGACAACGTTGGGAATTGTGAGTGTCCCGGGGCACAGCCTCCAGTTGTAAAGATAAGGCGAAATACCCCCGAGCCAGGCGCCTGGAAAAGTTGCTGCAAGGTTCCGAGTCAATGCCCTAGGTCCCCCCACACTTACAGTAAGCGGTAGACGTTGAACGACATCGATTGAGTGTGCAGCCGAGTCAGTGACTCTCAGGTCTATTCTGTTCCCGCTAATTGTGCTACCCACGGGCATTATTCGGGTCACTGTAGATGTGGAAGAACTATTCTGAGCCGTGAATACGCTCGTGTTGGTCACGTTGAAATCCCAAGCATACGTATAGGGGGGAGTTCCGCCCGATACCGTTGCGGCGAAGCTGTTAGAACCACCAGGGTTTATTGGCGTTGAGTTTGTGAAGGACGCGACCCAATGAAGTGTATTGGTTGGGTCCCAGAAGGCCTCCGAATTAAAAGCTCCATTGATAGTCTGGTGAACTACCGAATTCGGGTTCGTAATCACGTCATTGCTGATTGTAAGTCCGGTAGAACCGACACCAACAACGTCGAACCGTAAGTGGAAAAAGATGAAGTCCCCGCCGAGAGCGGAGAAGATAACTTGGACAACGTGAAGCTGGCCCACCGTATTGTCCAGCGCGAAAACACCTGTGAAGGGATTATTCGAGGTCCACGGAAGACCACCCTGCTCAAACTTTGCGAGCTGAATTACCTTCGGGTTCCAGTTAATAGTGAGATCGAAGCCGTTCGTCGTAGAAGTAGCGTTCTGAATATAGACCACATCTGCGGTAAAACCACCGCCAATCGATGCCCCACCAGGGGATCCCGGGATGGTGCTGAGAAGCTCATCCTGGTCGGAGACAAGAGGCTCGTTTGTACCATCATAAGCTGTAGAAACAGTTTGACCCGCGTCACCGATCCACGTGCAACTCGGAAGAGTCTGGAAGGCTCCATTCTCGGAGTTAGAAACTGGAATGCCCGTGGCGTTGGCAACTGCCTCTACGGTGCCGAGCCCACAGTCAAAGCCTAGCTGTGGCCTTCCCGTAACCGGCTGTTTGATTGGGTTCGGGTTTAGGGAGTGGTTACCTGGAGAGTTGGAAAATGCAAGCAAAGCGGTCGGAACTCCTGCGAGAATCAGCAAAACTGCGAGGATAGCTAGTTTCTTAGCGGCAAAGTTTCGACTCAACTATTCAATCTACCTTTTTTTATCTATTTTTTTATCCCGCGAGCATTCGCTCTCGAGATGCGTGGGTCAGGCCGGAGCTGGAAATATAAGAGTTTGCTATCATTAGCCCTACGCGTATATCCAAAGCAACTCAGAGCAAGCGAGGGAATACTCCTTTTACCTACAAAAACAACCGCGCAATAACAAGCACTTAGACCAACGAAATCGGCGACGTTACAGGGGTTTGAATAAAATCAGACCCGAACTCATCGGGCTCAAATAAAGCAAAGTTTCAGAAAAACCTTCGAATCCATGCTCTCCCGAGTCTCCGTGCACTCACCGTGCACGCACGGTGCGGAAAAGGAGGCACTTCAAGACCCAATGTGGGGAAGGGGTATATGGCCCAAGAACAAAAACATGAGAATCAAGGCAGCCGCGAGGGAGCAGCCCACGATCTGCGCGATTGTCGTCTTCCAAAAGTCGATGCCGTCGAAGTTTCCACCACTTCCACGCCTCTCCACGATTACGGTGACGCCTACAAGGCCCGCGCCAACCATGCCAAGGAACACTAGCGGACCGAGAAACAACCCATAGACGATTAGGAAGACCATACCGAAAACTATCAGCGGCGGCAACATCATGACGAAGAACCCCTCCATGGAACCGAAAACGCCGGTTACCCGTCCTAAGATTCTGGAGAAGCGGCCGCGAGTGTGCTGGGTTTCAGCGTGGACTTGGCGGAATCGGTCAACATCGTAGAAGAACGCTCGACGCTTTTTCTTTCCCTGATCTTGATCGCTCAAGCCTGCAACCCGCCGCTAGTCAGAACAGGACTTGTCAAGAGTTAGTCCCAACAAACACTAGCCTTGCACAGCTTTAGGTCTATCCGTACTGCCAAAAGACTCTATCAAGGCCGTGTTTTTCAAGCAAACCACAACTCTTGTTGGGAAGCTTAATCCAGCCATCCCTCGTCAGGAATCCCAGCGGGCGACACCTCACGGAAGTTGCAAGCGCCAAAGCCAGAGAAACCCTCACCCTCATCTTCTTAGCGATAACTCTCACATCCGCAGCAGTTGGCGGCGCGTTCACCACCCGCTACTCCCAGTTTTTCCCAGCCCTCCAACAGATGCAACTCAACATTCCAAGCTTCACCTTCAATCCTACAAACACTTCCCTAAACGCGCGCGTTACTTTCATGATCACAAACCCCTCATCTTATTCAGGATTGATTCTAACGGATTTCCTTGCAAACCTTACAATCCAAGGCCCGGGAAATGTCATCATACCACAGGATCTGATTCCATCATACCTAACGAGATCATCGATTGATCCCGGAAAACCTGTAACATTCAGTATCCCCTTCACCGGCGTCCGTTACGCCCCGTATCAAGTAGACCAGATGATCCGCAACGGCGCCACAACATCGCAGTTCCGTTTCAATTTCACAGCGACCAACTTTCTCTCCACATTCCTCGACTCCTACACCTCCGTCATAGTAGTCTACCAGTGCACTACAACAATTGAGACTGGAAGCTGCACGCAAGCTGCTGTCCTCCTCAAAACCAACCCAGGATCCTCGCCATACGGTGGAGGCACATAGAATGGAAAAGATCTTTGCGAGCTGGCCGTTCCGAACAGAACGCCGAAGAATTGTGACAGTCGTCATCCTCTGGGGAATATCTATCGCCACCGTAATGGCCCAGGCCATCTTCCAGCGAGCTACACTCACGATCCTCGATCAAGTGATCTTGATTGTTATCTGCGTTGCAGCGGGAGCGATCATACAAGACTTTGCGAAAACCCTCTTCGGCTACGCAGCGGCTATGATCATAGGAATGACGCTATTATTCACGTGTGTAATGCTCCCCGTAATCACTGGAGCAGTATCTGGACTTGGAGCCGAAGACCTGGCCGTGCTTTGGATCTCAATCCTGATCCAGCAAGTATTCCCAATACCAATCCTCGCTTTCTTCATGGCTTCCATCATCGGAGTAGGACTCGCCGAACACTACTGGTACTGACCGACGTCCGGATCCTCTAAAACGGCAAACACCACTTCCCGTGCCGCCTTCTTTTCGACCCCACGATTTTTCCGTGAGACATAGTCGTTCAGACAGTCTGTCGTATGACACTACAAAGTCCCCCATTCTCATCATCATCTCCAACTAGGAAAGAAGGGAACTCGGCCCGACAGTCCAACAAATGGTTCTATGTCTGACCTCCAACTAACCTAAGAGACTCGCAAACGACAACCGTCCAAGTTGGCTATCTGGCTCGAGGCCTAGCCCTACTCCGCTTCCTCCGGAAGTAAACGAACATGACGAGAACCAGCAAGGTCAACCCCAGAACGCCCGATAGTTCTTCTCCAAGTACGAAAGGGTCAATGTTCGGATTCGTGCCCAATGAACCCCAGACAGAGTTGCTCACCATGAAGAACGCAAGAGCGATTGTCCCGTTGGAATAGTTCGCTTGATAATTGCACATAAGCCCCGTACTCTGGTCCCAAGCGATCTGCACCGACTGACCAGAAGTTTGGAACGATGTGTAAACTTGAGGCCTGGTCTGGCCCCCCGAACCACATGCATAAGATTTCTGAGCCGTCAAATAATTACTTGACCCATCGAAGATAGGGTCACCCTTGTTCAATCCAGTGCCAACAGCAAAGAACAAGCTTTTGACGGAGCTATTAGTCTGGCCCGAAAAAATGTCAAGCCACATGTTTCCAAGAACAACCCCGATAGACGGATAATCCTGAAAGTTCACGGTAACGTTTGTTCCGACCACGCTCAATACCTTCATCTGGCTACCGAAACTATTGGTTTTGTGCTGCGCCGTATATTGGACGGTATCGCCTTGCTTGAACCCGGTCGAGTATGAAACGGCGAAAGCAGGAGAGACAGAACCTAAGAGCAGAGAAACCCCCAGGAATACCGCAGTGAGCAGAATGACGTTCTGATGGCGCAAAGTCCCGCGTTGCAACTATTGGCGAAACTGGGACATAACCATTATTCCAAGTGGAAGAGGCGCGGGATACTTGAAATAAGCTCCCACCGCGGACCAGCGATTCGCTTAACACTGAGGAGCCTCTAGTTATGGCAAGGCAATCAGTGAGGCGTCCCGGGTCCGCATCAGACGCAGGAGTGAAAGATAGAATGTCAAGGTTGATGTGTGACAAGAATCTCCACCCCCTGATAGGGATCACTCTCCTCATTCTCGTCTCGCTCGCCGCCTCAACGATTCATGCGGCGAAAGCTGCACCCCTACTACCCCATTCACAAATATCCATTGTTGGAAATGCCGGCTTCAACAACACCATCTACATGGACAATGGGGTGACAAGTGGAAACGGGTCCGCGACAAACCCCTACATTATCGAGGGGTGGAACATAGTCGCACCCGTCAACAAAGACGGCATCGACATCGAACAGACCAACGCGTCCCTCGTCATAAAGAACGTTAACATCCAAGGGGGCAACGTCGGGTCAAATGGAATATTTCTCTCTCATGCAACTAACGTAGTGGTGAGAGATACCGCGATCTCAAGTCTCAACGATGGTATATCGATATTCCTCTCCAACGCCACTGTAGAAAACAGCCTGATCTCCTCCAACGGAAAGTACGGGATAAGCATCCTTGACGGTGAGAACGTTAACCTGTTCAACAACACGATCAAACTCGGTCTAGGAGACGGGATACACAGCACCAACTACTGCCTCAATTGCCTCCTGAACGTGACAGCAAATAGGATCACTTCAAACCTCTCAGGTATCATTCTCCAATCCATGAACAACAGCTTCATCTTCGAAAACACTGTTTCCGCAAACCAAAACGACGGCATAGGTGTCTATAGATCAACGTACGTTGTCCTCGTCCTGAACAACGTCACCGATAATGGCGTCGGCGCGAACCTAGTATCTTCTACCAACAACCTAGTTCATCACAACAACTTCGTCACCAACCATTTGCAAGCGTTCGATAACGAAACGGGAATGAACATGTGGGACGTTGGATACGCGAGCGGAGGAAACTATTGGTCTGACTATACCGGGATGGACAAATGTAGCGGTCCCCACCAAGACCTTTGCTCGAGACCCGACGGAATAGGAGATGTTCCCTATGCTTTCGCAAATGCACGAGACAATTATCCACTGAAAAAACTATTCGTCCAATCTGTAATACATGACGTGGCAGTTTCGGGCGTCGTTCCCTCAGCGACATCCGTGAACCAGACCGGGTCGATCTCCATAACGGTCACCGTCACCAACGAGGGAGCTATCGCAGAGAACTTTACACTAACACTCTACTATGACCGGACGGTAATAGAATCACAAGGGATCAACCCGCTTGCTCCGGCCGCGTCCCAAATGATAGTAATCGATTGGAACACAACAGGTGTTGCCCTTGGATCCCATTACCTGAAAGCAGTCGAGTCGACCGTTTGGGGAGAAATAGACGTGGCCGATAACACGCTAGTCGTAGGACCGATCGTCGTCAACGCACTCGCTCCTGCAACATCAACACCGCCACCCTCCGGACCTCTACCCCACACCTATCCTCCACAGGATATTTACGCGGAAGCGGGATTTGCAGGCCTGTTCCTACTTATTCTTCTGACAATTGTAGCCTACAGAAGACGGGGAAGAGCCCGCTAGTCCCTTTTCAAAACTGCTAGCCGCGGCGAGTCTCGACCTTGTCGGCCAAGGTATCACGGAGCAATTTCGACACAGTAGCAAAGTCTTGTGAGGTGAATAACTCGAACTTGTCATCTTTCGTGAGGATCATCAAGCCCACTAGATGAGGATCGTCTTCGAGCTCCACCCGGACAACATCACCGTGAGCGATGTCGAAATTATCCTTGTCCGCTTTCAAAATCTCGTCCGGGGTCATCTCGTTAATGCCCTGTTTGACTCGCCTCTGCTTGCGAATTTCTCCTGGACTCTTGAACAAGCCTTCCAGAGCAGCCCCCCATTTTCCCAGTAGCGACATCCCAGGCAACTCTCCTGCGCCCCTCTTTCCGATGTGGGCGAGAATCAACCGTCGGGGAGTAAAGAAAAGCTGAAGCAGTTCAGCCCCCGACCTGAGCTGCGCGGAAACTTTGAACGACCCGATGATGGCTTCAGGAGGCTCGCTCAATCTATAACGCCACTGAGAAACAGGTACCGAGGCTCAAGAAATAAGCACTGCCTCGAACGAGAACTTCCGTAAGGTCCGGGAGTACGTAACGGCTCCGCGACCAACGCGATATGGGATTCACGATTTTCTAGTCAAAGCCATGAGGAAACCAGAGCAGTCCTCCGGAGGCCCAGTAGCAACTCTTATTTTCTCGTCTCCTATTGGAACTTACCAGGAGTAAGTTAGCTCTTGACCCGTGTATCCCTGTCTATCCTGATACTCTTCCTTCTCATCCTCGGAACCTTCTCAACCCTCGGAGGCCGCTCCGGCGCTACAAACCCGGTCAAAACGCTTCAGGCCGGTGTATCTCGATTACCCACCCTAGGAATAGATTGTGGTCTAGGCGCCAGAGAGGCCGTTTTGAACGGCACAAGCTTTCCCGTCGCGCCCAGCGAGAATGGAGCATACGAGACTCGGAACTCGTGCACTTGGATCGGTGATATCGGAAACTACACAGGTCTCGCTGACAAAACGGCCGAGCCTCTAGTCTCGGACCAGGACGAAACGTTCAGTACAATTTCTCCAAGAATCGGTGGAGGCTTTACTGCTGACATCGTATATTTGCAGAACGGTACTTCCACGTTGAATGGGTTCGACGTTTATTTGGCCTGGAATCCAACCGTTCTTCACGCAGTAACGATTGACCAGGGCGGTACAAATTGGGAGGCCCTGACTCCATTCACCGCGGCCAACATCATCGATAGCACGGTTGGTCGGGCTCACTTAGTTCAAGTGGTCTTCGCCAGCTACGCCGCGAACTTCACCTTCTTCCGGATGAGATTCGACGTTGTCGGAATCGGGAGTACAGGGCTGACTCTCATTAACACTGTGATTACGAATCCTGGCGCTGTAGTTCATCAAACCGCTTCGGGTAGCTTCAATAGCGAATCTTTCTTCGACCCAACCAATGCGCTCAACTGGAGTGGAGGTTTCACCGTCGCTCCAAACCCGCCGGTACCTGGCTCAGCGACCACTTTCACATCGACCATTGTGTGCCCAGGTTGCACCGGCTCGCTTCATTACCAATGGGACTTTAACAACGACGGAGTGACCGACAGCACTACCAACCCGGCTACGATTACGATCCCAACACCCACTCTCTTTGCAAGCCGAGTGACCCTGAACGTAGCGGACAGCGCCACGCCCTTAACTCACAATGCCACGATCATTGAACGCCTTCCGTTCACTGCGATCATTCAAGGAGCGCCAAACCTACCGGTCAACACGGCTGCAGCATGGAACGGGATCTGGCTTGGAGGCATTGCGCCCTATTCCATAAGCTGGAGATTCTGCCCTGGCGGGATTCTGAATACTGTTGTTTGTTCGAAGCCCTCCCCGACGGTTCCCTCCCAATCAAGCCAGAACAATACCCAGACCCTCAGCGGTTCATCGCCTGGCTATCACTTCTCTGGAGTATACAATGTCACCCTGAAGGTCACAGATTCCGGATCAGGATCCGTCTCGCCTAGCACAGTGCTCGGATTTGTTCCGGTAAATGTAACTGGAGGCACGCCGGCTTTCAGCGTTCAAGTTACCGCGCAAAGCGCCACTGTCGGCTCGCCAGTCACGCTTTCAACAGGCGTCACATATTCGGCTAGCTATCCCGCGACCTCGGGGTTCCGATCGACACTGTTCAAGTACACTGTCTACTGGGGCGACGGCGCGGCATCTATCATTACCAACGCCGGTCTAACCGCATCGGCAAGCCACGTGTACGTGTCGGCCGCAACCTATCCAGTCACAGTGGTCGCCCAGGACCAACAAACAGTGTCGCAAATACGGGAAGCGGGTTTCGCGACAGTCAACGTGTCCCCGGGAACCGGCTTCGACTATTCGCTCTCGCTCATTCCAAACCAGGGATCCGTCGGAACAGGCGGAACAACGAAATCCCTAATCATAGTCAATACGTTTTCAGGAACCCCGCAGACCGTTTCGCTGGAAGCCATCTCGCCTTCATCAGGGATTACGGTCTCCTTCAACGCCACCTTAGGCCTACCTCCCTATTCTTCTGACATGACCGTTTCCGTTTCTCCCTCAGTCCTCGCCGGAACCTACACTATCACGGTGATAGGAAACACGACATCTAGCCTTGTGCACCAAGCACTATTCCATCTTACTGTGGGACCAGCATCGCTCCCCATAGTCAGCGTCTTCAGCAGCCAGTACGGGTCCGCGAACATCACCGATACCTCTTTGCAAGCTGGATCGACCTTCCAGGTCCAAGTCAACGTCACGAACGCGCCAATCTTCAACGGATACGAGTTCGCCCTCTATTATGACCAGAATTACCTTAGCGTATCCTCATTCGACTTGGCAACGGGCACCGTTTTCAATAATCCCTACGAGTCGTCCAGTTCCTTCAACGGTCCGGGGGCGTTGCGACTAACCGTTGTGAACTTGAACGATGGCAACAACAACGCCGGCTTCTTTGGTGGTGGGTCAGGGGTACTTGCGAGAGTCACTTTCTCAGTCGTTAAATCCGGGGGGGTAAGTCCTCTTGTTCTGGCCGCGAGCATAGCCGATCCGAGCCGTCAGGCAGCGGCTCCATCGGGACTGTGTCCTTCATGTCCCGTGGGATCCCCAGACTGGACAAGGCTTGTCGCAGACGGGAATCTGCCGAACGGTACCGTCGTGAGCTCCAGAATTCAAGTTGCTACATCGGACGGCTACTTTAAGAACGTCTCAGGAAAATCCGGACCGATCGCATCTTTCACTTTCTCCCCGACGACCCCTAGCCAGGGAGTGACCGTGACCTTCAACGCCACGAACAGTTTCGATCCGGACAATATCAGTGCCCACAATAATGGTATCATGGAATATTTGTGGGACTTTGGAGACCTTTCACCTCAGGCCAATCTCACCTCTGTATTCCCGGTGGTTACTCACACTTTCGGGACGGGCGGTGTGTATCCGACCTTTTTCACTGGAAACTTCTCGATCCGACTAACTGTAATCGATCTGGACAACGGATTTCAGGGCATGACAACGATCCGCCTGCTAATCACACCCTCCATCTCTGTCGTCCATGACATCGGAGTCTCTCTCCAACTCTCAAGCAACACCGTCTTCCAAGGCACAGGCGTTACCCTGTTCGTCCAAGTCAGGAATTTCGGAACGACTACAGAGACGTATGGACTAACGATCATCCACGGACTAACAAGCGGGCTGCAAAACGTCACGTTTGTCAATTTGACAGGGCAGACCGTGTCGGCTGGAAACACTATGGCCTACACATTCTTCCTAGACACCACTGGCCTCGCCACAGGCACCTACAACATTATTGCGACAGTTTCCGACCCACTTGACACTAATCCGCTGAACGACGTTGCAGTCGCACAACTTCAAGTCGTTACACCGGACGAGCCTCCGACGGCCAGCTTTACCTTCACCCCGACGCTTCCGGTTGTGGGCCAGGATGTGACGTTCAACGGGACCAAGAGCGCTGACCCAGACGGAGTAGTGCAGATTTGGTTCTGGAACTTTGGCGATGGTTTCACCGTGCAACAAATCGGCTACGGGGTCATTGATCACAGTTACAGCTCGCCGGGGACCTACACTGTAAGTCTCACGGTGAGAGATAGCGCAGGACTTTCAGCAAGCGAGAACATGACCATCACGGTAACCCCGCGGCCCTCGCGTGACGTAGGCCTTGTCTTTGTCCAAGCCTTTCCTTCGCTCGCTGTATCCGGACAACAGATCGTTCTGGAAGCCGGCATTGTGAACACGGGATCAAACTCGTCTACGGTAGATCTCACGTTCTACTATAACGGCAAAGTCGCAGTGACGCAGAAGGGAGTAACAATCCCGACTGTTCCCTACACCTACTATGTTCAGGTTCCATGGGACACCACAGGTATCGCGGCAGGCAACTATACTCTCTCGGCAACAGTTTTCCTCCAGGGCGATCCAACCCCCGCTGACAACTCGCTGACGGATGGACAGGTGACAATTCTCCCGCCACCAGTACTCACTCTGACTCCGAACTCTGGACCCGTAGGAACACTCGTACAGGTTCACGGATCAGGCTTCCCCGTCTTTCTGTCTCAACAATTTTATCCTGTTGAGGTCGAGGTGACTTTTGATAACCAGCTCGTAGGCTTCTTCTTCATCCAGAACAGCTCGTTCAACTTCAGCTTCGACGTCCCCGACGCCCAGATAGGACCCCACACCGTTCACACTACCATACTATTCGGCTTCACACTAGACGTCCAGGCCGGTTTCACGGTCACGCCCAGCCCAACTCCGATCACTGTAACCGCCAGCGTGGGAACAGTCTACTTCCCGGGAGACACCGCGACAATCTATGTGCTGACCAGCATCAATGGACAAGCAAGCACGATAACCAATCTTCAGGTAGTCCTGATCAGGCCCAATGGAACCAGCCTCACACTCCCCACTATCCTCACCTCCAACGGCCTCTACAAGGCAACCTATACGATACCCGCAACCGGCGTGATAGGAACCTACGCTGTCACGGTAAAAGCACACCAGACCGGATCAATCGATGGATCAGCCCTGACTAGCTTCGAAGTCAAGCCCTCATGGCTAGCATCCAACACCCGAAACATAACAACCGCAGTCGCCATAACCGGGCTCGTAGGAGTCGCCGCACTCGCCTGGCAACGGGGATACTTCAGAAAGAACGACGAAGAAGAAACTCCCTAACAACTACAGATTCAAAGAAAAAAAATCGTCCATAATCAGCCCTGATCCACGAATCCAAGCCCACGATTTCTAAAACACGATCTTCCACGCTGATCCCTAGGGAAATACGCAGGGATCGGAAAACGCGAGACAAGCCCATAACAAACCCGTCTCGAAGAAACAAGCACGTAATCACGCCCAGACAGAAACGGGTTCTGAAAAAAAAGGACCCAGACTTTGACTAGGACCCCGCCACCAGAGTATCCGCCCACGGATCATTTCGAAAAAAAATAAGCATTCTTTTCTCGACCCCCAGGGGTGGTCGATTTTCCCGTGCCGCGCCCTTCGTGAAACGCGCGAGATCCCACGTTCACGGGATAATGCCTGGCCCTTCTTCCTTCGTGAAAATACGCAGAACAAACTCTGGGTTCTAGTAACTCATATAACATGTCAAGGGCCCGCGCCATCGACAGCGTGCCCCGGTGGCTCAGCCTGGTAGAAAACCCGGCCAAGAGCGTTGCCTTGGTACACCCTTTCAAAAAGGCAAAGGCCACGGGTTCAAATCCCGTCCGGGGCTCCACCCAACACCCGCTAGGCCGCGCTAGCGCCCTTGCTTCATCTGGGCGACACGGTCCCGCCACGCAGGCAGCTCAGCCATCTGCTTTAGAGCGTTCTTCTCAGCTTGCTCACGATTCATCCACCGCGTATCCATCGCCGTATTCACCAAGTCCTCAAACTTTTTCTCAAACGGCAAAAGCTTCCCGTTCATATCCGTACAATGGATGCAGTACGGGTTATTCGGGTTCTGAGCCCCGTGCTGCTCGTTCGTTTCCATCGGCATCCCGCAGCTCTCACAACGCGAAGCGAGAGACATATTTCAGACACGAACGAGAGACTAAACAAGAACTAATAACCTAACTGGACATTACGCGAGAAGGCGCGAGTAACAAACAATCATCAGGTTCTGCTAAACATATAATAGTCTATAACCCAGCCCATCGAAGAATATCACTAGAGGAATGCTTCTATTGCGGGGAAAGGGCTCCAGAGCCCCGTTCCAACTTCTCATACAACTAATCCTATTCGGAAGAAAAAAACCCACCGAGGAACCAGCACCCGCCTCGGCTCCAACAACCATGACAAAACTAGAACCCTTCCCAATACCCGACATAATCCGGAAGACAGTAACCGAATCAGACATCGCGAAAGCGCGAAACAAACTCCGAGTCGCCAATCTCGAGAGAGACATCATAGGAGACGCCCTCACCAAAATCTACGAGGCCGAAGCCAAGGGTACCATCAACGAGCCTGAAAAAAACCAGATGATACAGCCCTACAAGAACGATCTCAAACGAGTTGACTCCGAGATCGACACCTACAAGAAGACAGTGGACCTCTACGAGCTAGAAGCGGCTAAAGAGGACCTGTTCAAGAGATTCCAGGAAACATTCCTCGACATACAAGCCCGGATCGAAAAGATCCAGCCGTCCCTCAACCTACCAGCCTCAACCGAAACCCAACCCGCCGAGCCAAAACCCGCCCCAGCTAGGCCCGAACCAACAGAACCGACAGAGGAAAACGCTCCTCCAAAAGAAAAACCTCCAAGGGAAAAGGCGAGAAACAAGGCTGAAGAAAAGATCGAGACCATCCGAGAAGAAGTCCTCAAAGCAATGGAACGACTCGAACAAATAGAGACAGAAGGATAGACAGACAAGAGATGAGCTGGGTAGAAAAAGCAAGGCTCAGCGCAGCGGCGCAAGCCGTCCGAGAACTGAGAGACCGGACCACAGTCGGGCTCGGCAGCGGAACCACCGTCCTCAAAGCACTAGACCTCGCCGCAGAAAGAATCAAGAAAGAACATCTCAACATCCAATGGGTCCCGACAAGCTACCAGATGGAAATCGCCGCAAGAAAACTTGGCCTGAGAATAACTACGCTGTCCGAAGATGCAGAACTGGATCTTGCGATCGATGGCGCCGACCAAGTCCAGTGGAGATCACTCGATCTCGTCAAAGGCGGCGGCGCAGCACTCTTGAGAGAAAAGATAGTGGACTCTACAACCAAGAAGCTGGTCATCATTATCGACGAAAGGAAGCTTGCCAAGACGCTAGGCGGAGAGCAGCCCGTTCCGGTCGAGATTACACCGTTCGCCTACCATACCACGCTCGCAAAGATCAGCAAGATATCCGAGAAGGCCGCCTTGCGAGAAGCACCGAGCGGCAAGGTAGGACCGGTAATCACCGACAATGGCAACCTGATCATAGACGCATACTACCGGAACCTCCGACGCCCCGATATCATCAACGAAAAACTCAGAAAGATCCCTGGAGTAGTCGAAACTGGACTCTTCCTAGAGATGTGCGACGTTGCATACGTTGGCCGGAAAGATGGTAAAGTGGACATTCTGAGGCGAAGCTAGAAGGCCGCCCTCAAAATCGATAGTCGACCGTGTGAACCCGATCATCCTTCGCTGGAATACTGCTCCTCTCTCGCATCTTCTTCCTCCCTCCCAGCGTCATAATCAGTCTTCTCCTCGTCGTCCTCACTATACTCCCTGGGAGTCCCGACCTCTCGGACGCTGAACTTGTTCCATTCCTTTCCGCAATCTCCGCACTTGTACGCGAATCTATAGGTGACAAAGGCTTCTGGATGGTCAGCGACTCTTTCTCCGGTTTCGATGGTTATTCCCATTTTGAAAAATGCGTCTTTCTCCTTCAGCGCTTCCGCAGTGTCTACCTCTTCTTTCGACATCAGCTCGCCTGCGAGGAACTTGTGGCAGAACGGGCATTCTTCAGAGATCAAGGAGCGGACCTCAGAATCCATGTCAACCGGGCAGATTAGTCTTCCTCTACAAAGAGAAGAGACGCTCACATCAGTGTGGAAACTGGCAAGCCTTGCTCTTAGGCATCGCGACCGGCCACGATACCATTACCATCGCGAAGACGGAAACCGTCAGAAATGCCGGGGGCGGGAGTCTCGAACGGTCGTCGCTTTTTTCGAACCCGCGACTTCCGGATCTCTCACACATTGAAGCTATGAGTCCGGCGCTGTGGTTCCCCTTTCGGGGTCTGACCAGGCTGAGCCACCCCGGCAAAACAGCCGCCGAGTGTCTGCGGCTAAAAGCATTCCTGACAAATCATTAAACAAGACCCCAAAACCGGCCTTGACGTCCCTAGGAGGATCCTCGTCTGAAAAAATACGATTTTCTAACACTTGACGATATCGAGACGAGAGATAAGAGGGTCTTTCTCAGAGTCGACATCAACGTCCCCCTAGATCCTTCGACCCACCAGATCCTAGATGACACTCGCATCAAGGCCATATCCAAGACCCTCTCAGAACTGGACGAGGCACGGGTCACCCTCGGCTCCCACCAGAGCCGACCTGGAAAAGACGACTTCACCTCGCTTGAACCACATGCAAACCTTCTCGCGCAATACTGCTCTCAACAAGTCAAATTCGTAGAAGATGTCATCGGCCCTCATGCCATCGAGAAAATCACCAAGGTACAACCCGGCGAGATCCTACTCCTCGACGCCGCTTAATGGAAAAAGAGCTGGACGCAGTTTCGACGCTCCTTGAAGAACCGAAGCGACCATGCGTCTACTCTCTCGGTGGATCAAAGGTTGAAGATAAGATCCCAGTCATCGAAAACATACTTTCGCGAGGAAAAGCAGACAAGGTCCTCCTGGGGGGAGTGCCGGCGAAGCTGTTCCTCCAAGCCCGAGAAGTAGAGACAAAAATCAACGTTGAAGAAATACGCGACTTCAAGCAATTCTTGGACCGAGCGAAGAATTTGACGCAAAAGTACAGAGATCACATAGAAGTCCCGTTGGACTTGGCCTACGAAGACAAACAGGGCAGGAGAGTTGACCAGCCCGTGACATCGACCCGCATTCAAGAAGAGGCTCTTGACATTGGTTCTAAGACACTGGAGAAATATTCCAAGATCGTGAGAGGAGCAGCCACAACAGTTGCTAATGGCCCTCTAGGAGTGTTTGAGAGAAACAGTTTCGACAAGGGAACAAAGGAACTGCTCAAGTCCATGGCTGAGAGTAACGGCTATACGGTCATAGGAGGTGGACATCTCGTCGGCCTAGCATCGATTCAAGGCATAGAAGAGAAGTTTAGTCACGTCAGCACTGCAGGTGGAGCGATGCTCTCCCTCTTGTCCGGTCAGAGCCTTCC
>WNGQ01002714.1_pt1 | contig 30497 bp, 26 predicted proteins | sample 5407661 | NCBI WGS metagenome assembly WNGQ01 (sample SAMN13153382, study PRJNA577476) | soil metagenome | isolation source: 60 cm soil or saprolite under Garry oak tree replicate 2 | place: USA:California | collected 2016-06-15 | reverse complement strand
AGCAATACGGCGGCACCCCGGGCCTGATCGAGGGCAACCCCGCGCAGGTGATCAATCAGATCGAAGGCATCCTGATCGTCTTCATCTACGACGCGGTCGTCTCCTTCATCATCCTGAAGGTGATCGATTTCACCATCGGCCTGCGGGTCGGCGCCGACATCGAGCGCGAAGGCCTCGATCTCACGCTCCACGGCGAGGTCGTGCAGTAGGGCTCACGAATGCGATAGGGGCGGATCCCGGCACTGCCCCTTTCGTCGAGAGGCCCCGGCTCCCACCGGGGCCTCTGTCCATTTGGGGCAGGAGTTCCGGCCGCCGAGCTGGTAGTTTATCAAGCCTCGCCGAGCGAGGTCGGCCAGCTGCGAGTTCCCGGCGGGTCGTCGGATGAATGAGGATACCGGCACATAACGCCAGCATCGAAACGGATCTGGGACCGGATCGCGGATCGCCTGAAGGAATTGGGCGTGAGCCGCGCTCCGCATTGATCGTTAATGTCGGCCGCGCGCTTGCTCAGCATCCCATTTTGATTTGCGTTTCAAGCACCTTTATTTGCTCGGGTTCGCTAAAAAGCTCAGCGCTCCACCAGGAATAGCGGCTCCAATGATCGCAGCGGAGTTTTCCAGCTTTGATGGCCCGCCAGAGCGCGGGTGTCACAGATCGCCAGCCGGTCCTTCTAGGTGGCCGGGAGCGAAGCAAATTGTTCTCTCGTGACCCCCTTGCCGCGTGGGAGATCACGGAAAGCGCGAACCTTGCAGAACCTGCGCGGGCGCGTCTGCCAATCGTCGTAGCCTTCCTTATTTCGGTCGGTATCCCGCTGCTGCTTGGATATTTCATTTCCCCGGAAATCCGGGAATGGATCTTCAAAGGCTTCGTTGTCGTTTTCGTCGCGGCCTTGGCGGCACCATTCGTTATCTACGCCGTCTACTATGTCCGCTACCGATTGCACCAACGCAGGAAACGACGATCGACCAACTCCATCAAGCGTAATGGATTGGCCGGGGCTTTTTGTTAGGAGGCCCCGGCACCGTTGCCGAGCTGGTAGATTTATCGAACCTGACGGGCCCGGGTCGGCCAGTTGCGAGTTCCCGGCGGGTCGTCGGATGAATGAGGATACCGGCACATGACGCCAGCATCGAAACGGATCTGGGACCGGATCGCGGATCGCCTGAAGGAATTGGGCGTGAGCCCGAAACGCGACGACAACGTGCCGCGATGGCTGTTGGACGAGGTGTTGAAGGCGAAGGACCCTCGATTGACCGAACTGGTCGGCAAGCTCATGTCGCAAGGCTTGGATGAGCTCGAGCCGGGTGAACGGGAAGCTCTGTTCCGGGCAATCGTGGGGGACGAATCCAAGCCATAGACCGGCGGCCTCCCGCTAGTTAATGCAGGCACTCGCTCACGGCTTCGGTTCTGGCCGTTCGGCTTGTTGCGCCACGACAGAAAGGCCCGCGCCAGCGGCAGCGGGCCGCGGTGCGCTAGGCTCCGGGCGGCGGGCGGCAGGCAGCGCGCGAGCTCGTGGCGCAGATCAGGAGCGCGATGTCCAGCCGATGCCGCGGGCATTGCGTTTGGGTCCAAACCAGCGAACAGTGACGGGGCTGGAACCGCGCCATCGAGCATGCCATGCCCCTGATTCCCGACACCCCCGCCTTCCAGGAGAGGCTCGCCGCCCTCCCGCTTGCAACCTACCAGGCCGGCGACACTGTGGTCGCCGCCGGTTCGAGGACTGGCCGGCTGCTGATCCTCAGGAAGGGCGCGGTCGCAATCGTCAAGGAAGGCATCGAGATTGCCAAGGTGGCGGAACCTGGCGCCATGTTCGGCGAACTCTCCGCGTTGCTGGATCAGCCGCACACGGCGGACGTGCGCACCTTGGAAACTTCGCAATTTCACGTCGCCGACGCGGCCGACCTGCTCGCGCAAGACCCGATCGCGCTCCTTTACGTTGCGTCGGTCCTGGCGCGGCGCCTCGATGGCGCCAATCAGGCCCTGATCGAGCTGAAGAGCCAGCTCGAGGCCGGCCAGCCGCGCAGCGTGATCGGCAAAACCGTCGAGAAGATGGAAGGACTGCTGGGCGCCGGCGGTGCCCATCTCTATGCCGGGGATCCATACGATTCCTATGCGTAAGTTGGGCGCGAAAATGGTTCCCGGGTGACGAGACAAGTGAGTTGGGTCACATGATTTGAGGAAAGCGCCGCATATCCTAGGCTCCGAAAAACAGGAACGACAAAATGCCGAGGATGTCGTTTTTCATGTGGCCGACAGCGAGACGTTTAAGGCAGCTCACGATCCTCCTTTCGACGGTGCTGCTTGCTACCAGCTCCGAGTCGATGGCGAAGCCTCGTAAGACCGTACGGCAATCCGGCAATCCGGTTGCTGCTGTGCCGGAAGACCCACAAGCGTATGCGATGAGGATTGCGCGCCAAACGTGGCCGGGGCGCCCCCTGTGCGACGATGGCGGCTACCGCATTCGTCCCTGTGATGTGGGCTCCTCACGACCCTAAACAGTAAACTCGGCGACGCCTTCCGGTCGTCGGCCAAAACCTGATTTGGCCCGCAAGCCAAAACGAAAGAGGCTACCCGGAACGACCGGAGCCTCCCAACCGGCGGCTGATGAGATCGACCCAGATGGAAGGGAAGCTCTGTTCCGGGCAAACGTGGGGGACGAACCCGAGCCACAGACCCCCGCCCTGCCGCAAATGCAGGCATTCGCTCACGGCTTCGGTTCTGGTCGCTCGGCTTGCTGCAGATACATGGCCATCTGCCGATAGAACCGTGCCAAGTCCTTGAACGTGGCCTTCAATTGCCAATCCGTCGCGATCGCGGCACGCGACTCGAACTCGGCAGCTTTGCTCTGGCACTCAGCGACATTGGTCATGGCACCCCCGCCTCCCCGCCATGATACCCGATCCGACGATCCTGGGCTAAGGCGGGCCCGGTACTCCCTATGTTCTGGAAGGCCCCGGCTGTCATCGCGGGCGATGCCCCATTGGGAGCCTCCTCCCATTTTCATTGCCGCGTTCCCGCTCCGGGCCGGATGGTTTATCGAGCCTTAACTCGCCGCCCCTATGGTCATCCGATGCGGCGGGGATAGTGTCGTGCGCATGTCCGTGATCAAAGCCGAAAGCGATTCTGGAGCGGCCGTAGCCCGGTCGGCGGACGGTCGTTCGCCGTTCGTGCGGCTTGCCGAGCTGCTGGCCGGCATCAAGCCGGGCAAGAGGCCGATCAATTTGGCGGTGGGCGAGCCGCAGCACCCGATTCCGCCGTTCGTCGGTCCAGTGCTTGCCGCGCATCTTGACGAGTTCGGCCGCTATCCGGCCGGGAAGGGCACCGAGCGTTTCCGCCGCGCCGCCGCGGATTGGCTTTCGCGCCGCTACCGGCTCGACCGTTCCCTCGATCCCGAGCGCGAGATCGTGGTGCTGAGCGGCACCCGCGAGGGACTTTTCCTTGCCGCCGGCGCGGCGAAGCGCTGGGTCAAGCCCCGCAGAAATCCGGCGATCCTGATCCCGAATCCGTTCTATGCGGCCTACGCGGCCGGCGCGCTTGCGGCCGATTGCGAGCCGATCTTTCTCAACGCGACGGCCGAAACCGGTTTTCTGCCGGACCTTGATTCGCTGACCGAGGACCTGCTGGCCCGCACCGTCGCGTTCTACCTCGCCTCCCCGGCCAATCCCCAAGGCTCGGTCGCTAATCCCGAATACCTGCGGACGCTGGCCGGCCTTGCCCGGAAATTCGGGTTCCTGATGTTCGCGGACGAATGCTACTGCGAGATCTACACCCGAGATCCGCCGCCCGGCATGCTCGAGGCCGCGGCGGCCGATTTTGCCCATGTCGTGGTGTTTCACTCGCTCTCGAAGCGTTCGAATCTGCCCGGGCTGCGGGTCGGATTCGCGGCCGGGGACGGCCGTTTCCTCGCGAGCTACACCGACCTTCGCAACGTGGCCGCCCCCCAGGTCCCGGTCCCGGCCCAGGAAGTCGCGGTTGCGGCCTATGCCGAGGAGAGTCACGTCGAAGCCAACCGGCGGCTCTATGCGGAAAAATTCGATCTCGCCGACCAGATCGTCGGCAATCGCTACGGCTATCGTCGACCGGCCGGCGGTTTCTTTCTCTGGCTCGACGTGAAGGCCTACGGCAGCTGCGAGGCCGTCGCCGTGCGGCTGTGGCGGGAAGCCGGACTGCGCGTGCTGCCCGGCGGCTACATCGCCCGCGAATCCGGCGGCCGCAATCCCGGCGCCGACTACATCCGCGTCGCCATGGTAGCCGACCGGGAGACCGCCGCGGAGGCGCTGCACCGCCTGGTCGCGGTGCTGGGCTGAGCGGGAGCGCAACGCATGCCGGCGATCCGAACCAGCTTCTCCGCCGAGGATCTCTTGCCCGAGGAGATTCGCGGCGCGATCCATCGCCGAATTCGCGAGATCGGAGGCATTGGCTTGCTGACGCTGGCCACGGCCGCCGCGCTGGCGCTGGCGAGCTGGTCGGCGCAGGACCCTTCGCTCAGCCATGCCACGGCCGCTCCGGTCCGCAACCTCCTCGGCGTTCCCGGCGCGATCGCCGCCGATCTCCTGATGCAGCTCATCGGGCTTGCGTCGATCGCGCTCGTTCTGCCGATTGCGGTCTGGGGCTGGCGCCTGCTGACGCATCGTTCGCTCGACCGCGAATGGCTGCGGCTCGTGTTGTGGATCGTCGGCATGATCGCCGCCACGGCGTTCGCCTCGTGCCTGCCGGCGACCCGGGCCTGGCCGCTGCCGACCGGATTGGGAGGCGTGGTGGGCGACGCGTTGCTCCGCATTCCGGCTTGGCTGGCGCATGCGCCGCTTTCCGGCGCGTTGCGCATCGCGATCGCCGGCGCAACCGGCATCGCCACCCTGGTCGTGCTCGCGTTCAGCATGGGCCTGGGATGGCGCGATCGAATCCAGGACGAGACACCGGACGAGCCCGACGATGCGGCGTCGAATCCGGCCGAGGAGGGGCGTAGCTGGATCTCCCTCGGCGGGATCCATCATGGCATCCTCAGCCTCAGGGCACGGCTCGCGCGTCTATTCAAGCGCCGGCGGCCCGCACCGCCCGCGCCGAAAATCAGGATCGAGCCCATGCCGGCCGGGATCGATGCGGTGCCGTGGGAGGACGAGGCGGAGGATGAGGAGGACGGACCGGAGCCGCGGGCGCGCAAGCGCGCGCGAACGCCGGCACGCGCGGCCGCGAAGCGGTCGCGGAGCGGCTTCGAGCTGCCGTCGCTGTCACTGCTGACGGCGCCGAAATCCAGCGACCGCACCACCTTGAGCGTCGAGGCGATCCAGGAGAACGCCACCGCGCTCGAAAGCGTGCTCGCGGACTTCGGCGTGCGCGGCGAGATCATCAACGCCCATCCGGGGCCGGTGGTTACGCTTTACGAGCTCGAGCCGGCTCCCGGCATCAAGTCGTCGCGGGTGATCGGGCTTTCCGACGACATCGCGCGCTCGATGAGCGCGCTCTCCGCGCGCGTCGCGGTGGTGCCGGGCCGCAATGCCATCGGCATCGAGCTGCCCAACCCGCGGCGCGAAAAGGTCTATCTGCGCGAGCTGCTCGCGAGCGAGGATTACGCCACCAGCGGCGCCAAGCTGCCGCTCTGCCTCGGCAAGACCATCGGGGGCGAGGCGGTGATCGTCGAGCTGGCGCGCATGCCGCATCTCCTGATCGCCGGCACCACCGGGTCGGGCAAATCGGTCGCCATCAACACCATGATCCTGAGTCTCGTGTATCGGCTGCGCCCGGAGGAATGCAAGCTGATCATGGTCGATCCGAAGATGCTCGAGCTCTCGGTCTATGACGGCATCCCGCATCTGCTCACGCCGGTCGTGACCGATCCCAAGAAGGCGGTGGTCGCGCTCAAATGGGCGGTACGCGAGATGGAGGACCGCTACCGGAAGATCTCGAAGCTCGGCGTGCGCAATATCGAGGGCTACAACGCCCGCGTGGCCGAGGCGATGGCCCGGGGCGAGACGCTGACCCGCACCGTGCATACTGGATACGACCGCGAGACCGGGGACGCCATCTACGAGAAGGAGATGCTCGAGCTCGAGCCGCTGCCCTATGTGGTCGTGATCGTCGACGAGATGGCCGACCTGATGATGGTAGCCGGCAAGGACATCGAAGGCGCGATCCAGCGCCTGGCGCAGATGGCTCGCGCCGCCGGGATCCACGTCATCCTGGCCACCCAGCGGCCTTCCGTCGACGTCATCACCGGCACCATCAAGGCGAATTTTCCGACCCGGATCTCCTTCCAGGTGACCTCGAAAATCGACAGTCGCACCATTCTGGGCGAGCAGGGCGCCGAGCAATTGCTCGGGCAGGGCGACATGCTCTACATGGCCGGGGGCGGCCGCATCAGCCGCGTCCACGGACCCTTCGTGTCGGACGAGGAGGTCGAGAAGGTCGTTCGACACCTCAAGAGCCAGGGCGCGCCGCAATATCTCGAGGCGGTGACCGCGGACGAGTTCGAGGAGGAAGACGGCGCGGTGTTCGATGCGACCGCGATGGGCGGGGAGACGAACGATCTTTATCAACAGGCGGTGCAAATCGTGCTGCGCGACCGCAAAGCCTCGACGAGCTATATTCAGCGTCGGCTGCAAATCGGCTACAATCGCGCCGCTTCGATCATGGAGCGGATGGAGGAAGAGGGCGTGGTCGGCGCCGCCAACCACGCGGGGAAGCGGGAAATCCTGGCTGGCGAAGGCAACGACGACCGTTACTGAGGCGGCCGCCGGAGCCACATTGAGTCGCGAAATCGCCACACGCGGCCGCTACCGCAATCGGCGCGGGGGCGGAAGCCCTGGCGCGGAGAATTCACATGCGCAAAGCAAGCCTCGCCCTCGGGATCGGCGCGGTGCTGATCGGTTTCGCGGGCGCGAGGGCCGAGACCGTGCCGTTACCGCGACCTGCGCCGCTGCCCAAGACCGGGCTTGCGGTCGCCAATGAGAGCGCGCCGCGGCCGCCGATGCCGGTTCCCGGCATGGAAGCCCCGGTGCGGCCGATGGCGAGCGTCGCCGCGCCGCCCGCCGCGCGGGCCGCGAACCCCGCGGGTGGCACCGCCGCGCCAGCACAAAAGCCGGCGCCCGTGGTCACCGCCCAGGCCATGGCGACCCCGGCGGCGCCGACGGCGCCCACCGCCACGGTGTTCGGTCAGGGGGGCATCGCCTTCGATGCCAAGCAGCGTTCCATCATCGAGCGGGTGAACGCCTATCTGACCAGCGTGCAGTCTCTCATCGGCGATTTCGTCCAGGTCGGTCCGGACGGCAGCCGGACCGAGGGCAAGTTCTACATGCAGAAACCCGGCCGCGTCCGGTTCGAATACGATCCGCCGAGCCCGGTCGAGCTGATCTCGGACGGGCAGTCGCTGGTGGTGCGCGACCGCAAGCTCGCGACGCAGGACCTCTACATGCTGTCGCAGACGCCGCTGCGGTTCCTGCTCGCCGATCGGATCGATCTGCTCAAGGACTCCAATCTGATCGCGGTCTATGCGGATGATCTGTTCGTGACGCTCATCATCGAAGAGCGGCACATCATCGGCGGGTCACACCGACTGATGCTGATGTTCGGCGCCAAGGACTTCCGGCTGCGGCAATGGACCATCACCGACCCCCAGGGCTACGACACCACGGTCGCGCTTTATAACCTCGACAGCAGCAAGCGGCCCGACCCCGGCATGTTCACGATCAATTACGATCGGGTGCTGCAGTAGGGCCGGACCGCGGCGGCCGCAGCCGTCGCCCGAATGATCGGCTCTCATTCTCCCATGCGAATCTCGATTGCCACCTGGAACATCAATTCGGTGCGGCTGCGCATCGATCAGGTCGCCAGATTCGTGAGGGCGTTCGGCCCGGACGTGCTCTGCCTGCAGGAGACCAAATGTCCGGACCAGAAGTTTCCGCTGAAACGCTTCGCGCGATTGGGCTATGTCCATTGCGCCCTCAACGGTCAAAAAGGCTATCACGGCGTCGCCGTGCTTTCGCGGCTGCCGTTCGATCGGACCGACATGCAGATCTTCTGCGGGAAAAGCGATTGCCGGCACATCGCGGTGGTTCTCGGCGAACGCGCCGGCCTGCGCGATTCTCTCGCGATCCATAATTTTTACGTGCCGGCGGGAGGCGACGAGCCCGATCCGCAGATCAATGCCAAATTTGCCCACAAGCTGGCGTTTCTCGACGAGATGCGCGCTTGCGCGGAGCTCGCCGCCGCGCCGCATCCGCGCGCCATCCTGGTCGGAGACCTCAACGTGGCGCCGCTCGAGCACGATGTGTGGAGCCACAAAAGGCTGCTCGAAGTCGTCTCCCACACGCCGATCGAATGCGAAAAGCTCAACTTGGTGCAGGCGGCCGGGAACTGGATCGACGTGATGCGCAGCTTCGTTCCCGAACCCGCCAAGCTTTATACCTGGTGGAGCTATCGCTCGCCCGATTGGGCCGCCGCCAATAAGGGCCGCCGCCTCGATCACGTCTGGGTCAAGCCGGAGCTGGGCGACCGGGTGTCCGCCATGACGGTCGCGAAAGGCGCGCGCGCCTGGCTGCGGCCCTCGGACCACGTGCCGGTCGTTGCGAGCATCGAGGTATGAGGGGTCGCGTCCGGCGGTTGCTGCCGAGGCGACAGCCCGCCGAAATCGATTTAGATCGCGGCCCCGGGAGGACGGGGTTGCAGCGCGGGGCCGAAGAGGACATCGATGCGGACGCCGATGATCGGCGGCCCGCGCAACACAGGATGCAGGATGTTCGACGTCGGGTCCGGGCGTGCGAGTTGCGCCAGCCAGAAAGTGCCGGTTGCGATTCCGGTGCGACCGACAGGCACAACCACTGGGTCCCGAGGACTACGGTCGAGGTAAACCGGGGATTCGCGGGCCGTCAACGTCGGCTCGAATCCAACTCGCACGTACCCAGGACCGAAGGTTGCGAATGCCCGGAATGTCCGCGGACTGCCGCGGACTTCGAGCGACACCAAACCGAAACAAGTGGAGCCTTGGCATTCGAGCCGCTGCGAATCCCCCAATTCGACGCCTGATCTTTCTACCTGCGTGATCACTACCCTTGGCGCGCGCTCGTGCGCCTCGCCGACCGAGATCGCCGCGGCGAGCAGAAGCGCCCAACCGCAGCTCGCGCGCATTCCCCTGCAAGCCCAGGAAGGTCGAACCAGCCATTCTCTACAGATAGGTGACATGGGTTGAAACCCGTCTCGCTCCACTCATCGCTGGATCCCGGGTTCGCGCCTTCGGCGCGCGCCGGGATGACGCCCCTCGGGCGTCACTTCCCGCCTTCGGTGCCGCCGAGCTTGCCGCGCACCTTGCGCATGTCCCGGGTCGCCTGCTCGGTGCGCACCAGTAGGCTATCGCGCAGGCGGCGTGCCGCGTCCGGATAACCTTCCAGCATCTTGAGAAACAACGTGCGCGGAATGCGCATCACGGTCGACGGCTCGCATGCCGTCGCGGTCACCGGCCGCTGGGTCTCGGTCAGGAGCGCCATCTCGCCGATCATCGCTCCGGGCCCGACCGTCACGCCGGTCTCGCCCTTCCCCTCCGACGCGAGCCGGAACGAGCCCTCCTGCACCACATAAGCCGCATCGGCGCTCTCGCCCCGGCGGAACAGGATGTCGCCGCCGTGGACGTAGCGGCTCTCCGCGCCGATCGCCAGGATGCGCAAGGGCTCGCGGCCCAGCAGCGCCAGCGGCGAAACCTGCTCGAAGAAGCGGATATCGTCCTCGATGCTCATGCGGCCATCACGGAATGAGCTTGTAGCCGCCCGCTTCGGTCACCAGGATCGAGGGGTTGGAGGCGTCCTTCTCCACCTTCTGGCGCAGCCGATAGATGTGGGTCTCGAGCGTATGGGTGGTGACGCCGGAATTATAGCCCCACACCTCCTGCAGCAGGATCTCGCGCGAGATCGGGCGCCGGCCGGCGCGATAGAGGTAGCGCAGGATCGCGGTCTCCTTTTCGGTCAAACGCACCTTGTTGCCCTTGGGATTGACCAGGAGCTTCGAGCTTGGCCGGAACGTGTACGGGCCGATGGTGAAGACCGCGTCCTCGCTCGCTTCATGCTGGCGGAGCTGGGCGCGAATGCGCGCAAGCAGCACGGCGAAACGAAACGGTTTCGTCACGTAATCGTTGGCGCCCGATTCCAATCCCAGGATCGTATCGGAATCGGTGTCGTGTCCGGTCAGCATGATGATCGGCGCCTTGAAGCCGTTCTTGCGCAACATGCGGACGGCCTCGCGGCCGTCGATGTCGGGCAGGCTGACGTCCATGATGACGAGATCGATCTCGCCCGCTTTGGCGGATTGCACGGCCTTGGTGCCGGTGTCGACCGCCACGGCTTCGAACTCCTCGTGCAACGCCAATTGCTCGACCAGCGCTTCGCGCATGTCGGCATCATCGTCCACGACGAGAATTCTGCGGGAATTGGCCATCGTTCTCGCCTTACGCACCGATCGCCGGCCGAGCGGCCGACGGCAGTTTCGAAGTAGACCAATCGCGGGAAAAAGAGCAAGCACGGCGGCGCTTTTCCGGCGGGTCGGAGAAATCCATGCGACGCAAGCGGGTGCCCGGAGGCAAAATGCTGCGCGCCGGGAGCCCATTGCAGCAAATTCGCGTCCGCGCCCGGGGCGGACGCGCGACCCAGGGTTGGCTCGCCGCCGGCCTGCTTCGGTTGCCGGTGGCGCTCGGCTCCGCGGGCATCCGCGCGAACAAGCGCGAGGGCGACGGCGCGACCCCGCGCGGCGCGTTCCGGCTCGTTCGGCTGTGGTGGCGCAAGGACCGCGCGCGCCGCCCCCGCACCCGCCTGCCCATTCGGCCCATCCGGCAGTCCGACGCCTGGTGCGAGAATCCGGCCGACCGCCGCTACAACCGGCCGATGCAACTGGCCGGCGATGCCGCGGGCGACCGGCTGTGGCGCAGCGATCATCTCTACGATTTCCTCATCGAGCTCGATCACAACACCCGACCGCGCGTCGCCGGCCGCGGCAGCGCGGTGTTCATCCATTTGGCGCGTCCCGGATTTCGCCCGACCGCGGGCTGCGTCGCGCTCGCGCCGGCGAGCTTGCGCCGGCTTCTCGTCCGTCTCGGCCCCAAGACCCGGATCGTGATCGGCTGAAACCGGCAGACCGCTGAAGCGCTTTGATCGCCGAGCAGGCGCGAACTTACGCTTCCTTGCCCCGCGCACCGAAAATCGCGGTGCCGACGCGCACGTGGGTCGCGCCGAACTCGATGGCGAGGGCAAAGTCGGCGCTCATCCCCATGGACAACAGCGCAAGCCCGTTGCGGGCAGCAATTTTGGCCAGCAGGGCGAAATGCAGCGCCGGCGGGTCCTCGAGCGGCGGGATGCACATCAGTCCCTCGATCGCAAGCCCGTGCTCGGTGCGGCAGCGCCGGACGAAATCGTCGGCCGCCTCGGGTAAGACCCCGGCCTTCTGCGGCTCGGCCCCGGTGTTGACCTGAACGAGCAAGCGCGGCCGCCTTCCCTGCTTGGCGATCTCCTTGGCGAGCGCCGCGCAGATCGAGGGTCGGTCGACGGTGTGGATGCAGTCGAACAGCGCGACCGCTTCCTTTGCCTTGTTGGATTGCAGCGGCCCGACCAGATGCAGCTCGAGATCGGAGTGACGCTCTTTCAGAAGCGGCCATTTGGCTTTGGCCTCCTGCACGCGATTTTCTCCGAACACCCTTTGGCCCGCGGCAATCGCCGGCTCGATCACGTCGGCCGCGAACGTCTTGGTGATGGCGACGAGCGTCACCGAGGACGGATCGCGCGAGACCTTACGGCAGGCCGCCTCGATTTCGCGGCGCACGTCGGCGAGCGCCGCCGCCGGCGGCTGCGCACGACCCGGGGCCACAGGATCAGCAGCGTCGCGCATCGATTCGGCCCTCGTACCTTGGATCTTCGTCGCCGATCGTCGCAATTTTAGCAATTTGTCCGACCGGATCTTAACGCGATGGATGCAGATTCGTCCCGCTGGGGGAAGCATCCATGTTGCATGACGATCGAAGTTCGGGTCGCGCGCTGGCGCGACCAAGACCCGCACTGAGCATCCGCACCCGGGTCCTCGTGCTCGTCGCCCTGGCGATCGCACCTTTGCTGTTCGACCGCATCCGGCTGCTTCAGGCCGAGCGGGTCGACCGCGTGGCCGCCGCCTCGCAAGAGGCCACCAGCCTCGCCCGCCGCGGCATCGAAGCGCAACAGCAAATCGTGCTGGCGGCGCGTTCGGTGTTGCAGGTGATCGCCCGCGGCTATGCGGCCGGTGCTTCCACGAGCTGCGACGGGTTCATTGCCCACGTGGGTGCCGACGTGCGGTGGATGAAGAGCTTGCTGATCATCGGCCGCGACGGACGGATCGCCTGCTCGAATTTCCCGGACACGGTCGGCCTCGACCTCTCCGATCGTGCGTATTTCCAACACCGGAGATTTCGTTCTGAGCGACTATTTGTTCGGCCGGCTGCAGCGGGCGCCCACGGTCGTGGCCGCGCTGCCCATCCGCGGACCGGATGCGATCATATCGGGGGTGATCGCCACCGGTATCGATCTCGAATGGATCGGTCGGCTCGGCGATGCGCTCACCGGCCGCAAAGGCATCTCCGCGCTGCTCATCGACGGCAGCGGCGTCGTGCTGGCCAGAGATCCGGGTTCCGAGAACTGGGTCGGCCGGCGATTTGCCGACGTGCCGCTCGTCAAAGCGATGCTGGCAAGCCCCTCCGGCACGATCACCACCGCCGGGCTCGACGGCACGCGGCGAATCTTCGGATTCCTGCAGGTTCCGGGAACCAACGCGCGAATCGCCGTCGGCCTCGACGAGCACGAAGTGCTCGGCCGGATCGACCGGGAAATGTGGTTCGCCTATGTGCAATTGGGCTCCGTTTGCGTACTGGCGCTGTTCGCGGTCTGGTTCGGCGGCGAGCAATTGATCGTGCGGCCGATCCGCTCGCTGTCCCTGGCCGCGGCCCGGATCGGCCGCGGCAAGCTCGAAGCCAAGCTCGCCCATCACGCCTGGGCTGCGGAATTCGCGCCGCTCGCGGCGGCGCTCGACGAGATGGCTCGTTCGCTCGCCGCGCGCGAAGAGGAGCTGCGCATCGCCAATGCGCATCTGGAAGAGCTCGCCAGCATCGACGGACTTTCCGGGCTGCCCAACCGGCGCAGCTTCGACGCCGCGCTGAGCGCCGAATGGCGGCGCGCCGCCAAGACTGGACAGCCGCTGGCAATGCTGATGATCGACGTCGATCATTTCAAGCCGTTCAACGACCGGCATGGCCATGTCGAAGGCGACGAGTGCCTGCGTCTGATCGGCGAGGTCATCGGCATCGCGGCGGCCAAGCAATCGTACTTCGGCGCGCGCTACGGCGGCGAGGAATTTGCTCTGCTGTTGCCGAACACCGGCGCGCGGGTCGCCATCGAGACGGCGGAACAGCTGCGACGCAAGGTCGAGGACCTGCGCATCGCCCACGCAGAGGCGCCCGCCGGGCTCGTCACCATCAGCATCGGGGTCGCCTTGCTCGAGCCCAAGCGCCAACAGGACACGCAGGTGCTGGTCGAAGCGGCCGACGCCGCGCTCTATGCCGCCAAGCGCGGCGGCCGCAACATGGTGGTGGCGGAGTGCCCGGATCCGGTCGCGCTGGCGTCTTGAGACGCCCGCGGCGCGGCTCTCGCTCTCGCCCGGTTGACCCCACGCCGGCTTTCGTGTCCTAGTCCGGACGATTTTTCGCGACCGCCGGAATTTAACCAGAGCCGATGACGACGGAGCGCTACAACGCCCGCGAGGCCGAGCCGCGCTGGCAGAAGATATGGGAAGAGCGGGGAATTTTCCGCACCCCGAACGACGATCCGCGTCCCAAATACTACGTGCTGGAAATGTTTCCGTATCCCTCGGGCCGCATCCACATGGGGCACGTGCGCAATTACGCCATGGGGGACGTGGTCGCCCGCTACATGCGCGCGCGCGGCTTCAACGTCCTGCATCCGATGGGTTGGGACGCCTTCGGCATGCCGGCCGAGAACGCCGCCATGGCCAACAAGGTTCACCCGCGGCGGTGGACCTACGCCAACATCGACGCCATGCGCTCGCAGCTCAAATCGATGGGACTGTCGCTCGACTGGAGCCGCGAGCTCGCGACTTGCGATCCCGCCTATTACAAACACCAGCAGAAAATGTTCCTGGACTTCCTGCGCGCCGGCCTGGTGGAGCGCAAGCAGTCGAAAGTCAATTGGGATCCGGTCGATCAGACCGTGCTCGCCAACGAACAGGTCATCGACGGCCGCGGTTGGCGATCGGGCGCGCCCGTCGAGCAGCGCGAGCTCACGCAATGGTTCTTCAAGATCACCGCGTTCTCGGACGATCTCCTGGCGGCGCTCGAGAAGCTCGAGCGCTGGCCGGAAAAAGTCCGGGTGATGCAGCAGAATTGGATCGGCCGCTCGGAAGGGTTGCGCGTCCGCTTCGCGCTCGACCCGGAAACGACGCCGAATCGCGAGCGCGAGCTGGAGATCTTCACCACCCGCCATGACACCTTGTTCGGCGCGACCTTCCTGGCGATTTCGCCCGAGCATCCGCTCGCGGCCGCGGCGGCCAGTCGTGATCCGGCGCTCACGAGCTTCATCGCCGAATGCAGGCGCACCGGCACCGCCCAGGAGCTGATCGAGACCGCGGAGAAGCTCGGGTTCGACACCGGGATGCAGGCGATCCATCCGTTCGCTCCGGACCGCAGGCTTCCGGTCTATGTCGCCAATTTCATCCTGATGGAGTACGGCACCGGCGCGATCTTCGGCTGCCCGGCGCACGACCAGCGCGACCTCGACTTCGTCAACAAATACGGGCTCCCCGTCATCCCCGTGGTCTGCCCGGACGGCCAGGACCCCGCCACCTTCCGGATCACCGATACCGCCTATGACGGCGACGGCTTCATGATCAACTCGCGTTTTCTCGACGGAATGCGGGTAGCTCAAGCGAAAGAGGAGGTCGCGCGCCGGCTCGAGCGCGAGCTCAGGGACGGTCGGCCGGTCGGCGCGCGGCAGGTGCAATACCGGCTGCGCGACTGGGGCATCTCCCGGCAGCGCTACTGGGGCTGCCCGATTCCGGTGATCCATTGCGAGGCCTGCGGCGTCCTCCCGGTGCCGGATCGCGATCTTCCGGTCCAGCTTCCCGAGGACGTCGATTTCGACCGGCCCGGCAATCCGCTCGACCGCCATCCGACCTGGAAGCACGTCCTCTGCCCGTCCTGCGGCACGCCGGCCCGCCGCGAGACCGACACGATGGATACCTTCGTCGACTCATCGTGGTATTTCGCCCGCTTCACCGATCCCTGGATCGAAGCCGCGCCGACCAATCGCAAAATGGTCGACGCCTGGATGCCGGTCGACCAATATATCGGTGGGATCGAGCACGCGATTCTGCACCTGCTCTACAGCCGGTTCTTCACGCGCGCGATGCGGGCGACCGGCCACATCGGGCTCGACGAGCCGTTCGCCGGCCTGTTCACCCAGGGCATGGTCGTGCACGAGACCTATCGCAAGGCCGACGGGACCTATGCGGAGCCTGCCGAGGTCGAGATCAAGACCGAAGGCGATCGCCGCCATGCCGTGCTCGCCGCCACCGGCGAGCCGGTCGAGATCGGCCCGATCGAGAAGATGTCGAAGTCCAGGCGCAATACCGTGGACCCGGACGACATCATCGCCACGTTCGGGGCCGACACGGCGCGCTGGTTCATGCTGTCGGATTCGCCGCCCGACCGCGACGTGATCTGGACCGAGGAGGGCGTGCAGGGCGCCGGTCGCTTCGCGCAACGGCTGTGGCGGCTCGTCAGCGACATCGCCGAGATCACGGCTGGGCCGGTTCATCGCAACGAGGACCGCCAGGCTGCCCTGGAGATCCGCAGGGACGCGCACAGGACCCTCGACAAGGTCACCCGAGCGATCGAAGACTTGCGGTTCAATACCGCGGTCGCGTTCATCTATTCGCAGGCAAATTCGCTGGAAATGGCGGTTCGCGATTTGGCCGGCCGGGGCGGTGCCGGCGCCGCCGAACATGCTGCGCTACGCGAAGCCGGTGACATGCTGGTGAAAATGTTTGCCCCGATGATGCCGCACCTTGCCGAGGAATGCTGGGCCGCGCTCGGCCGCAAGTCGCTCGTCGCGGAAGCCTCCTGGCCCGCGCTCGAGGAGAAGCTGCTGGTCGAGGAGACCGTCACGCTGCCGGTGCAGGTCAACGGCAAAAAACGCGCCGACGTCACGGTGGCCCGGGATGCGGGCGCACCCGACATCGAAGCCGCGGTCCTCGAGCTCGAGGCGGTACGGCGGGCGCTCGCCGGAAAACCCCCTAAAAAAGTCATCGTTGTCCCGCAGAGAATCGTCAATGTGGTCGCCTGACCATAGGGCGGCGCTCGGCCGCCTCGTCCGCGCCGCTCTGGCCATCGGCAGTGCCGGGCTGCTGGCGGCGTGCTTTCAGCCGCTCTACGGCCAGCCGCCGCTGAGCGGCGGCCCCACGCTCGGCAACGCGCTCGCCGCCGTCGATGTGCAGCAGATCGATTCCGCCAGGGGCTCGGCCGACGCCCGCATCGCCATCGAGCTGCGCAATGCCCTGTTGTTCGACTTGACGGGCGGCGAGGGCAGCATTGCCCCCACCCATCGGCTCAACGTGAAGATGACCACTTCGCGCTCGGCGCTCATCGTCGACCCGCAGACCGGCCGGACCGAGGCGGAGGTCACGGGCATCGACGTGAAATACACGCTGACCGAGCTCGCGACCGGCAGGCCCGTGGTCCATTCGACGGCGTTCGCCCGGGTCAGCTCCGATATTCCCGGCCAGCAGCAGAAGTTCGCCCGCTCGCGCGCCCAACGCGACGCGGAGGACCGCGCCGCCAAGGTGATCGCCGACCAGATCCGCTCGCGGCTCGCGTCCTATCTCGTCGCCGGGACCTGAGCGCCGAGCCGCATGGTCGCGCTGAACCGAGCGGCAGTCGACGCTTACCTTGCCGAGCCGAATGCAGCCCAGCCCGTCGCGCTGGTGTTCGGGCCCGATGCCGGCCTCGTCTCCGAGCGGGTGCAGGCGATTTTGCGCGCCACGGTCGAAGACCTCAACGATCCGTTTCGTCTGGTTCGGCTCGAAGGCGACGAGCTTGCGGCCGACCCCGCCCGGCTGCTGGACGAGGCCGGCACGATCCCGTTGTTCGGCGGCAAGCGGGCGATCTGGGTCAAGGCGGGCGGACGCGATTTCGTCCGCGCGGTCGAGGCGCTGATCACGACGCCGATTGCAGACTGCCGTATCGTGATCGAGGCCGCCGATCTGCGGCGCGGCGTGGCGTTGCGCACGTTGTGCGAGCGGGCGCGCAACGTTGCGGCGATCCCGTGTTATGCCGACGGCGAGCGCGAGCTGGCGCGATTGATCGACGATGAGATGCGCGCCGCCGGACTGACGATTGCGCCGGAGGCGCGCGCCGTGGTGGTGTCGTTGCTCGGCAGCGATCGCCGCGCATCGTTGAGCGAAATCCGCAAGCTCGCGCTCTACGCTCGCGGCAGGCCGCGGGTCGAGCTCGACGACGTGCTGGCCGTGGTCGCCGACGCGGCCGCGCTGGCGCTCGATGGCGTCGTCGACGCCGCATTCGCCGGAAAACCCGCCGAGGTGGAGAAGGAGTTCGCCCGCGCGCGATCCTCCGGCATCGCGCCCGGCCGGATCGTCACGGCCGCGCTCAACCAATTGAGTCAGCTGCACCGTGCGCGGCTCGCGGTCGAGTCCGGAACGCCGGTCGTGGAAGCGGTCGATCGGATCACGCCGAAGGCGCAGTTCCGCCGCGTGCCGGCGGTCGAAGCGGCGCTGAGAAACTGGACTGCGGCGCGGCTCGAGCAAGTCATGGCGCAGCTTGCCGAAGCCGGGCTGCAGACGCGGCGACTGACCGGCTCGGCGGCGGCGCTGTCGGATCCGCTCGTGAGCCGCGCCTTGCTCGGCATCGCGCAGGCGGCGCGGCGGAAAATTTGAACCCTGAATCCTCGTCGTGGAAACAGCGGCTTAGCCGCGCTCCAGCCGGCGGACCACTTCATCGAGCTGTTCGAGGCTGCGGTAGCGGATTTTCAGCTCGCCGCCGTTGCCGCGATGCTCCACGCTCACGTTGAGCCCGAGCGCGTCCGATAATCTTTTCTCCAGCGCCAACGTATTGGCGTCCTTTTCCGCCCTGGGCCGGCGCTTTGCGGTCTTGCCGGCGCCGCCGGCGCGTTCCTGGGCGATCGCCTCGACGGCGCGCACGTTGAGGCCCTGCTCGACGATGACCCGCGCCATTCTCTCCGGGTCCGGCTGGCCGAGCAGCGCGCGAGCGTGGCCCGCGGAAATCTTGCCTTCCTGCAGATAGATCTTCACCGCCTGCGGCAGCTTCAAGAGGCGCAGCGTGTTGGCGACATGACTGCGGCTCTTGCCGATCAGCCGCGCGATGTCGTCCTGGTTGTGCCCGAATTCTTCGAGCGCCTGATAGCCCATCGCCTCTTCGAGCGGGTTGAGGTCCGTGCGCTGCACGTTCTCGACGATCGCAAGCTCGAGCGCCTCGCGGTCGCTGGCTTCCAGCAGCACGATCGGCACGTCGTGCATGCCGGCGCGCTGCGCCGCGCGCCAGCGCCGCTCGCCGGCGATGATCTCGTAATGATCGGCCGATCCGCGCAACGTGCGCGCCACGATCGGCTGGATGATGCCGCGCTCGCGGATCGAAGCCGCGAGCTCGTCGAGCTCGACCTCGGAATAGGATTGCCGCGGGTTGCGCGGATTGGGCCGCAGGAATTCGACCGGCACCCGCCGCTGGCCGCGCGCGCGTTCGACTGCCGCGGTCTCCTCGCCGACGTCGCCGATCAGCGCCGCGAGCCCGCGCCCCAGCCGCGATCTCGCCGCTTCTTCCGCCATCGCCGTCTCCCGTTCATTGGCCGCAGCGTCACGCCCAGCGCGGGTCGGACGCGACACGGCCATCGCGAATCACGCGGCGCGCAGAACCTTTTCCCGCTGGATGATCTCCGAGGCAAGCCGCAAGTACGCCTGGCTGCCCACGCACTTGAGATCGTAGAGCAGGACCGGCTTGCCGTAGGACGGCGCTTCCGAGACCCGCACATTGCGCGGAATGATTGTTTGATAGACTTTCTCGCCCATGAACTGCCGCACGTCCGCGACGACCTGGCCGGACAAATTGTTGCGCGCGTCGTACATGGTCAGCACGATGCCGTGGATCGTGAGCCCGGGATTGAGCGTCGTCTTGACCTGCTCGACGGTCTTGAGCAGCTGCGACAGGCCTTCGAGCGCGAAGAACTCGCATTGCAGCGGCACCAGAATGGCATTCGCTGCCGCCATGGCGTTGACCGTGAGCAGATTGAGCGACGGCGGACAATCCACCAGCACGTAGCCGAACGCGGGCTCCGGCTCGCTGCCGAGCGCCGTGATCGCGTTGCGCAACCGGAATGCGCGGTCGCGCTCCTGCGCGATTTCGAGCTCGATGCCCGAGAGGTCCATGGTCGAGGGCGCAATATGCAGCCGCGGCACCGCGGTCTCGAGAATGGCGCCGCGCAGCGGCGTCGAGCCGATCAGCACGTCGTAGGTCGACCGCAGCCTGATCTTGCGATCGATGCCGAGCCCCGTCGACGCATTGCCCTGCGGATCGAGGTCGATGATGAGAACCCGCTCTCCGATCGCTGCGAGCGCCGTCCCGAGATTGATGGCGGTCGTGGTCTTGCCGACGCCGCCTTTCTGATTGGCAAGCGCAAGGATCCGGGGTCCGCTCTGCGTCATGGCAAGTCTCTCAATGCAATCGCTCGTTGCGCTCTTCCAATGCTCGGATCTCGATAATTCGGCCTCGGGGGTCGGTCCGGCTGGGCAGAATTGCGGCCTCGATGTTCCAACATTTAGTTGCCTCGGTCAATTCTACCTCTACATCTTGACCCTTCAGGAACAGGGCTTTTGCACCCCTTTTTACCACCGGGGCGGCCAGGCCAACCAGCACGAAGAGCGGGGCAAGCGCCCGGGCGGTCACCACGTCCACCGGATCCTGCCAGGCCGGAATGAGGTCCTCGGCGCGACCGTGATGAACGATCGCCGCGGCCCCACTCACCCGCGCGGCTTCGCGCAGGAAGGCGGCCTTCTTGGCGTTGCTCTCGACGAGGTGAACCGCGGCGCCGGCCGTGTCCGCCAGAGCGCAAGCGAGCACCAGGCCCGGAAAGCCGGCGCCGGAACCGAGATCGATCCAGGTTCGCGCGTCCGGCGCGAGCGGGAGGAGCTGCAGTGAATCGGCGATATGCCGCGACCACACGTGGCGCACGCTCGAATCAGCAATCAGATTGCTGATGCGCTGCCACTTCAGCAGCAACTCGACAAAACGATCGAGGCGTTGCGCCGTTTCACGTGAAACAGGATTCATCGCGAGCGCGCGTGCGCGGTCCTCGGACAGATCGAGCGTTTTTGGATCGCGCGCGCGGCGAGACGACATTGATGAATCAACCATTCTGGCCGGGTGCCGGCATGGCTGCAAGCCCGCAAGCAATCGTCGCCTATCCCATTGCTGCGACGGAGAGTTTGATCCTCGCCATCAATGCGCGGCAGTCGCCCCCCGGACGTGCTTGCGTCGCACGCGCGCGGCCAACAAGGTGAGGGCGACAGGCGTTATTCCATCGATGCGGCTAGCTTGGCCGATGGTACGGGGCCGAATCGATTGCAGCTTTTGCCGCGCTTCATGCGAAAGGCCGGGCACGTCGGCATAGTCCAGCGTTTCCGGCAATTCCAAGCTCTCATCGCGCCGGTAGGCTGCGACGTCGGCCGCTTGGCGTCCGAGATAAACCGCGTATTTGGCGTCGATCTCCAGCTGCTCGGCGATCTTCGGCGCGAGGCTCGCAAACTGCGGCCACACGCGGACGAGCTCGGCCAGGCCGACGTGCGGATAAGACAGGAGCTCGAATGCGGTCCGCGCCTGGCCGTCCTGATTGAGCACAATGCCGTGCCGCTCGGCATCCCTGGGCCTGAGCGACAAGGATTGCGCCATCGCGCGTGCCTCGGCGAGCATCGTCATCTTGCTGCGGTGCTGGGAGGCGCGCGCGGCGCCGACGCAACCGCTGCGAATGCCCGCATCGGTCAGCCGCTGGTCGGCATTGTCGGCGCGCAACGTCAGGCGATATTCCGCGCGTGACGTGAACATCCGATACGGCTCGGTGACCCCGCGGGTGACGAGATCGTCGATCATCACGCCGAGATACGCATCGGCGCGATCGAACACGATCGGCCCGCCGCCGCCGGCGCGGACGGCCGCATTGAGCCCGGCGACAAGCCCCTGCCCTGCGGCCTCCTCGTAGCCGGTGGTGCCGTTGATCTGGCCCGCAAGGAACAGTCCCTCGACGCGCTTCGTCTCCAGCGTGGGCTTGAGCTCCCGCGGATCGACATGGTCGTATTCGATGGCGTAGCCGGGCCGGATCATGTGCGCGCGCTCGAGCCCGGGAATCGTCGCGAGCAATTGCCGCTGCACGTCCTCGGGGAGCGACGTCGAGATGCCGTTGGGATAGATCGTCGGGTCGTCGAGGCCCTCGGGCTCGAGAAAAATCTGATGTCCGTCGCGCTCGCCGAAGCGCACGATCTTGTCCTCGATGGAGGGGCAATAGCGCGGCCCGCGGCTGCGGATCTGGCCCGAGTACATCGGCGAGCGGTGCACATTGGCGCGGATGATCGCGTGCGTCGCCTCGTTGGTCCGCGTGATTCCGCAGCAAATCTGCGGGTTTTCGATCCGCTCGTTGAGCACCGAAAACGGCTCCGGCGGCTCGTCCCCGGGCTGCATTTCGAGGCCGGACCAATCGATCGTGCGCCCGTCGAGCCGCGGCGGCGTCCCGGTCTTGAGACGCCCCAGCGCAAAGCCGAGGTGTTCGAGCGTGCGCGCCAGCCCGATGGCGGGCGCCTCGCCCACGCGCCCCGCAGGGGTTTTTTGCTCGCCGATGTGAATGAGCCCGCGCAGGAACGTGCCGGTGGTCAGTACGACCGCGCCGGCCGCGAGCACGCGCCCGTCGGCGAGCCGCATCGCGGCGACGCGGCCCTCCTCAAGAACGAGATCGTCCGCCTCGCCCTCGATCACCTCCAGGTTTTCCGCCGCGCGGATCGCCCGCTGCATCGCTGCCGCATAGAGCTTGCGGTCGGCCTGGGCGCGCGGCCCGCGTACGGCCGGACCCTTGCGGCGGTTGAGCACGCGGAACTGAATCCCGCCGCGGTCGGCGACGCGGCCCATGAGGCCGTCGAGCGCGTCGATCTCGCGCACCAGATGACCCTTGCCGAGCCCGCCGATCGCGGGATTGCACGACATCGCACCGATGGTCGCGAACCGGTGCGTCACCAGCGCGGTGCGGGCGCCCACGCGTGCCGCCGCGGCCGCGGCTTCGCAGCCTGCGTGCCCGCCGCCGATCACGATGACGTCGAAATGCTGTTCCATCGCCGATGCTCTCGATGCGCAGGTCTAGCGAAGCGTTCGCGCAGGGTCAAAGTAGCCGATGCTTCGCATCGGCGTTGTTTCGCGAAGGCGGCCGCCCATCCCTTCGTCACGGGAACGAATCGACCGCGGATTCCTGTTTCACGTGAAACACCTACTTCCCGATGCAGAAGTCGCGGAAGATCACGTCGAGGATATCCTCGACGTCGACCCTGCCGGTAATCCGTCCAAGCCGGCGGGCGGCGAGCCGAAGCTCCTCCGCCACCAGATCCTCCTGCCCGCGCGATCCCTGTTCGATCGCGCGGCCCAGCGCCTCGACGGTTTGCGTCAGCGCCGCACGGTGCCGCTCCCGCGTGACGATGCTGGGCTCGCCGAGGACAAACACTTCTTTGGCGTGGCCGGCCAGCGCGCCAACGAGCGCATCGATGCCGGCTCCCGTGTGCGCCGAGATCGCGAAAATCCGCCGCCCGGAAGGGTCCGATGCGGCACCGGGCACCGAGCCCGCGCCGAGGAGGTCGAGCTTGTTCCTCACGATCCAGTCGGCGCTGCGGTCTCTCTCCGGCGGCTCCTCCGCGGCTGGGTCCCCGAGACTGGCATCCACCACCCACAGCACCAGGTCTGCCGCGTGCGCCCTCGCCAGCGCACGCCGCACGCCCTCCTGCTCGACCGGATGTTCGGGCTCGCGGATGCCGGCCGTGTCCAGCATCGTCGCCGGATAGCCGTCGAGATCGAGATGCACCTCGATCACGTCGCGGGTCGTGCCCGGATAGGGTGAGACGATCGCCGCTTCGCGGCGCGCAATGCGGTTGAGCAAACTGGATTTGCCGGCGTTGGGCGGGCCCGCGATCGCAATCGTGAGCCCGTCGCGCAAACGCTCGCCACGGTGATCGTCGGCGAGGGCGACGAGAATTTCCTCTCGCAAGACTTTGGCAGTGGAAAGCGCGGGGCCGAGCAGATCTTCCGGTACATCGGCCTCGTCGGAAAAATCGATGCGCGCTTCCACCAACGCCATGCCGTCGATCAGACGTTTGCGCCAATCCTCGACGCGCGCGCCGAGCGCCCCTTGCAGCTGGCGCACGGCTTGCTCGCGCTGCGCCTCGGTCTCGGCAAAGATCAGGTCGGCAAGGCCTTCGACCGCGGTGAGATCCATGCGGCCGTTCTCCAAGGCGCGCCGGGTGAATTCGCCCGGCCCCGCCGGGCGCAAGCCGTCGAGGCCCCCGAGCGCCGTAAGCGTTGCGGCAATCACTGCGCGACCGCCATGGAGATGCAGCTCGACCATGTCTTCGCCGGTCTCGCTGCGCGGCCCCGGGAACCAGAGCGCGAGGCCCTCGTCGAGCACCGCGCCGGTCGCAGGGTCTCGGAGCTTGGCCAAGGATGCCCGGCGCGGCTCCGGGACCCTTCGGATGATTGTTTCGAGAGCGAATCGAGCATTCGGGCCTGAAATCCGGATCACCGCCACGGCGGCAGGCGGGGGCCCTGAGGAAAGCGCGAAAATGGTGTCGTTGCTGTCCATGCAAGGAGGCTCAGCCATCAAGAACTGAATAAGTATTCATACTATGCCGGCGTTTCCATTTCAGAGTTTCCCGTCGCGATTTGGGCGCCACGCCCGCTGTGACGTTATGCTGATGAAACACTGCTCGGGAAAACATCGATGACCGCCATCGCCCAAACGCATCGTGAAAATCGCCTGGCGCGGGAAAGCAGCCCATACCTTCTGCAGCACAAACACAATCCCGTCGACTGGTGGCCCTGGGGGCCGGAGGCGCTTGCCGCGGCGAAGCGCACCAACAAGCCGATCCTGCTCTCCGTTGGCTATGCGGCCTGCCACTGGTGTCACGTCATGGCGCATGAAAGTTTCGAGGACGAGACGGTCGCGAGCGTGATGAACGAGCTTTTCATCAACATCAAAGTCGATCGCGAGGAGCGCCCGGACATCGATCAGATCTACATGTCGGCGCTGCACATGCTGGGCGAGCAAGGCGGCTGGCCGCTGACCATGTTTCTCACGCCCGCCGGCGAGCCGTTCTGGGGCGGGACCTATTTTCCCAAAACCGCGCGTTACGGCCGCCCCGCGTTCGTCGACATGCTGCGCGAGGTCGCCCGGCTGTTTCGCGAAGAGCCCTCCCGGATCGAGCACAATCGCCAGGCGCTGATGGAGCGCTTGGCCGAGCGCGCGCGGCCGCAAGGCCAGGTCGTGATCGCCCGGTCGGACCTCGACACGCTGGCGCAACGGATCGCCACTGTGGTCGATCCGGTTCACGGCGGGCTCAAGGGCGCGCCCAAATTTCCGCAGACCGCCCTTTTCGAGCTCTTGTGGCGAGCGGGCCAGCGCACCGGTGAGACGCGCTACTTCGGCCTTGTCGAGCTCACGCTCGAGCGCATCTGCAACGGGGGAATCTACGATCATCTCGGCGGCGGCTTTTCCCGCTACTCGGTCGACGAGCGCTGGCTCGTGCCGCATTTCGAAAAGATGCTCTACGACAATGCTCAGCTGCTCGAGCTATTGGCGCTCGCATTCGCGCGCTCGCAGAAATCCTTGTTCCGAGACCGCGCACGGCAAACCGTCGAATGGCTTGCGCGCGAGATGACCACGACGGACGGCGCCTTCTGCGCATCGCTCGACGCCGATTCGGAAGGCGAGGAGGGGAAATTCTATGTCTGGTCGCTGCCCGAGATCGAGCAGGCGCTCGGTCTCGAGGATGCGGCATTCTTCGCCAAGCATTACGACGTGACGCCCGAGGGCAATTTCGAAGGCCACAATATTCTCAACCGGCTGCGGGACCTGCAGCCCCGAGAGCCCGGCGCCGAGGCTCGCCTGGCAAATCTTCGCGCCAAGCTGCTTGCGGTACGCGACCAGCGGGTGCGGCCGGGCCTCGACGACAAGATTCTTGCCGATTGGAACGGGCTGATGATCGCCGCCCTGGTGAACGCCGGCGTCTTGTTCGGCGAGCCATCGTGGATCGAGATGGCGGCACGCGCTTTCGTGTTCATCGCCGATGCGATGTCGCGTGGCGACCGGCTCGGCCATTCCTGGCGCGACGGCAAGCTGATTTTTCCGGGGCTCGCCTCGGATTTCGCCGCGATGATCCGCGCCGCATTGGCGCTCTACGAAGCCACGGCGGATCGCACCTATCTCGAGCGCGCGCTCGCGTGGCAGCGGGCATTCGACCGCCATTATTCCGATCCGGCCGGCTATTTCCTCACCGCGGACGATGCCGAAGGGCTGGTGGTGCGCCCCGCCCCTACCCACGATGAAGCCACGCCGAACCCCAATGCGCTCGCCGCCCAGAATCTCGTTCGGCTCGCCGTGCTCGCAGGCGACGATGCGTGGCGCGCCGCCGCCGACCGCCTGTTCGACGGCGTGCTGCCCAAAGCTTTCGCCAACCTGGTCGCGCACGCCGCCTTGCTCAACGCGCTCGATTTGCGACTGCGCGCGGCCGAGATCGTGGTCACCGGAGAAAATTCCGAACAACTGTTCGCGGCCGCGCTCGGGCTGCCGTTTCTCGACCGCATCGTGCTGCGCGCCTCGTCCGCGGGCGCGCTCACGCCTTCGCATCCGGCGCGCGCCAAGCTCGCGGCGCACGCGGGACCCGCGGCCTTCGTGTGCGTCGGAGAACGCTGCTCGCTGCCGGTCACCGCGCCCGAGAAGCTCGGCGAGGCGATCGCGGCGATGCCGGCATAGACGCGCGAGTGGATCGCGGCATGGAACGCAACATCGGCGAGTTGCTGCATGCGTGGCACGAGTTTTACCTGCTCATCGGCACCGCCGCCGCGACGTTGATGGGCCTGATGTTCATCACCGCATCGATTGCGGCAAGCTATTTCACCAAGGAGCATCAAGCCGGCATTCAGTCGTTTTTCACGCCGACCGTCGTGCATTTCGCCAGCGTGCTCATCACCTGCGTCGTGCTCCTGGCCCCGCTCGCGGTAACGCCGCTCGGGGTCCTGCTGCTTGCAATCGGCGCCGTCGGTCTCGGCTATGCCTCGTTCGTGTGGGTGCGGATGGGCCGTCGGGGCTTTACTTCGACCATCGATCTCGCCGATCGATTCTGGTACGCGCTCTCGCCGGTGGCGGGTCACTTGTTGCTCATCGCGGCAGCAGTCATGCTGCTCACTTTGGGCGATGGACGCACCCTCGAGCTGCTGGCGATCGCGATGGTGTTCCTGCTGCTCGCGGCGATCCGCAACGCCTGGGACATCACGGCCTGGGTCGTGACGCGCTCCGGGCGAAGCTGATGGCGAACCCGGCGTGCGCCGGCGAGATCGCTCAGGTATTCATCGATTCGAAGAATTCGCCATTGTTCTTGGTGTTGCGCAACTTGTCGAGCAGGAAGTCGATGGCGTCCATGGTGCCCATCGGATTGAGGATTCTTCGCAGCACGTACATTTTCTTGAGCACGTCTGCCGGCACCAGCAATTCCTCCTTGCGGGTTCCCGAGCGGGTGATGTCCATGGCCGGGAAGGTGCGCTTGTCCGCCACCTTGCGGTCGAGGATGATTTCCGAATTGCCGGTGCCCTTGAACTCCTCGAAGATCACCTCGTCCATGCGGCTGCCGGTATCGATCAGCGCCGTGGCGATGATGGTCAGCGAGCCGCCTTCCTCGATGTTGCGCGCGGCGCCGAAGAAGCGCTTGGGCCGCTGCAGCGCGTTGGCGTCGACGCCGCCGGTGAGCACCTTGCCGGAGGACGGCACCACGGTGTTGTAGGCGCGCCCGAGCCGGGTGATCGAATCCAGCAGGATCACCACGTCGCGCCCGTGCTCGACCAGGCGCTTGGCTTTTTCGATCACCATTTCGGCGACTTGCACGTGCCGCACCGCGGGCTCGTCGAAGGTCGAGGAGATCACCTCGCCTTTCACCGAGCGCTGCATGTCGGTGACTTCCTCCGGCCGCTCGTCGATCAGGAGCACGATCAGATAGCACTCGGAGTGATTGGCCGTGATCGAATGCGCGATGTTCTGCAACAGGACGGTCTTGCCGGTGCGCGGCGGCGAGACGATCAGCGCTCGCTGGCCCTTGCCGATCGGCGCCACGATGTCGATCACCCGCGGCGAGAGATCCTTCTTGGTGGAATCCTCCATCTCCATGACCAGCCGCTCGTCCGGATAGAGCGGCGTCAAATTGTCGAAATTGATCTTGTGCCGGGCCTTCTCCGGGTCCTCGAAATTGATGGTGTTGACTTTGAGCAGGGCGAAATAGCGCTCGCCGTCCTTGGGACTGCGGATGTGCCCGTCGATGGTGTCGCCGGTCCGCAGCCCGAACCGGCGGATCTGCGAGGGCGACACGTAGATGTCGTCCGGCCCCGGCAGGTAATTGGCTTCCGGAGAGCGCAGAAAGCCGAAGCCGTCGGAGAGCACTTCGACGACGCCCTCGCCGATGATGTCGACTTCGCGGCTGGCCAGCTGCTTGAGGATGGCGAACATCAGCTCCTGCTTGCGCATGGTGCTGGCGTTCTCGACTTCGAGCTCCTCCGCGAAGGTGAGCAGCTCGGTCGGAGTCTTGGATTTGAGATCCTGCAGTTTCATTTCCCGCATGCGGGTATCCTGTGGGGGTGGACCGGTGACAACGAACGGACCGGTCAAGTTTGGTGGAAGGTGCGAATCGCAGATCTTGGGCGGGCAGGCGAACACGCCTCGGGCCCGATGCATCGGCCGGCCGCTTTTCGACCAGAACTCGGGATGCACCTGCCTGCGTTCAGGGGAGTGGCGCAAACAATAGGGAAAGAACGCGCGCCGCGCAAGGGGGCACGAACAAGAAAGACCGCTAGTGCTTCAGAATGGCTTAACGATCGCGAGAATCACGATCGCAATCATCAGCAGCGTCGGCACCTCGTTCACGATCCGGTAGAAGGTGGCCGAGCGGCGGTTGCGGTCTGCCGCGAAGTCCTTGACCCAGCGGGCGAAGAGTCCGTGCACGCCGGACAGAATCAGCACCAGGGCGAGCTTTGCATGGAACCACCCCGCCGCCAGCCAGCCGCCGCTCCAGGCCAGCCAGAGCCCGAGGACCCAGGTCGCGATCATGGCCGGGTTGATGATCGCCTTGAGCAGCCGCCGTTCCATTGTTTTGAAGCTTTCCGACTGACGCGATCCCGGCTCCGCCCCGCAATGGTAGACGAACAGCCGCGGCAGATAGAGCATGCCGGCCATCCAGGCGATCACCGCGATCAAGTGAAATGCCTTGAGCCAATCGTACACCGCGCCCCCGCTCATCCCCGGCCCGACCCTCGAACCCGCCGAAGCATCCGCTCCACATGCCCGACCGGCGTATCGGGCAGGATTCCGTGGCCCAAATTGAAGATGAAGGGCCGGTCGGCGAAACAGCGCAGGATATCGTCGACCTCGCGGTCGAGCACCGATCCCCCGGCGAGCAGGACCACCGGATCGAGATTACCCTGAATGACGATGTCCTGCGGAATCTGACTAGAAGCAAAGGCTCGGTCGATCGTCCAATCGAGGCTCACGGCATGCACCGGCACTTGCTCGACGTAAGCTGCCAAAGCCGTGCCGATGCCGCGCGGAAAGCCGATGATCCTTGCGTTCGGACATTGCACGCGAACCTCGTGACAAATCCTCTGGACCGGAGCGATGCACCAGCGCTGAAACTCACGAGGTCCGAGAACTCCGGCCCAGGTATCGAAGATCTGCACCGCATCGACGCCCGCCCGGAACTGCCGCACCAGATACTCGATCGATCCGGCTATCAGCCGATCGATCAGCTTGTCGAAGGTCCCCGGATTCTCTAGCGCCAAGCGTCGCGCAGGTACTTGGCCCTCGGTGCCGCGTCCGGCCACCATGTAGGTGGCAACCGTCCAGGGTGCGCCGCAAAATCCGATCAGCGCCACGGTCGGGGGCAGCGCCGGCTTTACGAGCCGAATGGTCTCGTACACCGGCTCGAGCGCGTCTTGGTCGAGTTCCGCGCGCAATCGCTCGACCGATGCGGAATCGCCGAGAGGTTCAAGCCGCGGCCCCTCGCCGGTGTCGAACTCAACCCGCTGGCCGAGCGCATGCGGGATCACCAGAATGTCCGAGAAGACGATCGCCGCATCGAAGCCGAACCGGCGCACCGGCTGCAAGGTTGCCTCGGCCGCAAGCTTGGGTCGGAAACAGAGTTCCAGAAATCCGCCCGCCTGTTTACGCAGCGCCTGATATTCCGGCAAATACCTTCCGGCCTGGCGCATCAGCCAGATCGGTGGGATGGGCCGTGCTCTGCCATCCAGCGCCTCGAGAAGGGGTTTTACCTGCCTGGTCTCGTTCACGCCGTCTTCCTGCAATAAATCTTTTAAGACTCTTGTTCTTTAGCTTTTAGGCGGTTGATTTGACTCACTTCTTTCTTTCAACACTGCATCCAAGCGTTCTGCACACGATTCGACGATCTCCACAGAACGCCCATGTCTGCTAAGTTATTGTCCGGTAACGAGAATAGAGCACCAGTGATGGACTTGAAAGGATTTCACCACCTGCCCGAGCTTTCCCGTTCTGCGTTCTCCCGCTCCCTTGCCCTGTGAAGAGCTGAGCCCATTTCTGCCACGTTGGCACCCGCGCCGCTTGCGCCACCGCTTCAGGCGTGGCCTCCTCCCCGGCTATCCACACGTTTTACCCGGCTTTGCATGTCGAACCGTCCCGGAAGCTATTTCCACCTCCATCTTGTCTCGGACGCTACCGGCGAGACGCTGATCACGGTCGCCCGTGCGGCGGCCGCCCAATACGTTACCGTAACTCCGATCGAGCACATCTATCCGCTGGTCCGCAGCCAGCGACAGCTCGACCGAGTGCTGAACGAGGTGGAGGCCGCGCCTGGGATCGTGCTCTACACCTTGCTCGATCGTGAGCTCTTGGAGCGGCTGGAGACGAAATGCCGGGAATTCGGCGTGCCGTATCTGAATATCCTCGGGCCGGTGCTGAGCCTGTTCCAATCCTACCTCGGCACCGAAACGACAGCCCGCATCGGCGCGCAGCACACGCTCAATGCCGAATATTTCAAGCGCATCGACGCACTGAATTTTACCATGCTCCACGACGACGGCCAGCACACCGAAGACCTGGAACACGCCGAGGTGGTTCTGGTGGGAGTGTCCCGCACGTCCAAGACGCCGACCTCGA
>WNGQ01001080.1_pt1 | contig 30522 bp, 25 predicted proteins | sample 5407661 | NCBI WGS metagenome assembly WNGQ01 (sample SAMN13153382, study PRJNA577476) | soil metagenome | isolation source: 60 cm soil or saprolite under Garry oak tree replicate 2 | place: USA:California | collected 2016-06-15 | reverse complement strand
CGAATATGCCCATGCCGACAGGGCGGCGCCAATCAAAAATCCCGATGGGTTTGATCGAAACGTTGCGTTTTGCGTTGCGGGACACTGCGGCTATTCTTGCCGCGCTCGCGGCTGCGACGCTCCGGGCAGCAGGAAATCCACGACGAGAGAGGCAATTTTAGATGGCCGAAAAAAGCACCACGGAGATGAAAGCCACCTTGGGCCTCACAGGGCTGACGATGAATGCCATGGCGCTCATCGCACCCGGGGCCTTCTTGTGGCTGACGTTCTCGATCCAGGCGACCACGGGGGTGACTGCACCCGCGATGTGGCTGGGGATCTTTGTCGCTTTACTCCTCTGTTTGGCAACGGCCGTTGCTTATGCAGAGCTATCGAAGCTCTATCCGGGTCCCGGCAGTTCCTATTATTTCGCGGAGCAGTCCTTCCTGAATCACGAAAAGCATTGGCGTTATGCGCGGCTGGCGAAGTTTATCGTGGGCTGGGGCTCGCATCTGTACTACTGGATCTACCCCGGGGTGATGGTGGCGGTAACGGGAATTTTCGCGGGCTACGTGGTCGGTACGCTCTGGCCCAACTTCATGAGCGCTTCCAATCCGGGTACTTTGTTCATGATGATTTTTGCGATTTTGTTTGCGCTGGGTGTCTCCTATATCGCCCATCGCGGGGTTACGGGCTCGACGGCGGTGAACGTAGCTATCAACGTAATTCAGATCAGCGCGCTGCTCATTTTCTCTGTTATCGCGATCGGCTATCGCATGAATCATCCTCCGGGAAGCGTAGCTTGGCAGTTCGATTCCGTCTCGGGCGAGGCTTATCCGTATGAGTTTGCCACCACGCAGACAACCGCCAACGGGCAGACCACAGAGACGATCACGCGAGATGCCAACATGGTGCCGCAGCCGAAGCTGGATGCTGCCGGAAAGCCGGTGCCGTATCAAATCAGCTATCCCGCGGCAGACGAGAAGGGCAACTTCCTGACCCACCCCAGTGCCGGTTCTGTTTTCGCAGCCCATAACTGGGGCTTCGTCTTCGTGCAAGCGACGGTAGCGATTCTGATCCTGGTTGGATTCGAGTCGTGTACGGCGCTAGGCGGCGAAGCGAAGAATGCCAAGCGAGACATACCGATCGCGGTGATCACCTCGCTTCTGATTCAGGGGGCGTTCTGTTATCTGATTGAATATTTTTCCGCCAACTACTTCCTCAATAGTGGTTACACCATGATGAGCGCCCAGGGATCGGCCGCGCCCCTCGGCGACATGATGATCGCGGTCGGCGACGCTCTATTTGGCGCCGGAAGAGGACGCATCTTCATGTTGGCTGAGGCAGTGACCGTTTTCTTCGCGCTGATCGGCACGACGCTCTCGTGCATCAACACCGGGGCTCGCGTGACCTACGCGATGGGCAAGGACCAGGAAGTGCCGGAACATTTCGGCATGCTGCATGAAAAGAACCTGAGCCCGCACCGCGCCATTTGGGTTCTGGGAATCTTGTCTGCGGCCATCGGCTGCGTCGCGTTGCTCATGCCTTTCGGCGATGCCGGAGCCATTGCCGATACATCGATCCAAGCCTTACCGCACGGAATGTGGTCCAGTGTGTGGTTTGCGAGCTCCCATGATCACATGGCGGCCCTGCCACAGTCGCTCCTTACGGTAACGCTGGCTTCCAACTTCGGCACATTCCTGTTGTACATGCTGAGTTGCGTGGTTTGCATTGTGGCCTATCAGGGTCATCCGAAGTTCAGCTTCGTGAGACACATGGCAATACCCGTGTTTGGATTGCTGGCCAACCTGGCCTGCATGGCCTTCTACGTGATCGGGCCTTTCATGGGTTATGGCACGGTGAAGGAGCCGCTGCTGGCCTTAGGAGTGGCGGCGGTCTGGGCCATCTACGGCGCCATCTACTTCACGCGAGCTAGCAGGGCGGCAGGCCGGGCGACTTTCGTCGCGAGCCGCGCCGGGAGGGCCTAACCCCCACCCCAGCATACGCGACTTCTTTTAACGCGCGAACGCTCGCGCTCCAGAGGCGCATGCTGGGGACCCCGGGAGAAGAGAACTTGAGCGGGAAGGGGATCGGGGCGGACGCAGGGAGCGCAAACGAGCGCGACAGACGTTCGCCCCGATCGCATTTGCGGAGTTACCATGTTTGAGATTTACAGAGGACAGAGGCTACCACCCCAACACGCGCGCCTTCTTTCTAGCGCGCGAGCATCGGCTCGCGCTGAGGGGCGCATGTTGGGGACCCCGGGGGACGTGGCGCGCGGCGGACCGATTCCGGCCGCGCATCGGCCATTTGAAGACTCCATGCTGGAGATCGATTTCGCCGAACTCTCCGATGTGGGACGGGTTCGCGCGGAAAATGAAGATTACCTGGGCCATGTGGCTCCGGATACGCCGGAGCAGGCGCGCAGCCATGGGTGGTTATTTGCGGTTGCGGACGGCGTAGGAGGACATGAAAAAGGCGAGGTGGCGTCGCGAACGGCGATCGAGGCGGTGCTGAAGGGATTTCGCGAGGCCAGCAGAGGGGAGCCGCTGAGCGGTTTGCTGGAAAAGCTGGTGCGCAGGGCGAACACGCGCGTGCTCGATGCGGGAATGAATTCGGGTATGGCGACGACGCTGGTGGCCTGCGCGCTGCGTTACGACCGCGCGGTGGTCGCGCACATCGGCGATTCGCGATGTTATCTGGTCCGCGGGAAAGCCGCCACGCCGCTGACGCGCGATCACACCATCGCGAATGAGCATGCCCTGCTGGGGTTGCTTTCCTCCCAGGAAGCCGCAGAGGCCGAAACGCGGCACATATTGAGCCGCTCGCTGGGAAGCGAGCTTTCCGTAAGCGTGGAGGTAAGCGACCATCAGGTTCTCCCCGGGGATACTCTGCTGTTGTGTTCGGACGGGCTGCATGGCGCGCTTTCGGCTGAGGAGATCGCGCGCGTGGTGAGCGAAACAGCGGACGTGGAACTCGCGGCACGCAGGCTGGTTGCGCTTGCCAACGAAAAGGACGGCAGCGATAATGTCACGGCCCAAGTGGTCCGCGTTCAGAATGTGGAACGCGTGGGCATGTACCGCGGGCGGCCCTATCGGCTGCGTTGAGCTTCCTTTGAAGGGGGGCCGGCGCCGGCCTTCCGGCAGTGACCCGCGCTCGCGATGACGTCACTCCATCCCGGCGCCCAACTCGATCATTACCGCCTGGAAAATCTGGTTGCCCGGAGCGGCATGGCTTCCATCTACCGGGCCACCGACCTCGAAAGCGGCCGTGCTGTAGCCATCAAAATTCCCCATCCTGAAGTGGAGGCCGATCCGCTCTTTTACGACCGCTTCAAACGGGAAGAAGAGATTGGCAAGAAGCTCGATCATCCCGGCGTGATGAGGGTGTACGGGGATGACGATCGCAGCCGCGTGTACATGGTCATGGAGTGGGTGGACGGGAGGCTGCTGCGGCAGATTCTGATCGAACAGAAGAAGCTTCCCATCGACCGCGCCCTGCGCATCACTCTGGGAATCTGCGACGCGCTGGAATACATCCACAGCAAAGGCGTGGTGCACCGGGACCTGAAGCCGGAAAACATCATGGTGGATCGCGAGGACCACGTTAAGCTCATCGATTTCGGGATCGCCGGAAGCGCGGGCATGCGGCGGCTGACGTTTGCCAAACTGACGAACACCATGGGGACGCCGGACTACATCTCGCCGGAGCAGGTGAAATCGAAGCGGGGCGATGCGCGCAGCGATATCTACGCGCTGGGCGTGATGCTCTACGAGATGCTGACGGGCGAAGTTCCTTTCCATGGGCCGAGCGCCTTTGCCATCATGAACGACCGGCTGCTGAATAATCCGGTGCCTCCGCGGGAGCTGAATCCGGAGATTTCGCCGCAGCTGCAGGAGATTATCTATCGCGCGCTCGAACGCAATCCCGCGAACCGATACGCGAGCGCTCGCGAATTTGCGCACGATCTGCGCAATCCTTCAGAGGTAGGCGTAGCCGAAAGGCCGGAGCTGCGCGACTGGAGAACGCGGCGCTCTCCGTGGGCCCGGCGCATTCTCCTTTATGTAATTCTCGCTCTTATTCCCGTCGTGATTTTCGGGCTTTTGCTGCTCGTGGCGATGCAACACAAATAGCCGCGGATTTTTCCCGAATTCTCTGGAGACAGAGGCGCGCAGTGGAGTTTTCGCTTCCGTTGGCGATGCTGATTGTGTTCGGCTCGGCCAAGCTCATCTCCGAACTTTTCGAGCGCGCGGGTCTGCCGGGAATCGCCGGCGAAATCCTGGCGGGAATCCTGATCGGGCCGAGCGTGCTCAATTGGGTAGCGCCCAACGAAACGATGAAGGCGCTCTCGGACCTCGGCGTACTGTTCCTGCTATTCAGCATTGGGCTCGAAGTGCAGTTGGCGGACCTGCTGCGGGTAGGGCTGCTCTCCACGTTGGTTGCCACTCTGGGCGAGGTGGCGCCTTTCCTGGCGGGATGGGGAATTCTGGTGGCGTGGGGCGGAACGGCGCACGCGGCGCTTTTCATGGGGGCAGCGCTGGTGGCCACGAGCGTGGGGATTTCGGCATCGGTGCTGAAGCGCAGGGATCTTCTGCATCATCGCGCGAGCCAGATCATTCTGGCGGCGGCGGTGATTGATGACGTGCTTGGATTGATCGTGCTGGCGGTGGTGAGCAGCGTGGCGCGCGGCCGATTCAATTTGGCGGAGATCGTCGTGACGGCGGGACTGGCGACCACTTTTGTGGTTGCGACAGCGATCTGGGGGACCAGGGTGGTGTCGCGGATATTTCCTCATTTTCATTCGCGAATTCGCGCCGACGAGGCGCAATTTGATGTGGCCATGGTGCTCCTGTTCAGTTTGGCGGTCCTGGCTTTCTATACCGGCGTGGCGGCGATTGTGGGAGCGTTTCTGGCGGGACTGGCGCTGGCGGACAACGCGGATTCGCGAGTGCGCCATCTGACGCGAGGCGTGACCGAACTTCTCGTGCCGTTTTTCCTGGCGGGAATCGGATTGAACTTTGACGTGGGGATTTTCCGCTCCCGGTCGACGGTGCTGATGTCGCTGGTGATTTTGATCGCAGCCGTAGCTACGAAAGTGGTCGGCTGCGGATTGGCGACGCTATCGAACGGATGGCAGACTTCACTGCGCGTGGGAGTGGGCATGATTCCGCGAGGCGAGGTGGCCATGGTGGCGGCGCAGCTCGGGCTGAGCATGCTGATCCTGAGCCCGGCGGTTTACAGCGTGATTGTGTTTGTGGTCGTGGCGAGCGCCTTGCTGACGCCGCCTTTACTGAAGATGGCGTTTGGCGGGACGGTGCGCCCAGCCGGTTAGCAGTCCATTTTTGCGGCGCAGAGGGAGCAAAAGCTGATCCCTCGTCATTCGAGCGCATGAGGACATGATGGCGAATTTCCTCGGGATGACAACAGGTTGGGTGCGGAGGGGACTGCGCGGGCAGGAATGCCTGTGCCACTGTCACGGATGCCGCGCTAAAGACCGCGGCGCTATGTAAAAACCAAGAGCACAGCCAAGAGTGGCTGTGCCACCGGCGGCGCTACCTGGCAAGGTAGAAAACGAGGATCGGAACCCACCCTTAGAGACGAAGGGTGGGGCACCCGCGAAGCTATTTGCGGAGCGAAGCGCCTTCGGAGATTCCTTCGGAGCCGCGGCTTTGGGTATGCGGAGCCCGGGCCGCCGAAGCTGCTTCATGCAGGCGAAATTCCTTGTGCAGGGTGAGCATGGCATGTTGCATGGCTTCCGCTTCGACGACGAGCGATATGTTGTACTCGGAGGAGCCCTGCGCGATGGCGATGATATTGATTCCTTCCCGCCCCAGGGCCGAAAACGTGCGGCCGGCAATTCCCGGTATGCCGTGCATGTTTTCGCCCACCACAGCGACGATGGCGATTCCGGAATTGGACGAAACGTGCTCCACGGTTTGCTCCGCGATCTCGGGAGCAAAGGCCTGGCGAAGAGCTTCGACGGTGCGTTTCTCGTCCGCGGAGGGGATCACGAAACAGATGTCGTTCTGCGAGGAAGACTGAGAGACGAAGAGCACATCGGTGCGCAGCGCCGCCGTCGCCGCGAATGATCTTGCCAGCACATCCGGCAGACCCACGATGCCCGGCCCGCCGACGGTGATCAGCGTCACGCTGCGGATGGCGGTCAGAGCCTTAACACCCCCGCCATTCGAGCTGCCTCGGGCGGTGATTTTCGTGCCCGGTTTTTCCGGCGCGAAGCTATTGCGGATCCATACCGGCACGCCGGCGGCGGTGACCGGCCGCAGCGTGTTTGGGTGCAGCACTTTGGCGCCGAAATAGGCCAACTCGGCGGCTTCGTTATAGGAGATTTCATCGATGGTGCGCGCTTCGGGAACGAGCTTGGGGTCAGCGGTTTTTACGCCGTCAACATCGGTCCAGATGACCGTCTCCTGAGCGCCGAGAGCGGCGCCAAGGATGGTGGCGGAATAGTCGGAGCCGCCCCGGCCGAGCGTTGTGGGAACGCGCTCCAAGGTCGCGCCGATAAAGCCAGTAACGACGGGCACCGCTCCCTTCTTTAAAAGGGGGCGCAGGCACTTCTCGGCGCGCTCGCGGGTGTGGTCCATCAAGGGTTCCGCGCGTCCGTGATGTGGATCCGTGACGATGACGTCCGTGGCGGATACGGGGACGCTTGATACGCCGAGTTCATTCAGCGCGGCGGCGAGCAAGGGCGTGGAGAGGCGCTCGCCCATGCCGGATATGGCGTCGAGCGCGCGAGGCGTCAGTTCCCTCAGCAGGGCGGTGCCTTGTAAGAGGCGTTCCAATTCGGCGAGAACCTGGGAGAGACTCTTATCGACCTCCGCGACTCTGCCGGGTTCGCGAACCAACGTTTCCAGGGCTTTCCTGTGTTGTTTTCGAAGATCGGCGACCAGCTTCGTCGCGAACTCCGCTTCACCGGCTTCGACGTGATGAGCGGCATCAATGAGCCGATTGGTTACGCCGCTCATGGCCGAGACCACGACCACCACGGAGCCTTCCGACGCGGCGGACTTGACGATGGCGGCGGCACGGGCGATACAAGCCGCGTCGCCGACGGACGTGCCGCCGAACTTCATGACGCGTAGCGGAGCCATTATGGGAGACTCGCGCGCGGGGCAGCCGCAAATACGTTCCACTTGACTACAAAAGCTCGAAGGTCGGGACCCTTGAGGCTCATCGTTATTCCGTATTCCTCATTTTATATTCCGCTGAGCGTGCCGCTGAAGGCTTTGGCGCTCCGTTTCCTCTTTAATGACCTTGAGAGCATGCCGCGCTGAAGGCCGCGGCTCTACGTTCAAATCTTGTGGACCTCGAGCGTTTGTGTTCGCCCGCTGGCCAAGCAGCGTAACGGCGCGCGACGGTCGATTTTACAGCTAGAACAGCGGCAGCGCAGCGGAGTTCGTCTGGGCCGGGATACCAAAGCGGAACTCTTTACGGCATCCTGGGAGGCAGTGGGTCAATTTCCGAAAACGCGACTTTTCGGGAGTTGCCCCAATATTCCCGAACTCCTGCCGCCGAGGTGTATGATCGGAATGAAGCAGAAATCCGTGTCAAGGCGGGCACAGCAACCCCGGACAATTTCGGCATAGCCATCAACCGCCCAGGGTAGGAAAATCCAACCACTATGGGTCATTGGATAAAAGGCTTCCTAACAATGAGCTTGCCCCCCGGGCATGGCGGAAACGGCCGGCAAAGTTATCTGCCGCCCGGCGGCCGGGCGGCTGTAATCGCCGTCTTTCTGCTGTCGGCCGCTGGCCTGTCCGCGCAAGCGGCGGCTCCGGATCTGCCCAACACTAAGCCCGACGATGGAGCATGCCAGCAGGCGGGAAGCACCTCGGCTTCACCTTCGCAAGCGGAATCGCAATCGGGCAAAAAAAGTGCCGAGAAGAAGCCGGAGGGAGCTTCCGAAAACACGTGCACCTCGAAATCCAAAGACGAATCCAAAGGCAAGCAGACCAGCCGAATATTGGGGCTGGTCCCCAACTTTGCGGCTGTGAGCGCCAACACGCAGTTGCCGCCGCTTTCAGCAAAAGGCAAGTTTTGGCTGGCGACAGAGGACAGCTTCGATTATTCGTCGTTTGTTTGGAACGGAATTCTGGCCGGGCAAGAGTTCGGTTTGAATAACGATCCGGAGTTCGGCCAAGGAATGGCAGGCTACGGGCGCTATTATTGGCACACATTCGTGGACGGAGTCTCGGGAACCTTTTTCACGGAAGCGATCGTCCCGTGGGTAACTCGGGAGGATCCTCGGTACTATACGATGGGCCATGGAGGTTTCTTCCGCCGCACAGGCTACGCGCTTTCCCGCGTGGTGCTCACCAAAACGGATTCGGAGGGCAGGAGCTTTAATTGGTCCGAAATTGTGGGAAATGCATTTGAAGCGGGATTGTCCAACGCTTACTACCCCCGCGAGGAGCGCGGCGTACGCCAAACAGCGATCAATTGGGGGGCGCAGATAGAATCCGCCGCCCTGAACAACATCGCTAAGGAATTCTGGCCCGATTTCCGCCGCGTGATCCTGCGCAGAAAATAGACCTGCTGGATCGATAACGGAGAGTTTCGGAGCGTTTCCGCCAGGAGGATGCGTTTCTCCCTCGTGGGACGGTCATGGGCCCAGCAGCCCGATTCACAGTACAATAGACCGAATACATGAGCCGTGCCATAGGGACGAGTGGGGAAAAAATTGGCGGGCGGCGGAGCTTAGAGTTGCGCAGGACGACATTCGGCTCGGTTGCGGCGCTGGCCATACCGATTGCATTTTCATGGGCCCTGCTTTCCTTTGCGCAAAGCACGAAGCCGCCGCTTGCCGCCCGCGGCCAGAGTGGCACCTCCTCGACCGATTTATCCGGAGTCTGGCTGGAGAAACAGAACCTGATCACCTTCAGCCCAAAAGAGCCTCCCTTTCAATCGTGGGCGGAGGCCAAATATAAGGCAGCGAAGCCGGGATACGGCCCGCACGCGACTCCGGATTCGCAGGATCCGATTTTGCAGTGTTATCCCCCGGGCGTGCCGCGGATTATGTTGATCCCTTTTCCGATGCAGATCGTGCAGCTTCCCGGCCAGGTGATGATGGTTTTCGAATACGATCACTTCGTGCGCTTCATCGAATTGGAGCGGCGGCAGCATCCAAAAGACCTGAGCCCCTCATGGATGGGAGATTCGATCGGCCACTGGGAGGGGGATGCTCTGGTCGTTGATACGGTCGGCCTGAACGACAAGACCTGGCTCGATCAGGTGGGACATCCGCATTCGGATGCTCTCCGCGTAATTGAACGCATCCGGCGGCCGGATCACGATACTTTGGTGGACGATATAACGATGGATGATCCGAAAGCCTATGTGAAGCCCTGGAACGGGCAGCAGGTCTTTACGCTCAAACGCGGCTGGCACCTTCTTGAATACATCTGCGAAGACAATATGGCGGATCCGCCCAAATAGGTTTTTGGGGAGAGAGTGGCTTAGGAACGGCGATGAAGTGGTCCAAGAGATCGGGGATGGAGCTAGGGGCGATTGTGGGGATGGTCGCGGTGGTCTGCACTTTGGCCGTTCTGCAGTATCGCTGGACAGGCGAAATCAGCCGGTCCGAGCAGCAGCGCTTGAAGGCCAACCTGACGACCAGCGTTCGCGGATTTGAACAGGAATTTTCCTACGATTTTGAGCGGCTGTGTGAAGCCTTCGAGATTGATCCAGAGGTCCCGTCTTCGAGTCTGGAAAACCGCATCCTTCGCCAGCAAAGCGATTGGCAACGAAATGCGTCGCGTCCCGCTCTGCTCGCCGGAGTGGATATCTGGAAGCTGGAAGAGGGCCATGCCAGCTTCGAATCGTTCGGCACAAGGGGCGAGACAAGGGGCGACGCGAGCGGGAAGCGTTCTGCCGAGGCGTCCTTGCCGGTGCGGCTGGGCTCCTTGCGCCAGTACCTGGAGAGACAGGCGCAACTGCTAAACGCTCGCGTCATCGGGGATCGCGAGGCGATCTATTATCCCTGGACATTTCAGGGAGACGCGCCTGCTCTCATTCGCCCCATTTTCCATGTGGAGAACGCACGGGATATGTACGTGCAACTCCAGGGATTTTTGATTCTGGAGTTCAACAGGGAGTTTCTGGAACAGCAGTACGTGCCCGAACTCGTGGTGAGGCATTTCGGAGAGCCTGGGCTGACCAGCTTTGGAGTGACGGTTCGCACGGTCAAGGCGCCTTACCGCGCGATTTATGGCTCGAATGCCAATTCTGCCGCCTCCAGGTCCGCGCCCGACGCAGCAGTGAATCTCTTCGAGTCGGTGGCCGAAGAGGCCCGGCGCCGAGGTCACGCTCCGTTGCAGGCCAGTGGAAGTGAGCCATGGCAACTCGTGGTACAAGATCCGGCAGGATCAGTGGACGTCGGCGTGGCGCAATGGCGGCGCAGGAACCTGGGCATCAGTTTTGGGTTACTGGCGATTTTGGCGGGGACCATGGTGCTGCTGTTCTCCGTGGCGCGCAGAGCCGAACGGCTGGCAAAACTGCAGATGGAATTCGTCGCGGGCGTTTCGCATGAGCTGTGCACACCTTTGGCCGTGATCAACTCCGCGGCTGAGAACATCGTCGATGGTGTGGTGGAAGGCCCGGCGCAGGTGCAAGAGTACGGGATCATGATTCGAGAGCAGGGCCGGCGGCTGGAGCGGCTGGTGGACGAGGTCCTGCTATTTGCGGCGGGAGGCTTTGGAAGATCGGGATATGATCTCCGCCCAACTGAAGTTGTTCCCATCCTGGAGCAGAGCCTGGCGGGGTCGGAGGCGATTCTGCGCGATGCGGGATTCACGTTTGAAAAAGAGATCAGCACGCAACTGCCATGTGTGATCGCGGATCCCGAAGCGCTGAGCAAGTGCGTCGAAAATTTAATCAGCAATGCGATGAAATACTCGGGCGAGAATCGCTGGGTATTCCTGCGGGCGCTCTGCGCGCCGAACGGAGGATCGCCGGAGGTGCAGATCACCGTGGAGGACAAGGGCATTGGAATTTCAGCCGCAGACCTTGCGCATATTTTTGACCCCTTCTATCGCGCCGAGGGCGTGCGAGACGGCCAAGTTCGGGGAGTGGGCCTGGGACTTTATCTGGTAAAGCGGATGATGGAAGCCATGGGGGGCTCGGTAAGCGTATCGAGCAAGCCATCCAAGGGATCGGTTTTCACCCTGCATTTCCCGGTATTCGACTCCACAGAGGCACACAACATGAGTGCCAAAGCCGAGGCAGCCAAAGCTTAGGACCAGCAGACGTCGAATCATTCCGAATGAATGCAAAAATACTCATCGTGGAAGACGAAACAGGATTAGCCACCACTCTGAAGGATCGTTTACGGAAGGAAGGGTATGCCGTCGGCGTGGCTCAGGATGGCAATTCGGGTATGGATATGGCCATGCGTGAACCATTTGACCTCTTGATCCTCGATCTCATGCTTCCGGGGCAGAATGGGTTAGCCATTTGCCAGAAGCTGCGGCAGCTGGGATCAAACACGCCGATCCTGATGCTCACGGCGCGCCGGCAGACTATGGACAAAGTGATTGGCCTGCGAACCGGCGCCGATGATTACTTGACGAAACCCTTCAAAATGGTGGAACTACTGGCGCGCGTGGACGCTCTGCTGCGGCGCGCGGGACCGGGAAAGAGCACGGGGCCAGTCCGCTACCAGTGCGGTGATCTGCAGATCGATATCCGCAGCACGGAAGTGACGCGCGAGGGCCGCCCGGTGGCCTTAGCGGCCAAGGAATTTCAGTTGCTGCGATATTTTGTGGAACACCGCGGAGCGACACTTTCGCGCGATGAATTGTTGCGGGAAGTATGGGGCTATGGGGGGCAGCCATCGACGCGTACCGTTGACGTGCACGTGGCCTGGCTGCGGCAGAAAATCGAACCCGATCCCAAGAATCCCCAGCTGATCCTCACGGTTGTGGGCTTGGGCTATAAGTTCGCCGGCTAAGCGAAAGGCTGAGTTTTTGCCGAGGTGAGCTCTGCCGCGAACTTGGGTTGAAGTATTCGGGGACAACATAATGGATATCCCTGCTTTTTGTGCCTGGCTGGAGAATTCGGCGTGGGCGACGGCCATCCATCAGTCTTTATGGTTATTTCCCATGATCGAGACCGCCCATCTTTTTGGGATCATTCTATTGGTGGGGGCGACGTCGGCACTGGATCTGCGGCTTATTGGGCTAACGATGAAGGAGGAGCCGGTATCAAGGATAGCGGGGCGGCTGCTGCCCTGGGCCTGGGCGGGGTTGACGATACAGGTGATGACCGGAATTTGCCTCTTTGCTTCCGAAGCCACGCGCTGCTGGGAGAACAAGGCGTTTCGCATCAAGATGGTGATGCTCTTTCTGGCGGGGCTGAATGCCCTCATTTTTCACCAGACCGTCTATCGGCGCGTGTCCGGCTGGGACGAGGCGCGGGTAACGCCAGCGGGGGCGAAGTTCGCGGGCTGCTGCTCGATCGTGCTGTGGTTTGGCATCGTTGCCGCGGGGCGGTGGATCGCATTCCTCTAGGTTGCCGATGGGGCGCGGTGGAAGGCCCAATCATATAGCACAGGCAATAGGAAAAGCGTGAGTAGCGTAGCGCTGAATAGCCCTCCTATTACGACTGAGGCGAGCGGCCGCTGTACCTCTGCACCGGTTGATGTAGCAGTGGCCATGGGAATAAAGCCGAAGCTCGCTACACAGGCCGTCATGAGAACAGGCCGGAGTCTGCGCCTTGCTCCGTTCAGCACCGCTCCCCTTGTCGGCTCGCCCGCCAGACGTAGTTGATTGATCGAACTCACCAACACCACGCCGTTCAGCATGGCAACGCCGAATAGCGCGATGAACCCGATGGAGGCGGAGAGGTTCAGGTTCATTCCGCGAATCCACAAAGCGGCAATCCCTCCGATAAGCGCAAAAGGCACGTTTCCGACCACCAGCAAAGCTTGCTTTAGGGAATTGAACGTTACATAAAGCAAAACGAAGATCACTCCGATCACGATCGGAACGATGAGAGTGAGACGTTGCGTGGCCCGCTGCTGATTTTCAAACTGCCCTCCATATTCGATAAAGTATCCGGGCGGCAGCGATATCTCGCGTTCGAGCTTAGAGCGGACCTCCGCAACAAAACTACCCAAGTCCCGCCCTCGCACATTGGACATGACGACAATGCGGCGCTGGCCCTCTTCTCTCTCGATCTTTTCAGGGCCGCGAGTCACCTGAATCTTTGCGACCTGGTCCAGTGCAACCTGCTCGCCTCCAGGGGCGCGCAGAAGAATTCCGCGGACCGCGTCGGGGTCAGTACGATACCGGTCTGGCACGCGGAGGGCGACGGTATATCGTTTCTGGCCGTCAATCACTTCTGAAACCACGTTCCCGGAGCCGCCCGCTGCCACAGTCTCTTGGACATCGGTGACGTTGAGTCCATACCGCGCGAGCGCCGCACGGTCGACGTTGACCGATAGCTGGGCCACGCCGGACGTCAGCTCCATCTGTGCGTCCGCCGCTCCGCGAACGGCGGAAATCGAACGCAGCACTTGCTTTCCGAGCGTATCGAGTGTGGGAAAATCGTCTCCAAAGACTTTGACCGCCAGATCCGCTTTCACGCCGGAGATGGTTTCATCGATGCGCATGGCCATGGGCTGCGTGAAGTTATACGCAATTCCTGGGATTTGAGACAGCTCCTTGTCCAGCGCGGCAATCAACTCTGCCTTGGTATGAAATCGTTTCCAGGTATTCGTCGGCTTCAGCAGCAGATAGGTGTCGCCTTCATTGATGCCCATAGCCTCCGTGGCAAAGTCCGGACGTCCGATCTTAATGACCACATCGGCGATCTCCGGGAAAGCACGGAGCCGGTGTTCGATGCGCTTGCTGATTTCGACCGAATCCGTCAGTGAAACGCCCGGCAGCTTTCGCGTTTCTACGAGGATCGAGCCCTCATCGAGGCGCGGCATGAACTCGGTCCCGATAAAGAAGAGCGAACCGAGCGCCAGCATCAGAATCACAGCCGCCGAGGCGAGAGTGAGAGCGCGATGATCGATGGACCAACTCAACGCGCGGCCGTAGCCGCTATTCAACCGCTCCATCCAGTGTTGCTCTCCCCCTCTTGCCAGCTTCCGAGGAGCTCCTCTGCGAAAGGCGAACGAGGCAAGCATCGGAATCATCGTGAGCGCCAGCAGCAACGAGCCGAACAATGCGGCACAGACGGTGGTCGCCATGGGCCGGAACATCCGTCCTTCGAGTCCCTGTAGAAAAAGAATGGGAAGGTAAACGGCGATGATGATAACCACGGCGAAAGTCATGGGGCGAACTACTTCATAGGCGGCGCGTCGTATCGATTCCAAAGGCGGGTCCTGGCCGTGAGCCAGTTCCAGGCGATGAATGGAGTTTTCCATCATCACCACGGCGCCGTCGACGATCATGCCGAAGTCAATGGCGCCAAGGCTCATCAGATTGGCGCTGATGCCAAAAAGCCGCATGCCCAGGAAGCTAATCAGCATGGAGAATGGGATGATGGACGCCGTGATAATCGCCGCGCGAAAGTTGCCCAAAAACAGCAGCAGGACGGCGGTCACCAGAACAAAGCCCTCGAAAAGATTCTTCTCCACGGTGTGGATCGTGCCGTCGATCACGAACGATTGATCGTAGAACGGAACAATCTTCACACCTGGAGGCAAGCGCAAACCGGCGATCCTCTCTTTCACCCTTTCGATCAAGCGCTTTCCGTTTTCGCCCTTCAGCATGATCACCATGCCGGAGACGGTCTCTCCGTTTCGCAGAGTTGCTCCTTCGGGGGGCGCCGGCCCGACGCGCACATCGGCGACGTCGCGGATGAGGACCGGCGTTCCATTCTTCGCCGTGAGGACGATATTGGCAAAATCATCGGCGGTGGTGGCTCGCCCGTTACCCAGAAACGTGTACTGTTCGGAGGCGTGTTCGATATAGCCACCACCGAAATTGGTGTTGTTTCCCTCGATCCTTGCGGCCAGGTCATGCAAGGTCAAGCCGTATTGCTGAAGCAGCAAGGGATCAACGACGATTTGGAACTGTTTCGTCTGGCCGCCCCAAGCGTTGATCTCGCTCACGCCGGGAATCGTTCGGAGTTGTCCTTTGATCACCCACTCGTGCAGGTCTTTCAGTTCCATAGGACTCATTGGGCCGGAAAGAGTGTATTGGTAGAGCTCGCCGAATGCCGTGGAGGGCAAGCCCAACACCGGCTGAACGCCTTGCGGTAATAGAGAGGAAATCTGCTGTAAGCGCTCACTCACCAACTGGCGCGCGAAGTACATGGGCACGGAATCGTCAAACACTATAGTAACCATCGAAAGACCAAGCTTCGATAGTGAGCGCACTTCTTCCTTATTTGGCAATCCCAGCATGGAGCGCTCAATCGGATAGGTCACCAGCTGTTCGACTTCACTCGGAGGCAAGGAAGGAGCGTCGGTGACAACGACGACCTGGTTGTTGGTGAGATCGGGGAATGCCTCAACCGGAATGGTATAAAGGGCGTATCCCCCACCAGCCAGCAAGATAAGGATACCGATCAGCACAAGCCAGCGATATGCCAGCGTGAAGTCTATGATGCGATTCAGCATGACCTACTCGCTTTCCATGGTGGATTTCAGAAGGTGGGATTTAAGGACGAAGCTTCCACGCACCACGACTTGTTCACCCGGTTGGAGTCCATCGAGTATCGGCGTTTGTCCTCCTTCAGTCTCACCGATTCGTACGGGACGAACCGTGAAGCGATCGGCGGTAGTGCGCACGAAAACAATGTCCTGGCCATCGATCTGTTGGATGGCGTCGGAGGGCACAAGCAAGATCCGCTTACGTTCGCCCACGGGTATTTCGGCGTTGGCCAGCATTTCGGGCCGCAGGCGGTTGTCGGGGTTAGCCAAGACGATACGCACCTGCATGAGGCGGGTGGCTGGATCGAATTCCTGGCCGAGGTTGGTGACCTTCCCCGAAAAAGTGCGGCCTGGAGTCCCGGGTAATGTGACGGTCGCGGGTTGGCCCACGCGCAGCTCGCCCAGGTTCTCCTGTCGCACCGAAGCGAGCATCCATACCTGGGAAAGGTCGCCGATCACAAACGTGTCGGTGGACAGTCCAACGTTTTTCCCCGGTGTAATGTTCTTCTCGATGATGTAGCCGCTCACCGGAGCGAAAATGGGCACCTGGTCAGCCGTTTCGTCACCGGGGGGCGGGTCGGCAGGCACACGGAGATCGTCCTCCAGAACGTCGAGTGTGCGGTCAACTTCGATCTGAGCGGCTTTCACGGCCGTCTGGGCGCTCATAAGGTCCTGCCTGGACTGCTCCACCTGCTGCACCGAAGCAGCCTTAAGCCCCAGCAGAGTCTGCGCCCGCTCGTAATTTCTTTGTGCCAGCAAGGCACCAGCTTGTGCGCGATTCAGTTGGGCAACCGCCGTGCGATATTGCGCACGCGTGTCGCGTACTTCGTCGGCATGATAGCGGGCCAAGATTTGGCCTTTCTTGACGTAATCGCCGAGTCCCGCATAGACGGCTATGACCAGGCCAACTGTGCGCACTCCTACGCGAGCCGTGCGGTCATCTGCTAGCGCAATGCGGCCCGCAACGCGAAGCGTCTGCGGTTTATTGCTAAGCGAAACGGTTTGCGTTTCGATACCGCCTTCGGTCTGCTGGGATGGTGAAAGCGCAATCTCGTCTCGTTTCGTCGGAGGCGCCGCCCCGCCACTCTCCCCCTTAGGGGCCGTTGCGAGACTACTGCACCCCACAAGGAACGAGCACGAGATAGCCAGAATTAGCGCGACTTTACATTTCGTCATTGGCTTACTCCCTCGGCGGCTTGGAGACTTACGATGCTTTGCTGGTACTGGACCATGCTCTTGACCCAAGTGAGCTCCGCATCGAGACGGGCGCGCTGCGCATCGAGCAGTCGAAGCAGATCGGTTCCGCCCTGCTGGTAGGCCTGCTGGGCGATGTCGGAAATCGTGGCGCCGTGCTCACGGAGTGGCTGCAACGTATCTACAACTTCGTGACGCCTGAGATCGTATTCCAGGCGGGCGCCGAAATAGTCTGCCCGCACTTCGGCCTCAGCCTGCATCAGCAACTGCTCCTGTCGATGGACTTGCGCGGCGGCTACGGCGCGATTTCCCTGGTTTCTATCCGTAAAGGGAAGGGTGATTTGAACCCCGGCCAGGGCCGTATTGGTGCCTGTGTTCGTGTCCACCAACTGAGTTCTTTTGTAACCGAAGAGGATGCTTAGGTCGGGCCGCGCGTATACATCCTCGAATTTCGCTTTTGCTTGCGCTTGCTCCAATGCCGCCTTCGCTACCCTTATCTCTAGGCGCTGCTCCAGAACCTGTTGGATATCGAGCGGTGAGATCGGAGATTCATTGGAATCAAGCGTCTCGGTCAGAAGCAACTCGGGAAACTCGGCCTGGCCCATCTGCCTTTGCAACTCCACGCGGGATCTGGCGGCTTCAATGGCGGCCAGATTGGCGTCAATCTGCAGACGTTCGCTCTCCAAGCGGATGCGAAGGAGATCCTGCTCGGGGATGGCTCCCGCGTTGAATTGGGCAGAATGGTAGGCGACGATGGCTTGAAAGTTTTCTACGGTGGCCTTCCGGATCTCGCGGATTTCCTGCGTGCCCCGCGCCTCCCAGTAGGCATGCTTCACGTCCCTGACAATTTGGCGGCGAGAGAGCTCGTATTCCGCCTGACTGGACGCCACTGCTTGCGAGGCCACCGCGATGCGCTGTCTTCTTTTGCCCAGAATATCGAGCGGCTGCGTCAAGTATGCGTAGGTATCCACATCACGCGAATAGGTCTGTCCAGGACGAAGATTTTGATTTTCAAACTGGAAAGTGGGGTTGGCGACGAGGCGAGACTGTCTTGCAAGTCCCTGAGCGATAGAGACTCGCTCTGCTTCAGCCCGCAATGCCGCACGCGATGCAAGAGCCTTGCTGATTGCTTCTTGCAGGGTGAGCATTGCTTGCGCACCACATCGCGGCGTAAACCCAGCAAAAATCAGGAACAAGGTCAAAACGCCAAATTTAGTTCCAGCAACCCTGAATATGGTTTTCACGACTCTCCTCTCGGCATACGCAAAAGAAGCTACACGTGAGCGCTTCACGTGAACTCAGAACACAGAAACACCAGTGGCTTTCTTAAGGCAGGCTAGACAGGAGGGGCGCGCGGGACTTTCTTCTCAGTGCAGGGTGGATCGTGACCGCACGGTTCAGTGACTTCAACCCAAACAGCCGATTCGGCCGGAGCAAGAATTTCAACCCGAGACTCTGGCTGAAAGAAAATAAAAAGCACGGCCTGAGCTAACGTTGTAAAGGTGTCCAGTGCTATGGAAGCATGAGGCTTGTGGGAGTGCTCGACGGCCAGGCCGTCATTTCGGCTCGGAACAGAGACGGAATAGGGGTGTGCATGAACTATCGTCGATTCGTTGTGATCCCCGTGTTTCTCATGGCCAGGCCTTACATGTATGTGCTGGTAGGGCGCCATGAAAAACGCTTGCAGCAGGGCAAGCAACGCCGTTGCGGAAGCGAGACGCTGGATCACGGCGCGATTATACAGCCACAGATGGGGTCTTGGCCGTAAAACCGAGGTCAAGACTCGTTAGCTAAGTTTGGCGGGAATTGCGCAGCGGCTCCTCCCTGGAGTCTGGGCACCACTAGAGATAGTAGTGTCTCTAGATCGCGGGAGTATGTTAAGCTCCGGCAGGAATGTCTTTTACCGGAAGGGCCTTGGAGGTGTCGAAGTGAGAGCCAAGGTTCTGCTGCTGGTCCCTGTAATCGTGAGCGTGCTCACGTTTTCCAGTTCGTTGTGGGCCCACCATGCGTCGCGGCAGGTGTACGAGGGGAAAAGCATCACGCTGATGGGGGTGGTGACGGACTACGAGTGGGCCAATCCCCATTCGGTCCTCTCGGTAGCGGTAAAGGACGGGAAGGGCAACGTCGAAGAGTGGCATGCCGAGATTCTTCCTCCGACGGAGATGCTCCGAGCCGGGTGGACCAAGGAAAGCCTCAAGGCAGGAGATGAGGTCACTTTGACGGGCCGTCCCGGGAAATATGCGCAGCGCATTTTGTGGCTCGAATATCTGGTGACGCCGGACGGCAGAAAGCTCGGCCGAAAGCCGTAATACGTGCCCTTGCATCGAGCGCGTTTGCTCTGGAGGATTTTCCGCGCAGTCCGCGTAGTTTCCACCGCCTCTAGATCCGCGTTGAGGAAGTTTTACCCCGATTTAACGGCTCCATCGCGGCGCCATGCCGCATGATCGCGATTGTGCCTTCGCGGAGTAACCTGCTGAGATGAGACGCGGCTTCGGAATTGGCGCGCAAATTCTAATTATCCCCATTCTTTTTTTCTGCTGTGCGCCGGCCCGAGCCCAAACGACGGGGAGCATCTCCGGGATCGTTATGGACCCCAGCGGCTCGGTGATTCCGGACATTGCCATCATCTGCCGTAACGTGGACACCGGGGTGCAGCAGAATGCCACCACGAATATGGACGGCCTTTATGCCTTTACGACGCTGCCCGTGGGTCATTACGAACTGGAAACTTTTCGGCCCGGATTCAAGCCCTACAAGCGCACGGGATTGGCCATCGACGTGGGGACCAAGCTGCAGATCGATATAACCCTGGAGATGGGTGAACAATCGCAGCAGGTGACCGTTTCCAGCAACGCAGTTCAGGTGGAGACCGCGGACACGCAGATTGGCGGGGTGATCATAAGCACGGATATCACCGCGGTGGCGCTCAACGGGCGAAGTGTCACGGATCTTCTCTCGCTTCAGCCCGCGGTGGTGCCCATGAGTACCCAGCAGCCGGATTCCATAGTCATGGCAGGAGTCACGGTGGCGATTGCCCCTTCGGGCGCTCTGAATGCGGGCAACCAGTCCATCAGCGGCCAGCGCGAGGACGCCAATGGTTTCATGGTCAACGGAGGCGATGTCAAGGAGCTGATGAACGGCGGCACTTCCATCGTGCCCAATCTCGACTCGATTGCCGAGTTCCGGATCCTCACCAACAATTTCGACGCGCAGTATGGGAATTACAGCGGCGGCATCATCAACGTGGTAACGAAGTCGGGAACGAACCAATGGCACGGAAATGGCTTCGAATTCCTGCGCAACACCGCGCTGGATGCGCGAAATTTCTTTTCTCCGGAGGTCGCCACATATCGCCAAAGCCAGTTTGGCGGCACGGCGGGCGGCCCGGTGAAGAAAGACAAGCTATTCATTTTTGGCGACTACCAGGGAACGCGAACAACCCAGGGAATCGATACGGGGAACATTGCCGTTCCGTCGTTGGCGGACCGGAAAGGCGATCTAAGCGATCTGCAACTCACCGGCGCGGTCAGCGGGCCTTCGATGGCCAAACTTCTGTCGCAGGGCCTAGGCCGCACGGTTATGGCCGGGGATGCTTATGCGAGCGTTTTTCCGGGCAACGTAATTCCCAAGAGTGTGTGGTCCGCGCCGGCGACATATTTGTTGCAGTGCCAGTGCATCCCTCTGCCTAACGCCGGGCCGAACACGTTTTCGACCGGCTCGGAAAATAAGATCGTGCGCGACGACAGGATGAGTTTCCGCACTGACAGCAACAACGCACGGTGGGGTCAATTATCCGCGTACTATTTCTTTGACGACTATACCGTGAATAACCCTTATCCCGCCGCGGTGGGAGGCGCGAGCGTCCCCGGATTCAACGCCCTGACTTTTGGGCGCGCGCAACTGATCAACCTGGGGGATACCAAGGCGCTGGGTGCATCGAGTGTGAACGAGCTGCGGTTAAGTTTCATGCGCAGTGCCAATGTCGTAGGACAGCCGCTAGGCGGCGTCGGTCCCAGCCTGGCTTCGCAAGGCTTTGTGACCGGCGTGGGGTCGACGGGCATCGTCCCGCTGGCGCCGAAGATCGAAGGCATCGAAAACGTGCGTTTTAAGTCGTTTGTCATGGGAGTGCCGATTACAAATCTGACGCAGGCAAATAATACGTATTCAGCGATGGATCACTTTTCGAGAGTGATAGGCAACCACACATTGATCACGGGATTTCAGTTCAGCTTGGAACAGGTGAACGTCAATCCCGATGCGACGTTCAATGGGTCGTTCCTTTTCACCGGCTCGGAAACGGGCTCGGATTTCGCCGATTTTCTCCTCGGGGTGCCCACGAACTACAATCAGGCATCGTCCAACACATACTATCCGCGCCACAAGTATGCGGCGGGCTTTGGCCAGGATAGCTGGCGGGTGAAGCCCAGCGTCACGGTGAATTTCGGCCTTCGCTGGGAGTTGATGCAGTATTGGTCCGAGAAATACAACCAGAATCCTACCTTCATTTTAGGAGAGCAATCCAAAGTCTACACGACCGCCCCAACCAGCCTGGTCTACGTGGGTGATGCGGGAGTACCGAACACGCTCGTGCCTCAGGGCCAGCGCTTTTCGCCACGGCTCGGTTTGGCGTACTCGCCGAGTGTATCGCACGGGATCTGGAGCAAAATTCTCGGCGGGCCCGGGAAGACAAGCATGCGGACCGGCTACGGGATCTTTTATTCCGTGATCGAGGGGAATACCGCGGCGATTGACGAGCCCCAGCCGCCTTACGGATTGAGCTACACCAGCCCAGCACCGCCCTTGTTCGCGACACCCTTCGTCTCCGCCGGGGATGGTTCGGTGCACGTCAATCCCTTTCCGCTCCGCGTCCCTCCCTACGGCGCCAGTCCGGCAAATCCCATTACGAATATTGATTTTTCTCCGTTTCTTCCGCAGGCGGGCATGACCGCGCCGCCCCCGAGCGATGTGTATCCCTATACCGAGAATTACTTCGCGTCGATTGAGCGGCAACTGAGCGCCAATACGCTGCTCAGTTTGAGCTACGTGGGATCCCAAGCGCATCACTTGCTGGTGGTGTATTCCGCCAATCCGGGGAACCCCGCGCTGTGTCTGGCGCTGAGCCAACCGGTCGCACTAGCGCCCGCAGTCCCGCCGCAGACTCCTTGCGGTCCTTTTGGAGAAGACAAGACCTATGTAACGGCTAGCGGAAATGTGATTCAGGGCACGCGCGGCCCCCTGGGGCCAAATTTCGCCAACGACGACTACGATGCGACCATCGGAAATTCGAACTACAACGCATTCGAGGCGACTTTGCGGCATTCGGGCAAGGAAGCCAGTTTCCTGATCTCCTATACTTTGAGCAAGTCGATCGACCAGGCGTCGAGCATTGCCGATCCTGTTAATCCATACAATTTCCGGGCCACACGCGCGCTTTCGGCGTGGGATTTGCCCCACGACCTGGTCGCCAGCTACGTGCTTAAAGTACCGCTGGATCGTCTGACGAAGCGCGCAAAATTTCTGACGGACGGCTGGAGCATTTCGGGGATCACGCGCATCAGCAGCGGCTTCCCGGTCACACTTTCGGCGGACGGAGATAACTCGTTGCAAGGAAGCATTCCCAACGGCGTGAACAATAAGAGCCTGGATTTGCCGGACATCATTCCAGGGCCTCTCAACCTCAGCAGTCAGCCACAGAACAACGGGCTGCTTTATTTCAACAGTTCGCTATTCGCGGATAACGGCTGCAGACCCGGTTTCAAACTTTCTGCTTGCGTGCTGGGCACGCCCGGAAACGCCTCGCGAAGGTTTTTTCACGGACCAGGAACCTTCAACACCGATCTCGCTGTGGTAAAGGATCTGCAGATTAAGGAGTCCAAGGCGCTGGAGTTGCGGCTGGAGACTTTCAACTTGTTCAATCGCACGCAATTCTTTGGGCCGGCGGCGGTGAATGGCGACGTGGACAACCCGCTTTTCGGCCACGTCGTGAGTGCGCTGCCGCCACGGCTGATGCAGGTGGCGCTCAAAATAAAATTTTGATGATCTCAAGCTTTGGCTCGGGAGCCGGGCTGGCGTTGGGGGACGAACGGCAGCGTGATGCGATGCTCAATTCAAAGTCATCATTGAAGCGCACGCGCAGCGTGCTCTTGCCAGAGCGGTAGAATGGCGTCTGGCGGCATCGCCATTACGCGCGAGTCCCATGGACGCCAAGTGAATCAGATAGTGGGGGAGGGAATGAAGGCGTGCTTGCTGCAAGCTCCGGCTCCCATTGAAACCAACCCTCTCCATTTCACCGAGGTTGCAGTTCCGCGGCCGGGGCCGGGCGAAATTCTGGTTCGCGTGCACGCGTGCGGGGTATGCCGCACGGATTTGCATGTGGTCGAAGGCGAACTGCCGCCCCGGAAGTCGCCCATCATCCCGGGACACCAAATTGTGGGCGTGGTGGAAGAGTCAGGCGCAGGGGCTCACCGGTTCAGCAAGGGCGCGCGCGTGGGCATCGCGTGGCTACATCGCACAGACGGCACTTGCGAATACTGTCGTGCGGGCGCCGAAAATCTATGTGACCATCCCTCGTTTACGGGTTATACGGTGGATGGAGGCTATGCCGAGTACGTTCTGGCCGCGCAGGGTTTTGTATATCCCGTTCCGGAGGTGTTTACCGACGAACAGGCAGCACCCTTGCTATGCGCGGGGATCATCGGGTTCCGATCGCTGCGCCTCTCGGGAATCAAGAAAGGCGGGAGGTTAGGTCTATATGGTTTCGGGGCGGCGGCTCATGTGGCCATACAGGTGGCGCGGCACTGGGGCGCCGAAGTTTACGCTTCCACGCGCGACGTGCGGCACCAACAATTGGCGCTCGAACTGGGCGCCAGGTGGGCCGGCGGCACGTTGGCCGAACCTCCTGTCAAGCTGGACGCAGCGATTATCTTTGCGCCGGCAGGGGAGATTGTTCCCGCAGCGCTCAAAGCCTTGAAAAAGGGCGGAACGCTGGCGCTCGGCGGAATCCATATGAGTTCCATCCCGACGTTGGATTACAACTTGCTCTATCACGAACGGGTGATTCGCAGCGTCGCCAACAACACGCGCCAGGACGGGGAGGATTTTTTGCGGATCGCCGCGGAAATCCCAATCCACACGCAGGTGCAGCGGTTTGCCTTGCGCGATGCCAATCAGGCATTAAACCAACTGAAGAACGACGCGATCCAAGGCGCGGCGGTGCTGGTGTGCGACGGCGCAGGGTAAGAAGGCCGGGGCGCGACCAGATTGAAGCAGAGTCAACATCGTATAGTTAGCTCTAAAACTTGGATTTAGAAAGAGGCACGCCCGTGAGCCTCAAGGAATACCAAAAGAAAAGACGTTTTGAGGTTACCCCTGAACCGCAAGGCGAGCCCGAGGCGCGGCCCTCATCGGGCAAACCTCTCGCCTACGTCATCCAAAAACATCAGGCCTCGCATCTGCATTACGATTTCCGCTTGGAGTGGAATGGCGCGTTGCTCTCGTGGGCGGTGCCGAAGGGGCCTTCGCTCGATCCGGCGGTGAAGCGCCTGGCCATGCAGGTGGAGGATCACCCTGTCGAATACGGCGGGTTCGAGGGCGTAATTCCGGAGGGCGAGTATGGCGGCGGCACGGTGATGGTGTGGGATCGTGGCACGTGGACGCCGGAAGTGCCCGACGTGAACGCGGCACTCGAGAAGGGCGATCTGAAGTTCACGCTGCATGGAGCTAAGTTGAAAGGCTCTTGGGTGCTGGTGCGCACGCGAGGGTTCGGCGGGAGCAAACGCGCTTCGTGGCTGCTGATTAAACATCGCGACCGATTTGCTTCCACGAAGGACGTCACGCTCGAAGAACCGCGCTCGGCATTGACGCGCCGCCTCCTCGCGGAAATTGCTCGGGTGGCCGGGGGAAACGCAGAGAAAGCGGCCGCGGGCGATCTTCCTGACTTGAAGAGGGCTGACGGGAAGAAGGCCGATTTGAGAAAGGCAAAGGATGGCACACGGCAGAGTCGCGCGGCCCGAAGTTCATCGCGAAAGCGCATGCGCTCAAAATGATCGCTTTCCGATTTTCCACCGCCTGGACGGTGCGCGATGGCTTCTGACAAGGATCGAATTCCGTTTCGCGTCACGCCGATGCTGGCGACGCTGATACGGGAGCCATTTCACAAGCCGGGCTGGATTTATGAAGAGAAATACGACGGCTACAGAATCCTGGCTTACAAAGAGGGTGAGCGCGTCACGCTGGTTTCGCGCAACGGCAACGACCGTACGGCGACGTATGCGTCGGTAGCACGCGCGATTCAGCAGCTTGGTATAGGCACGCTTCTTCTCGATGGCGAAGTCGTTGCATTCGACGGCAAAGGGATTTCACGATTTCAGCTTCTGCAGGAGGGCAGCAAAGCGACGGCGTATGCCGTCTTCGATTGCTTGTATAGCGCCGGACGCGATCTGCGCCATGAAGCGCTCGAGATACGGCGCCCCGCCGCGGAATCAGCGATTGACGACGCGAAAGGCTTGATGATCTCCAGGCGTCTGGCCGAGAACGGCCTGGAAGCGTTCCAAGCTGCGAAAAAGAAAGGCTATGAAGGGATCGTGGCCAAAGATTTGTCCTCGCCTTACATCGAGGGGCGTTCCTCGAAGTGGCTGAAAGTGAAATTGCATCAGGAAGAGGAGATGGTCATCGGAGGATTCACCAAGCCTGAAGGCTCGCGCCGTTATTTTGGGGCGCTGCTGCTGGGCGCTTACGAAAGCGGGGAATTGCGATACGTGGGAAAGGTGGGGACCGGATTCAACGAAAATACATTGGCTTCGCTTTATCGGAAATTCAAGCCGCTGGTGCAGTCCAAGCCGGCTTTCGTTGATCCGCCGCGCGAGAACGGCGTTAGGTATCTGCGGCCAAAATTGGTGGCGCAAATTTCCTTTCAGGAGTGGACGGCGGATCGGAAGTTGCGCCAGCCCGTCTTTCTCGGATTGCGGGACGATAAACGCCCCGAGGAGGTTCAGTTGCCGGCGAAGGGCACGGTGTGAACGTGGCGTCCCGTGCCCGGAGCCGTGCGGCCAAACCAAGCAAGCGCAGTTCGGCTAATGGGATCAGTCACGCGGACAAGATTTTTTGGCCGGAGGAAGGCTACACCAAAGGTGATCTGGCGCAGTTTTATGAGCTGGTGTTCGCGAAACTTCGGCCTTACGTGCAGGACCACTTGCTCACGATGGAGCGGTGTCCGGATGGCATGCGGGGCGAATGCTTCTACCAAAAGGAAAAGCCCAAAGGCATGCCCGCGGGCACGCCGAGCAAGGCCATCCGGCACAAGACGGGTATCACGCATTATGTGGTGGGCGGCTCGCTCGAGACGCAGCTTGCGCTGGTGAATTTAGGCTGCATTGCCGTGCACGTCATGGCCAGCAGCGCCGACGCACCGCGGCAGCCGCACTGGATTTGCTTTGACCTGGATCCGGATTCGGGCGAATTTCGAGATGCGGCACAGGCCGGATTGCGCGTCAAAGAAGCGCTCGACGGCTTGCATCTGGTTTCTTTCGCGAAAACTTCGGGGAGCCGGGGAATGCACGTGTTCGTTCCCATTCGCAGGGGGCCAGATGCCAATGATGTTCTGGCGTTCTCGCGGCAGTTCTGCGAGCGCCTCGCCGCGAGCTATCCGCGTGAGCTTACCGTGGAGCATTCCATCCAGGCGCGCGGCGGCCGTGTCTATCTTGATCCATTTCGAAACGCATTTGGACAGACCGTGGTCACGCCGTTTTCTGTTCGCAGGCGGCCAAAGGCGCCGGTGTCCACTCCGCTGGAGTGGTCCGAGGTCACGCCCAAGCTCGATCCCACCATTTTCAACCTGGGAAATTTTGGCGAGAGGATGCGGCGGCCAGATCCTTGGGCGGATTTCTTCCGGGCACGGCAGCCGATCAACGCGGCCGCAAAGTCGCTAGGCAAGCTCTAGCGCCGTTCCAACTAATTTTGACTATCCACGGCCAGCTAGATGGCCTTTGCCGGACACCCTTTGCTTAGGCTCATCAAGTTGGAACGGCACTAGCGGTAAAGGCGTCGTCTTTTACTCTGTGGCGACTTTCTCGGCCGATTGCTCTTCAATGAAGTCCGTGAGCGCGAGCCTCAGGTTGCCGTGGTTCGTCGCGTAACTCAAGCCGGTCTGCAACTCCACAGTACCGGCGCGAATGAGCTTTTCGAGTTCGCCATCGAAGTGCTGCATGCCTTCCTGGGCGCCATCGTTCATGGCATCGAGCAGGCTCTTGCCTTCGCTTTCGCCCTTTTCCACATATTCGCGGGTACGCATGGTGGACTTCAGGATTTCGAGGACGGCGACGCGGCCCTGGCCATCACGGCGGGGGAGCAGGCGCTGGGACACGATAAAGCGGAAGGCTTTGGAGAAGCGGTTGCGGATGGATTGCTGATCCGAGAGGGGAAACACGCCCACGATGCGCTCGACCGTCTTGGAAGCATCGATGGTGTGCAGCGTGGAAAGGACCAGATGGCCGGTTTCGGCGGCTTCCAGAGCGATCTCGATGGTTTCGCGATCGCGCATTTCGCCGACCAGGATGACTTTGGGCGCCTGCCGCAGGGCGGCGCGCAAGGCCAGGGCGAAGGTGGGCGTGTCGCTATAGAGTTCGCGCTGATGTATGGTGGCTTTTTTGTGATTGTGGCAAAACTCAATGGGGTCCTCGATGCTCAGGATGTGAATGGCTCGTTCGTTGTTGGCCCGATCGATGATGGCCGCCAAAGTAGAGGATTTCCCGGAGCCGGTCGGCCCGGTGACGAGGACGATGCCATTGCGCAGATGCACGATTTCCGCAAGCTGCGGCGGAAGGTTGAGGTCCTCGAAGCTCGGGATTTTATTGGGAATCACGCGCATCACGATGGCGTGAGTCCCACGCTGGCGGAAAATGTTGACGCGGAATCGGCACACCGACGGAATCGAATAAGAAAGATCGGTGGCGCCTTCTTTTTCCAATTTCTCGCGGGCGTAGGTGAGCGATCCCATCAAGTCATTGGCGATCTGGCGGGTGTGTTCCGGATGCAGGCGCTCGAGGCCTTGAAATTTCAGTTCCACCAACTGGCCGCTGCTCTCGATCTGCGGCGCGTGTCCCGGAGAGAAGATCAGATCGCTTACGTGCTCGCGGCCTTTGAGCATGGCGGCAATGAGTTGTGCCGTGGGTATGGCGGTCGCGCCGGGTTCGGGGTCTGTTGGGGTGGTCATCGGCTCCTCAGGAGATCCTCAACGAACAAAAATGGCGAAGGATATAGTTTACTGGTTTCGAACTAGGGTTGGTGGGCGGGAGTTAGGCTTTGTGCTGATCCGGTTCATAACGCAAAAAGGCGTCGGGGCGAGAGAGAGCTATTGCACAGGTTGGCAGTTTCGATTACGGGAGAGCGGCGATCACGGCGCGGGCCAAAAAGCCGACTTATCGGGACTTGGCCCCCGCCACGCTCCCTAGGGGCATTCGCAGAGCGGGCCTAACGTTTTGGGGGAACTCGCGGCGGCGCAGGGGCCGGGGTACCCGCGGACGGTGGAGCGCTATGGGCCAGTTTGGCGTCGATTCCCCGTAGGGCATTTTGGAGGGCAACAAGCTGTTGGTTAAGTTTGCCCATGCGCGCGCGCGTCTCCTGCAAATTATCAGAGATGCCGCGGATTTGCGTGGACATAGTATCCAGGCGCGTGCCCGAATTGGCCTGCATATCCTGCACGGTCTTCTGCAGGGGCATTACGTTGCCGGTCATTTTATTGACCGTGTTCATGGATTCTTCCATGTGCGTCTTGGATACCGCGGCAGTCTGCAACAGCGTCGCTTCAGTATCTTTTTGGCCTTGGATGATTTGTTTAACGCTCTCCTGCAGTTCCACCATTTCGCTGTCCACTGCTGCCACGGGTGGCGTTCCTAGCAAGGCAGCTCCCGAAGCCCCAGCCAGCATGGCAGTTGCAAGATAAACGGTCCATCGCATGCCCACGCCTTTACTCCCTGCCGAAACCCAAAGTTGCCCCATCGCATTCACCCCTTGTGGACGAAACAGTGCGGGAGATTAAGTTTATCAATCAGGCCAGGACGTGATTACTGCTCGAAGGGACAGATGCCGTAAACGTACCTCCTGTACGGCCAGTTTCCGAAAACCCGACTTTTCGGGAGTTGACTTATGGCGGTTCGAGCGCCGCTCAGCGCATTGTTCCAGTTCAAGAAGTATAAGGCTCGTAGCACCGTATTCGGCGCAAGTGAGGCCTTGTGCGAAAAACGGGTATGTCGGGGACTCTGTAAGGTGGCCCACCTTCGACGCCAATGCTTGCTGTGCGGCTCAAGAATCCCCGTTCATACCTGCAATTCCCGGCGATAACGGCCTTGCACAATTCTCTGACCTCCTGCAGTAATTCCTCCTTACCAGCCTTAGGGTTCCTCCCTTCGATTGGCAGCTCCCACGCGTTATCCCAGTCCCCAAAACCCAAATCAACTAGACCAACGCCTTTCTCGGCATGAACCCACAAGGATGCAGCCCCAGGGTTCCGTGGTGTAAGAGTAGCCTGTAATCCCTCTTTGTTTCGTCCTACGCGACGAACTTCAAGGGAAGCTACATGCGGAGGCATTTCAGCGAGCAGGCGCTCGAACAGCGCAACGAGGTCTTCCTCGATGCTCAAAAACTCGGTATTTGTACGTCGTACCATAGTTTCCTTGCCTACAGTTTTAATGAAACCTGCTCAAGCGACAATGGCTCCGACACCGCTAGTTATGACGGCAGTTTAGCGTGCGAAATGGATGGTAAACGGAGAAGTCACATTTCACATGGACTAATTTTCGGGGAGCAGGTCACATGCCTCTGTAGATATCAGCCAACCCCTGATACACGGGATTTTCGGAATGTGGGATTCCGGGCCAGTTTCCGAGAAAGACAACTTTTTCGGGACTACTTCGTCTCCGTTAGATACGAGAAATCAGAGGAGGATGGTGAAAGGTGAATCTCGACTCCATACCGCCAGCTCTCGGCATTACCGGGTTGTGCCAAAGGATACGCTACATTCCGGAATTCGAGGATGAGTGCTCGGTCATATGCAACATCCAAGAGGTGCGGCTCTCTCCAGTGCAGCTGGAGGTTGACCACATCGTCTGCTAGGAAAATCTGCCGAGCCGACTCTTTGCTAGCGCGAGCACCTTTCCGCACAACGCTCACGGCGAAGGCCAGACCGCAGGGGGCACCGCAATCGATATTTTCAGCAACTGCATCAACAGTGCCATCGGGCGAGGTAATACGCTGAACCTCCTCCCGGTGCTCCGGAAAGATAACCCGGTGAGCTATGTCTCCCATCAGGTTTGGGATCCAAAGTGCGGCGACGCCACCTGCGACGAAAGCGAGAATTAGAGATAGAGTGCGACGACGATTCACGAACCGGCCTCCAGAAGTTTCTTATCCGCGACAAAGCTTTTGTCCATTATGAGGGGCAAATGCAAATGATGTCCCTGGAGCGAAATCCGCGTTGTTTAGGTGATTATAGGTGCCAACTCCCGACTTGCTGCGGCAGTATCGCGATGATGGACGGTTCGCCCTCGACCGGGAGTATCTCTTTGTGGCTACACTGATTGAGGAAGTCAGCCGAGCCGTCCGAACGAGCGGACCAACCGAGTGTGGCGATCGTGTCAAGCCATATTTGAAGACTTAGGGCCGTGGGCACGCTCCCGCGGCCTGAATATTTAATCGACCTGCGGCGCGGCTGTGGTCCCATCGCGATGATCCCG
>WNGQ01005747.1_pt1 | contig 30568 bp, 23 predicted proteins | sample 5407661 | NCBI WGS metagenome assembly WNGQ01 (sample SAMN13153382, study PRJNA577476) | soil metagenome | isolation source: 60 cm soil or saprolite under Garry oak tree replicate 2 | place: USA:California | collected 2016-06-15 | reverse complement strand
TGCGGGAGGAGCTTGCTGCGGACTGGAAAGTCCGCGCTGCGTCCGCCACGACTAACCGGTTACAATCTCAGGCGATTTTCACTCGCATTTTCCGAATTTTATCTTCGATGCTCCGGTAGAGCGGATGCTTGCGGAGGCAGCGAAGATCCGGGTCCATCAAGCTGTGCTCATGTTTACCGAGTTGGGTGTAATGGTCCCCCAAAATCTGCAGCGCGTCCACGTAGTGCGGATCGCGCCGAACGATCCCTTCCATGAAAGCGATTTTGACATCCACCTCGCGCGCTTCTCGATGGGTCAACTTCTTGATTTTGCCACAGTTCTTTTCCCGCATACAACTCCTGCATTGTTTCCCAGCGACGAAAGCAAGTCAAGCTTGGGGCTGTATGGAAGATAACGGAACGGAAGTCCTAACAAGTACGGAACGAAGCGTTTAGTGAGTGACATAGCTTAGATGAGTTATGCCCCCGCCTGGGTGCATCCAAAGGGGATCACGATTTACCTGGTTATAGAAGTTTGGTATTCCTTTGGCGCTCTGAGCATCCGTCAAATGCGGAACAGAAAGTCATGAATTGCTTCCTAACCGGCGGTTCAGGGTTCATCGGCGCGAACCTTGTCCATGAGCTGCTCGCGCGTGGGCATCGCGTTAGAGCCCTGCTCCGACCGCAAAGCGACTTGCGCGGTCTGGCCGGCGCAAAATTTGAGCGCGTTGAGGGCGACCTGAGCGATGTGCCCAGGCTAGAGGCGGCCATGCGCGGCTGTGATTGGTGTTTCCACGTTGCGGCAAGCTACCACCTCTGGTTGCGCGATTACCGCTCAATGTACGCTACCAACGTCGAGGGCACCGGCAATGTGATCCAGGCTGCTGCGAAGGCTGGCTGCGCCCGCATCGTCTATACCAGCACCGTCGGCTGTATCGCGCTGCCAAAAACCGTGGATGGCCGAATCATCCCCTCCGACGAAACGACGCCGGTTCCCGAAGTCCAGGCCCGCAATCATTACAAGCGCTCCAAATGGCAGGCCGAGCAAGTCGCCACCAAACTTGCGCGCGACGGCTTGCCGGTCATCATCGTCAACCCCAGCGCCCCCGTTGGACCCCGCGATGTGAAACCGACGCCGACGGGCAAGGTCATTGTTGATTTTCTGAAGCGCAAAATGCCCGCTTACCTCGACACCGGCCTTAACTGGGTGCATGTCCGAGACGTAGCCATCGGCCACATTCTTGCAGCCGAAAAAGGCCGGAGCGGAGAACGCTACATTCTGGGCAATGCCGAAGGAAATTGGACGATGAAAGAGGCCTTCGCCGTGCTGGAGGGCATCAGCGGGATTGCCGCGCCGAAGCTTCGCATCCCCTATTTGGTGGCGCTGGCCGCTGCTCACGTCAATGAGCTGATTTCCTCTTTGACTGCCAAGCCGCCCAAAGCGCCGCTGGCGGGCGTGCGCATGGCGAAGTACAAAATGTTTTTCAATCCGGGCAAAGCGATTCGAGAACTGGGTCTGCCACAGACGCCCCCCAAACAGGCGCTGGCCGACGCGGTGGAGTGGTTTCGGGCGCAGGGTTACGCGCCGAAGTGAGTTGTCCACGAGGATCGCCTTGAACAATCGTCTTGAACACCAATCACCAATCGCCCTGCAATTCTCATTATGTGCGCCCCGCCGATTACCAATCGGCGATATCCCGATTCGGAATCGGGACCAGTCGGCGCTACAGGCGGGTTTCAAAGGCATAATGAGAATCGCTGCCAATCGCCAAATCCTCCTTGCCTGCGACCCTGCGCTGTTGAAACGTTTCACAATCTTGCTATGGGACACATTAAACTGCACATCCCGGGTCCAATTGAAGTCAGCCAAAAAAGCTTTCGCGCGTTTTGTTCGCCGATGATTGGGCATCGCGGGCAGGGCTTTAAAGACCTCTACGCAAAGATTCAGCCGGCGCTGCAGCGACTGCTTTCGACGAAGCAACTGGTGTATCTGAGCACGTCCTCGGCTTGGGGCGTAATGGAAGGGGCGATTCGCAACCTGGTCTGCCGGAAGGTGCTCAACTGCATGTGCGGGGCGTTCTCGGATAAGTGGCTGGAGGTGTCGAAGCGTTGCGGCAAGGAGGCTGAGCCGCTGCAAGTGCCCTGGGGGTCGCCGATTCGCGCTGACACGGTGGACAAAAAGCTGGCGAGCGGCCAGTTCGATGCGCTGACGCTGATTCACAATGAGACCAGCACCGGCGTGATGAGTCCGCTGGCCGAGATCGCCGCCCTCAAGAAAAAGTACCCGGCCGTGATGTTCGTCGTGGATTCGGTCAGCTCCATGAGCGCAGTGCCTTTGGAGTTTGACGAATTGGGCATAGATCTGCTGCTTGCGGGCACTCAAAAGGCCTTTGCGCTGCCGCCTGGCCTCACGGTTTTCGTCTGCTCGCCGGCTGCGCTGGCCAAGGCCGCCACCCTAAAAGACCGCGGATATTACTTTGACTTCGTCGAGTTCCAAAAAAACGCCGAGCAGAGCATGACGCCCAGCACGCCCAGCATCGGGCACATCTATGCCCTGGCGTCGAAGCTGGAAGACATTTTTGCCGAGGGCCTGGATGGGCGTTACGCGCGCCATCGCCATACGAACCAAATGACGCGCGATTGGGCGGCTAGGCACGGGTTCAAGCTGTTTCCCGAGCCGGGCTCCGAGTCTGTGACGCTGACCTGCATCAATAACGGGGCCAAGGCTGGCGGGCGGATGGTGGACGTGGGGAAGCTGCAAAAGTTGGTGAAAGACCAGGGATTCCTGATCGACGGCGGCTACGGCAAAATCAAGGGGACCACGTTTCGCATTTCGAACATGGGGGATGAAACTGAGTCGACAATGAATGAATTATTTGCTGCATTGGATGGCGCGATGAAACAGATGTGACGGGTGTGGGGAGCGTGGGAGCGTCGGAGCGTGGGAGCAGAGCTGGCTGCTTTGAGCTTACAGGCGGTCTGCCAGGAAATCCGAACCGCAACTAAACGCAGTTGTGCAGTCCTGTTCATTCGCACCGGTACTCTGGGCTAACGTTGGTCTCGCCCCAGTATTTTTCCAAGAGCTGCGCGAGCCTGGAAAGATTTTCTGCACTATGCGGCTTCATCAGGTAGGAGTTGGCGCCCAAATCATACGCCCGATTGACGTCCTGTAGCTGCTCTGAGGAACTGAATACGACAACCAGCATGCGGCGCAAACCGGACTGCCGCCGAATCCACTCCAGCACTTGGAACCCGTCCAAGCGGGGCATCTTCAAATCCAGCAGAAGCAAGGACGGCAACGGATTGGTAGCGCGGTCTTCAAAAGGCCGTTGTCCCTGGAAATAGTCAATCGCCTCTTGACCATCTCTGACGAAATGCAAGGGGACAGTTACCCCCGCTTTGGCGAAAGCCCGTTTCAAAAGCAATGTCTCGGTTGGGTCATCTTCCGCCACCAGGATCCTCATTCTTTGCCCCATATTTTAGCTATTGTTTGCGCCCTTTATACGGTCAAACTGCGCGGTTGGCAAGTCAAAGTTTCTGCCGATGGGGTCAGGCTGGGACAGGGTCAGTTCATGAACGCTCGAAACCGGTTGGCAGGGCGGTGGAAACCCTTGAAAAGGGTTAAGACACACAAGCCACACCCCACCCGATGAATCGGGGTGTTAATGAGACTGGTCGGAGTTTCTTGAACTCGCCCTGGGGTCTGGGATTATCCTGATTTTCTGATTATTCCGAGATTTACAGTTTGCACGACTGACGCTCTTGGCCTATTTTTAGATGTTGGGTCAGGCCCCAGCAGCCCATGGGTTATTGAAGGCAACCGCGAACAGCAAACTACTTCCCGTTGCGGCAGGACAAGACCGGATGATCCTGCTGCGCAAGACTGAACTCGGAGATGAGTGATCCAAGAAAACGGCGCTGGCCCAAACGTCTGCTGGTTTTAACACTTCTGGTGATCGGTGTCGCTTGCGGTGGTTGGTACTATTGGCAGAATTACTCGGTTGACGCGCCAGAATATCGAACCGTGAGCGTGTCACGAGGCGACTTGGTGCAGGCGGTCACCGCCAGCGGTCAATTGGACCCGGTGGTCAAGGTGGAGGTGGGCAGCCAAATTTCCGGGAACATCAAAAAACTGTCGGCGGACTTCAATTCGACAGTCAAAGCGGGGCAAATCATCGCCCAACTCGATGCGGCCAGCTATGAGGCGTCCGTAATCACGGCCGAAGGCAACCTGGCCAGCGCCAAAGCGGGCTTGGAACTGGCCAGAGTAAGCGCGGCGCGGGCCACCTCCATGCGGGCCAGCAAACTCAGCCCGGAGGCCGACTATGACAAGGCCATGGCCGACCTGCACCAGGCCGAAGCCGCCGTGACCATCAATGAAGGCGCGCTCAAGAAAGCACAGGTGGACTTGGCCCGCTGCACCATTTACGCCCCGATTGACGGCATGGTGGTTTCCCGGAACGTCAACGTCGGCCAAACCGTCGCCGCCAGTTTGAGTGCACCCGTTTTGTTCGTCATCGCCAACGATCTGAGCAAGATGCAGATCGAAGCCAAAGTCGCCGAAGCCGACGTTGGCCAGGTCGAAGTTGGCCAGGACGCGGACTTCAACGTGGATGCTTTTCCCAGTCAAATCTTCCACGGCAAGGTGGCCCAAGTCCGCAACGCGCCTAACATGGACCAGAATGTGGTCACCTACGACACGATTATTGAAGTCAACAACCCCGGCCTGAAACTCAAGCCGGGCATGACCGCCAATGTCTCCATCATCATCGCCCATCGCGACAACGCCCTCAAAGTTCCCAACGCGGCGCTGCGCTTCCGGCCACCGGAGGTCTCCGGCGCCAGGAAAGCAGGCTCTGCTTCCAATTCCGGGCGGGCAGCAATCATGGCCGAAAAATCCAGCAAAACCGACCGTAAGAAAGACAAGCGCAAAGCCGAGCGAACGGTTTATGTGCGCGGCTTGGTCGGCGGTTCCACCAACGTGCAGAACAGCCTCGCGCCGCAACCGGTGCAAATCAAGACCGGTATCAGCGACGGCAGCCAGACCGAGGTGATGCAGGGTCTGAACGAAGGTGACGAAGTCATCATCGGCATGACTACGGAAAAGGACCGTGCACCTGAAGTATCGAGTCTTTTCACTGCCAGCAGGAAGAGAAAATGAGATACCTGCGCACCTTAAAGATCGCCACTCGAGCGCTGGGCCGCAACAAACTGCGTTCGGGACTCACTGCGCTAGGCATCATCATCGGCGTTAGCGCGGTCATCGCCATGGTCGGCATCGGCAACGGCGCCAAGGCACAGGTCGAGGCACAGGTCGCCAGCCTGGGCCAAAACGTCATCCAAGTCTCCGCCGGCAGCAGTAGTCGCAGCACCGTGCGCCTGGGTTTGGGCAGTTCGACCGCGCTGACGCTCGACGACGCGCAAGCCATCCTACACGAAGTACCCGACGTGGTGGCCATCAGCCCCGAAGTGAGGACCACCGTCCAAGTCGTCGCCGGCAACCGCAATTGGTCCACGCAGATTTATGGCGAGTCGCCCGAATATTTCCAAATTCGGGAATGGCCCCTGGATGACGGCGAGATATTTACCGAGCAGGACGTGCGCGGGACCACCAAAGTCGCGGTGATCGGCTCGCTGGCAGCCGAAGAACTGTTTGGCGAGGAAGATCCCGTAGGCGAAATCATCCGGATAAAAAATGTGCCCTTCAAAGTGCTGGGCGTTTTGATCTCCAAGGGCGCTTCGGCCAGCGGTTCCGATCAGGATGACAACATCATGGTGCCTTACACCACGGCGATGAAAAGATTGATCGGCCAGCAGACAAACCTGCGCCGCATCAACGTGCAGGCCGCCAGCACCGAGGCCCTGCCTGAAGTCGAAGAACATATTGTCGAACTGCTCCGCCATCGCCACCGGATTGAACCCGGCAAAGAGGACGACTTCTCCGTGCGCAGCCAATTGGAGATCAATGAACTCTACACCGCGACGGCGCGCACGATGACCCTGCTGCTGGGCGCTATTGCCAGTGTGTCACTCATCGTGGGCGGCATCGGCATCATGAACATCATGCTGGTCAGTGTCGTTGAACGGACGCGCGAAATAGGCATCCGCATGGCCGTCGGAGCCCATGGGCAGGACATCCTCCGGCAATTTCTGGTCGAAGCGGTCACGCTGAGTTCTATGGGAGGCGGAATCGGCATAGCCGTTGGCATAGTCAGCTCGAAAATTCTGTCGGCTGCCGTGCGCTGGCCGACGTTGGTATCAGCCAATGCGATAGGGATCGCGTTCCTCTTTAGCGCCGCGGTCGGAATCTTCTTCGGATTTTATCCCGCCCGCAAGGCCTCGCAGCTCGATCCGATTGACGCGCTGCGTTACGAGTGAAGCCTTAATCGGCAAGTGACACCCAAGTGAAACAGCCCGCGCTTCCGAGCGGAGCGCCGAACAAAATTCCGCCGGAACCGACAAGCGGGATCAACGCGCTTCCCGAGGATGCCGCGCTGCCGGCGCTGGCGGCGATCCGCTCGCGCGGCCTGGCCGGCGCTATGCCAACCTTGGGCCTCGGCGACTGTTCGGTGCAGCTTCTGATGCGCAGGTATCATTCGGGCCGGCGCGCCGCCATCGAGGCGCGAGCCGGGCCGCATCACTTCGCACTCAAGCTCTACGCGGAGGATCCGTCGGCCGAGGCCGCCGTGCACGAAGCCCTCGCCGCCGGACTTGCGGACGACTCGGGTGTTCGCGTGCCGCCGCTCATTGCTATGGACCGCCGTCTGTGCCTGATGGTCATCGGCTGGCTAGACGGCCCCTCGGTGACGCATCTGATCAAGAGCGGCCAAGGTGAGCGTGCCGGCCAATTGGCCGCGCTTTGGTTCCAGCGCTCGGCGTCGCTGGAGGTGAGGCTCGGGCCGCCGCTGGACGCCGCACCCAGGTTGGAGCGGGCGCGCAGAAGGGCTGCCGATGTGGTCGCCGCTGATCCGGCGCTGGAAACTGCCGCCACGACGGCGGTTACGATGCTGGCGCGGACACAGCCAGAGGAGCGCGCCCCGCGACTGGTCAATGGCGGGCTTTATGCGGACCACGTCATTGATCTCGGAGACGGCCCGGGCGTGATTGATTGGGGGCGTTTCGGGCAGGGGCCGGCAGAGCTGGACGCTGGAATATTCCTCGCCACCACTTGGCGAGTCGGATTTCGTGATGAGTCCGCTGCACCCGAGGCCGCGCGGGCGGAGCGGGCCTTCGTGGCCGGAACCGCAGGTCTGCTGGACCAGCGCGTGCGGGCGTGGCACCAGGCGGCAGAACTGCTGCGCTACGCCAAGAAAGTTGACGGCCGAAGTGGCACCTGGCCGGCCGGGGCGCGGCTTACCCTGTTGCGCGAGGCCGCGCGACTCGCCGAAACCGCCAAATGACCGCGACCAAGGTAATTCCCGACGATTCCGCGGGTTGAGCGCGAGCGAATCCGGCGCGGTCTAGAATCCATGTGCTCATCCGAAGGGAGCGGCATTATGAAACGAGCATTGCTTATGGTTGGAGCGATGGGATCGGGGGTGGTGGCGGGCTGCACGCCCTGCTGACGGCGGCGACTAAGCCAGCGCGTTGAAGATTTGCTCCGCCCGATCCAGCAGCGCCTCGGTTCGTTGCGGCCACTCCGGTTCGCGGCCTCGGAACGGCAAGGGCATCCGCCGGAATACTTCCACGGCCGTGTAGAGCTGGACGCGCTCAGGCAGAGGGCGCTCGGTACCCAACGCATAGCCTTTGAGCAGCGCTTTTTCTAGTAGTTCAACACGGTCCAGACACAGCTCGCCGCGTAGCGCGTTGCGTTCAGCTTGGGCGATGAAGTTGCCCAAGTCGTCGGCCTGGTCACCGGAGCAGGCCCAATCCAAATCGATGATCGCGACGGTCTCATCGTCCACGATCACCTGGTTGGCCGAGAAGTCGCCGTGCAAGGCGCAATGTTGGGCAGGCGCGGCAGCCAATTGCCCCGCCAGCCTTCGCGCCAGCGTATCGGCCCGGCGGGCAACTTGCGGACAAATGAAGCCAACTTCAGCGGACAACGAAATCAGGTCGGCGGCGTCAGCTTCGCACGTCCAGGACGAAAGACAGGCGGGATTTTGCTCATGCAGCGTTGCGAGGGCTGCGCCCGCGGCGGCCACAGCGTTGGCATCCAATTCGGAGGCGGTGCAAAGCTCCATCAATAGGCGTCCCGGAACCCACTCGAAAGCGAGCAACCGATGCTGGTCAGAGGAACCGAGCAGTCGCGCGACGCGGAGGGTTTTGTGTGACTGGAAGGCCTGGGCGTTGGAGCTGCCTCGGGTGTACGCTCTCCGCGTGTAGGCCTTGAGCAGTGCTCGAGTTCCGTCCTTTGCGCGTAGTTCGGCCACGTAACGGCGCTCGGGCCGATAGCGCCAACATCGGAGTTCGGCCTCCCAAAGGTTGGGCCAGTCGGGCAGCAACTCGCGGAGCACTTGCTTACGTTTCGCGGCGTCTGCCAGATGCTGAAGGGCGCACAGTTTGAGATCGTTTGGAAAAACGGTGACCAGCACGGCCGGATCCTTCAAGACAATGCGCCCTGGTCCGAGCGGCCCCGGGACGCACGCCGGTTCGCCGTCTTCCAGCCACTGCACGAGATCATCGGCTCGGCAAGCGCGGACATCCAGGTCCAATTCCGTGCCGCCGAGATCCACCCGATAGGCAATGCGGCAGAAGGTCTGAGGCTTATATCTTACGTAAGCGATCTGCCCCGTCCTGAGATCGGCTTGTGGAGCGGCCCGCTGCAGCGCGGCCACGAAAGCGTCGGGATCAAGCACAGCCGCCAGCCCCGGAATGGCGGGGTCGCGGCGAACGAGATCAGTTTCGGCGGATGAAAGCATGGGAACACTGAGAGACCACAGGACCACGGGACCACAAGACCACAGGACCACAAGACCACGCATGGTGCTTGCTCATTTCAGTCCTCCTTTCAAAACGCGCCGGGCCTCCTCGACGCACACCGCCACCTTTTCAGCCCAGTGCGCTTCCTGGCGTTTGAAAATGCCGCCCGCGACCTCGATGAGCGCGCCAGCACAATGGAGCGCGAATTGCTCCTTCCACGGCTCGGGCGCGTGGGCGAAGTATTCTTCAACGAAGGCAGAGGCGGCAAGCTGGGCCTGTTCCTGGGGGAGCGAGTCCATGCCGACCCGCGCTGTGACATGGGCAAAAAGATGAGCAGGATCGCGGACGGGATCGCCCAGCGCGACCGAATCCAGGTCAATGAAGATCACGCGGTCACCATGCAGAAAAATGTGGTCAGGCTTGAGATCGCGATGGATTGGCGCGGGTGGAACTTCTTTCAGGCCGCCGACAACCGCGGCGGTGATCGCCTTGGCCTCCTCTCGCAATTCGGGACAAGCCCACTGAACGAGCGTCGAGGCTCGCTTGACGTCATCGAACTGCTCAACCAGGGGATGATGGCGTCTGATGCCGAGGGCGCCCTCACCCCTGACCCCTCTCCCATCGGATGGGAGAGGGGAATCCCGGTTGAAGGCGGCGACGGCCCGGGCCACGGCGCGGACGGCAGTTTGCGGGTGGTGGCCCTGAACCAAAAGCTGCTGGAGAGACGTGCCCTCAGCTTCCTCCAGTACCAGGGTGCGCAGCTCAGTCAGATAGGCAATGGGCCGGACCACAGAATAAGGGCGCTCCTGGGCGCGAAAGCGGGTCGAGTGCTGGAAATCCAAACCACTTTCGGCGAAGGACTTCAGAAGTTCAAAAGTTTCCTGGCCGTGATCGTTGCGATACACCTTGAGATAAAAACGCCGGGTTTGGCTTCTGCCCGTGAGCGCATCACGGGTGTGCAAAGTGTATTTGAGCGCCGCGCCCATCTCCGTCCGATAGCGGGTCGGTTCAATCTGGCGTTGCTGGGCCCGCCATTGGCCTGGCCCGAAGTGCGCCAGCAACTGCGGCTCGAGAAAGCGCAATGCTCCGCTCATCACTCGGCACAAATTGGGGAGCTTGCGGTCATAGGGAAAGACCTGCACCAGCATCTGAAGGCTGGGAATGAAGCAGATAGGTTCAAAGCTACGCCATCCATCTGGGATCTCCTGGCCAGGATCCGACGCGCGGGTCTCCTGCCACAGCCGCTCGGCCTGGCCATCTTCGGCATAGACCACACCGGTGACCCATTGGTTCAACTCGCGGCCAGTGCCTGGTTCAACAAGGCGCAGTGAGTACTGGAGCACACAACGCGAGGTGGACTGACGGCAGCGGAACCGAAACGGGACGCAATCCTGAATGTGGTAGGATTTCCCCGGAACCGGTCTGAGATGCGCGCGGAACATCTCGAGCATCAGGGCCGGATCGCTGGCGATCTTGAGTTGCGGGAAGTCCGGGTCGGCAGGAAAGGCCACTTCACAAACAGCCGATGGCAGCTCCTTGAGCATGGTCAGGAGGCCACGACGGGTTGAAGGGTTTCCGCGCAGGCCGGAATCTCCAGAAGCGGCTCCTGCAGATTCAGTTCGTAAAGTTGCCGATACCGGCCACTGCTGGCCACCAGCTCGGCGTGTGTTCCGCGCTCGACGATTTCGCCCCCCTCCAGCACCAACACCAAGTCTGCGTCCTCGATGGATTGAAGGTCGTGTGTGATGTTTAGACAGGTTCTTCCTGCCATCAGGTGATCCAGCGCCTCGCGCACTTTGGCTTCGCTCTCGACGTCGAGGCCCGTCATCGGCTCGTCCAAAATCAAGATCGGGGCATCGCGAATGAGCGCGCGGGCAATGGCGATACGCTGGCGCTGGCCGCCCGAAAGCGTCGCGCCGCGCTCGCCGATGATCGAGTCATATCCGTTTTCAAGTTCGCGGATGAACTCGCCGGCGTTGGCCGCTTCGGCTGCCGCCAGGATCTCCTCCCGGCTCGCCTCGGGCTTTCCATAGGCGATGTTCTCCTTAATGGTGGCTCCGAAGAGAATCGAACTCTGCATCACGATTCCGATCTGCCGGCGTAACGACTCGCGGCGATACCGCTGGACGTTAAGCCCATCAATGAAAATCGCCCCGGCCTGAGTCTCGTAGAGGCGCAAGATCAGGCTGACGATGGTTGATTTGCCTGCGCCCGAGGCGCCTACCAGCACGAGCCGCTGGCCAGGCGACACCATAAAGGAGACGTTTTTCAACACCTCTTTGCCGTCGTCATATTCAAACGAAACGTTTTCGAAGACGATTTCTCCCCTAAGGGGTGGCGCTTCGATGGCCTCGGGACGGTCCTGGATTTCGGGCTCGAGGTCCAGGACTTCGGAGATGCGATCGGCGCTGGCCATGGCTTTGGAGAAGTCGGTGGATTGTTTGGCCAGGCCCCGCAACGGCTTGTAGAGGTTGTTCAAGTAAGCGATGATGAGGACGAGCTCGCCGGGCAGCATCCGGCCATGGAGGACCTGGAGGGCGCCAAAAAGCACCGCCGCCGCGGTGCCCGCCGCGGTGATGATTTGCGAGGAGCGGGTGGCGGCGGCTTCGAGCCGCGCGATGCGGATGCTCTCCTGCAGGGTCTCGGCTGTCACCGCGTCGAATTTTTCCTCTTCGTATTTTTCCCGCGCAAAGGCCTGCACGAGGGGGATGGCTGAGAGCACTTCAGTCATGCGCGAGGCGACCTTGCCCTCCTGTCGCTTCTGCCTTTTGACGGAGGCCTTGGTCTTGCGATAGAGATGAAAGAGGCTGAAACAAAGGAAGGGCATGGTGGCCAGGGAAATCAGACCGACCTTCCAGTTCAGGGCGAACATGATGGCGAACATTCCAATCAGCTCCAGAGCTTGGGAGGAGAACTTCAGGATGGACTCCGCGAAGATGTCCTTCAGCGTGTTGGTGTCGCCGGCGATTTTGGTCATCAGATCGCCCGATCGCGCATGATTGTGGAACGACAACGACAGGCGTTGCAGGTGCGCGAAGAGCTCCCGGCGCAAAGCATAGACCATTTTGTAACCCAGGGAGGAAGTGATGAAGATCTGCGAGTAGGAAAACAAGCCGCCGCACAGTGCAATTAACAGAATCGCGCCTGCCGATTCGACCACCAGCATGACTTTGCTGCCGGCGACCACGCCGTGGAGGAACCTGAGAAAATGCGGCAGCGGTTTATCCAAGATGCCATGATCCAGGATGATCTTGATCGGCCAGGCGGCCAGGGCTTCAACAACTCCGCCCCCGCCACGCCCAGCGTGCAGAGGGCCGCCAGACCCAGACGGCCTTTGACCTGCCGCAGGTGCGACAGGAATATCTGGTGCAGTCGCTTTCGTTTTCCCGGTTGCATAATCCTCGCCAACTCAAACCTCGCAGGTAAACACACTCGGCGATTCGTCTAGTTTCGCCAAAGCCGGCAATTCCCTCAGCAAGCGCCTCGCCTCGATTTGGCGCTCGCGCAGCGCTTCCAAGCCTCGGTGCCGGGTGGTGTCGGAAGCCAGCAGTCGAATCTTGCGCAAAAGGGCAAGCTGTTCGTACCACGCGACTCGCCGGGACAAATCCGGATCGCACCCCGTCCAGCGCTGATAGGCCTCCAAAAGGCCTCGGCGCAAGGCGGCGAACTCGGCGAGTTTGCCCGGCTTGCGCAGCGTGAGCCGGCGCAGTTGAGCCAGCAGATTGCCCAGGTCCAACGCCGGGTCCCCGCGCGTGCACTTATCAAAATCCAACACGACAATGCGCCCCATTTGCCATAGCAGTTGAGAAGGACCGAGGTCGCCGTGCAAGAATGACGGAGTGACCGGCAGGGGCGGCGCTTGCCGCTCCAAGCTCGTCAGAGTGTGCCTCAACGCATCGGTTTGGCCTGGAAATCGGGCGCAGAGGGGGGCGATCCGGCTTCGCAACCTCCCCAGCAAACTCTCAGGAGAGCTGATCGCTTCCAGAGTCACGGACGCGCGATGCAAGGCAGCCAGCGCCCTTCCGAGCGCCCCGAGGACCAACTCGCAGTTTTCGGCCAGCGCCCGGACCACTGACTGGCCACTTTCGTAGGTCAGCAGCAGGAGCCGGCACGGCGCATGGTAGGCAACCACGCTGGGAATAACCAGGCCGCCGAGGGCGTTGCAGTCGGTGGCAGCCAATTCGCGCATGGCCGCGGCCACCTTCCGGGCTTGGTCGTCTCGTTCGTAGAATTTTCCAACCCACTGGTAGCGGTGGAGGGGCGCTTCGCCGGCGACTCGAGCGGTGAGGTCGTACCGCACCGAGCGATGCTTCCCGCGCTTCGAGACGGGAGAGGCAGTCCACTCTTCGAGGGAGGCGGCGACGCCGTGAACGATACGGACCACGGTCGCCAACATGGCCTGCGTTTGTTCCTGGTCCAATGTGGCCGGCAGCGGATTCATCTGGTTAGCTCCGAAGCCAGGGCTTCATGGAGCGCGGCCCCGGCGTGCGCGGCCAGTTTCGGAACGAGTTGCGGCCACCTGGCAGGCTCACGGCGGCAGATGGTGTAGATTTTGCGAATGAGCGTCAGGCCGCGGTAGAACGACACGTTACGCGGGGAAACCATTGGCATCTGCGAAAGATACGCATCACGGAAGGAGCCAAGCCACTCCGGCGCCAGCGTTTCCACCGAGGGATCCACCAGACAGCGCCGCTCCAACTGTGCCAAAAAGTGGCCGGCATCGTACGCCGGGTCGGTGTAACCAAACATATCCAGATCAAGCAACACGAGCCGGTCTGCCGTCCACAGGAACTGCCTGGCCGCCATGTCGCCATGCACGGGCGCGGGCTGCGCCGGATCAAGCCCAGTCAAAGCCTCGTGCAAAGCCGCCATCAGCGGCTCGATAATTTCCGTGGTCTGAGGCCAGCGCAGGCGCAGGCGATCACAACGGGCGCGGGTCTCGTCGAAGAGCATCTGGGCCGTGGTCTGTTCTTCCGGAATGATCGGCAGGCGATGCAAGTACGCGGCCACGCGGGCTGCCAGTCGCAACAGGTCAGGTTTTCGATCATCTACAATCTCAGACAAGAACTGGCCCTCCACCCAGGGGAAAATGAGCATGCGCTCTTGCGGCACGTGGGCGATTGCCAAACAAATCCCGCCAAAATCGGGCTGGCTGTGCCGCGCCAGGGCCTGGGAATGGGTCCACACGCGCTCGACAAAATCATCCGAATACACCTTCAACGCATAGATGCGCTCAGCCTCGTTGTCCGAGCGCAGGCGCACCTGTGTCACGAAACGGTCCGGATGAACGCTTTGCAAGGTGCAAGTAACGTCGGTAGGGTTGAAGCCGGGGGGCAAAATCGGGCGCAGAACCTCCAGCGCCGCCGTGGGTTGCTCGAACCGCACCAACTGCATCCGTAAGGCGACGCGCTGCTCGGAAACGGGTTTAAATCGGAAACGCATACGTTCTTTCGATGACGAAGCCCGAATGACGAAATCCGAAGCAAAGTCAGATGACGAATGACGGAAAATTTCCTCTGCGACGCGGCCCCGGCATTCGCGCCGCGCAGTTGGTATTTCTTTCAGAGTTCGTCATCCGGGCTTCGTCATTTCATGCAGCGCTCGCCATTTGGAATTCCTTCGTCCTTTGGTGTGGCCCTCCCGGATCATTTGTCATTTTCGTTGGCCCATCGCCCAGCCATTGCGATAGGTAGCTGGTGAGCCTGGCGGCCCCGTCAAACGACGGGATCAACTCGTGGACGCGTGCCGCCAGTGATGGCCGATCAGCACTCAGCGCCCACGCCAGAGACTCGGCCAGGCTTTCACAATTCAGGTCCTTCGGATGCACGCACCGGGCGACACCCTGGGCCGCGAGGAGCTCGGCGCGAATGGTTTGCTCGACCTTATGTGTTTCTCGGGGCACGATGACCAGCGGGCGGCCTGCAGCCAGAGCTTCGCACACACTGTTGTACCCCCCCATGCTCACGATGGCGTCGGCGGCCATCACGAGTTGGAAATTGTCCGCGCGCGACAACACCCGGCATTGGTCCGTGGCCCGCCTTTGGAGGAGCGCTTGCTGCTCAGGCGGCATAAACGGCCCGGTCACCAGGAGCGCGTGCAAGCCCGGAAACGCGGCCCGGAGCCGCTCCACGGCTGCTTGGGCGGCCTCCAGCACGGGATAGCCGTCATAGCCACTGCCCACGGTCGCCACCACCAAAGGTCCGTGGCGCGGCAACCCATGTTGTTCCCGCACCAGGCCCGGATCGGTGGCCGGCAGATCGCGGACGATGTAACCGCAGTAATGCAGCTTGGGATGCACCGACGCTGGGATGGCATAAGCTTGCGCCACGTCGTAGAGCCGGGGCGAGCCATACACGGCGATGCCATCGTACAGGTTTTCGAAGGCCTCATAGACTCTCAGCTCTTGCCACTGCGCGCGAATGCCGCCGGTATCGTCCATGATGTCGCGCATTCCAAAGACGAATTTCGTGCCGGGGCACTGCGCCTTGAGCGCATAGAGGCCCTCGCGAAACTCCCCCTTGCTGCCCAGCGGTTCATGATCTACCAGCACAAAGTCCGGGCTCAGCCCGAGCGCGGCTTCCCGCAGGATTCGAGCCCTTATGCTCCGGAAATGTCGTATGGCCTCTTCCTCTTCTTCGGCAGTTTGCTGGATCGTTTGCGGAGTCAGCCGTGTGGGTAACTTGATATAGTCGCAACGCCTGGGCAAAGTGAAATTATTGGTGATCTGCGACTTGGTCACCAGGTAAGCGACGAAGTTAGGGTTGGCCGCCAGGATGTGCCTGACAATCGTCAGGGTCCGGTTGATGTGTCCCAGCCCCCGATTGTCCTGCGCGTAAACCAGCAGCGTGCGGACCCGTGCATTTTGGGATTCTGTCATACAAGCTCACACCCTTCTAGCGATTCCCCCGAACCCGGCCAACAGCACTGAGGCGGCCTTCTCCAGCAGCCTGGGTTCAGCGCCCAGCAACTCGTCGAGCAAATCGGGTATGTGCTTGAGCCCGCCGAAATCCACGCGGCTGCGGCTGGGCGGAGGCGGACCCAGATCGCGAGCCAGCCATTCTGTCAGGGCTCGTGGACTGAGCCGGTCGGGATGGAGCACGTCAACCAGGCCCAACTCCCGCATCCGCTCAGCGCGGATCCATTGTTCGGGCTTGGGCTTGACGCGCGGCACGATCAGCGCGTGCTTCTCAAACGAAAGCACCTCACAGATGGTATTGTAGCCGCCCATGGCGATCACGCGCTCCGCCCGATGGATCAGCGGCGCGGGTTCAGCCACAAATTCGAGCACCTTCAAACATGGACGCTGCCGCGCCCTCTGGCAAAGGTGTTGTCGCGTTTTGTCCGGCATATACGGCCCGGTCACGAGAACGCCGGTGGTATCCGGGGGTAACTGAGCCTGGACAAAGGCCTCAGCCAGCGCGGCGCCGTCGTGCCCCCCGCCGACCAGGCATACCGCCAGTCTGCCCGGCGGCAGACTCGCCAGCAGTTCATCGGCCTGATCCGCTGCCAACTTGAGCCGTGGCCGCTGGTCCAGATAACCGGTGTATTGTACTTTCGCGGCCAGCGCATCGAAGAGGCCGTACTCGCGCACGGGGTCGTACACGGCGGGATCACCATAAATCCAGATGGCGTCGTAATAGTCCCGTATGACTTCCAGGTTGTCCTGATCGGACCAGGTGCTCTCCACCGTCTCCGGATCCTGGAGCACGTCCCGCAAACCCAGCACACAGCGGGTCTCCCCGTGTCGCCGCAGGTGCGCCAGCGTCCGATCCAGTTCGCATCCGGCGCCGCGCGGCAAGTGGTCCACGATCAGCACGTCGGGTTTGAATTTTTTTATCGTGCTGGAAATGATCTTTGCCCGCAGCGCAATGAGGTCGTGGTTGGGCACATCCAGAAAACGCGGCCTGAGCCGTCCGTTACCGTCCTTGTGCAAAGCCGGCAGCGTCACCGAGTCCACTCCCTCCGGCATCGGCAGAGCCCCGGCCTGGCGCGCCTCGGCGATCATGAGGATGACCGGTTCCAACGCCGAACCGCAAAGCGCCTGAGCTATCGAGGCATTTCGGCGGACATGGCCGAACCCGACCATTCCCGGCGAGTACAGAGCAATCCGGCATTTCCCACCATTCGTATCACTCATATCGATCCCAGGGACAGCAACCCGCACTACTCACCCACGCTGACTGAAATCCAGCAGCGGCCAGGCAACCAGTTGGAAATGAAGTACTAACAGCCGATCCGTAAGCATTTCACCGGTGTGATCCGGTTTGAAAGTCAAATGGATGTTACATTAGTGTCAAATCCGGGTGAAATCATTTCACAATAAAACCAGATCTTATTCCTGCTGCGAGCCAAGCTTAAAGCCAATGTAACCTCATCGGCGCAGCCGGCAATTGGCAGAGTCTCGCATTCACTTTAAGATAATTGATGTATCGGGCTAAGAAATTCTCCTAGGGGCGGCTGTGCGGCAACTGGGCCAGCGGCGTTTCCATCGCCGAACGTCGGCGCGTGTGCGGCCAGCCGGGTGGATCGCGCGAAGCGTTTGGAGAGCGTGGAGCTTGCTCCCGCTTTCGAGCACGCTGGGTGGCCCCAAAGCGCCAGCAAGCTGGACGCACTCCAGACGCTTTGCGAAGTTCGCCAGCGCATGGAGTGCGCGGCGGGTCTTTTTCGGCTGGATTCTGGGGTAATACCCTATGGCAAATTTCATGCACTTGGGGTGAGGTTCACGGTGGTGAGAGTGCTATTGCGAAATAGAAAAATCGGGCTTTACTACGCAGGCCCAAACCACTGGGTCAGCAAACCCTCCCGGGCGCTGGACTTCAAAAAAATCGAACGCGCAACCCAACTCGCCTCGGAACAGAAGCTTGCAGATGTGCAAGTTGTCCGAGGCAGTGATCGCCCTGGTTCCAAACTCGTTCCGACGGCGAGTGGACAATCCTAAGCAGCTCGCTCGTTCGTGTCGGCAAGTGTCCTACGCCGAATGCCTGGTTTGTGGTCGCGGGCCTTTTTTGAGCACACTCAAAAGCCAGCCGGGATTTTGTATCGGAGTCGGCATAATCCGCAGTTGACCTGCGTGGCGGTTTTCTCCAGCTTCGCGAAACATCTGAGATTGGACAAGACAACAGAATTGCTTGCTCCTGCTCTGCGCGCCTGGACGGCGAAGGAACTCAGGCGGTATCGTCTATTATTGCTGCCGACCAAGTGACACTAAATCAGCCCCAAGCGCACCGCCACGTTGAAAACGCCACTCGGCGTCAAATTGGGTTGCCTGAGGCGCCGCGGGATTGGTAGTTGGAAGCGGCTGGTCTGCTTGAGCCGAAGCTGCTTGGCCATAGCCAATGCCAAGCACCAAGCACAAATTGAACAACCAAGCCGCATTTTGCTGTTTCATCTATGCCGCTCAGTCTGTCCTACCGGGCCCGACAAATTGCTTGGACGCATCTCTGGTTGTCTCTGATAGACACGGACGTAATCCACTTCGAACTTTGCCGGAAATTCTGTCTTCGAGGTATCGATGCCCGATTTTCCCCCAATAGCCAGATTGAGGATCACGAAGTGGGGTTGGCGAAACGGGTTCTTTCCCTCCTGGTCTGCGTTGAAAGTTGTCGTCACGTCAATCGTGTTCAGCAAAACGTCGTCCACATAAAGCCGGATGCTGGTTTCATCCCAATCCATCCGCCACACATGAAACTTGTGTGACCATTCCGGATCGTGGAAGTCGCCGATCGATGTGCGAACCTCATTCCACTTGGGCACTCCGTGCTTTTCCGAGCTCCAGGCCGCGTTAGCCATCAGCATTCCCCGGTAATACTCCATAATGTCGATCTCGCCCCGGTTGGGCCATTCGCCTTGGAGCCCGAGGGTCCAGAAGGAAGGATGGAGTCCCAAACTCGTGTCAATCCGTGCTCGCATTTCGAAACGGCCATACTGCCAGCTATGCAATCCTTCGGTCGTGAGACTTGCGGAGGTGTACTCGGCATACTCTCTTTTTTTCCTCCAAACCTTGCTGTCCGGTTCGTAGCTCGGGTTGCGCTTGCGCTCGGAACGGCCCTCAATAATCAGCAGGCCGTTCTGGCACCGAGCGTTGCCCGGCTGATACCACTGCAATTCCCTTCCTCTGACAAAACCGGTTTCGTAAGTCCAATTCCGAGGATCCGGCGGGCCGTCTTTTTCAAATTCATCGGCCCAAACCAGTTTCCAGCTTTCTGGTTGGGGAGAGCCCTGGCTGGCGTTGTCTCTTAAAGCGCCTGCCTGTGCAACTAGGCCCGTTTCGCCGGTCATCAGGCCCATGACGGCCAATACAAACATCCAATTGAGTTTCATGGATCGCGCCATTTATTCATGACCTATACGTGCATCCGTGCATCACTTAATTGCGTAACCGAATCTCAACTCGCACCATTCGTCTGGAGGCTCATCCAACATTGAGCCTGAAAGTACCACCTCACCCGGCAGGTGGCGACTTTTTTCACGCCAGATCCCTTGGACGGCCAGCTTCCTTCGGAGTTCAGCATCCGAAGCTCCGATCCCCTCACTCATACCGCAGCGCCTCCATGGGATCGAGCTGCGACGCCTGGGGCCAACGAAAGCGGCCTGCACCAGCGATTGGACGTGTCGCGCCTGGACGACCAATGCCGAGGCCGCAATTCTTATTCCTTCTGCGAGCCAAGCTTGAGAGGCAATGTAACCGGATCGGCGCAGCCAGCAATTGGGAAAGTCACGCTTTGACTTTAAGATTAGGGATGCATCCAACTAAGAAATTCTCCTAGGTGAGCGGTTGAACCGCTAATCTTCGCTAATCTTCGCTAATGTCTTGAGAACCCAGACGCTTGTAAAGGTTATTCGTCTGCGGGGCCTAACGGCAGAGAAATTTTTGCGCATGCCGCTGTCCGACCGCTGGCCCAGACAGCCAAGCTTAAATCAATCCCAGCCGCTTGGCAGCAGCCCGCAGGTGCTCATAGCGCCAGAGCGTTTTTTCGCGCACCGTCCAATCCGGCCGCTCGCCCAGCCAGCGGAAGTGTAAATAAATTTTCGATGCGTCGAGTGTCCGCCGGAAATCGGTGGGGGCGCCTTCGGGCCAGCGGGCGCGCTGATATTCGCTTTCACAGCGGCGCACGAGTTTTCGCGGCCAACCGATGGCTCGCATGAGCACAGTCTTGGCGTAGAACTCGCCGTGAATGATCGTCGGCGCAGTCGCCAGCAGCGGCGCAAACCACGCGTCACCGGAGCCACGGAGATCCGCCAACCATGGGTAGCATTGCTGGAGCGGGCGGGCGAACTCGAAGGTGCGCTGGGCCCAGCCGCGGTAATATTCGGCATCGTAGCGTTTGAGAAAAGCCAGCGAATGGTTACTCACTCGCGATTCATGAGTGGCGTGAAGCAGCGCGATCCAGCGGGCCGACTCTGCCATCGCGCGCGGCTGCCGGGTGGCCTGCATGTAACTAATGTCGCTCATGCGGACGCTGCGGTACGCGTATTCGAGAATCAGCCAGGTATCACCCGTAAGGGCATCGCTGTGCACGCCCAGACACTTTGGGCGGAAGTCCGGCATCGCGTCCAGCACGCGGCGATAGACCTTGGCCTCGTAAGCCACGTCGCCGCGGTGGCCGTAGGCATGATGGTTCCGCCCCGCTTCGTATTTGATGAACAGCCGGCGTTTGCGGCCGTCGGGCAGGCTACAAGTCACGATTTCGTTCGGGAAGGTGCTCATCATCCTCGGAAGCTTGCGCTCCAGGATCGTCACCACCCCGCTGATGGAGCCACCTCGATTCAGCGCCGAGGTCAGCCGGCCAGCCAGGGTCGCGGAGTCGGGCAGGAGCGACAGCGGAGTCTTCATTGGTTCGTTGCACCGTTGAATCATTGAATCGCCGAATCGCTGAGTGGCGTGCCGCCCGCCGCGCCCAAGTCCAGATCAGTTCACGGCCTCTCCCAGCATCTTTTCCAAAACCACCACTGAATCAAAATGGGCTTCGGCGATTTGTCGAGCGGCGCGGCTGTGGCGTTGGTAATCGGCGTTGATGGCCGAAAGAGCTTGTGCTGCTTCGCGCGCCGAGGAGAAGCGGAACAACCCCTCGCCGTTCGGCAGGAACGAACTTGGCCCGGTGTTCTGCACCACCGCCGGCTTGCCGCTGGCGAGGTAGCAGATCGTCCGGTCGCTGATCCAGGCGTTCTGGAATTTCAGGCACGACCGCTTCGCGCAACTGAACTCGCCCCGCGACTGCTGGAGGTAGGCTTGATACGACTCCGGCGTGTTGGCGATTTCGCGCGAAGACCGGATGCGCCAACCTCGTTTCTCCAGGTCGCGTTGCTCTTGGGCATCTTTTTCCGTCCGCAAATACAGAGCCAGTTCCAGCGGCTGGGTGGTCAACCGAGGCAAGTCCGCAAATTCCAGGAAGGCCACTCGCTTGGTATTCTCATAAACTTCGTTTCCATCCACGATCCAGTCATCGGCGTCCCAGTTCGACACCGTAGTAAATGGCTCGGCATGCTCATCAAAGCTATACGGCCATTGATCAAGACAAACGGGCGGCCGGATATGCAGCCACTCCAACCCACAATCGGGAAAGCGCGCCGCGTCAGTCCCTACAGTCTCCCCAGTCGTGAAGTACAAATCATGCCTTGGAACAGAAAGCTGGCCGCGGCTGATCCAGAATTGCAGCAGCCCAGGATCAATGTCCACCAACGCCGTGCGTCGGAAGCGCGCAAGCAGCGGCGGCGCGATAGCGTAGTGAAAATTCAGGAGCAAGTCCGCGCGTTCGAAGATCGCTTCAGCCTCCCCGCGACTGCGGCCAACGTATTCCTCCGGCAAACCCGCAGCGCTACCTGGCTCGCCGCGATAAAGGATGAGTTTCCCGCCAAAGCCAAACCGCGCCAGGCGCGCGAGAAACGGCGCCAGCAACTCGTTTTCCTCTGCTCTACTGTCGCGACGGCGGAACGCTTCCAGCCAGTAAACCTCGCAGCCCAGCGCACGCAAGCCTTGCGCGTATTGCATGTAAACCCAGAAGTGCCCGCCGCCTTCCGGGAAATTCAAAACGTTGAATGGCGAGATGACGACGGTGGGCATGTTAGAAAAGCTCCAAACTCCAGAGAAACACCAAACCCCAAGCTCCAAGCCCCAGGGAAACACCAACGTCCAAGCACCCACGGCCCTCGCGCGGCATCGTTTTGGAGTTTGGTGCTTGGAGCTTCCCTGGAGTTTGGAGTTTGGAGCTTGGAGCTTCGGGCGTGGAACTTGGGATTTGGACCTTCTTCATTGGTTTCAGGCGGCGACCAGTTTGGCGAGATCGTGATAACTGATGAGTTCGATGGCCTGCTGGCTCAAGATGCGGCGGATGAGCGGCTCGCACAACGTGCGCAACTCGGCTTCGCGCTCTGCGCAATATCCCGTTGAGTAATCCGGATCGACGTAACCGGGATGACAACTCAATTCCGTGATGCCCTCTGCGATTTCCCTCTCCAACATCCGCGTCAAACTCTCCACGCTGATTTGCTCGAAATGCGTTTCCCCGCCCCACCGGCCGTAAAATTTCGGGAAGTAGCGGACTGGTGAATGTTCGCGCAACGGCAGGTCGTGTTGCTGCGCCAGGTCGAGGAAATGCGGTAGCGCGCGTGGATCGCGGTGAACGTTGTGGTGCGAATCCAAATGCGTTGGCGGATGGCCAATCATCTCATGAAAACGCCGGAACTGTTCTTCCAATCTTTCTCGAAGCCGCTGACCAAAGGGAACGTTCGCGTCTTTTAACTCGTCCCGCAGGTCCACGTGCAACCCGACACTCAACGCTGGGGCGGCGCGGCTAAGAGCAGCGGCTTCTTCGCTCCACGCGGTGTTGACCAGCAGGCTCGTGCTGGTGAGGATGCCACGCAGGTGCGCTTCCAGGATGCCGCGGTTGATGCCACGGCTAGCCCCGAAATCATCGGCGTTGACGATGAGGTACTTCATTGCGGTAATTGGTGATTGGTGACTGGTGATTGATGATGCGGGCGCCGTTCTCGTCTTCGTCCAGCACCGGCCGCAGATTTTCAAACCATTCATCAACGTCCGCCAACTGCTCGAATCCCCACGACGCTTGGTCCTGGACCAACGCAATTGCAGGCCAGATGATGCGATTGGCATAGCGGGCGTATTCGGCGGTTTCGAACAGCAGGTTCAGGTCGCGCGCGGCAGGCAAGCGCCAACCAGCCGGCGAGACTGCGTCGCGGTACAATTCCAAAATCCAGCACCGGTCGTCCGCAGGGAAGCGCATCAGGAAGGTGGACAAATCATAGCTCGCCGGTCCAACCGCTGCGTGGTCCCAATCAATGAGCCGCGCTTGCAAACCGCTGGCGGTGGGCAGGACAAAGGTGTTGGTGGTCCACAGATCACCGTGAAGGAGCGTCTCCGGCCCGCCGACTTCAGCCAGCGCTTGCGCTCGCCAGGGCAACTCGTCGAGCAATTTGTGCGTCCGCTCCAGCAACCGATCGCGCAACGCTACTTGTTCGGCAGACAACTCAAGCACCGGCGGACGCAATGATTCCAGTCCACGGATGGCATCCCGCACGTTAGCGGCGTAAAAATTGATTCCCAGGTCGCCGCCGTAAAGCCGGCACTCCGGCAACAGCGGGTGATCGGCAAACCGCGTGTGAATGCGGGCGATCAATTCCACGGCGGCCTTGACGCGCTCGCGATCCGGCGCGCTGGCGTTCAGTGACCAATCGCCAAGGTCCTCGTAAACGTGCCAGACCGTCTGGCCCTTTTGTTGTGCGGCAACACCCAGCAGTGTCGGACCACTTGCGCCCAAGCCAGCCGCTGGAAGCCAGCGGCTGATGACCAATTGATTGCGCTGGGCGATGGCAGGCTCCAAGCGCTTGACGACCAGCGAGCGTACGTCGCTGCCATCCACACCGAAGCGCAGGCGGAAGACGCGCCGATGTGGCGCTGAAAGCTGGCGTTCTTCGAGTAGTTGGCCCGTTCCGCCGCCTCTGGCCAGCAGGTCGCCTAGCAAATCGCGCAGTTCTGCCAGGCCGGGCTGGCTGCTGTCTTTGAGCACATCTTCGAGTCCGTTGGTCATGTTGGCGCGGATATGGGCGAGGCTTTTTCGGCCTATCGGAAAGTTCGCAGCGCTTCGGCGACCCAGGGTTCATACACCGTGAGACAAGAAATCGCAGGCGCCCGAGCCGCCCAACAAATGCAGTCGAGCATTCGAAAGATTCGCCCACATGCGACCAGCTTTTTCAGAACCGCGATGCTTACTGCTGCACCGTTGGGACCGAGACTCGCGCGATAGGCAGCCAAGTTGGGATCCGCCTCCTGGCCGCTACACGAAGCCAGGTCGCCAGCGGGCACACCCCATCCGGCGTTCTCCCAATCGTAGGCCAGGAGTGCCGGGCCGGCATCAGTGTCTTGCACGCGAAGGTTTTTCACCGCAAAATCGCCGTGAACCAGCCCGCGCGGTGCGGGCACACAATACTCCTCCACCTGGCTCCAGCGCGCTTCGATCGAGTCGCACTGGGTGACGAGCGACCGCAGAAGGAAGGCTGCCGCCCTCCGCCAGCGCGGATTGACCTCATGTTCGCAGAGTTGGTCGCGGGTTAAGCGCAGCAGCTTTAGATAGTGATCGGGACCGCGCGCGGGGAGCCGGGCGGCGAGGCTGTGCTTGACTGCGGCTGAGTGGATTGTCCCCAGCCACCGACCAGTCAACGCGCGATGCTGGGCATTTAGCGGGGAATACTCAGTGCCGCCGGCCTGTTCGAGGAATAACCAGTCGAACTCAGTTTTCGCCTCTTCGACTCGTCCATAGCAACGCAGCGACGACACCGCCAGTGGAGGAAGGAACTCTTGATAGATGAACTGCTCAAGCCGTGCGATCCGCCTCCGGCATCGTTTGGCGATCACCGGCTCGCTGTTCGGTCCCGCCCCGATCAGGCGGTAAACCGCCGACTTGTTTCTGAGTTGCAAAACTTCAACCTGCGGGCAACGGTCCCCATCTGCGCCGATCTGTCCCCAAAAGCTGACAGGGTCGTGTCGGAGTTGACCGCTGTCAGCGTTGGTCGGCGTGGGATCGAGTGTGGCCTTGGACATTTCGGGATCACTCCTTCCATCCAGCCGCACGCAAAGCTTCCGCCATCCGCGGCTCATAGAGTCGAAGATAAGAGATGTTCTTCTCTAGGAATTCATACGATTTGAAAACCAGGCACGAGCTTGCCCAAAAAACGTCATCGATTAGCCGAAAGAATTTTCCACATGTCGCAATTCGATTTGAGTCCAGCCCATCCAGCATGGCGCCGGACTTCTCGATGGCCGCGCGGTAGGTTTGGAGGTCAGGGCTGACCGTGTAGCCTGTAAACTGAGCCAGGTCGGCAGCCGGCACGCCCCATCCAGTGTACTCCCAATCGAAGACCAACAGAACCAGGCGGCCCGCGGTGGAACGAAGGCGCACATTTTTTATCACAAAGTCGCCGTGTACGAGAGTTCGAGGCATCAGGTCACAAATTGCCTCCAGTTCGCTCCAATGCGCTTCCAGGACACCGCAGTAGGAGGCCATGACCCTCAGGACCTCTATGTCGTTGCCGCGCAGGGCTGGGTTGGCGAGGTGTCGCACCAGGTCCTCGCTTGAAGTTCGCAAAAGGTTCAAATAGTGGGAGGGTTGGCGGGTCGGAAGGCGCGACTCTAATCCAGACTCAATGGCGGCCGCGTGAATCGTACCCAGCCACTGGCCAGCCAAGGCCCGATGTTCGGGGTCAAGCGGCGAATAGGCTTGCCCGGTTGCTTCTTCGAGGAAGAGCCAGCAATAATCACCGCCCGGCTCTTCCACGAATCCGTAACAGCGCAGCGCCGGAACAGATAGACGCGGCACGAATTCTTCGTGAATCATTCGTTCGATTCGTGCAGTCGGTGTCCGGCACCGCTTGGCAATGACGGCTGAGCCGCCCGGACCGACACCCGCGAGGCGATAGACCGCCGATTTATTTTTCAGCTTCAGGATTTCGATAGCTTCCGGCTTGACCCGCTCCGGCTCAAGTTGGCTCCAGGCCTTGACGGCACGGTGCTCCAGCAGATTCTCCGGCAACACTTCGCTTGTGATCGGCTTAGACATTGGATCTGCTCTCGTGGAGCGCGGCGGCGGTCTGCCGGAGCGCGAGCGTCTCGCCGTTCGGCATGGAAGGGACCGGCTCCAGACTTACCAATCGCCCGTGCTCGATCTTGAGGATTAGGTCGCAGTGTTTCAGGGTACTCAGACGGTGCGCGATGATGAACGTAGTGCGGCCTTGCATCAGCCGTTCCATCGCTTCCACAATCGCTGCTTCCGTTCTTATATCCACCGAACTGGTCGGCTCGTCCAGAATAAGGATGGGCGCGTCTTTCAGGAAGGCGCGGGCCAGCGAAATACGCTGGCGTTCTCCCCCCGACAGGCGCATGCCCCGCTCGCCCACGGGAGTCTGGTAACCTTGTGGGAAGCGGAGGATGAAGTCGTGGGCGTTGGCGGCTTTGGCCGCCAGAATGATTTCGCCTTCACTGGCCCGTGGCCGGGCGTAAGCGATATTTTCGGCGATGCTGGTGGAGAAAAGCACCGGCTCCTGGAGCACCAGGGCGAACTGATTGCGCAGATCGGCCAGCTTGTAGTCGCGCAAGTCCACGCCGTCGAGCAGGATTTCCCCTCCTGTGGGATCGTAAAATCGAGTGAGAAGATTCACCAAAGTCGTCTTGCCCGCGCCAGTGGTGCCGGCGATTCCCAGGCAAGTGCCGGCCGCGATTTCAAATGAGATGCCGCGCAGGACCGGGCGATCTTGGTCGTAAGCAAAGGACACGTTACGGAAGACCATCCCCCCGGACGCCCGCGCCAGTGGCCGCGCGTTGGGACGCTCGGCCACGTCGGGCGATTCGTCCAGCAGCGCGAAGGCCCGTTCGGCGCCCGCCAGATTGGTTTGCATGCTGGCCATTTTTTTGCTGAGGGTCTTGAGCGGGGTGTAGATCTGCGCCAGGTAGCCCATCACCAGCAATAGGTTGCCCAGCGTCAACGTTCCCGCCCTGATGTCACGCACACCGATGTACAACACCGAGGCCATGCCCACCGCGGTGATCAATGCCACCAAAATGCCGAAGGTGCCCTGGGTCATTTCCAGCCGCAGCCGCGCCCGCATCCCTTCGTTGGATTTTTCCACAAAGCGCCCCTCCTCGCGCTCCTCCTGTCCGAAGGCCTTCACCACCCGGGCGGCCCCCAACACCTCATGCACCACGGACAACGCGGAACTTTCGAGCTTTTTCACGCTGCGCGATTGGCGGCGCAACCGGCGGCGGAACGCGCGCGACACGACGAAGAGGACGGGTGAAATTGCCAGGCCCACCAGGGCCAGCCGCCAGTTGATCCTTGCGGTGACGTAAATCATCGAGCACAGAGTCAACGCCGAGGTGATGAACGGAACCACGCCGTCCACCGCGATGCGCTGGATGGAAGTCGCATCGTACTGGATCCGGTAGGTTGAATCGGCCGTGCCCCGGCTGTCGTGGTAAGACAGAGAGAGCCGCTGGACGTGCCGGAACATTTGGGCCCGGAACCTGCGCAGCAACTTTTCGCCGGTGTACGCGCCGAGCAACGAGGTGCCAAAGTCCCGCAGTTGGCCCAGGAGCGCAACCACCAGGACGAGGCCCACGGCTATGGCCAGCGCCGTCGTTTGGGTGCGTGGCACCGCGGCAGGCAGGAAGACCTCAAGGAGACGCGGAAGCGGGTCCGAACCGATGACATTGTCCACCGCAATCTTCAGCGGCAGCGGCGTCAGCAAGGCCACCGGCGGCGACAGCAGGCTCAGCGCGAACATGGTGGCAAGCAAGACCCAACAAGACCGCACCTGCTGCCAGAGCCGCCAATACAACGTTGGCTGATTGAAGCTGGCAGAGAACATCACTCCTTTATTTTACGTCGATTTTTTCTTTTCGCTCGATTTTTCTGACTGCTGTCAGGAAAGCTGCCGTAGCGGCGGCACATTCCTGGACCATACGTTCAACGATCAAAAAGGCCGCTGCGCCCAGCAACACACAAGCCGTCCAGATTGCCTCCCTGCCCGCCGCGTAGGCAAGGCCGGCCAAAACCGTTGCCAGCACGGTGGCCGTCAACGAGCAACGCGGCCAGGACCGGATGCGCAGCAGTTGCCGGCCACTGCCGTGGTATTCGGCCGCCAGAAACAAATGCGCCGAGCCAAAGATGCCGCCGCTGGCTTTGAGGTCCCAGTGGTCGCAGTCTCCTCCACGCACCGGCGCCCAACCCCACTTGCGCAGGTTCTTCTCGATGTATTGCAGCCGCTCTTCGACCCCGGCGGATCTCTTGGTCCAGATGTCCGCCGTCCAGGGCCGAGGCACGGCGTAACCGGTCGCCGTCTGGTGCCGCCAAAAAGCCAGCCCGTGACGCACCCGGCCAATCAGCCGCGCCATCGGCTGCAACAGGTGCAGAAGGCCGGTCAAGGCGCGGCGCTTCCACAGTTCGGGGCCGGAGGCCACCTTAAACGAAGCCCCAAAGGCGCAACGACCGGCCTGCACCAGCATCGCAGTGACGGCCAAAATCAGAAGCGGCCACGCCCCATGCAACGGTCGCCACAAAAAGCCCAACCCCGCCAGGAGCGCCAGCGCCGCGATGACCAGATACCATTCGGGCATCATCGGCAACGACTCCGCCAGGTTCGGCGGCGGTTCGTAGAGCGACTGAAAGGGGGCGGTGCCCCATTGGCCATGATAGATGCGCCGCACCCGCCAGCCCAGGTAGGTCAGGCCGTTGGTATAAACCCGTCCGGACCACAAGGCATGGCCGGCGGCATTGTATTTATCGGGCCACTTGCGTTCCAGCATGGCCTCGGCCTTGCCGTAGCCGCGTTGCTGCTTCCAGTAGGTCAGCACCGAATTGCGCCGGTGATGCCAAACGAGGGCCGCGGGGCTGAACCCCAGAGTCCACCCTTCCTTCTGCAAACGCCAGCACACATCCACGTCATCGCCCGCAACGTGGAATTGCGGATCGAAGCCGCCGATGGCTTTGAGGGCCACTTTGCGAAAGGCCATGTTGCACCCGGGAATATGTTCGGCTTTCTGATTGGTCAGCAGCACGTGAACCGGGCCACCCGGCGCGTGGGCCACGCAATCGGCAATCAGGCCGTCACCCGGCGGCGCGATGTTGGGGCCACCCACGCCTGCGTATTTCTCCGCGCGCGGGTTCAGGAACGTCGCCGCCAGGTAGGTCAGCCAGTGCGGGTCAGGATACGCGTCGTCGTCAATATAAGCGACGATCTGGCCGGTAGCCGCCTCCAGGCCCAGGTTCCGGGCGTTGCTCAAGCCATGATTGGCGGTGGTAATCACCCAGTCGTGGCCGTTTTGGCTGCCGGGAAAGGCGCTGCTCAACCCGCAATTCGAAGTGCTGATCACCCGGAAGCCAAATTGCCGGGCAATAATTGCCGTGTTGTCGCTTGAACCGTCGTCAACCACGATGACCTCATAATCGGGATATTTTAATTTCCGCAACCCCTCGAAAGTATCGTTGATGGTCCGTGATCCGTTGTGGGTGCACACGATCACCGAGACCTTCGGCCAGCGCATGTCCGCTGGGAAGGGCACTTCTCGAAAAGCCGCGCGAACCGTAGCCAGCGCAGGTTTGGCAGCTCGCAATCTATCGGTCAGGCCGAACTTCCAGTCATACACCTCGGCCCCGCCCCGATACCACTGGTCGGTCCAGGCATACACAAAGACCCCGCCGCAGCCGGCTGCGAAGGCCGTCCGCACCTGCCAGTCCAACACCCGCGCCTGGGTGTCCTGGCCGTTGCGGAGGCTGTCCAGACCCAGTTCGGCCATGACCAGCGGGCGTTCGCTGGCGATGTTGTGCAAGCGCGCCAGGTAGGCCTCCAAACGGTCCTGTGATTCCAGATAAACGTTGAAACAAACGAAATCCAAAAACGGCAGACGCAGGTACTCCGTCGAAGGATAATTGACGTAGGTGACCAAGCCCTCCGGGTCTTCCTGCTTGGCCGCCTTATACAGCCGCTCCAGAAACCGTTCCAACTTGCGGCGGCCCTGCCAGCGGACAATGGAGGCTGGAATTTCGTTGCCGATGGTGTAGCACAGCACCGCCGGATGGCCCGCGCAGGCGCGGACCTTCTCGCGCACCATCTGCTCGGTTGACTGCGCGCATTCCTCGTAGTCCAGAAACGCCGCTTCGCGTTCGACCGGCAAACCCACCATGACTCGCAAGCCGTGGCGTTGCGCCGCGTCCAGCAACCAGCGCGGCGGGGCAGTGTAAGTGCGGACCGTGTTGATCCCATTTTCGGCCATCAACGCGAAATCCCGCTCCATCATCCTCGGCGCGGGAAACTCGTCGCCGTTCTCGTCCGGCCGAAACGTTCCGTAGGTGACCCCGCGGACATAAAACTTCTCTTCGCCGACAAAAATGAATTTGCCCCGCACAGTTGGGCGGAACTGGGCGGTGGGGCATTCCGCCGTTGGCGGCGCAGGCAAAATGGTTACCGCTACCGTCTCCGGCGCGGTCGGCTGGCCGGCGTCTCTACAGCACACCTGCTGCGCTTCTGACCACAGTTCGCCTCCTGGCCAGCCACCGTGCTCAGGTGCGGCCCTTTGTTCAGCCAATTCTTCGTGCTCCATGACCCCTCTGCAATGTCGCTGTCTGTCCATATATCACCTGCGGAAGGGGTCTACCTCTCTGCTCCGTGGGCTATAGGAACCACTAATACAAACGAAATACTCAAGCCATTGGAAACCTAAAAGC
>WNGQ01005545.1_pt1 | contig 30585 bp, 15 predicted proteins | sample 5407661 | NCBI WGS metagenome assembly WNGQ01 (sample SAMN13153382, study PRJNA577476) | soil metagenome | isolation source: 60 cm soil or saprolite under Garry oak tree replicate 2 | place: USA:California | collected 2016-06-15 | reverse complement strand
ATCGCTGCCGCAATCGGATTTGTGATTTACCTGACCTACCAAAAGACCAGCAGCGCCGCGTCGGCAGGTCTCCACAACAAGCGGTCCAGCGCCCCGGCATCTCACCACAAAGAGCGCTCGGAATGACCCTCCCGCAAACATGGATTTCAAGGTTGGGTCCGTGACAACCAGTCCGGGAACCACTGGCCTTACCGTGGTGGTCGCTTATTCAAAGGACAGCAGCGTGACATGGACGTATACGCCGGTAAGCGGCCGAGGCGGTGCTTCAGCGGGTTACGATCGATTAGTAACGAATATCCGTTGGACCTTTAGCGGTAACCTGAGCCAGATCTCACTCAACAATTCTGGCAGTGTGGGTTTCACCGCGAAGATACGTTGAGACTAAACGCGCTTCATAGACGATTCGTCCATCCATGATTGTGATCATAACTTTGACCTTTTCAATCTCCGCTGGATCAATTGTGAAGATGTCGCCGGTAAGAATAACCAGGTCGGCCAATTTGCCCGGTGTAATGCTTCCCTTCTCTTTCTCCTGAAATTCCGCGAAAGCTGAGCCCAGCGTATACGCGCGCACGGCCTCTTCGACTGAGATTTTCTGCTCGGGTACCCACCCTCCCGGATGTTTGCCGTCCAGCGTTCGGCGAGTCACCGCCGCATACACACTAAGCATCGGATTGAGTGGCGCGACCGTCCAGTCGGTGCCGAACGCGAGCGTGGCTCCGGAATCCAGTAACGACCGGAAGGCATAAGTCGTCTTTGCCCGCTCCGGTCCAATTCTCTTTTCGGCCCAGCGACCATCATCGATGGCGTGATATGGCTGCATCGACGCGATGACCCTGTCGCGGGCGAAACGCGGAATGTCCTGCGGTCGCAAGTGTTGCGCGTGCTCGATGCGAAAGCGCCGATCGCGATCGCCATTTTCCTTTTCCACCTGCTCGTAAAAAGAAAGAATTGAATCGTTCGCTTTATCGCCGATGGCATGAATTATCACTTGCAAGCCGGCGAGATCGGCATCATGAATACGCTTGAGCATCTCGCCGTCCGGAAACATTTCTTCGCCGGGAATGCCGTGCGTGTCGGGTGCATCCAGGTAGGGTTCGAAAAACAGCGCAGTTGTCGATCCGAGGCTGCCGTCCGCGAAACCTTTTAAGCCGCCGACGCGCAGCATCGCACTGCCAAAATGCGCCCGCACGCCGGCGCGTGCCAGACGCTCCCACGCGGGCAAAGGCGAAACCGCATAGATGCGAGTCTTTAACTCACCGCGATCAAGTAGAGTTTGATACACACCCACATCCGGACCGGCTGACATGTCCTGAACGCTGGTGACGCCCAGGCTAGCCGCATGATTCGTCGCGGCTTTCGCGGCCGCCAGTCTTTCTTCGAAGGTTGCCGGCGGAATCACTTTCCAGACAAAACTCTGGGCCGCGTCCTTCAGGATTCCAGTCGGTTCCCCTGTTTTTGGATCGCGCACAATGACCCCGCCGTTGGGATCTTTCGTTTCGCGGGTAACGCCGGCAAGTTTCAGGGCGACACTGTTCGCCAACGCCATATGACCGTCCAGGCGATTTACAAACACTGGAGTGTCACGGGTGTATTGATCAATCAGTCCTTTTGTCGGCAGCTTCGCCTCCGGCCAGCGTTCGTGATCCCAGTCTCCGCCGGTAATCCATCGTCCTTTGGGAATCTTTGCCGCGAAGTCGCGGATGCGTTCGGCAAATTCCTGCGGCGTGTTCGCATCGCGCAAATCAACGCTGGACAGCTGAAATCCTCCGCTCATGAAATGCACGTGCGAGTCGTTGAAACCTGGCAGCACAAAGCGGCCATGCGCGTCGATTACGCGCGTGCTCGGGCCGGCGAGACTTTTGATCTCGTTCGTTGAACCGATGGCCACAATGCGATTGCCGATAATCGCCAACGCCTGCGCGGCCGGTTGGGCGGCATCCATCGTATGAACCGTGGCGTTGATGATGATCAGGTCGGCAGTCAAAGGCTGGTTGTCTGCGTGGGTTGAAAAATTGGGGGCCAAGACAAAGAAAATAGATACAGCGAGTGACAATTTTAACGTCATTCTCATCGTGTTCCGGCAACGCGGACGTCCTCGTCCACAAAGCTGGCGGAGCTGTGCAATTCACGTGACGACTAATTCGCGCTTCGCGCTCAATGCGGACGTGGACGTCCGCGCTCCCGGCAGTATGTCCGCGCTCCCGGCAGTTCGGTCGCGTAGTGTATCATCGGCTTATTCTTCGCGATAGAAAGATTCGCCGGCAGTAATTCTGTAATGGCATCCGCGGCAGAACAGTTTCAAGAGCGTGATCCCGTGGTCGAGGCGCTGCACGAGATCCTTGGCGACGACAAGGTTCTGTCTGAGCCGGAAGAGTTGCTTGTCTACGAATGCGACGGCTTGCCTCAACATAAGCATCCGCCGCGCGCGGTAGTTTTTCCAGCTTCGACCGAAGAGACTTCGGAAGTCCTCGAGTTTCTCTGGAGCGAGGGTGTCAGCTTCGCGCCGCGCGGAGCCGGCACCGGATTATCCGGCGGCGCGCTGGCAATCAACCGTGGAGTTGTCATAGAACTCGCGCGCATGCGTAAAATTCTGCGCCTCGATCCTGAGAATCAGCTGGCGGTTGTACAAACAGGATTGGTTAATCTGCAGCTGTCGAAAGCGGCCGCGCCACACGACCTTTACTACGTCCCGGATCCGTCCAGTCAACCGTCGTGCACGATTGGCGGCAACCTGGCCGAAAACGCCGGCGGCATCCATTGTTTGAAGTATGGAACTACAACCGATCACGTGCTCGGGGCGCGGGTCGTTCTTTCGGACGGGGGGATCGTAGATCTTGGAGGGCTGAAACCCGGCTACGATCTTCTCGGCACTTTTGTCGGCTCTGAAGGGACTTTTGGAATTGCCACTGAAGCCACGGTCCGGTTGAGTCAAATTCCCCCGGCGGTGCGGACGCTGCTGGCCGATTTTACTGACGTCGATAATGCCAGTCGCGCCGTTTCGGCGATCATCGCGGCGGGAATTTTTCCGGCCGCGCTGGAGATGATGGACCAGGCAATCATTCGCGCCGTCGAAGCCAGCGTGTTCACCGCCGGATTACCTGTGGACGCCGAAGCAGTGTTGTTAGTCGAACTCGACGGGATTGAGGCGGGTATCGATGACGAAGCCGGCAAGGCCGAAAATATTCTGCGCGAATTGGGCGCGCGCTCAGTCCGTCGCGCTGCCGATCAAAATGAACGAAGAAAACTTTGGGCGGCGCGCAAGGGTGCGTTCGGCGCCGTCGGCCGGCTGTCTCCCGACATTATGATTCAGGATGCCGTCGTGCCCCGCTCGCGCCTGCCCGAGGTGCTCTCCGAAACTTATCGCATCAGCGCGAAATACAACTTGCAGCTCGCAAATGTTTTTCACGCCGGGGATGGCAATCTTCACCCACTCATCTGTTTTGATCTGCGCCGCGGAGATGATTTGGTAAACGTGCGCCAGGCAGGTCGCGAGATCATGGAAAGCTGCGTGCGTGCCGGCGGCTCGATCACCGGCGAGCACGGCGTTGGTTTGGACAAGAGCGTTTACCTGCCGTTGATTTTTTCTGAAGCCGACATGTCGGCAATGCTGCAAGTGCGCGCGGCTTTCGATCCTTCGGGACTGTGTAACCCCGGCAAGATCATTCCCATGCCGCGCGGTTGCGGCGAAGCGCGGGCCGTGGCAACCCATAGCCCGCCAAACTTGAGTTCGTCGAACAGAGCGCCGGCGCATTCCGTGCTTCCGCGCAGCGAATCCTCAGGCAGCGGCCGCGCAGCCCAGCGACAAGCACAAATTTCTACGCGGCTGAACGAAGAAAGAATCGCACGCGAACTTTCGAACATCGTTGGCTCGCCGAACGCCCGGAGGCGATCGGTGTCAGGGTTGATCGCCGTCAGTGAAAATAGCCCTCTAAATATCGAGCGAGCGATCGAAGTTGCTCCGGCTTCCGAAACCGAAGCCGAGAAAATCCTCAACCTGGCAGAACGTGAACAACTTACTGTCGTTCCGGCCGGCGGCGGAACATGGCTGGGTGTCGGACGTCCGCTTGAACGCGTCGACGTAATTCTCAACACTCGCCGTTTGTCCCGGATCGTTCACCACGAGCCGGCCGACCTCGTCGCCACCGCTCAAAGCGGCGTGGCGCTGCGCGACTTTCAAAATCATCTCGCCCTTTCAGGCCAGTGGTTGGCGGTTGATCCGCCGGACGACGGGCGATGCAGCCTTGGCGGAGCTGTGGCTACCGGCCTGGAAGGCGCACAGAGTTTTGGTTATGGTTTGCCGCGTTCATTTGTGATCGGTATGCGGGTCGTGCTTTCCACTGGGCGCACGATCAAAGCCGGCGGAAACGTCGTCAAGAATGTCGCCGGCTATGATCTCTGCAAACTGTTCACCGGAAGCTACGGCACGTTGGGACTGATCACGGAGGTCACGTTCAAACTGCGCCCTCTGCCCACCGAGACCAGGACGGTCATTGCCAGTGGCCCGATGCCATCGCTGCTTCGGGCAGCGCAATCGATCATTTCCGAAAAACTTTTTCCCGTGGCGCTGGAAATGCTTTCACGGCGCGCAGCGTCGCACCTGGATCTGCGCGATGCCGACGGTCCCGTGCTGCTGGCAAGATTCGCCGGCTCTCCGAGGGCGGTTGTTTTTCAAGCCGCGCACGCGCTGGCGATTGCTCGCCGTGAAGGCGCGCGTCTGGCTTCGCTGAATGATGAAGATGAGAGTTTATGGCAGGGGCTTGCTGCTCTGCCGTTGCAACTCAGCGACAAATTAGGTTGGCGCGCGCGCTTACGGCCTTCTGACCTGGCTTTGTTCCTTGATGAAATGACCGAGCTTGAAAAGGACGAGGCTTCGCACCCGTCCTTAATGTGGCATGCCGGAGTCGGCGATGGCCGCCTGCGTGCGATTGCAAATACTCCGGTGTATCATCGCGAAGCTGTGCGAGTGCTGGAAAATCTGCGTCAGAAAATTGAAAACTCAGGCGGTAGCCTGGTTATTGAAAGCGCGCCCGGCGAGATCAAGAAAGAGATTGATCCGTGGGGCGATTTCGGGTCAGCATTCGAGTTGATGAAGCGAGTGAAACAGCAACTCGATCCACGTCACGCCTTGTCACCTGGACGATTTATCGGAGGCATGCATCTGTAGATTTTCTTGGCGGCTTTGCATGAGGTCTCATCTCGCAAAGCCGCAATGGCGCAAAGAATATTCAGGGGATCTGACCATGAAAATTAATTCATCATTATTTCGCTGGCTCGTAACCGGCACCATTCTTTGCGCGATGGGAGCGGCGCAATTAGCTCTGCCGCGTCGTTTTGCTGTCGCGGCTTCACGCGAACCCGTCCGCGCGCGTCATGGCATTGTCGCTTCCACAAACGAAATCGCTTCGAAGGTGGGCGTGGACATAATGAAGCGTGGCGGCAACGCAGTTGATGCCGCGATTGCCGTCGCGTTCGCGCTGGCCGTGACCCATCCCGCCGCGGGAAATCTCGGTGGCGGCGGTTTCATGATGATTCGCCTGAAAGATGGCCGGACCACGGCCATCGATTATCGCGAGATGGCTCCGGCCGCGGCAACGCACAACATCTACCTGGACAAGAACGGAAACCCCATCGAAGGCGAAGGCGGATCAGTTGAAGGTTATCGAGCCGCCGGCGTTCCCGGCACGGTGCGCGGGATGGAACTCGCTTTGAAGAAATACGGTTCTCACCGGCTGACCTGGTCTCAATTGATCGAACCGGCTCGCCGGCTCGCCCTGGATGGCTTCACTGTGAATTACACGCTGGCGCGCAGCCTGCGCGGAAACAAGGACTATCTTTCAAAATATCCTGAGACAAAGCGCATCTATCTCGACAACGGCAGGTTTTACAACGAAGGCGACCAGTTTCAGCAGGTGGATCTCGGCGCCACCTTTTATCGCTTGCAGCATCAGGGGCCAAATGAATTCTACGAAGGTCTGACAGCGCAGCTAATCGTCGGCGACATGAAACGTCACCACGGCCTGATCACCATGGAAGACATGCGCGGTTACGTTGCGAAAGAGCGCGAACCTTTGCGGGGCAATTATCGCGGCTACGAAATTATTTCGATGCCGCCGCCATCGTCAGGCGGCGCCGTCCTAATCGAGATGCTGAATATCCTCGAAGGCTATGATCTGAAGAAATTGGATTCAGCCTCTTCGGATCGTTATCATCTGATGACTGAAGCAATGCGCCGCGCGTTCGCCGATCGCGCCGAGTACATGGGTGACAGCGATTTCGTGAAGGTACCCATCGCGGGTTTGACCGATAAAAAGTACGCCGAGAGGCTGCGCAGCACGATCGATCCCGAGCGCGCTTCTACCAGCGAACAAGTGCGCGCCGGCAAGCCGGTCGGCTATGAATCAGACGAGACCACTCACTTCACGGTGATTGATGCTGAAGGCAACGCCGTCGCAAACACTTACACGCTCAACAATTCTTACGGGTCGGCGGTGGTGACAAACGGGACCGGCGTAATCATGAACGACGAGATGGATGATTTTGCCGCCAAGCCCGGGACGCCCAATCTTTACGGTTTGATTCAGGGAGAGCGCAACGCCGTCGCGCCTCACAAGCGTCCACTCTCGGCCATGACGCCAACGTTTGTGCTGCGCAAAGACGGTAGTCTTTGGTTCACCGTCGGCAGCCCCGGAGGTCCGACGATCATCAATACCGTTTTGGACGTGATCACCGACGTAATCGATTACGGTATGAACATCCAACAGGCGATTGATGCGCCGCGCATCCATCATCAATGGCTGCCGGATGAACTGGTGTTCGAACCGTACGGATTATCGGGCGACACCCAGAGGGTACTCACTGCGCGAGGACACAAGCTGGTTGATAAACCACGCTACCTCGGCGACGCCGAAGGGATCATGATCGAAGAAAAGACCGGGATGCGTTTGGGGGCTACCGATCCGCGAAGAAGTGATGGGTTGGCGGTGGGTTATTAACGTTTCCAGTTGACTAAAACCCTTAACTTCAGCCACAATCTCACGGTTTACGCAGTCTTATTACTTCGAGGCCCCTTTCGCTAATGATTTCTGATCAGACTCTTCCGGGACGCGCGCAAAAGAGACGCCCCGCACGCACCTACAAACGCGAGCAGGAACGAATCTCCCGGCACAAGCTCTTCAAAACGACGCCGATTTATACAGGGTATTCAATCGCTCTGATCGTCCTCGCTGCGCGCGCGGGCCATCCGCTCTCCGCCCTGGCGTATTTTTTTGGCGGCGGCATCCCGCTCTGGATGGCCATCGAATATTTTTCGCATCGCTATATTCTGCACGCCCATTTCAAAGTATCGAAGAAGTGGTACAAAAAACATCTTTCGATTCTGGCGAACAAATTTCTCGATCCGATGCACTTCGGTCATCACGAGCGGCCCTTTGACGGCCATCACATCAGCGGGCGCGTGCGCGACATGCTGCCGATGCTGCTCATATTCGGACCATTAAGCATCTGGTTGTTTCCGCCTTACACCGCTTCACTGGTCGTAGCCGGAGCACTGCAGGGCTATATCTTTGAAGAGTGGATTCATCATGCAACGCACTACTACCACTTTCGTGATCCGTATTTTCGCTACATGAAGAAGCACCACCTCTACCATCACACCACGCGTGGGATGACCAGGGGCTTCGGAACCAGCAGCGGAATCCTGGACTTTATTTTCCAAACGCGTTTTCCCGAGAACGTACGCCAACGTCTGTACGGCAGTAAGAAATCCTTCACGTCAGAACAAACCGAACAACCGATCCAGCAGGCCTGACCGCGTTTGGAGTTCCGCCTTTAGGCGGCATTGCTCCAAGCGTCTCCGCCTGAAGGCCGAACTCCAATCAGCACCTTCCGAGGAGACCCTCTAGGATGAGCGAACCACGCTATGCCCTGGTCACCGGCGCCTCGCGCGGCCTGGGCAAATACTTTGCGCGCGCCCTGGCAGCGCGGAAGCGTAATCTTGTGCTCGTCGCGCGATCGAAAGAAAAGCTTGAGTTGCTGGCAAGCGAATTACGCCGGGATTACGCGATTGAGGTTGAGACCTTTACATTTGATCTGGCGCGCGCGAATGCCGCCGAGCAATTAACGGAAGGATTGAAACAGCATGATCTGCAAATTGATCTGTTGGTGAACAACGCCGGCTTTGGCGATCAGGGCCGCTTTCATGAATTGGCGCTCGATCGGCAACTGGAAATGATCAACCTGCAGAATGCGACAGTCGTCGCCCTTACGCATCGACTGTTGCCGGCAATGATCGAAAACCAAAGTGGTGGCATCGTTAACGTTTCTTCGATGGCCGGCTTTCAACCGGTTCCGTTTGCGGCAATCTATTCGGCCACCAAATCGTTTCTCACAACCTTCTCGCTGGCGCTCGAAGCTGAAGTGCGGCGCTATGGCATATCAGTCGTGACGCTTTGTCCCGGCAGGCTTCGACGGGACAGGGAAGACTTGGAAACCACCGAAAGAAAAAAGGTGCCGGGAAAAGAGCAGGCTCATGAAGAAGTTGTGGCCGAAGCGTTGAAGAAGCTCGACCGCGGTGGTGGTCTGGTAATTCCAGGCGGATTGAATAAGTTTGCAGCTTTCGCCGTCGGCCTCGTTCCTCGCAGCAAGATCGCACGGCTGGCAAAGAGATTATCGAAACCCCAGACATGAATGAGGTAAACCGCGTCAACAGAGTTTTTCTTTCCTGTTCGCATAGAGGGAGATACGCCGAAGGCGTTAGCGAATTTTAGCCCAGGGTAACACCCTGGGAACTCGATTGGTTCGTCAGTTGTGGGAACTCTGAAAGAGTTCGCGAGCCTTAATTGGCGAACTCCTTTGGAGTTTGGGTAACTGTTCCCACTCTTTGACCCAGGGTTGAAAACCCTGGGGGGTCAATTAGCTCCAGAAATCGGGGAACTCTGAAAGAGTTCGCAAGTTCTTTGAGAATTGGCGAACTCCTTTGGAGTTCGGGTACTCGGTTCCACTCTTTCCCCAGGGTAGGAAACCCTGGGCTGGAATTTGTGAACTCCTTCAGAGTTCAAAACCCGCAACACGTTAAATTGCGCTGCCCGGCAGGCAACTACGCCCGGCAAATGCGTCCGCCTTTCATCCGCTGTTATACTTGCACCGTCGACACACATCGATTGAATGAATTCATCACTTGCCAATGTACTCGCCGCCGAAGAAGAGAAGTTGTTGGCGTGTGTCCACTGTGGTTTATGCCTGGAGGCGTGCCCGACTTATGTCGTTACCGGCGACGAGAATGACAGCCCGCGTGGTCGCATCTATCTGATGCGCGCTGTCGAAGAGGGGCGCCTGGCGGCCGCTTCACCGTCGTTTGAACGTCACATCGATCGTTGCCTTGGCTGTCGCGCATGCGAAAGCGCGTGTCCTGCCGGCGTTGAATATGGTCAATTGCTCGAGGCCGCACGCCAGACCATTCTCCCAACTCAACGTGGATTTCCTTATGCACTTCTCAAGTTTGTCTTGCGAACAATCTGGAAGCGGCCCGCATTGCTGCGCGCCAGTTTCGCCTTCGCCCGACTATTTCGAGACAGCCGCATCACCCGGCTTCTGCTGAAAACAGGAATTCCGCGAGAGCTTTCGCCGCGATGGGACTTCGCGCTGCTTTTGCTGGAAGGCTCAAGGCAGTTTGCCAGGCCGGAAGGCGCTCATGATGAAATCGCTACTCCGGCGCCGGTTTCTGACACCGGGGCGGCTGCTCTTCTTTTCAAAGGCTGTGTCACCGATGGCCTGTTTTCACACGTCAATGAAGCAACAAAGCGCGTGCTCTCCGCCAACGATTGCCAAACAAAGTCACCGGCGGATCAGGTATGCTGCGGCGCGCTTCATGCGCATGCCGGCGAGCTGGAAGGCGCGCGCCGGTTGGCCCGGAAAAACATCGATGCCTTTCGCAACGACCCTCTTACTCCCATCGTTACCAACGCCGGCGGTTGCGGCGCCATGCTGGCTTCCTATTCACACTTGCTTGCAGATGACTTGCAGTATGCCGAGCGGGCACGCGAATTCAGCGCTCGGGTCCGCGATATTGGCCAACAACTGGTGGCGATCCGATTTCGCAATGGCGCCGCGATTGGCTCGACGCGGACGACATACGATACTTCATGTCATTTGCTGCACGGACAACACGGCGGCGATGCATCCTTGCAAATGCTCTGGGCGATTCCCGGCCTGAATTTTACTCTCCTGGAAGGTAGTGACGTCTGTTGCGGCGGCTCGGGAGTCTACAACCTGATGGAACCAAACATGTCGGCAAAGGTTCTGTCTGAGAAACTAGAGTGCATCGGAAGATCCGGCGCCGAGATCTTAGCGACCGGCAATCCCGGATGCCAGATGCAAATCGCTGCCGGAGCCGAGATCGCCAAAATGAAATTGAGAGTCTGTCATCCGGTCGAATTACTCGACGAGTCTTATCGGCGCGCAGGGTTTTACACCCCGCGCGACGAGCCGGAAAAGAATGCGAGTTAATTATCTAACGCTGGCGGTCTTTGGGCCGGTACTAATCATCGTCGGTGTCGCCGGATTCTTAATGGATTCGGACTGATTGATTTGTATCAGGCGCTCGCGAGTTACTTTCATTTACCGCCGGAGAAATACTTTCTTTGGACTCGGGCTGATGATATTTTGCACATCCTAATCGGCGCGGCGCTTGTAATAATAGGTTGTTACGCAATCCTAAAGCGCGAGCGGAGAACGTCATGAGTGCGGCCGCTTACGCAATTGATCGGCTTCCCACTCCCAAAAGGGAGGGGAAATTTCTCAGCCTGATTCTTGGAATGCCTGGAATCCGCCGTCACCCACCGAAACGCAGCCGCCAATCATCACGAATCGAACATTGTTTTCGGCATCCAGGCCAACGAAGTCCGCGTACTTCCCTTCCTCGATCGAACCGCGCTCGCCGTCGACGCCGAGTAAGCGTGCGGGATTCAGCGAAGCCATTCTCGCAACGTCCGGCTGGGAGACGCCTAACGACAACATCAAACGCACGGCATCGAGCATGGTGATTACTGAACCCGCGATATTGCCGCGCGCGTTGCGGGTGCGGCCGCTCTCAACCCTGATCGTTTCACCCCAAATCTGATACTCGCCGTCACCCAGACCCGCCGGGGCGATCGCGTCGCTGATAAGCGCAACCCGATCACCTCTCTTAAAGCCAAGGATCAGCTTCAGAATCATGGGATCGATATGAATCCCATCCGCAATCACGTCGCAGGTGATTGCGTCATTAAGCAAACCCCAGCCGACCGGACCGGGAGAGCGATGATGAAGCGCCGGCATCGCGTTCATGAAATGCGTCATGTGTTGCGCCCCGGCCTGCAACGCCCGATCGAGGACATCGAGATCTGCCCTGGTATGGCCGATTGAAATTATCCAGCCGCGTCTGTCGAGTTCACGAATCAATTCGATGCCGCCGGCGATCTCCGGCGCGAGTGTCATCAGGTGGACCGCGCTGTTACCAGTAATCGTCGGCAGCGTTTCAAGATCGCGGATGCTTCCGAACACGCGAAAATGCTCACGATGCAACGCCCCGCATTGATCGGCGTTCACAAACGGCCCTTCGTAATGTACGCCGAGAACGCGGGAGCGCAGGCTTCCAGCCTGCTCTGTTTCTTTCTGCTGCTCGAGCATTACTTCTTCGATCGCCGAAATCGCGCTCTGATACTGTGCCGGCGACGAAGGCACGAGAGTCGGCAGCCACGACGTCACGCCGTGACGAGCGAGGAAATGGGAAACACGCGCGAGGTCCTCCGCGCTTGCCTGCATGGTATCGATGCCGGCAGCGCCGTGGATGTGAATGTCGATGAAACCGGGCCAGAGGGTTAGCCCGCTGAGATCAAACACGGCAGCATCCGGTGCGCTTAAAGAATCTGTTTCCGAAATGCGTGAGATGCGGCCCTTCTCAATCAGCGCATTCGCGCTCTCAATGACGCGATCGACACCGATGATTCGAGCGGCCCTAAGAAGGACGGTGTCCGCTGCTTTCTGATCATGACTCATTTGTTTGACCCGACATTAGAACAGGAATCTCGCAGGTGACCAAACAGCAAAATGCCCGCAGCGTTCTCTACGCCACGGGCATTTGAGTCCTAATCCCGCAACTTGCCGGTCGCTAGAAGATGAACTTCACCCCGAGCTGAATGTTACGCGGATCGCGAACCGTAGTTATTTGACCAAAGGTGGTGGAGGTCGTCGTCACGTTAACGGCTCTGAAGTTCGTGTGATTGAAAATATTGAAAGCTTCGCCACGAAGCTGCAGACGAGCTTTTTCACCAAAACGAATGTTCTTGAATACCGAGAAATCAACTCGCTTTGTGGGAGGGCCGTTGATTATGCCGCGGCCGGCGTTACCAACGACGTTCGCCACCGGCGGCGCGGTCGGATTAAGTTGCGTGCACGCAGTGTTGAACCACTGTTCGAAGGTCCGAGCCCCACCGGAATTCGGATCACATAGAAGGTTGGGTCGATTGCCTGCCACCAGGGCTGGGACATTGCCAAGGCCGGCCGCGTCAAAACTTGTCGAGGGGGTGAAAGGTAGGCCCGACTGCAATGTCACAAGGCCAGACACTTCCCATCCGCCCAAAACATTTCCGGCGAGATCGTGTCTCTTGCGGAAGAACGGAAGATCGTAAATGTAATTCGCGTTAAAAATGTGCCGGCGGTCGAGTGACGCCCGACCACGATCGAGTCTGATGTTGTATGAATTCTCGGGAGCAGTCGAGCTGTCGTTCTGATTGTCAGTCAAGTTCTTCGCCCAGGTGTAGGCAACATTCACCTGTGACGAACCGGAAAGCCGACGCTGCCCATACACTTGCAGACTGTGGTAATTCGAGTTGAACTGTGGCGTGATCATATTAATCGATCGGTAGCCCCGGTAAGGTCTGATTTGATCAAGAATATTTGACGACAGGCCTCCCGCAACCACGTTTGGATTCGCAAAATAAGTTCCGGACACCTGGCACGCCACTGTTGGAGTTGTCGAGTTGGAACCATTGGGCGCACAAAGTGAATTCAATGCTTTTCCCTGAGGAAGGTCATTCAATTCATACGAACCAATCAAGTGCGTGCCTTTCGATCCGAAATAGCCGACGCTCAACAAGGTCTTGCTCCCGAACTGTTGTTGAAGTTCAAGCGACCAATGCTGCATATAGGGATCTTTCCAATTCACCTCGAAAGCCCTGATGCTGGCGGCAGTAGCGGCAGCACCGGCAGTGACAGGCACACCACTGGGAACCGGCTGGTCCAATCGAGGCGTGGTGGCGGCCGAGCCCGAGGCAATGGCGCTTACCGTGAATGTCTCCTGGTAGGGCGGGTTGCGACCAATGATGTCCTCATACGAGCCATTCTTTATTTGGTCGTAATAGATTCCGTAGCCAGTTCGGATCGAAGTCTTGCCTTTCTTGAAAGGATCCCACGCCAGGCCTACACGTGGACCAAAATCTTTTTTGGTAGGCTTAATCACGTATTTACCGTAAGGCGAGACAGTGGGTGTGCAATTAAAAGCTGCTGGACCGGTTGTGAAGTTTTGAGCATTAGCGATTATTCCGTTGCAGAAATTAATGCCCGTCCCGGCCACGCGATTTCCTGCGCCCGTTACCAGCGGCGCGTTGGCAGGATTAAACAGTCCCGGAACGAAATTCGTCAGACGCCCATTCTTGTCATAAGGCGGACTGAAGTACGAATAGCGCAGGCCGTAGTAAAGTGTCAGATTTCGGCGAAAGCGCCATTCATCCTGGGCATAGTTCTCAACTGTGAATTGACGCAGGTCCGCCGTGTAATCAAAGTGCGCCTGACTAAAAGTGACGTTGTTACCCTGCAGGAAATTTGCGAACGCCTGGAAATTGGCGCGCCGAGTTGAGCTCGTCTCCTGAGTGGCGGCATTTGGCGCTTGCACGCTTGTCTGCTGAGCGCTGTTGGGCGCGGTATTTAGGAAAGTGCTGAACGATCCCTGATTGGTTCCGGCCAGCGCATTTTCGTTTTTCCGGTAAATCGAATACTGGCCGCCGAATTTTATTGTGTGATTGCCTTTGGTCCAAGTGGCATCGCCGGCGAAGTTATGCTTGTACGAGAAGTTATCGTAATTTCCAAAAGCTTGCAGAGTACTAAAGCCGTTAGCCACCTGGGGAACCAGGTCACGCGTAAGCGGGTAGGCGAGCGGCGGTGTTATTGGTGAATTAGCTAATGCCAATGACCCGATGGTATGGCTTAGAATCGCGCCATAACCATAATTCCAACGACCCACGATCACCAGACCCGAGTTGGCAACGTAAGTAGCCTGTAGCGTATGCGTCTTTCCGGGGGAATCGGTCGCCGAAGTTGAAACGCCCGGCAGACCCGACCCGGATGAGAACAGCGAGTTCACATCAATGGTTGGAATCTTATCCTTCTCGAACCTGTAATAAATCGACAGCTTATTAGAAAACCTATGGTCGATTCTGACGATCTCCTGCCGGAAATCCGCTACGTTGATCGCCGGGTAAAGCAGTGCTCGACTAACCGGATCAGTTGGAGCAGGTAATTTGTTGTAGATGAAGCTGAGATACTGCTGAGCGATGGGATTGATCGGAACTTTTGAGGATAACGGCGTCCCTGCCGGCAGGACATTTGTGCATGGTACAGAACCAGATATCGATGCCGTAAAAGCGCTTAAGCAAATGTCGATCGGGAAGATTCCCTGTCGCATATTCAGGTCTGGTACGGTCCCGCTCAACGTCGGATAACGGCGGTCCTTTCGTTGCTCCTCAGAAAAGAAGAAGAACGTTTCTGACAATCTCTTAATCATTGGTCCGCCTTCGCCAAAATGCGGGAAGTAAACTGGTCCCCCAACTGTGAAGCCATAGTCGTTGTAGCGGAAAGGTGCTCGCTTCGCTTTTCCGTTAGAGTCTCGGCCAAATGGAGGATTCGGGTTGCGATTGGTTATGAAGTCATTGGCATTCAGTTTTTCATTGCGCACGAATTCAAAGAGCGACCCGTGAAACTTGTCTCCTCCGGAACGGGTTACGACATTGATCTGACCGCCGCCGCTGCGTCCCGACTCTGCGGCAAAAAGACTGCGCTGCACCTGGAACTCGGCAATCGAATCAACGCTGGGATAGGCTTGGATGGTCAGGTTAGAGCCACGGTCGGTTACGTCCGCACCATCCACTGTGTAAGTATTTTGTGCGGCACGCGCTCCGTTTACCGAAATGTTTATGAGATTCACCGAGCCGTCAGCTGGACTAGTCGTCCCGACGTAAACCTGGTCCGCCAAATTGTTTGAAACGCCCGGCGCAAGGGTTATCAGTTGCACCCAGTTGCGATTGTTCAATGAGAGTTCACGCGCCTGATCGCCGTTTATGACAGTCGATACGGTCGACGTCGTCAGTTCGACCGCCAGGGGAGATGCTGCCACTGTGACGACTTCAGCGATATTGCCGGCCTCTAACGTTATGTCAAGGTTTCGCCGGCGACCGACGTCAACCTGAACTTTGCTTTCAACATGCTTCTTAAAGTTCTGGGCCTCGACACTGATGTCGTAAGTGGTGACTGCCAGATCACGTACCGCGTATTGGCCATCGTCGTTCGTTTGAACGGTGCGCACGACAAGTTTCGTACCACTGTCCGTGACCGTGACGGTCGCGCCCGAAACGGCGGCATCATTGGCATCTTTAACGGTGCCGACAATTGATCCGGTTATCTCCTGAGCACAAACAACGCCCGCGAAACTCAGCGAGAGTGCCAGCGCCATAAACAGAGCGCGCAGAATCTGAACATGACTTTTCATAGGGGTCCCTCTTTAGTTGGAAAAATCTTAAAAGAACAGTTGTACTGCTGATGCGGCCGCCGATATTTCATGGAAGGCCCGCCATTCTATTAGGGCAAGACTGACAATGAAAACTAAAAGAACTTATTCATCCGATAAGGTCTCTTAATGAGGGATCTTTTTTCCGCCGCTTGCAGACGCATCTCGAAGGTCTCCGAGGACGACCGATTTTTTCAAAATAATGGAGTAGTCTCCAGATTTTCGGACTGCGGAGCGTCTTCAATCAAGTTCGTTGTCGGCATGTTTGCGAGTTTGTTAAAGCAGAACTCACGCGTTCGCTAAGCTTACGTCGATCAATCTCCAAAGAACTTAGAAAAGTCTTGACTGAAAACTTTTCCGGAATATACTCTCTCGCAACATCCGTGCAGCGGCTCGCCCGGTAACATCTTTGGCAAGTTTCTTGCCTGCCGCAGATCGGTTGCTCGCCATCGTTCAATCGGTTTTAGTTGAGAACCCTTCAAGCGTTCGGAAGTGAATGCCGCGTGCTTGATCCACACTTTCGCGGAGGAACAGTCATGTCTAAGCTCGCACACCTGCTCTGCTCTTCAATGATCCTGATTGCCATCGGCGCGATTACCACATTCGCTCAAACCGGTACGTCAAGCATTACTGGAACGGTTCTTGATGTGAACGGGGCTGCGGTTCCGGGAGCCACCGTGACTGCTTTGAATGAAGCCACGGGAGTTGTTTACACGCAAACCTCTAACGACTCAGGTTTGTATTCCTTCTCTTCATTGCCCGTGGGAGTTTACACGGTGACGGTGGAAAAACAAGGGTTCAAGAAATTTCAGAAGACTAAAAACGCGCTGGAAGTCGGAACGCCACTGACTGTGGATGTGGCGATGGAGGTCGGTCTGGTCTCTGAAGTAGTCACCGTGCAGGGCGGTACTGAACAACTCCAAACCGCCAATGCGACCATCGGCAACGTGGTGGAGCAGAAGGCAATCGAGACCCTTCCTCTGAATGGTCGCAATCCGCTTACTCTCCTACTGCTGGAACCAGGTGTGGTGCAGCGGTCGGCCGGCGGCGCGGGCTCTGGGGTTCACGTGAATGGCGCGCGCGATCGCGCATACAACGTGACGATCGACGGCATCGAAGCGAACGAGTCGTCGGTGCCTAATCCGGTTAGCAACCTGTATCGCATCAATCCGGATAACGTTCAGGAGTTCAAAGTCACCACCAACAACGCCACCGCCGAAGAAGGCCGCAACAGCGGTGCGTCAATTTCAATTGCCACTCGCAGTGGAACCGGCGACATTCATGGGACCGGTTTCTTCTTTCTGCGTAACGATGCTTTGAACTCGAACGAATGGTTTGCCAACGCGCAGAAGACGCCTAAGCCGCAGATTAGGATGGGTCAGTTTGGCGGTGAAGTTGGCGGCCCGATCAGGAAAAACAAAACTTTCTTTTTCGGCAGCTATCAACAAAACCATATCGATTTCACCCAGCCGATCGATCAGACGTTCGGCATACCCATTGTGTACAACGCGCTGGCGCGCGCCGGAACTTTCCGTTACTTCTTCCCAGATCCAACGTGCAATGCCAGCGCCGGGACCGGGAACTGTTTCAGAATAGGCAATACAATCATTACCAGGAACAATACGCTTCTGGTTAATCCTGCAACCGGAGCCTACGCAACGGGGGTTCATGACTGCGTGGGCGCGGAGACAAACTGCATTCGCACCTACATCACCTCGGCCAACAACACGGCGTCACGGCCGCTCGACTCGGTCATAGGCGGAATCATTTCATCGACACCCTTGCCGAACAACTTTTCTTCCGGCGACGGCTTGAATACCGGCGCCTTTTTGTGGAATCCGCCGACCGCAGTCCGGGGCCCGGCCATCGCTGCGCGGATTGATCATAACTTCAACGAGAACAATAGTATCTTCGGACGCTATTTGTGGTCCGACTACAACACGCTTAAAGGCGATCCATTGAATGGTCGGCCGCAGGTATTTCCGAATGGCCCGCCGCTCGGCGAAGTGTTTCGCCGTACATCGAACTTCGCTCTCAGCTACCGGCGCGTGATCTCGCCACGTCTCGTCAATGAGTTTACCGCCGGCTACGCTCGGTTCGGTTTTCTTTTCACTCAGGGCGAGGCTAATCCGAAATGGCCGGACGTGCCTCCGTGGATGCCTAACACGATCAGTCTTCCTTTCATCAACACGCCGCGCACGGCCCGCTGGGTTACGTCACCCCAGGTTTTGGACAACATGAGTTTTGTCCACGGCTCTCACGTTTTCCGCGGCGGCCTAAACGCGCGCTTCTATCGTCACGTCGATCAGCGCGGCCAGCCGGGCGGTATTAACGTGACGCCTTCGGTAGGCTTCTCAGCTACGACGCGGCCAGCGTTTATTACCGGTTGTCCGGGCCCGAACTGTGCCATCAACAGCGGATTCACTGCCGCGCCCGGTGTTAGTTCCACAGACGCTGGAAACCTGGGAAGTTTAATTAACAACATCTATGGATTGCCGGCCTCAATGACGCAGGTCTTTATTTCGAACCTCAATCAGGACGCATTTCTGCCATTCAAAACCGGCAATAGCATCACGTTGTATGCGGAAAAGCACAATCTCGACCAATACGACCTTTACTTTCAGGATGAATGGAAGGTGCGCCCGAACCTGACTTTGAATTACGGAGCGCGCTGGGAAATTAACCCTCCAGCTAATACGTCGCCGCATGCAAACGTGTTCGTGGCGGCCACGCCGATTGCCGGCACGCCTTTACCGGCAATTCCGGTCGTCAATCAACCGGGGGCAGTGGCATTTGTCCCGGCAAGACATTGGTATGAAGGAAGCTTCAAGGGCGCGATTGGACCGCGTGTCGGCCTGGCCTGGAGCCCGGATTACAAATCGGGTTTCATGCACAGTCTCTTTGGCGGGAACAGTAAGAGCGTCGTGCGTCTTGGCTATGGAATAGCCTTCGACACCATCTCATCTTTCCAGGTAACCGCTGCGGCCGGGAGAGTTCCGGGCCTGGTCCAAAGTTGCAGCACGCAATACTCCGCGACGCTGGGCGCTTTCGCGCCGATTATCCCGACGGGATGTTTTAATTCGCCCAACATTAACAACACAGTCGCTGGTGGCTTCCCCACATTACTACCTGCGCCTACGGTTAAGCCGTCGACATTGTTGACCCCAGTGCAAGCGCTAAGAAGCGTCGCTCCGCCAATCACAGTCTTCGCGCCGCAAATGAAACTGCCAACGGTGCATGAGTGGAACATCAGTTTTCAGCGCGAGCTGCCATGGGGTCTGGTGATGCAGGCGGCTTACGTGGGCCGCCGGGGTGAGCATCTTTTCATGGCCTACGATATCAATCAGATCAACCCGGGTGCGATCATTCCGTCGTTTCTTATGCTTCGGGCGAACGAGAGGATAGCCAACTGTCTTCCCAGTGGCGCGGCTCGTTTTCCAACTGACCCAACGAAACCTTGTGCTCCCGCTTTTACCGCGGCGCAGATTCCGTTGTTGGCAGCAGGAGTCTCAGGCATCAATGCCTCATTTGTTAATTCGACAGCTTCACAAGGCGAATTCGACATCAACAACGTCGGCAACTTTGCCAATCGTATCGAGGATACAACGTTGGCCTTTAAGTTAAGACCAAACCAGCAGTTCGGTGTAATCACCTACCTCGATAACAGCGGTGATTCTAACTATAACGCGTTGCAGTTGACTCTGCGCCGCCGGTTCGCCAGCGGACTTGGATTGAGCATGGCGTACACCTACGGCAAGTCTATCGATAACCAGTCGGTTGATCCCGTCGGTGCCTCGTCCGGTGGCGGGCTGTCGTCAACTAACTCTCGCACGCCGGTAGATAATCGCAACTGGGGCATCGAGCGCGGTCGTTCCGACTTTGACCGCACGCAGGTTTTTCAGGCTGCCTCGGTCTGGGAGCTTCCGGTCGGAAGGGGCCGGCATTTCCTGCGATCGTCTCATGGCGTGGTCAATCAGGTATTGGGCGGTTGGACCATCAATAGTATTTTCTTATTCATGACCGGCGAACCGTTTAGCGTGCGAAGCAGCTCGCGGACCGCGAACGGCGCCCATGAATCCAGGGCCGTGCTTCGTGACCCAAGTGTGAGGCCAGTACTGCATGAATTACCAGGCCAAACTTTTGCCGGGCCCGTTCTTTTCGACCCATCTTCTGGTTTGCCATGCGACCTTGTCATAGGCACCAACCAACAATTCTGCATTCCTGATCCCGGGCAGAATGGCATGGGTCGCAACGTTTTCACTGCGCCCCACTACTGGAACCTGGATCTGGGAATCATCAAGGCATTTCAGATTAACGAAAGGTTCCGGCTGCAATTCAGAACCGAACTCTTCAACGCTTTGAATCATCCGAACTTCGACAATCCGCGTGACGCATCGGTGGGCTCGCCCGCGATCAGGTCAAGCGTATTTGCTCAAGTCTGCTGCGCCACCGTCGCGCCGCCGCAAACACAGACGATTGTGCAGACGGGTGAATCGGCCCGCATCATTCAGTTCGCGTTGAAACTTCAGTTCTAGCGTCAGCGTCAGAGGCGAACGGCGAGGCGGGACCACACTGCCTCGCCGTCTGCTTTTTTCGAGTCGCCTAGCAGGCTGCTGAAAAATTGAACGTTGATGGTGGTTGAGTCTTCATTGAATACTTTTGCTTATCGATGATGTGCGATTTTCTTTTTGTTGTTGATCCTTTGAGTGGCTCATTTGCCACTTTGGTTCGCTTGCCTAAGCGACTAACAGGGTTTGGTTGCCGTCGTTCACGTAACCTCGGCCAGGTTTCTGATTCGTACCAGGTTGTAGGCGGCGGTAGCGAACTTAAAGATCCAACCCACCAATCGCAATCCTCGGTGTCGGGTCTTACGCAACAGCCCCACGGTCTTCAACCAGCCAAAGATTTCTTCCACTCGTTTCCGCTTACGCTGACTAACTTGATAACCAGGATGGCGCGTCGTGCGCGCATCGATCGCACTTCTCCGGTGCTTATTACTTTGGGCCACGTGCGGCGTCACTTGGCAGCCGCGCAAATCAGCGACAAAGTCTTTCGTGTCGTAAGCTTTGTCAGCGCCCAGCGTCATACGCGTCTTTTGCGGTCGTTGCTCGATCAGCGCCAGCGCTGCTTCTCGTTCCGCAGTCCCACTGGCAATGGTCAAGGTCGCATTCACCACCAGGCCGTTGCGATTCTCCATAAGCACGTGTCCTTGAAAGGCGAGTTTCGCTTCGCTGCCCTTGGTCTTCTTAAACAGTCGGAGATCCGCGTCAGTGGTCGATTGATGCGTTTTATTCGAGCGTTTCTGGCCATGGAAGTTCACCGTCGGATTGCCTGGGTCATCCGGCTTGTCGTCACTGTTACGCCCCGACTCATCCTTCGGCTGGAAACTTTTCAAGCTCGCCCAGCCCTCGACCATGGTTCCATCCACGGTGAAATGTTCGTCCGACAACAACTCTTTGGCGCGCGCCACATCAAGCACCGCCGCGAAGAACTCTTCGGCGATTTCACCCTTCAGCAAGCGATCGCGGTTCTTGCTGAAAGTGGTCGCGTCCCAAACCTCGTCGTCCATGTTCAGGCCCACGAACCAGCGGAACAGCATGTTGTACTGCAGTTGCTCCATCAGCATCCGTTCGCTGCGCACCGAGTAAAGCACTTGCAGCAACAACGCCCGCAGCAACCGCTCCGGCGCGATCGACGGTCGCCCCACCCGCGAATACAGCTTGTCAAATCGCGGCGACAGTTGCTTAAAGATTTCATCCGTCATCTTGCGAATCGGGCGCAGTGGATGATCCGCCGGCACTCGTTGCTCCGGCGATATGTAGCTGTACATGCCCGCTTGTTGTTCGTTGTCTCCCCGCATTCTGTTCCTCCCGCGTTGGCGTTGGACCAGATTATAGTTGACCAAGATCACCTTGCGGGAAGAATGTTTAGTTTTTCAGCAGCCTGCTAGATTGATAGAGTCGTGATGAGAAGCAATATGCCTCGCGGATTTGGAAAATTGGGGGTGCTGATCTTCATTGCTCTGGCGCCGGTGACTGGTCCCTCGCTGGCTCTCTTTACATCGCCGGCCGATAAAATGAAGCTTGACGATCTGATCGCCAGGCACCTGATCTCAATTGGCTCCGAGAAAGCCCGAGCCTCCGTAAGGACCCGGATCATTTCAGGTTCTTCCCAGGTCGTTTTTCATACTGCGCCGGTTGGACAGGCCGCAGGTCGGGCCGTTTTGGCTTCGCAGGGTAACAAAACATTGTTGGGAATGAGCTTTCCCAGCCCGGTGTATCCCCGTGAGCAATTGGGATTCGACGGCAACGCTTTTATGGCGGCCTTCGTCGTTGCGGGAACACGTTCGGTGCTGGGCAGTTTTCTCATGACTCACAGTCTGATCTTCAAACAGGGTCTCATGGGTGGAACGTTATCGTCCGCGTGGCCGTTGCTGGATCTTTCAAGCCATAAGGCTGACCTGGAATATGCCGGGACAAAAACAATCGAGAATCACCTTTTGCACGAAGTTAAGTATTCGCCGCGCGGCGGTTCGGATCTACAAATCAAGATGTTCTTTGACCAGGAGAGTTTTCAGCATGTACGCACCGAATATAATCGGGTCATTCCCGCACCGACCGGAGACCGTTCGTATGTCGCCGGGGCCGAGACCGAAATTCGCTACAAGATGATTGAGGAATTTTCTGATTTCAGGAAAGAAGGAGGATTGACTTTACCTCATACATACAAAATAGGGCTGACCACTGATACGAAAAACGGATCATTCTCCGCTGATTGGACAATCAGGCTAATACAATTTGATTTTAATCAGCCTATCGATCCCACCTCGTTTACGATTGCCGCAAATTAGACGCGAGTAGCCGTCGATTCTCCATTGCAGGGGAGGATTTTGTCTATATACTGCGTTCATATTTTTGGTTGTGCGTCCAGATATTTGGTTGTCATCGTCCGAGCTAATATTTTTCAGAGCTTAAACCAGGTCCGATAACTCACTCTGATTTTGGAAGTGGCAGTCACTAGCCATTTTGGTTTTTCACTTTGTTCCCGGGAATGTAACGCTCGGCAACTGGTGGCCGAGTGTTGGCTTCCCGTCTGACTTCAATCACAGGAGGATCTGCAAATGAGAAAGCTCTCTTTTTTCTTCGGGCTGGTTGCTTGCGCTGTGATGTTTTTGTTTGTCAGCTCAACTCCAGCCTTCGCCCAGGGAGAAACGGGTAGCGTTGATGGTGTCGTGTTAGATTCGCAAGGCGCCGCAGTTGCGGGTGCCGACGTGACGCTCATTGACACTGCCACCAAGAGTCCCCGAACGACGACTACCAACGAATCAGGCCGTTACCATTTTTCCAGCGTAGCGGTTGGAATCTACGACATCACGATCAGCAGGTCTGGCTTCAAGGTACACAAGGCTGCTGCTCAAAAAGTGTCAGTCGGTATTCAATTGACGCTTGATGTCACGCTTGAGGTTGGCGCGCTCACGGAGACCGTTGTAGTAACGTCGCAGGCGGGCTCTGAACTACAGACGGCGAATGCCACGATAGGGAACACAATCAGCTTGAAGGATCTCGAGTTGCTGCCGAATCTCGGCCGCGATGCCTCGACGCTGATGGCGTTGCAGCCTGGTGTTACAGCCAGAGGTGACGTTGCCGGTTCCTATATGGACCAGAACACTTTCACCATTGATGGCGGCAACAACACCGATGATATGGCCGGTAACACCATTGGCTATATTCAGAACTTTACCGGTATTACCGGTAGCCAGACTAACGGAATGGCCTCCGGCGTGGTGGCGACACCGATTGAGAGCGTTGAGGAATTCAAAGTCAACACCGTCGGACAAACCGCTGACTTCAACAGCTCAGCGGGAGCACAAGTGATGATGGTGACCCGGCGCGGTAGCGAACAATGGCACGGCTCCGGCTATGGTTATTACTTTGCTACCAATCATGGCGGAGCTAATTCATGGGAAAACAACCACACCACGTTTAATAAAGGCGTTGTACCCCCGGGCTCACCGAAATGCTCTGCGGGTTCAACTTACTCGAAAGGCGACAATAACTGCGTTTTGCCGTATACGCCTTTGATTCCGAATCACCGCAGCCGCTTCGGATTCAGCTTGGGTGGTCCAGCCACACACATCAAGGTCCTGGGCGGAAAGACGTACTTCTTCGTCAACTACGAAGGCTTTAGATATCCCAATTCCACAACGTTCGAGAGGGCCTATCCGACTGCCGCGTTTCGAGCTGGAGTGATTCAGGTTCCGGACTCAAGCGGGGTTTATCAGCCGTATAACCTTAATCCTTTTCCGGTTACAGTAACGGTCGGTAGCGCTGCCACAAACACCGTGCGAACTGTCACCCTACCTGGCGTAGCGAACGGCGTTTGCCCGACCTCGGGTCCTACTTACACATCGGGAACAACGGCGGCTTGTGATCCTCGGAACCTCGGGATGAGTCCGATCATTAGTCAGCTTTGGAGCCAGACTTTACCTCTGCCAAATGACCCGCTAGCCGGCGATCAATACAATACGCAGGGGTATCTTTCAACTATTCGGCTACCGTTAACCTCCAACAATTATGTTGGCCGAATAGATCATGATTTTGGTTCGAAGCATCGCTTCTTTACCTCGTTCCGCGCCTTCAAGCTGCTCAATTATCCCAGCAATGTCCAGGTCGACGTAGGTGGTTTGATTTCCGGCGGCTCCGTCGGGACGTATTCGAACAGTGCCCAACGGCCACAGCTTGGCGAACTCTGGGTAACGGGATTGACGAGCAACCTCAATCCAAGGGTCACCAATGACTTGCGTGTGAGTTATTTGTGGAACTGGTGGCAGTGGTCCACGTCTACAAAAACATCGCAACTGCCGGGAGTTGGTGGTGCACAGGGGGCCTTACTTGAAATTGCGCCGGCGGGCACCGGCGGAAGCGCCGAGAGTACCGGCGCGCTCATCCCATTCAATGTCAACACACAGAGTGTGAGGCAGCGCGTCTGGGACGGTCAGGATAAGATGCTCCGGGATGATGTCACCTGGGTGAAGGGCAACCACCTGTTCCAGTTTGGCGGTCTGTACCAACGCAATCACGACTACCATACTCGGACGGACAATGGGAGCACCGTCAATAACCAGATTGTGTATCAGATTGCCTACAACTCAATCGGTTTCAACAACACCAGTGGAATAACTTGTTTGGACAGTCATGGCAACGCTCTTCCAACGCCGCAACCGGCTTATGTCCCTTGCGCGGTGTCAGCGGCGGGTCAGCAGCTTCTCTACCAGAATCTGGCAGCATCGGTGTTTGGCCTGGTTGGTTTGACGCAGGTTATCTACACGCGCTCGGGATCGGACCTTTCGCTCCAGCCGCTGGGCACTCTGGCTGAACAGATAAGCACAATCCCCACCTATAACGTGTACATGTCCGACACCTGGCGAATTAAACCAACGGTGACGATCAGTTATGGTCTTGGATACACGCTCGAGATGCCGCCAGTGGAGAAACAAGGCCGGCAGGTTGAACTCGTGTTTCCGGACGGTAGTCTGGTCCATACCGATGCATTTCTGGCCCAGCGAAAAGCGGCCGCTCTTCAAGGGCAGGCCTATGCTCCAATTCTGGGTTTTGAAACGGCCGGGAATCTTAAGCTTAAGTACCCCTACAGTCCATTCAAAAAGGGAATAAGTCCGCGCATTTCTGCTGCCTGGAATCCGAATTTCAAGTCTGGATTCCTCCATAAGATCTTCGGCGATGGGCAGAGCGTACTTCGTGGTGGGTACAATCTGGCTTATGGACGGCTCAACGGCGTGAATCTGGTTCTCGTTCCGTTACTAGGTCCAGGACCACTCCAATCCGTAACCTGCGGCGCTGCTCTTAGTAACGGTACGTGTGGAACGAGCAACACGCTTGCAAACGCGTTCCGCATCGGCCCGGATGGGCTGGTGGCGCCGCTCGCATCGCCGACGGCGACTCTGCCACAGCCGTATCTTCCCGGCGTCACCCAAAACGGCATACTAAACCCGGCCGCCGGTGACGCGACGGTGCTCGATCCCGATTACAAGCCGGAAAAGGTTCACAGTTTCGACTTTACTATCCAGCGTAACATCGGAAGGAGGTTGTCTATCGAAGTGGGTTACATCGGAAAGAAGGCCACAAACATTTTCGAAGAGATCAATCTCGACTCTGTGCCGTACATGATGACGGCCGGTGGTCAACAATTCGCGAACGCCTGGGCGAATATGTACATTGCAATTTGTGGTCTTGCCCCCACTTGCGCGAAGAACGGATACACGGGGCCGGTACAACCCTTCTTTGAAGCAGCGTTAACGCCGGGCTCCGGCTATTGCGCTACTTTTACGAGTTGCACAGCCGCAGTTGCTTCGAAGCAACTCTCGAACTTCCAGAACACTACGGTTTCCGCCATGTGGGCCACGCTCAATGCCGCAACAGGGTGGAAACTGGGCCGCACGATGCTGAGCTCTCAGGCAACAGCATTCAACACCACAACGAGCCTGGGCTTTTCGAACTACAACGCGGCGTTCATTTCGATGAGGATGCGCGATTTGCACGGGTTCAGCGGTTTGGCCAATTTTACCTGGGGCAAGGCGCTCGGCACAGGTGAGATTGCTCAATACAACAGCTCGAATGAGTGGCTTGATAACTGGAACCCGCGCGCTAACTATGGTCCGGCTGTGTTTGATTACAAGTATCTCTTCAATGCCGGCCTGACCTATAGGCCGCCGTTTTTCCGCGGTCGTCACGGATGGACAGGGAAACTTCTCGACGGTTGGGGACTGTCGCCCTTCCTATTCGTTCGCAGCGGAGTACCGCTTCGAATCAGTTTCAGCGAGGGCGGAACGTGCTCCTCGAACTGCCAGGCATTCGGCTCGAGCGGGAATCCCAGCACCTCAGGCAGCGCGTTTGAGGGTGCGCTACCAATCAACCCAAATTTTGTTTTTGATCCACACGCCATCCGTGGGGTACCCGGATCGAATGGCATAGGCACGAACAATTCGACCGGCGTTAACATGTTTGCAGACCCGGCAGCGTTCTTCGCAAACTTCCGTCGCTGCGTTCTCGGTTACGACACCAGTTGCGGTGGCATTAACAACCTGCGCGGCATGTCGCAGTGGAACTTGGACGCTACGTTGTCAAAGGAAGTTAAGTTCACCGAGCGCATTGGCGTAACTCTAACCCTGCAATTCACCAATGTTCTCAACCACTGGCAACCAGCCGACCCAACGGCGGTGAGTGCTAACAATCTTAGTCTTACCACTCCGACGCAATTTGGCAGGATCACGGCGTCTCAGTTCAACCCGCGGCAAATGGAAATTGGGGCCCGGATCCACTTCTAGGCAATCAAGCCTTGAAAATAACTAAACCGGGGCCGAAGAAATTCGGCCCCTTCTTTTTTGGCTGCAGATTTCGCTACCGAGAGTCGTTACCTTAAGAAGGTAGTGGGTGAAGCCTTGCCTCAAAAGTCTGAAAATCCGGCCTCTCATTCACACCGGGCTTCAGCCCGGTGATGAACGGCAACAACAGGACGCGGAACCGTTTTAACGGTTTTGCTCTTTGGTCAAAGCGGTGAAGCCGTTGAACACGACGAAGTGACATCAACTGGCGGACAGAGAAACCGTTGAAAGGGTAATGACATACTTCACGAATCAAGATGTTGAGTCCAGCCCAGGAGTTACGTTGTCGTATTCGGATCTCCGTTCTCCCTCTCCCTTCTGGGATAAGGGTCGGGGATGAGGGCTTAGGAAGTCGATCTAACACTTGAATGTTTAAGAGAGATGATTTCGCTCCTTGAGCGAAATCATCTCTCTTAAGGTCACGTAAGAGCGCTTCAAGGGTCAAGCCCTCACCCAACCCTCTCCCAAAGGGAGAGGGCAATTGCGGCATTGGGCAGATCCTTGATGCGTCAACTATGTTGATACCGTTGAAACGGTTTCCTAATTTGTCAGGACGCCTGACACCGAGCTGAAGCCCGGTGTGAATAATAGGAGGTCGGACTCTTGGTTTTTGAGGCAAAGCCACTGGGTGCTATTCCAAAATTGCTTCCATGATCGGTATTGACGATCAGCGGGATGATTTCACTTGTCCCTGGCTTGCTTACTCTCCGATTTGCGAGTGGCCGCGGGCTTGCTCTTCTTGAGCAAGTCGCACACGCCATCTCGCCCCTCAGGATTCTTCCAGGCCGTTTCATCGTCGTAGAGCACGCATTGAATAACCACCCGTTCAAGGAACTTCGGGCCCTTGTCTTTGGCATCGGCATTACCCGCCTGAACCACCGCTATTGGCTTCGTGCGTTGTTGAGCCTGGAGGGTCACAACCTGCTCGGGCTTGTCGATCGAGTAACTAAGGAACTGATGATTACCGAGAACAGCTTTAGTGGTCGGATGAATGAAAATAAAGTCCCAGGCCACGGCCCGAATCGTCCTGGACCCGACGTTGCGAATCTTAAGAGAGTAGACATAGAAAAACGGCAAACGCGCCGGCGTGTTCGGAAAGATATCCACCGGCGCGAGAGCGGCACTTCGGTTGGCAGCTTCCCGGCGCGCTTCATCGCCAAACGGAGCCTGTGTCGAGCCGGGCACAGCGGTGCGGGACTCCGGATTACTGAAGACCTGGCCGACTGGAATTACCGAAGGATCAAAATTGCGGGGCAGCCTGGCCTGCTTTTCCCATTTCAATTTGAGAATTTCAACGCCTGACGATGGCTTCTTTTCTTCTGACTGTGCAAATGTGCTCCCACAAGTGAAGATACAAAACAGAATGATGGTCGATGCTTTCACGCATAAACGAAAATGTTTTGTGATTTCCATCTGGCTTCACTCCATCTTCATCAAGTCCGCAGCCAAAAGCATCGGACCAGACAAAATGCAAAAACCATCATCGGATCCAAGAGGCTACGTCATAGGGGTTAGATGCGTTTCTGCTCAATCCTAAGTCATCTGGGTTTGCCTCAAAAACCAAGACTCCAACCTCTTATTATTCACACCGGGCTTCAGCCCGGTGTCAGGCCTCCAACAAATCAGGAAACCGTTTCAACGGTTTCTCCGTCCGCCCAGTTGACGTAACTTCGTCATGTTCAATGGCTTCAGTACTTTGACCGAAAGAGCAAACCGTTAAAACGGTTCCGCGCCTCTGGCTGCCGTTCATCACCGGGCTGAAGCCCGGTGTGAATGAGAGGCCGGACTTTCAGACTTTTGAGGCAATCCTATGTCATCTCGGTCGACCACTACCGCGCGCGTGAGTAAGATTTGTTTTGCCCTTCTTGAGCAAGTCGCAGACATTTTGGGGCGTGTTCGAATCGCGCCAGGTTGTTTCGTCCGCGTAGAGCACACACCGAATAATCGCCTGCTCCTCGATCTTCGCCTGCTTATCACCTTCCCTGACTTCGATTTTGGTTTTGAGAATGGGTGGAGTGCGTTGCCGCGACTCAAACGTGGCGGTCTTGTCGGGCTGCACTTTTTCAAAACTAAGGAATTGATGTCGAGCGACCTCGGCGTGGCTGGTCGGATCCAGAAGAACGTAATCCCAGGCTACGGCCTCAATCGGCTTCGGTCCGGTGTTCTTCACCTTCATCGAATACACATACACAAAGGAGACGCGGGATGGTGCCGTCGGCACCATACCCTGAGTCGTGGCGCTCGCACCACTCCCGCCGCCGCCGTTTGCGCCACGGCCTGACGAGCTTCGTGTGGGATCGTTGATACTTCCGGTCGAACCCGCGGCCGGATCAAAGTCCTCCGGCAACCTCATCTGCTTTTCCCACTTGAGTTTTAGTATCTGAATATTCGATCCAGAGGTTTGCGCCCGGTCTTGGGCGAACAAGTCAGCTGCCACCAGCGCCGATATAAAGCATAGTGACAAGCAAGCCGAACAAAGCCGTTCTTTACGAATTTCCTGCATGTAACAACAGCTCCTAAATCTATTTCAGCCTCGAGTCAGTTCAAGACCGCTTCAATGAAGTTCAGCTGAAGCATGAGCCAAAATGCAGCTAGCGACAATCAGGAGATCGCAACTCCTGGCGCAATCATTTCCAACTGCACGTGTAAATCGCGCCTTGCGATTTCGCGATTTCCGCAAAACGCTCTTCATAGCCCTTTGCGTACTCTTCGACAGCTTGTTTGATCTTTCCAAAGAGACGGCAATGAAATTTTTCTTTCGCTACCCGGTCGCGGAGAAACATCATGGCGTTTGCTTCTCCCCAATACTCGCGGTCCTCCCAAATCTCGACCGGGTTGCCACCCATCTTCTTCGCCATCTCGACCAATTGCGGATCGTTTACGTTGTGACCGTTGCTAAGAAAGATCTTGTTGTAAAGGGGAACCAGTTGGATTTGAAGCTTGTAAAGGGATTCCGGGGTTCCGGCAATTCTCATCACGTGACCGAACTCATGGGCAATTTTCGTCGCCGCAAGCACGTTGCCACCAATCAATCTGGTTGATTCAAACGGCTGCAAAGCGTTCATCACAGGATAATAGACCGAACTCGGATAGCCCTGATCCGCGCGGTTTCCCAGAGTAATTGTGGCGGCGACCAGTTCACCTTCCTGGTTCCATTTGTACTTTCCAGTTGAGGCGCCCTCAGGATTACTGTCGCTCATAGTAATGGTGAGAACGAGACGTGGATGGTGGGCGTACATCTCCCATTGCGCGCGGCCAATGTCAGTGGAAAGGAATTCGTCTTTCCACTCTTGATATCTCTTTTGATGCTTACTTGATATAGATTCGCGAATGCCGCCGCTCTCCGGCGCAGTTGGCGCCCCACTCGAAA
>WNGQ01000921.1_pt1 | contig 30593 bp, 29 predicted proteins | sample 5407661 | NCBI WGS metagenome assembly WNGQ01 (sample SAMN13153382, study PRJNA577476) | soil metagenome | isolation source: 60 cm soil or saprolite under Garry oak tree replicate 2 | place: USA:California | collected 2016-06-15 | reverse complement strand
CCTCGCCGCAGAGCCCGCAGCCGACGCAGGTCTGGTCCACGTGCGCGACCGGATCCTCGCGCAGGGGATCGGGATTGTCCTTGAGGGTGAGCGAGGGGCAGCCGTTGAAGCGCATGCAGGACTTGTCGCCCGTGCACACGTCCGGGTCGACGCCGAAGCGCGGCATCACCACGCGCCCGCCCGCCTTGAGCCGGGCCGAGATCTTCGGCTTGACCCGGCGCTGGCGCTCGAGCTGGCACTCGGCGCGCGCGATGATGACCTTGAGCCCGCCCGCCGCAGTCGTCATGGCTTCCTTCACCGTCTTGAGCGTCTCGCCCACCCGGTAGGGATTGACCACGCGCATCCACGGGACGCCGAGGCTGCGGATGGTCTCGGCGATGGACATCCGCACCCGCTCGCCCTGCGGGTTCTTGCCCGTCGAGGGATTGTGCTGCTGACCGGTGGCGGAGGTGTAGAAGTTCTCCAGGATGACGAGCACGGAGTCCTGCTTGTTGAAGACGGCATTGGCCACGCCGGTGGTGAGCCCCGAGTGCCAGAAGCCGCCGTCGCCCAGGATGGAGATCACGCGCTTGTCGAAGTTCGGCGCCACCGCGCTGGCCGACGCCAGGCCGAGGCCGTAGCCGAGGATGGTATTGCCCTGGTTGAAGGGCGGCAGCGTCGCGAAGGCGTGGCAGCCGATATCGGCCGCCACGTGCGTCTCGCCGAGCTCGCGCTGGGCGATCTTGAGCGCGCTGAAGACGGGCCGCTCGGGGCAGCCCGTGCAGAAGGCGGGCGGCCGCTTGGGCAGCGGGCTCTCGAGGCGCGCCCGCCCCTGCCCCACGTGGCTGGAGAGCGCGGCCCGACGACGCTCGGCGTCTCCGCCCAGGAATCGCGCTAGTGCCGCCAGCACGAGCTCGGGCACGAACTCGCCCTGGGCCGCCACCGTGTCCTTGCCCTCGATGCGCACGGAGAGCGAGCGGTCATAGGCGAGAGCCTTGAGCTCCTGCTCGATGAAGTTCGGCATGCCCTCCTCGAGAACGAGCACGCGCCGCTTGCCCTCGAGGAAGTCGAGGAGCTGCTCCGGCACCAGGGGGTGGATGACGTTGAGGACGAGGAGGGGCACGCGCGAGCCGCCGAAGACGTCGGCCTGGCCCAGGAGCTCGAGGCCCCGGAGCACCGTCGGCGTGAGCCCGCCCTGGAGGATGATGCCCAGCTCCTTGTCCTCGCCGGGTATGACCTCGTTGAGCGCGTGCGCCGCGATGTATCGACGGGCGGCGGGGAGACGCGTCTCGAACTTCTGGACCTCCTGCGCGTACGTGGAGGGGGGATGGGAGATGCGGGCGTAGTCGAAGGAATGGCGCGTCAGCCGATCGCGCATGCTGATGGCGGGCCGCACGTTGTCCTTGCAGACGAGCGCCCCGCGCATGTGCGCGGCCCGGATCCTCAGGCTGATGACGGCGGGCAGGTTCGAGGCCTCGGAGAGGCCGAACCCTTCCTCCACGACGCGCGCGAAGTTCTGGAGGCTCGGGCGAGGATCGAAGAGACAGAGGGAGGACTTGAGGGCGAACGCGTGGGTGCGCTCCTGGATCACGGAGGCGCCCGCCCCGTAGTCCTCGCCCACCACGATGAGGGCCCCGCCGATCACCCCGGCGGAGGACAGGTTCGAGAGGGCATCGGCAGCGACGTTGGTGCCGACGATGGACTTCCAGGTGACGGCTCCCCGCATGGGGTAGTTAATGGATGCGCCCAGGAGGGCCGCGGCGGCCGCCTCGCTCGCGGAGGCGTCCAGGTAGACGCCCATCGGTTTGAGGAGCGGCTCGTTGGCGTCGGCCATGACGTCGAGGAGGTGGGAGACGGGGGCGCCGGGATAGCCGCCGACATAGGAGACGCCCGACTGCAGGAGCGCCTTCGTGATGGCGAGGATACCCTCGCCGCGGAGCACCTGTCCCTGTCCGAAGCCGAGCTGCTTGACTTCCTCCGCGAAGGACCGTTCCATAGAGCCCTCTTTTACCACACTCCGAGGCGGAGGACGGCCATGCCCCACTCGACCACCCGCGACGGTGTCCGCGTCTACTTCGAGGAGCACGGCCGAGGCGACGCGGTTCTTCTGGCCTATGGCATTGGCGGCAACGCGGGGATGTGGGAGCCGAACATCAGGGCTCTCTCGGCGGGGCACCGGCTGATCCTCTGGGAGCCGCGCGGCCACGCGCGGTCGGACAGCCCCGAGGATCCCCGCCAGGTGACCTTCGGTCACTGGGTCCAGGATCTCCACGATCTCATGGATCACCTCCAGCTCGAGCGGGCCATCGTCGGCGGCTTGAGCCTCGGCGGGGGTATCGCGACGCGCTTCACCCTGGCCTATCCCGATCGCGTCCGCGCGCTCGTGGTGGTCTCATCGTCTTCGGCCTCAGGGCTGCCCCTGGGGGTGGAGAACATCGTGATGCGCGCCAAGAGCATCGAGGTCACCCTCAAGGGGGGCATGGACGCCATGGCCGAGTTCGCCATTGCGTCCAATCCCAACGTGGCCGGACGGCTGAAGCTCGATCCGTCGGCCCGGAAGGAGATCTTCGAGTACTACCGGATGCTCACGCCCATTGGCTATGCCAACGCGCTCCGGGCGCTGCTTCAGATGGACTACATCACCGATCGGCTGCGGGAGATCGAGGTGCCCACGCTCCTCGTCTGCGGGGACCAGGATCTTTCCCTCGGGCCCATGCGGGAGATACAGAAACGGATTCCTCAGGCCAAGTTCGCCCTCCTCGCCCCGGCCAGCCACTTCGCCAACCGGGATCAGCCCGAGGCCTTCAACCTCGCCGTCGTCGAGTTCCTGATGAGCCTCGGCTGAGCCGGATGCTGCTCCCCGGCACCCGCTCGCCCGTGTCGGCGCGGAAGTAGCCCAGCCGCACCTCGCGCCCGGAGTCGGCGTGGACGAGCCGCGCCCGCTTGTAGACGTGGCGGGCGCCCCACGCGGCCAGCGCGCCCACCACCACCCCCAGCTCCTTGCCCTTGTCGGTGAGCTCGTACTCCGCTCGCGGGGGATGGTCTGAGTAGAAGCGGCGCGTCACCAGGGCGTGCTCCTCCATGAGCTTGAGCCGGTCAGACAGGATATTGGGCGCGATGCCGGGGAGGGAAGCCTGGAGATCCTGGAAGCGACGCGTGCGACCGAGGAGGTCTCGGACCACGAGGAGCGTCCAGCGGTCGCCCACGACCTCCAGCGTCTTGGCGACGGGGCAGCGCTGGCCGTAGACCTTGGGCATGCCCGCATTCTAGGCGGGGACTTGACAAAAAAGCAAGTCACTATTATTTTGCAAGTCATGAGCTCGACGGTTGCGGCCGCCCCCGCCTCACCCCCTGCCTCACCTCCAATATCGGCCCGCACCCGGCAGCTGCTCGAGGCCCCCGTGGCCCCCACCCTGCTCCGCCTGGCCGCGCCCAACGTCCTCGTGATGGTGCTCCAGGCCGTTCTGAGCACGCTGGACGCGGTTTTCGTCGGATGGCTCGGGTCCGCCGCCCTCGCCGGAGTCTCCCTCGTCTATCCGCTCGTCATGCTCATGCAGACCATGTCGGCCGGCGGCATGGGAGGCGGCGTGTCCTCCGCGGTGGCGCGGGCCCTCGGCGCGGGACGCCGGGCCGAGGCCCAGGCCCTCGCCGCGCACGCCGTCCTGATCGCCCTCGTCATGTCCGCCGTGTTCACCGCGGGCCTCCTGCTGGGCGGCCCCGCCGTCTATCGCGCCATGGGCGGAACCTCGGAGGCGCTCGAGGCGGCCGTGACGTACTCGCACGTGGTCTTCGGCGGAGCCGTCGTCTACTGGCTCCTCAATACGCTGTCGAGCATCGTCCGCGGCACCGGAACCATGGCCCTTCCCGCGGCGGTCACCGCCGGCTCCGCTGTCATCTACCTCGCGCTGGCTCCCGCTCTCGTGCTGGGCTGGGGGCCCTTCCCGCGGCTGGGCGTGGCCGGCACGGCGACGGCGAACGTGACCGCGTTCGGCGCAGCCACCCTCGTGCTCGCCATCTATCTCTGCTCGTCCCGGAGCCCGGTGCGACTGTCCCTCCGGGGCTTGCGCCTTCGCCGCGAGCTCTTCTGGGAGATCCTGCGCGTGGGCGCGCCCGGCTCGCTGAACACCATCCTCACCAACCTGACCGTGGTGCTGATGACGGGGCTCGTCGGCCCCTTCGGCACCGCCGCTCTCGCGGGCTATGGCATGGGCGTGAGACTCGAGTACCTCCAGATTCCGCTGGTGTTCGGAATGGGCTCGGCGCTGGTGGCCATGGTCGGCACCAACGTGGGCGCAGGGCAGCACGCGCGCGCGGAGCGCATCGCCTGGACGGGCGCAGGACTCGCCGCAGCTCTCACCGCGTCCATCGGCGTCCTCGCGGCGGCCGTGCCCCACGTCTGGCTCGGGCTCTTCACGGGGGATTCCCACGTGCAGGCGGTGGGGGCGACGTATCTCCTGATCGTGGGCCCGACCTACGGCTTCTTCGGGCTCGGGCTCGCTCTCTACTTCGCCTCGCAGGGCGCGGGCCGTCTCGCCTGGCCCCTCACGGCGGGTTTTCTTCGCCTGGGCGTGGCCGCGGCGGGCGGGTGGCTGGCGGGCTACTGGCTCGGCTGGGGCCTGCCCGGAATCTTCGCCGCCATGGCCCTCGCTCTCGTCGTCTTCGGAGCAACGCTCGCCGCCGCCATCAAGCTCGGGGCCTGGCGCTAGGAGGATCACCTGTCCCCCATGCCTCCACGGATGCTCGATCTCATCAGGATGGTCCAGAAGGGAGAGCTGCCGCCCCCGCCCATCGCCACCCTCATCGGCTTCACCATCAGGTCGATCGAGCCCGGCCACGCCGTGATGGAGATGGAGGCGGGGCCGCAGCACGCCAATCCCATGGGCACCGTCCACGGCGGGGTCCTCTGCGATCTGGCCGATGCCGCCATGGGCATGGCCTACGCATCCTCTCTCGACGAGGGCGAGACCTTCACCACGCTCGAGCTCAAGATCAATTTTCTCAAGCCCGTGTGGACGGGGCGCCTGGTGGCCACGGGACGGGTCGTGAAGGGCGGCCACACGGTGGGGCTCGTCGAGTGCGACGTTCACGACGACAAGGACCGGCTGGTAGCTCGCGCCTCCAGCACCTGCATGACCCTGCGGGGCGAGCAAGCCGAAGGACGGTGAGCATGAGCATCCGGGCCATCTTCGGGCTTCAGGTCTTGATGAGCTTCGCCGGCTATATCCTCATCGCACGCTTCTACGTGGCGCCGCGGCTTTCGGCGCTGCCCCTTCGGGTCGCCCTCATCCCGCTCCTGCTCCTGCACGCCTTCCGCCATCTCGGCATGGTGTTCTTGGTCCCGACCGTGGTGGGGCCCGCCTTGCCGGCGGCCTTCGCGGTGCCCGCCGCCTACGGCGATCTTCTCGCGGCGCTCCTCGCGCTCCTCGCCATCGCGGCCCTGCGCATGGAATGGTCTTCCGCCATCGCCCTCGTGTGGCTCTTCAATGTGGTGGGTACGCTCGATCTCATCAACGCCTTCTATCAAGGGCTACGGAACAATGTGCTACTGGGTGCCGCGTACTACGTTCCAACCTTCGCCGTGCCTGCCCTCTTCGTGACCCACGCCATGATCTTCGCCATGCTCACCCGGCGCGCGCGCTGAGGGGCCGCCCGCTCGGATTGCCTCCGCCGCCGCGCCTGTGAAATACTCGGCGCATGAGCCGCGCCCGCGCCGTCCTCGGCACCGCCTGCGGCACTCACTTCATCCACGACGGCTTCTCCGACATCCTCTACGTCCTCCTCCCCGTGTGGGCGCGCGAGCTCGGCCTCAACTTCGCGCAGGTCGGGCTCCTCCGCACGCTCTACAGCGGGGGCATGGCCGTCTTCCAGATCCCCGCGGGCCTCCTCGCGGAGCGCTGGGGCGAGGCGCGACTGCTCGCCGCGGGCACGGCGGTGACGGCGCTGGGCTTCGTGGCGGCGGGCTTCACGGGAAGCTTCCTCGCGCTTCTCTGCTGCCTGATCGCGGGAGGCATGGGCTCGAGTGTGCAGCACCCGCTCTCCTCCTCGCTGGTCTCCGAGGCCTACGAGTCGGGACGCCGGCGCATCGCCCTCGGCACCTACAACTTCTCCGGCGATCTCGGCAAGGTCGTGGTCCCCGCTTCGGTCGCCGTGGCCGTGCCGTGGATTGGCTGGCGGGGTGCCGTGGAAGCGTACGCCGCCGTCGGGCTCCTGGCCGCCGCCGTCATCCTGGCGCTCCTCTTCCGTCTGGGCGCGGGATGGGCGCCCGTCGCCAGCGAGGAGGCGCCGCGCGCGGGATCGGACTGGGGCATCCGGGACGTGCGCGGCTTTCAGGCCCTCTCCGCCATCCAGATCATCGACAACTCGACCCGGAGCGGCTTCCTGACCTTCCTCCCCTTCCTCCTGATCGCCAAGGGCTCGACGGTGCAGGCGGTCGGGCTCGCCCTCATGCTCGTGTTCGCTGGGGGCGCGGTGGGCAAGTTCGCCTGCGGCGCGCTCGCCGAGCGGCTGGGCGTGATCCGCACCGTCATCATCACCGAGGTGGCCACGGGCGCGACCATCCTGCTCCTGCTCACCCTGCCCCTCGGCGCATCGCTCATCCTGCTGCCCCCGCTCGGAGTGGCGCTGAACGGCACCTCGTCGGTGCTGTACGGCACCGTGGCCGACCTCGTGACGAGCGACCGGCGGGCCCGGAGCTACGGCATCTTCTACACCCTGGGCGTGGGCGCCTCCGCGCTGGCGCCGTTCGCCTACGGGCTCGTGAGCGACTGGGGAGGTGTGCCGCTGGCCCTCGGCCTCGTCGGCTCCATGGTCTTCCTCACCCTGCCGCTCACCCTCGTCCTCCGCCGCCCCCTCGCCGCCGTCACCGCCTGAGGAGGCGAGGCAGCCTGGCCCCGGACGAGCGGGTTCATCCGCAAGCTCATCAGCGACGGCGCCATCGAGAAATTCGTCATCATCGTCGTCAATGCCCGGCCGGACAGCGGAGAGACGATCAGCAACAACTACAGCTTCGAGGCCATCGAGGCGATGAAGGAGCTGCGGGACATGCGCGAGCGAGCCCAGCGGAACATCGCGGCCTGCAGGCAGCGGCTGTCTGCGTGCCCGGCCGCCCCCCGCTCCCGGGCTTTGCCGCCGACCTCGACCCCTACGTGATCGAGGTCAACTTCGAGGCCATCCCCGATCCGAAGCGGGGAAAGGAATTCCTGCCGAACTTCAAGGAGTTCATGGAGAGCCTGAAGACCCCGTAGCCCTCCGGCCGAGACGCGGCCGGCTCAGCGGACATATGTTGGCACGGTGACGCGCTCTGACACGGAGGCGCGCTCGGCGCCCTTGAGCCACGTGAAGGACAGCCGCCCGTCGGGATCGAAATGGATGGCCGTGATCGCAGAGCCGGCGGTGAGGCCGGGAGCCCACTCGCGCTCGATGCGCACGATGTCGCGGGCGGAGAAGATCTGGCGGATGGCGAGCGCGCGCCCGTCCACCTGGGCCATGAGCAGGCGCCGGTAGTCCACGTCGAGCACGTCACGGCGGGGCGCCGAGAGCAGGCGCCGCTTCGCCTCGAAGAAATAGCTCCACGTGCAGGCGCGGCCGCACGGAACCCGCGTCTCCGCGAAGGTCGCGGTATGCCAGATCACCTCGGGCTTGGGGAGGACGCTCAACCCATCGGGCGGCGTGAACCAGTGTGGCTGCTCCGGGCTGCCATAGTAGTAGCCGACCCGGCAGTCACGGTCGGTCCGGCAGTCTGCCACGATACCCGAGCTCGGCAAGAGCGAGCGGTAGAGACATCGGGAGGGGCCGGCGCCCGCCGGGCCCGAGCATTCAGGCGGTGTGGGAGGAGCAGGGACGGCGGGCGTCGAGGAGATCAGGAGCAGTGTGCCGACCAGCAGCCCCCAGAGCGGCCACATCGAGACGGTGTCGCGCTACTTCGCCTCGGCCAGGAGCTCGGTCATGCGAGTGAAGAACTGGTCGAGCATCATCTTGCTGACACCGCCGAGCATGCGCTGGCCGACACTGGCGATGAGCCCGCCCACCTGGACATCCGCAGCGTAGGTCACGCGCGTGCCCCCCTCGGCATCGGAAAGCTCCATGCCCGCCTCGCCCCGCACGAAGCCCGGACCGCCGCTGCCTTCGAGCGCCATCCGGTAGCGGTTCGGAGGCTCGAGGTCGAACAGACGCACCTTGCCCTCGAAGGTGCCCTTGATGGCGGCGACACCGATCTTCATCTTGGCCTTGTACTCACCGGGACCGATCTCATCGAGCCCCTCGCAGCCGGGAATGGCCTTGGCGAGGGTGGCGGGATCGAGGAAGGCCGCCCACACCTTGTCACGCGGAGCGGGAATGTCGGAGGACCCCTCGACCTTCATCCGTCGAGCTTTCGCAGGGCGGCCGCCATGCGGCTCATGCCGTCCTTGATCGTCTCGAGCCCCGTGGCATACGAGAGCCGGATATGGGCGTCCGAGCCGAAGTCCACGCCGGCCACGGTGGCGATGCGCGCCTCGTCCAGGAGAAAGGCGCAGACGTCCGCGGAGCCCTTGAGCACGCCGCCCTTCCACCGCTTGCCGAAGAGCCCGGAGACATTCGGAAAGACGTAAAAGGCGCCCCTGGGCGTGACGCACCGAATGCCCGGCATGGCGTTGAGCGCCCCCACGATGACCCGGCGACGCCGGTCGAACTCGCCCACCATCTTGGCGATCTCGTCCTGCGGTCCGGCCAGCGCCTCCACGGCCGCCCACTGGGTGATCGAGGTCGGGTTCGACGTCACCTGGCTCTGGATGTCCGTCATGGCCTTGATGATCGGCTTGGCGCCCGCGGCGAAGCCGAGCCGCCAGCCCGTCATGGCATAGGCCTTGGAGCACGTGTTGACCACGAGGGTGCGCGCCTTGATCTCGGGTGAGAGCGAGGCGATCGAGACGTGACGCCCCTCGTACGTCAGGGCCTCGTAGCACTCGTCGGAGACGATCCACAGATTGCGCTCCACGGCCAGCTCGCCGACCTGACGCAGGGCCGCGGCCGAGAACATCGCACCCGTCGGATTGCCCGGGCTGTTGAGGACGAGTAGCTTGGTCTTCGGCGTCACCGCCCGCCTCACGGCCGCCGGGTCGAGGTCGAAGCCCGTCGACTCCGACGTCTCGACGGGCACGGGCACGCCGCCGAGGAGCTGCACCTGCTCGGGATAGGAGACCCAGAACGGGCTCGGAATCAGCACCTCGTCGCCCGGATTCACGAGGGCCATGACGATGTTGTAGAGCGTGTGCTTGGCCCCGCAGGACACCGTCACCTCGTCGGGCGCGTACTCGAGCCCGAGATCGCGCTTGAGCTTCTGGCAGACGGCGGCCCGGAGCTCGGGGATGCCTCCCACCTCCGTGTACTTCGTCTGCCCGCTCTCGATCGCGCGGACGGCCGCGTCCTTGATGCGGCGCGGAGTGTCGAAGTCGGGCTCCCCCGCCCCGAAGGAGATGACGTCGATGCCCTGCGCGCGCATGGCCTTGGCCTTGGCCTGCATGGCGAGGGTGGGAGAGGGCTGGAGAGTGGCGAGTCGGTCAGCGAGCATGCGGGGAGCCTACTTTCTGGAGAACTTGGCGTTCAGCCGCTCCTCGACCACCGTCGGCACCATGCCCGTCACGGCCGCGCCGAACGAGGAGACTTCCTTGATGAGGCGCGAGGAGATGTACGTGTACTTCTCGTGAGGCATCAGGAACACCGTCTCCACCGTGTGGCGGAGCTTGCGGTTCATGAGGGCCATCTGGAACTCGTACTCGAAATCGGAGACGGCGCGAATGCCGCGCACGATGCAGTCGGCCTGCTCCCGGTGCACGAGGTCGATGAGGAGCCCGTCGAAGGAGGTGATGCGCATCCTCCCCATGCCCGCGGTGGCTTCGTCGATGATCTCGAGCCGCTCCTTGACGTCGAAGAGCGGCTGCTTCGAGGGGTTGGCGACCACGGCCACGATCAGCTCGTCGAAGATGCGCAGGCTGCGCTCGATCAAATCCAGATGCCCGTTGTGCATCGGATCGAACATGCCTGGATAAACGGCCCGCGTGCTCACGTCGTCCCCCGTTCGTGCCGCGGAAATGGTGGAAAAAGCACGCTCACTCTACGCGCGGGCCCGAAAGAAAGTCAAGGTCGTCTCCCCGAACCGTCGGCTCTTCCACAGGCCGAGGGCTCCGCAGTTCGGCGCGGGCGGCACCTTGGTGGGATGCTGCGCGACCACGATGGCCCCCGGAGCGAGACAGGCGCCCTCGCCGAGCCGGTCGAGGGTTTCCGCGCTCTGGAGCGAGTCGTAGGGCGGGTCGAGGAAGACGACGGCGAAGCGCGCTCCCTCGGAGGCGAGGGTGGCGAGCGCGCGTGTCACGTCCGCGCGGATGATCCGGGCGCGCTCGCCGAGCCCGAGGCGCTTCACGTTGTCCGCGAGGGCGGCGATGGCCGCGCGGTCCTCCTCGACGAAGACGGCCGAGGGCGCCCCCCGCGAGAGTCCCTCGATGCCCACACCGCCCGCCCCCGCGAAGAGATCGAGGAAGGGGCCCGCCTCGAGATACGGCATGAGGGTGTCCAGGCAGGCGATGCGCACCTGGTCCGCCGTGGGCCGCGTCGTCCGGCCCTTGGGAGTGATGAGCCGCTGCCCCTTGAGCTCGCCCGCGAGCACCCGCATCAGCCGATCCCCGCCAGGTCGAGCTTGCCGCGCCAGCGCGCGAGAAGCGCGGCGCGCAGCCTCCGCTGCGCGGGTGCGAGCAGGCTCGGGTCGCCCTGCACCACGGCGAACGCCTCGCGGCGCGCCTGCTCCAGGACGGCGCCGTCGCGCAGGAGATCGGCCACGCGGAACTCCGGCAGCCCCGACTGGCGCGTGCCGAAGAACTCGCCGGGCCCGCGGAGCGCGAGATCCACCTCGGCGATCTTGAACCCGTCATTGGTCTCCGTCATCGCCTCGATGCGCCGCTGGCTGTCCTCGCCCACGGCCGCCGACAGGAGGATGCAGAAGCTCTTGAAGGGCCCTCGCCCCACGCGGCCGCGGAGCTGGTGGAGCTGGGAGAGGCCGAAGCGCTCGGCGTGCTCCACGAGCATGACGGAGGCGTTGGGCACGTCGATACCGACCTCGATCACGGTGGTCGAGACCAGGACATGGAGCGCGCCTTCCTTGAACTCGCGCATGACGCGCTCCTTCTCCGGGAAGCGCAGCCGGCCGTGGAGGAGCCCCACGCGGCGCTCGGGAAAGACCTGACGCTGGAGCCGCTCCGCCATCTCCGTGGCCGCCCGCAGGTCGGAGGCCTCCGACTCCTCGACGAGGGGACAGACCACGTAGACTTGCCGGCCCGCCGCCATCTCGTCGCGGAGGAAGGCATAGATCTTCTGTCGGGCCCGCTCCCCCCGGGCCTCCGTCCGTACCGGCTTGCGGCCGGGCGGGAGCTCGTCGAGCACGGACACCTCGAGATCGCCGTAGAGGGTGAGGGCGAGCGTGCGGGGAATCGGCGTGGCCGTCATCACGAGAACGTCGGGGCTCTCGGCCTTGCCGCGAAGCGCCGCGCGATGCCCTACACCGAAGCGGTGCTGCTCGTCGATCACGGCCAGCCCGAGTCGCTCGAAGGCCACGCCTCCCTGCACCAGCGCATGCGTGCCGACGGCGCAGCCGGCCGAGCCGCTCTCCACCGCCTCGATGGCCGATTGTCTCGCCTTGCTCTTGACGGCGCCGGTCAGCAGGACGACGCGCACGCCCAGGGGCTCGAGGAGCGCCTGGAGCGTCATCATGTGCTGCTCGGCCAGGATCTCCGTCGGCGCCATGAGCGCGGCCTGATACCCCGCTTCCACCGCGGTCACGATGGCCAGGGCCGCCACGATCGTCTTGCCCGAGCCGACATCGCCCTGGAGCAGACGGTTCATCGGGTAGGGCTCGGCCATGTCCGTCTTGATCTCCCGCCACACGCGCTCCTGCGCGACGGTCAGCGTGTAGGGCAATCCCGCGAGCAGACGTCGAGCGAGGTCACCCTTGGGATTCATCGCGAGCCCTCGCCGCCGGCCCTCCCGGTGACGGCGGATGGCGAGGCCGACCTCGAAGAGAAAGAAATCGTCGAAGACGAGCCGGCCGCGGGCCAGGGCCTGCACGGCATCGGTCTCCGGAAAATGGGCGCCCCGAATGGCCTGGCCAAGAGAAGGCAGGCCGATCTTCTCCCGGACCGCCGAGGGGAGCGGGTCCTCGACCTGATCGGCCCATCCGTCCACCAAGCGCTTCATCAACCGGCGAAGCGGGCGCTGGGTCAGACCCTCGGTGGTGGGATAGACGGGGACGAGGCGGCCCGTGTGCAGCGTCTCGTCCGGGCCCTCCTCGACCAGCTCGTAGTCCTTGACCTGCATCTGGAGCGGCCCGCGGCCATACGGCTGGACTTTCCCGTGCACGATCAGGAACTGGCCGCGCTTGAAGACGCGCGCCAGGTACGGCTGGTTGAACCACGCGCAGCTCAAGAAGCCGCTCGCGTCGCGGATCATGACGGTCAGGGGCACGCGCGGGCGCCCACGCGGAGGCGGGCTGATCCCCGCGATGGTCCCCGCGCACGTGCGCGCGTCGCCCACGGTGAGGCGACCGAGGGGGAGGATCTGGCTGCGATCCTCGTGGCGGCTCGGGAGGTGCTGGCAGAGCGCGTCCTCGATGGTGACGAGCCCGAGCTTGGCCAGGAGCTTTGCGCGCTGCGGGCCGACGCCGGGAAGCGCCTCGAGGCGCATGCGGGGCCCCGGCGCGGCCGCGGGCTTGGAGGCCGCCCCGAGAGATGGTGGGCTGGGAGGGGTCAAGTCGTTGCTCCGCTCACGCGATCATGCTATAAAAGGGCCTCGCATCCGGCAAATCAGGCGCAGATCCCCTCAAGGAGTCGGCATGGCTCAGCGTTGCGATGTGTGCGGGAAAGGCCCGTCCGTCGGCCACAAGATCAGTCACGCGCACAATGTCACGAAGCGGCGCTGGCTCGTCAATCTGGTCTCGATGCGGGGGAAGATCGGCGTCGCGGGCACGGTCCAGCGCCTGCGCGTCTGCACCCGCTGCCTCAAAGCCGGAAAGGTCGTCAAGATCGTCTAGCTGCACGACAGGAGCCCGGCGAGGAGCGTTGCCGCCCCCCGCCGGGTGACCTGCTCAAAGAGCGTGGTACGCGTCGATGGAAGGCCGCCACCTCCCACCGAGCCCCTCACGCTACTTCTTCTTCTTCTTGGCCGCCTTCTTCTTTTTCGCCATTAGGAAGTCACCCCCTTTCCGCTGCAATCGTCCGACTCAGCCCTCGCCTCGCCGGTCTCCTCGCCTGCGGCTCGTCGGCACCGTCTCGACTCGAACGTCGAATATTCGACGTCGGCTAGCGCCGGCGCCCCTTCTTCGTGGCCTTCTTGCGCTTCGTCGCGCTCTTCTTCTTCGCTTTCTTCTTCATGGAAGCGTCACCTCCCTTCCCCGCCTAGAGGGTCATCGGCCTAAAAGCCCATGGCCTCCCGGCGGATATGGGCCGCTTGTTCGCGGCCACGGCGCTCATAGTGATAGAGATCGGCATAGAGCTGCGGCAGGCACACCACCGGCACGCCGCTTTTCGTGATGGGAGCGTGGAAAACGCCGGGGTCGTAGGGCGCGAGGAGGTGGACGTTGCCCTCGTCGTCGCCGGGCCGGAGTCCCAGGGCCTTTGCCACCGGCTCCGGATCTCCCTCCAGATAGCAGTGAATGGCGGGGAACCGGACATTGGGCGCGACGAGGGCGGCTCCCGAATGGAGGGTGAAGACGAAGCGCCGGCCCTCCTCCTGAGCGACCCGGGCGATCTCGCCCACGAGCTTGCGCGTGATCCGCTCGGGCGAGAAGTACGTCGTGGCCTCGTTGAGCCGGTACGTGTACGCGTCCACCCACGCGTCGAGCAGGTCGGCGGGCTTGCTGAGGTGGATCCGCTGCTGCTCGCCCCGATCCAGCCACGCCAGCTCGACGAGGCGCTTCACGACGTTGTGCGCGTGGCCGAGGCTGACCTGGGCGGACCGGGCGAGCTCGTCCAGCCGCCAGAGGTGGCCGGGCTCGACGAGGAGCGCCCGGATCACCCGGGTGGCGCGGGGCGCGAAGAGCGCCTTGAGGGGCCGCGTCGAGGGCCGGAGATTCGGCTTGCCTTCCTTCTCGATGAGCACGTTGCCGAAGGCGAGATGGCAATTGCCGGAGAGGTCCAGATAGCCGAGCCCGTTGCGCTTCAGGATGGCCGCGCCCTGGGGGCTGATGTATTGCGCCACCGCCACCGGGTACGCCCCTCCCAGCTCGGCCCGCAGCTCGCCCAGGCGCGTGACGGTCTCCCTGATCTGGCGGGGCTGGCCGAGCGAAGTGATTTCGAGAAGTAGGGTCTGCTCGTCTCCGCCGAACTTGAATTTCATCACGAGATCGGCCTTTTGACCGCCGACCTTGAGCCCGGCATGCTCCTCCCAACCGGTGGCCTTCGGAAGAAGCTCCCGAAGCCGCTGGGCCGCTGACCGCACAATACTCTGTGTTTTCTCCATGGTTTCACTTGTTCCATAATTTTCAGCGTACGCTGAAACCATAAGGACAAATGAAAATGCTGTCAAGGAAAAAACTTAGCTAGAAGCGGGGAGCCGGGGCGAGATGCGAGCCAGTATGGCGCAGCAGGTCGACCCGGCGACTACTGGTGGCCCTCGATGTCCTCCATCGTGTCGTCATCGAGGCCGAAATAATGGCCGATCTCGTGAATCACGGTGTCGCGCACGAGCTCGGCCATCTCCTCGGCGTCAGCGCAGTCCTCCTCGATCGGCCCTTGATAGATGTGGATCGTGTCGGGAAGGACATTGCCGTAGGACGTGTCGCGACGGGTGAGATCGATGCCCCGGTAGAGGCCGTAGAGGGTGTCGGGCGGCTCGATGCCGACCTGCTCGAGCGTCTCCTCGTCCGCCCAGTCCTCCACCACGATGGCGACGTTGCTGATCTTGTCCTTGAACCGGCGGGGCAGCGTGCGGAGGGCCCGCTCGACGAGCGTCTCGAACTCGGGGCGCGTCATGAGGGAGCGGCCGAGGGGCGGCGGACTAGAGGCCGCGGACTCTTTCCACGTTCACGATGTCCTTCACTTCGCGAATGCCCTGCATGATGCCTTGCAGCTGCTGAAGGTCCTCCACCTCGATGACGAAATGGTTGATGCCCTTCCGGTCGTCGGTGACGGTGATCTCCGCCTTGGTGATGTTGCCCTGGCGGGAGGAGATGGCCGCGGTGATCTCGGCGAGGATACCCGGACGGTCATGCCCGATGTAGACGGCGATCTTGACGGGGCGCTTGGCCGGCTCTCCCGCGTCCCACTCCACCGCCACCAGCCGTTCCTTGTCGAGCACGTTCTTGACCACGGTCAGGCAGTCGCGCGCGTGAACGGTCAGCCCGCGGCCCCGCGTGATGAAGCCCACGATCCCGTCGCCCGGCACGGGCGAGCAGCACTTGCCGAAGCGCACGAGCACGTCGTCCACCCCGCGGATACGAACGGCGCCCTCGGCCTTGCGCGGGGTCTTGGCCGCGCGATCGGGCACGGGCTCGTCGTGGACCACGGCGGGAGCGAGCTTGCCCACCACCTGGTGCACCGAGCTCTTGCCGTAGCCCACGGAGGCGAGCAGGTCGTCGGCGGAAGAGAAGCCGAGCTCGACGAGGAGCTTCTTCATCTCCTCCGAGGCCAGGAGGGTGGCGGGGACCAGACGATACTTCTTCGCCTCGCGGTCAAAGAGCTCGCGACCGAGCTCGAGGGAGCGGGCGCGCTCCTCCACCTTCAGCCACTGGTTGATCTTGGCCTTGGAGCGGCTCGACTTGACGATCTTGAGCCAGTCGCGGCTCGGATGCTGGGTGGGCGAGGCCACGATCTCGACGATGTCGCCCTGCCGCAGGGTGTAGCGGAGAGGCACCAGCTTGCCGTTGACCTTGGCGCCGACACAATGATGGCCCACATCCGTGTGGACGGCATAGGCGAAGTCGAGGGGCGTGGAGCCCTCGGGGAGGGCCTTCACGTCGCCCTTGGGCGTGAACACGTACACCTCGTCGGGGAAGAGGTCGACCCGGACGGAGTCGAGGAATTCCTTCGAGTCCGTGACGTCCGTCTGCGACTCCATGAGCTGGCGGAGCCACATGAAGGCCTCGTCGAACCGGTCGTGCCCGCTCTTCTTCTCCTTGTACAGCCAGTGGGCGGCAATGCCTTCCTCCGCCACCCGGTGCATGTCCACCGTGCGGATCTGGATCTCCACGGGGTCGCCCTTGGGCCCGATGACCGTGGTGTGGAGCGACTGGTACATGTTGACCTTGGGCATGGCGATGAAGTCTTTGAAGCGGCCGGGCACGGGCTTCCAGAGCGAGTGGATGACGCCGAGGGCGCCGTAGCAGTCGCGCACGGTCTTGGTCAAGACGCGCACGGCCGTGAGGTCGTAGATCTCGTCGAACTCGCGCCCGCCCTCGTGCATCTTCTTCCAGATCGAGTAGAAGTGCTTGGGGCGACCGGCGATCTTCGACTCTATGTCCACCTCGCCCAGCTTCTCCTTAAGGATGGCGATGAGCTGGTTGATCTCCGCCTCGCGCTCGAGCCGGCGCTTGGCCACGCGTCGCATCAGGTCCAGGTAGTCCTCGGGCTGCATGACCCGGAGGGCGAGGTCCTCCAGCTCGGCCTTGACCTTGGCCATCCCGAGCCGGTGGGCGAGGGGCGCGTAGATGTCGAGCGTCTCCTGGGCGATCTTCCGTCCCTTGTCGGGCGGGAGGTAGTCGAGCGTGCGCATGTTGTGCAGCCGATCGGCCAGCTTGATCATGAGCACGCGCAGGTCGTGGGCCATGGCCACGACCATCTTTCGGAAGTTCTCGGCCTGCCGCTCCTCGCGCGAGGAGAAGGCGAGCTTGCCGATCTTGGTCACCCCGTCCACGAGCTCGGCGATCTCCCGGCCGAACTCGCGCTCGAGGTCGTCCTTGGTCGCGTCCGTGTCCTCGAGGACGTCGTGGAGGAGGCCGGCGGTGACGGTGGTCACGTCCATCTTGAAGTTCACGAGGAGGCCGGCCACTTCCAGGGGGTGGGAAAGGTACGGCTCACCCGAAGCGCGCTGCTGACCGCGGTGGCTGAGCTCGGAGAAGCGGTAGGCGCGGTTGACCAGGTCCAGGTTGGCGCCCGGCTGGTACTTCGGAATCTCCTCTATGAGCGTCTCGAGCTGGGTCAACCTTTACCCTCCGAGGGTTGACCTCTGATTTTGCCACTAAAATCAGGAGGTTGCTACGGCTATTTTCAGGCCTTCGCAGGAACCTTGCCCGCCGTCTTGGTCCGAACCCGGCTCCACGTCTCCCAGTCCATGACCAGCGAGGCCGCCGCGATGGACGAGTAGGTGCCCGTGACCACCCCGACGACGAGGGCGAAGGCGAAATCGCGCAGCACCTCGCCCCCGAAGATGAGGAGCACGACCGCGGAGACGAAGGTCGTGAAGGAGGTCAGGAGGGTCCGAGACAGCGTCTGGTTCATGGCCGAATTGACGAGGTCGGCGATGGTCTGGCCCTTCCGGAGCCCCTTGGCGCGCGTTTCGCGGATACGATCGAAGACGACGATCGTGTCGTTGATCGAGTAGCCCACGATGGTCAGGAGCGCGGCGAGCACGGGCAGGGACATCTCGCGTTGGGTGATGGAGAGCGCGCCCAGGGTGACGATGACGTCGTGGGCGATGGCCACCACGGAGATCACGCCGTCCCGGAAATGGAAGCGGAAGGCGACGTAGATCAGGATGCCGGCCATGCCGGCCAGGACGGCGTACAGCGCCTGCAGCTGGAGGTCGCGGCCCACCTGGGGACCGACGAACTCCAGGCGGCGGATCTCCAGAGAGCCGCCCGCCGCCTTGGCCAGGGCCGCCTGCACCTGCTTCGCGAGGTCGTCCGGCTTTTCCGCGACGTGGGGCAGGCGAATCAGATACTCCTGAGGATCACCGAACTGCTGGATGATCGCCGTGCCGAGCTTGATCTCGTCGAGGCCGCGTCGCACGAGAGCCACGGAGGCCGGCTTGTCGTAGCGCACCTGCACGAGCGCACCCCCCGTGAAGTCGATGCCGTAGTTGAGGCCGCCCACGAAGAGAATCCAGATGATGCTCAGGAGCATGAGCCCGCCCGAGGCCGCGTAGAACCACTTCCGCTTGCCCACGAAGTCGTAGTTGGCGTTGACGAAGATCTGCATCATGGGCAGGCGCCTATATGGAGATGCTCTCGACCCGCCGCGACCGCATGTAGAGGAGGTCGAAGACGAGGCGGGTGAAGAACACGGCCGTGAACAGGCTGGCGAGGAGACCGATGGCGAGGGTGACCGCGAATCCCTTCACGGGGCCGGTGCCGAACTGATACAGGATCGCCGCGGAGACGAGCACGGTCACGTGGGTGTCGATGACCGTGCGGAAGGCGCGGGCGAAGCCCGAGTCGATGGCCGCTCGCACGGTCTTGCCGCCGCGCAGCTCTTCGCGGATGCGCTCGAAGATGAGGATATTCGTGTCCACGGCCATGCCGATGGTGAGCACGACGCCCGCGATGCCCGGGAGGGTCAGGGTCGCGTGGAAGCCCGCCATGGCCGCTAACAGGATGAGCAGGTTGAGGGCGAGGGCGACGTCGGCGATGAGCCCGGAGAGCCGGTAATAGATGAGCATGAACACGACCACGGCGAGGGCGGCCGCCGCGCTCGAGACGATGCCCTTGCGAATGGAGTCGGCCCCCAGCGACGGCCCCACGGTGCGCTCCTCGAGCACCTGCACGGGCGCGGGGAGGGCGCCGGCGCGGAGCACGATGGCCAGATCGGTCGCGGCTTCCGTGGTGAAGCCGCCCGTGATCTGGGCCTGCCCCGAGGGGATCCGCTCGCGGATGACGGGGGCCGAATACAGGTTGCCGTCCAGGATGATGGCGAGGTGGCGCCCCACGTTGTTCGAGGTCAGGTCCGCGAAGGCCCGCGCGCCCTGCGCCGTGAACTCGAGCGACACGTAGGGCTCGCTCGTGTTCTGGTCGATCGACACGCGTGCGTTGGCCACGTCGGCCCCGGTGAGCAGCGCCTTCTTCTCGGCCACGAAGGGTGTCTTCCGCTCCTCCTTGGTCTCCTTGTCCACGCGGCGCTGGTAGACCAGCTCCGACCCCGGGGGCACCTGGCCCGCGACGGCCTGCTCGACACTGGCGCTCTCGTTGACGAGCTTGAACTCCAGGAGGGCCGTCTTGCCGATGAGGGCCTTGGCGCGCTCGGGATCCTGCACGCCGGGCAGCTGGACGAGAATGCGGTTGTCGCCCTGCTGCTGGATGGACGGCTCGGCCACCCCGAACTGGTCCACCCGGTTGCGAATGGTCTCGAGTCCTTGCTTGATGAACCACTCGCGCTGTGACGCGACCTCGCGCGGACGCATGGCGAGGACGACGCGGCCGGCCGTCTGGTCGGATTCCTTGGTCTCGAGCGCCCCGAAATCCTTGAGCGCGGTCTGCGCCTCCCCCCACGACTGCGCGGAGGCGAGCTGCACGACGAGCTCGGTGGTGCCTCGCCGCTCCACCGACTTGACGGCGATGCCTTTCTTCTCGAGCGTGCCGCGGATGCTGTCGCCCACCCGCTCGACCTGGAGCTGGAAGGCCTTGTCGATGTCCACGCCGAGGACGAGATGGATGCCGCCCTGAAGGTCGAGTCCGAGGTTGATGGTCTTCTTCGCCGGATAGAGGTAGAAGATCGACATCACCACCACCACGGCCACGATGCCGACGCGGAGCCAGAGACGGCGGGTCATCAGGAGCCCGAGGCGCCCTCGCTCGAGGAGGGCACGATGCGCCCGATGGCCGAGCGGTCGAACTCGAGGCGCACCTGGTCGGCGACCTTGACGGTGACGCTGTGCTCCGAGAGCTTCACCACGGTGCCATGCAACCCGCTCGTCATCACCACGCGGTCCCCCGCCTTGACGGTGGAGAGCAACGACTCGCGCTCCTTGCGCTGCCTCTGCTGAGGCCGGATGAGGAGGAAGTAGAAGATGGCGAAGATGGCCGCGAAGAAGGCGACCTGCACCATCGCCGACCCTCCGCCCTGACCGCTCGGCGACTGCATCGCCGCGAACGCGAGATCCACCATGGACTTCAGGCCTCCGTGGCCGTTGAAATGGGGTCGGAACCGCCCACGGATTCTACCCCATATCGTTCGAGAAGCCGAGACCGGAAAGACGAGAACCGGCCTTCCGAGATCGCGCGGCGCGCTCCCGTGAGGAGCCCGTGATAGAAGGTCAGGTTGTGCAAGGTAAGAAGCCGGTAGGCCAGGAGCTCCCTCGAGGCGAAGAGGTGCCGGAGATACGCGCGGGAGAAGAGCCGGCATGCTTCGCACGGGCAATCCGCGCCGAGGGGGGCGGGATCGCGCGCGTACCGCGCGTGGGTGATGGTGAGCGGTCCGTCCGCCGTGAAGGCCTGGCCGTTGCGGGCATTGCGCGTGGGCAGCACGCAGTCGAACAGGTCGATGCCGCGCGCCACGGCCTCGACGAGATCCCGCGGCTTGCCCACTCCCATCAAGTAGCGGGGCCGATCCGACGGGAGAAGGGTGGCCGTCAGCTCCGCGACGTCGTAGAGGCGCCCGATATCCTCGCCGACGGCAAGCCCGCCGATCGAGTAGCCCGGCAGGTCGTAGGCGCAGACCGCCTCCACCGCGGACCGTCTCAGGACGGAGGAGGTACCGCCCTGGACGATGCCGAAGAGGGCGCGGCCGCCGTCACCCTTGGCGTGCGTGGCCACCGCCCGGGCGAGCCAGCGGAGCGTGAGACCGAGCGACCGCTCGGTGTCCGTCTCCGTGGCGGGATACGGCAGGCACTCGTCGAGTGGGTGGAGGATGTCCACGCCGAGGGCGTGCTGGATCTCGACGCAGCTCTCGGGGGTGAGCAGACGAAGCGAGCCGTCGATGTGCGAGCGGAATTCCACGCCCTCTTCGCCGAGCCGTCGGAGCTTCGACAGGCTGAAGACCTGGAAGCCCCCGGAGTCCGTGAGAACGGGCCCGTCCCATCCCATGAAGCGATGGAGGCCGCCCAGCTCGCGGATCACCTCGTGGCCGGGACGTAGAGAGAGGTGGTAGGTGTTGGCGAGGACGATCTGTCCGCCGGAGACCCGCACGTCCGCGGGCGACAGGCTCTTGACCGAGCCGACCGTGGCCACCGGCATGAAGGCGGGCGTCTCCACGGTCCCGTGGGGCGTGGCGAGCCGGCCGGCGCGCGCAGCGCCGTCCCGCGCGAGGAGCTCGAAGGATACGGGCGCCGTCACAGGATCAGCATCGCGTCGCCGTAGGAGTAGAACCGGTATCGCTCCGCCACGGCGTGGGCATACGCGTCGAGGATGAACTCCCTTCCCGCGAACGCGGAGACGAGCAGGAGGAGGCTCGAGCGAGGCAGGTGAAAGTTCGTGACGAGGGCGTCCACCACCCTGACGTGGTAGCCCGGATAGATGAAGACATCAGCCTCGCCTCTCCGCGCCTGCACCAGCCCGGCGGCGTCGGCCGCCCACTCCAGAGCACGGGTCGAGGTGGTCCCCACGGCGATGATCCTGCGGCCCTCGGCGCGGGCCCGGTTCACCGCGGCGGCGGTTGCCGCGGGCACCTCGGCGACCTCGGAGGCGAGACGGTGCGCCTCGACTGCGGACGCCCGAAGGGGACGAAACGTCCCTGGTCCCACGTGCAGGGTGATGGGGTGAATCTCCACGCCACCCGCGGCCAGGCGCTCGAGCAGCGTCGGGGTGAAGTGAAGGCCCGCCGTCGGCGCGGCGATCGAGCCGTGGCGGCGCGCGTACACCGTCTGGTAGCGCTCCCAGTCCTCGGGCTTGGGCGCGTCGTGGCGCGTGATGTACGGGGGGAGAGGCGGGAGCCCGTGGCGCTCGAGAAGCTCTCCGACGGGCCAGGGCGCCTCGATCTCGACCACGCGCATCCCTTCGTCGCCACGCTCGAGCACGCGGGCACGCGCGGCCCCGTGGGCCAGCGAGACCCGCGCGCCGACCCGCAGGCGCCGGCCCGGACGGCCGAGCGCCTCCCAGCGGCCCTCCTCCAGCTCACGCACCATGAGCAGCTCGACGGCGGTGTCCTCGCCCTCGAGGGCGCCCAGAAGCCGTGCGGGGATGACCCGGGTCTCGTTGACCATCACGCAGTCGCCGGCGCGCAGCCACCTCGGCAGATCCGAGAAGCGCGCGTCCTCCCATCGGCGACGCCCCCGGTCCACCACGAGCAGGCGCGAAGCATCGCGCGGCTCCGCGGGCTCCTGCGCGATTCGCTCGGGGGGCAGCGCATAGTCGAACAGGGAGAGGTCCATGACTTTCGGAGTCTAGCACCCCTCGCGAACGCATCCGAGGCACCGGGGTCACTGCCCAACCTGACCCACTACCGACGGGGATCTATCCGATCCTCGCTCCGGGGGTGACATCGAAGTCCGGGCGGAGGAGGATGACCTCGCCCCGCTCATCGTAGGCGCCGAGCACGAGGACCTCGGAGACGAAGGGTCCGATCTGCTTGGGCGGGAAGTTGACGACGGCGACCACGCGCCGCCCCACGAGATCGGCAGGGGCATAGCGCTCGGTGATCTGCGCGCTCGAGCGCTTCACCCCGAGGGGGCCGAAATCGATCGCGAGCTTGATGGCCGGCTTCCTGGCGTCGGGAAAGGGCTGGGCGTCCGTGATCACACCCACACGCATGTCCACTCGCTCGAAGTCGGCCCACGAGATGGCCATGGGACAGGCCGGCTACTTGAGCGAAGAGAGCGTGGCGCCCGGGTAGTAGTACAGCGCGATCTGGCGGGCGGTATAGCCCTGCTCGGCCATGGTCTTGGCGCTCCATTGATCGAGGCCGACGCCGTGACCATAGCCGCGCCCCGCGAACCGGGCATAGGCCCGGTCCACCGAGACCGCGAAAAGCGTGCTCTTGAGCGTGTCGTAGCCGACGAGGCGCCGGAGATCGTTGCCGCGGAGGGTGGCCGTCCCGCGCGTGCCGTCGACGGCGATGCGAGAGACGCGCAGCGACGCGCTGCGCTCGACGACGCGCAAGCCCACGATGCTGCCCACGGAGACGCCGCCCCGTCTCAAGGCCGCGGCGAGATCCGCGAGGGGCACGTCGAGGATCCACGCGTGGTGCGGCGAGGCAGAGGGAAACTCCACGCGCACGGGGGGCAGCGCCGGCATGTTGCTGGCGGCGAAGACGGCGCGCGGGTCCTCGGTGTAGCCGCCGCTGTCCGTGTGGTAGAAGGCCGGGAACAGATCGCCTTCCCAGAGCAGGATCTGTCCCTCCGTTTCCCGCACCGCAGACCACGCGGGTGAGGTCTCGGCCACCTGTCCCGCGTACTGCTGGTTCGCCGTGCTGGAGACCAGGTGATAGGGCTTGGCCGCGTTGAGCCGCCGATGATACGCGGCGTACGTGCGGGCCACGATGGCCTGGGCCTTGAGCATCTCCAGCGGCCACTTGTCACCCGCCTCCGCCTTCACGGCGCCGACCAGGTATTCCTCGAGGGGGAGCTGGTTCACGACCATCAGCCCTTCTGGCCCGAGCAAGATCTCGAGGACTCCCGGATAGGGCCGTTGCTGGAAGCGCAAGGTGTTGCCCCCCGCCGGAGACACTCGAAGACCCGTCAGGCGCTGCCCGCGCCACTCGAGCGTGCCGTCCCGGCGGAGCACCCGTAGCCAGGTGATCGGCTCTTCGGCAAGCGCGCGGCCCGAGAGATCCTGGATGAGCATGGGCCCGCCACCGATCTCGACGGTGGCCAGGCCTTCGGCGAGACCGACGCGGATGTCCGACGCCCAGGCGGGCGAGGACAGCGCGAGGGCGAGGGCTAGCGTCGGGAGAAAAGCCAGAAGAGCACGGTCAGCGCGACGGAGAGCACGATCGAGGTGGTGAGCGGAAAATAGAATCGCCATGATCCCCGCTCGATGTAGATGTCTCCCGGCATTCGTCCGAGCCATGGCACCTTTCCCGAGAAGTTGGAGACGAGCAGCAGGAATCCCCCAAGGAGTACCATCACGAGCCCGACGCCGAGAAGGATTTTCCCCAAGCCGGCCACGATAGAGCCCTAGATCGGCAGTGTTCCCTGCCCGCCCGGCGACGCCGGAGTGGCGAGCCCGAGATGCGCATAGGCCGCCGGCGTGGCCTTGCGGCCGGTCGGCGTGCGGACGAGAAATCCGATCTTGAGGAGGAAGGGCTCCACGACCTCCGCGAGCGTCTCGCCTTCGTCATTGATGGTGGCCGCGATGGCCTCCAGCCCCACCGGGCCGCCGCCGTACTGCTCGATGATCGCCTTGAGAAAGCGCGTGTCGAGCCGGTCGAGCCCTTCCGAGTCGACTCCTTCTCGGCTGAGGGCGTCGACGGCCGCGGGTCCCGTCACCACGCCGGTGCCCTTGACCTGGACATAGTCGCGCACCCGACGCAGCAGCCGATTCGCGATGCGCGGCGTCCCCCGGGATCGCTTCGCGATGGCCGCGGCGCCGTCCGTCTGAACGATGGCGCCCAGGATGGACGCCGAGCGCGTGACGATGGCCTGGAGCTCTTCCAGCGAGTAGAAATCCAGGTGGTGGAAGATGCCGAAGCGCTCCCGAAGGGGCGAGGAGAGCATGCCCGGCCGCGTCGTGGCTCCCACCAGGGTGAAGGGCCGCAGCGGGATCCGCATGGTGCGGGCGTTCAGCCCCTTGTCCATGACGAAATTGACGGTGAAGTCCTCCATGGCCGGATAGAGCAGCTCCTCGACCACGCGCGGCAGCCGGTGGATCTCGTCCACGAAGAGGATGTCACGCTCGTTCAGGTTGGTGAGGATGCCCATCAGGTCGCCTCCACGCTCGAGCGAGGGCCCGGCCGTGGTGACGATGTTGGCGGACATCTCGTTGGCGAGGATGGTGGCCAGCGTGGTCTTGCCCAGCCCCGGCGGGCCCGACAGGAGCACATGATCGAGCGGCTCGCTCCGCTGGCTGGCCGCGATGACGGAGACGCGGAGGCTCTCGACCGCCGCGCGCTGGCCGACGTACTCGTCGAGCCGCTGAGGCCGGAGCTGCCGCTCGACCTGCGTCTCCTCGGGCAGCGCGACCCGGCTCATGACGCTGGCTTCGTCGGTCACGGGGTCTTGGCCCCTCGGTAGATCTCGTCGAAGAGCTCCTCCGGAGTGGTGATGGTCGGCTTCCGGGACAGGGCGGCGCTGATGAGATGGGCGGCCTCGCTTGGTCGGTGGCCCAGCTGCTTGGTCATGATCTCGAAGACGGCGCTTCGCAGGCCATCTTCGTCAAGGTGGGCCGGCGCGGCCGCGGCGGGCTTGCCACCCACCACCGCTTCGGGCTGAGACAGGGCGAACTTGGCGACCTTGGTGGACAGCTGCGCCACGATGTTCTTGGCTTTCTGGGGGCCGATGCCAGGCAGGCGCCGGAGGTAGGCCTCGTCCTGACGGGCGATGGCGGCGGCGATCTCCGAGACCGGCGAGGCCAGCGATCGGGCCGCGACGAGCGGGCCGACGTCCTTGACGGTGATGAGCTTCTCGAAGAATTCCTTGTCGAGGCCGGACAGGAAGCCGATCAGCACCGGTGAGGGCTGATTCTGCGTGGCGTGGTAGTGGATCTCCAGCGTCACCTCTGCCGCGCCGTCTCCGTCGCTCGCCAGCGCGCCGGCGATGGCATGCTGGACCACCGGGGGCAGCACGACCTCGTAGCCGACTCCCGCTGCCTCGACCACCACGCGGTCCTCGTGCTTCCGGCGCAGTCGTCCGCGGAGCAGCGCGATCATTTGGTAACGGGGGCCCCGAAATGGCCCCCGTACTCCCCCAACACGGGGGCCCCGAAATGGCCCCCGTACTCCCCTATGTTCGCGAATCTCACCCGGATCATCTGGCGGCCCGCGCCCGTGGAGTGATGCCGGTGACGCGGGCGAGGCCGGTGACGGCGAGGCCGAGGGCGTCCGCCAGGTGCGAGGGGCGCGGCAGATCCTTGAGGCCGAGGAGGGTCTGGACGCTGCGCTGGACCTGCGCCTTGCCCGCCGCGCCGTTGCCCGTCACCGCGCGCTTGACCTCCGACGGAGCGAGCGCGGTCACGGCCACCCCGAGCTGGCGGGCGGCGAGATAGATGACGCCGCGGGCATGGCCCATGAGGATGGCCGTGCGGGGGAACTTGTACTCGGTGTACAGATCCTCCACGACGAGAAAGGTCGGCCGACGCTCGTCTATGATCTTGAGCATGGCCCGATGAATGGCGTTGAGCCGGGCTTCCAGCGGCAAGTTGGAGGCGGTCGACACCACGCCGGCATCCACCACCGTCACCGCGCCCGGCCCCGCCTCGAGGATCCCGAAGCCCGTGTCCACGAGCCCGGGATCCACGCCCATCACGCGCACGCCGCTAGGCCGCAGAGATGGCGTCGAAGACCTCGTCGGGGATGTCGTAGTTGGAATACACGGCCTGGACGTCGTCCTGGTCCTCGAGCGCCTCGATCAGCCGCAGCACGGCGGCGGCATCCTTGCCTTCCACTCTTACCGTGGATTGGGGGACCATGGAGGCCTGCGCCTCGAGCACGGGCAACCCTTTGGCCTCGAGGGACTGGCGCACCGACTCCATTTCATCAGGGGCCGTGGTGATCTCGAAAACTTTTTCCACCGTGCGGACGTCGGTGGCGCCGGCCTCGAGCGCTTGCTCGAGCACCTCGTCCTCCTTCGATTTCTCGCCGTCGACCTGAATCACCCCCCGGCGATCGAACATCCAAGCCACGCAGTTCGACGTCCCCATACGCCCGCTCTGTTTCTCGAAGATGTGCCTGATCTCCGGCCCCGTGCGGTTCTTGTTGTCCGTCAGCACGCGCACGAGCACGGCGACTCCGCCCGGCCCATAGCCCTCATACGTGATCTCCTCGTACTGCTCGCCCGGCAGCTCGCCCGTCCCCTTCTGAACGGCCCGCTTGATGTTGTCGGCGGGCATGTTGGCCGCCTTGGCGGACTCCACGGCCGCCTTGAGTCGGAGATTGCCCTTCGGGTCGCCGCCCCCGTGCTTGGCCGCTACGGTGATCTCACGGAGGATCTTGGAGAAGAGCTTGCCGCGTTGCACGTCGGCCTTGCCCTTCTTGCGCTTGATCTGGGACCATCGGGAGTGTCCGGACATGGCGTCACCTTCCTTCTTGGATGGAAGCCTTCAACCGCTTGACCCGCTCGAGCCGGCGCGCGCGGCGCGCCTCGGCTTCATCCCAGCGCCGCTTCTCGGGGAGCGTCTGGGGCGTGAAGGTCGGACACGGTTGCGGCCGTAGGTCCGATCCCAGGTGGACGAAGGTCAGATAGGCCGTGCAGGCGTGCCGCACCTCGCCCGACCAGGGAACCTCGGTCAGCACCTTGACGCCGATCTCGATCGAAGAATTGCCGACATGGTTCAGGGCCGCCTTGAAGGTGACGACCTCGTGCGCGTTGATGGGGGCGAAGAAGTCCATGGCGTCGAGGCAGGCCGTCATGACGAGGCCTCGACAGTAACGCATGGAGAGAATACCCCCCGCCTCGTCGATGTCCATGAGGAGCTTGCCGGGAAACATCGTGTGCCCGAACAGCGTGTCCTCGGGCAGCACGGCGCGCGAGGATTCGAGCGCCCAGCGCGGCTTGTCTTCCGGCTCGTCGACCGTGTCGAGCGCGGCCGCCCGTCGCCGGGTGAGGCGCTCGAGACGCTGACGGCGCCGCTCTTGCGCTTCGACGAAGAGCGCCTCTTCCGCCGGCCCTCGCGGCTCCAGGGCGGCCGGCACGGGCACCGGCTTCAGATCCTCGTCCACTTTCACAAAGACCAGATGGGAGTTGAGGGTCAGGGCGCGGCGACCGCTCTGGACGTTCTCGGCGAAGACCTTGACTCCGACCTCGATGGAGCAGCGCCCGATGGCTTCGACCTGAGCCCTCAGGACGGCGATCTCTCCCACCTTGACCGGGTGGAGGAAGTCGATGTCGTCCATGGCTCCCAGCACAACTTGACCTCGCGCCACGCGGGCGGCCGCCATGGTCCCTACCGTGGCTATCCACTGCATCATGCGGCCGCCGTGGATTTGCCCGGGCGCTCCCGCATGTTCCGGGAACACCCACTGGACCATCTCGGTGACGGTATCGCTAATAGTGAGCATGTGGTCGGCGCCAGGACGGCGTAAGTCCTTCATTTGTCTATCATGCGGGCCGTCCCAAGTCCAGCCTGGGCGCCCGTCAGGGAGCGCGAGGTGGCGTGAGGGCCGGAGGTCCCAGCCCTGGTGGCGGGGCCGACTCGATCCAGGCGCCGGCCAGTCGATGATTTCCGCTCGGGTGCAGGCGAAACCCGCGGAGGTCAGGCCGAGCCACCGCCCAGTTCAGCCGCACGTAGAGAGGTAGCCACGGCAGCTCCTCCGAGAGAAAGGCCTGGGCGCGGGCGTAGATGCGCTGTCGCTCCGGCCGGAAGGCAATCTGGCTCGCGCGGATCAGGAGATCGTCGAGGCGCGCATTTCGATAGAAGGAGAAGTTGGTCGCGGTGGGCCCGCGGGTCGTGCCCTCGCTCGTGGAGAGCGGGTAGAGCAGGAGATGGGGGTCGCCCCCATCGACGCGAGCCTCGAAGTACGCCAGGTCGTGGCTCCCGCTCTGCGCGGCGTGGAGTGCGGCATCGCCGGGCTCGATTCGCGGCCTCACGGTGATGCCGGCGGCGCCGAGGGCGACACGAATCGCCTCGACGACACGCGGGGCCTCGGGCCCGATGGAACCGTCGGCCACGAGCGCGGCCACCACCGCCTGGCCAACCCCCGCCTCCCCCATCAAGCGCCTGGCCATCGCGGCATCGCCTCCGAGGAGAGGAACAGGCTGCTCCACCGAGCTCCAGACGGCTCTGGGAAGGAAAGCCCCGAGCGCCCCGCCGGCGGGCTCAACAGCCGTCGTCAGCGCGGGCGGCGAGAGAGCGGCGGCGACGGCCTGGCGAACCTTACGTCGTCGCCACGGGTCCTTCTCCGTGTGGATCGCGAGGTACCCGATCCGCCAGCCCGGCAGCGAGAGCGCCCCCTGCATGCGGAGAGGAGCCCCGGCAGGCAGGACGAGATCGAGGCTCCTGGCATCGAGATCGGCTTCGGCTCTTGCCTGGTCCGGTGTTTCGACGAGCACCACGCGGGGCGAGCGGGGCGGCGCCGCCCAATACGAGGCATTGGCTTCGAGCACGAGTCGGCCGGGTCCCGCGTCGCCCAGGGCGAAGGGGCCGGTCCCGACCCAGCGCGTCGCGCCCGTCGTCGGATGCACGATGGAGAACACGGGGTGCGCGAGCACCGTCAGAAGAGGTGCATACGGAAGGATGAGGTTGATCTGCACCGTGCGCTGGTCGGGAGTGAGGATGTCCTTGATCACTCCAGGAGCGCCGCGAAGGAGCCGCGGGCCCGCGGGATTGGGACTCGGCGCCAGGGGATGAGCGGGGACGATGATGCGATCGAGACTCTCGGCGACCTGTCGGGCGTGGAGCGGAGTGCCATCGTGAAAGCGCACTCCCTCGCGCAGGCGGAAGGTCCAGGACAGCCCGTCGCGCGACACCGTCCACTGGATCGCCAGGCCGGGCTCGATATCACTCGATCCATCGCGATACTGGACGAGAGTGTCGAAAACCTGGCGAGCAATGAAGGGCATGGAGCCTTCGAGGGCGGTGGCTGGATCGAGAACAGTGGGAATGGATGGCAGCCCCACGCGCAGCGCGGGCGCTTGAGCGCCGGATCGCGACGGCACTCCGACCGCGAAAAACGCGGCGAGCGCGAGTATTCCGAACCGACGGAACATGGAGCCCTTATATCAAAAAGACCGACACATGGGGCATCATGCGCCGCTGTACGTCGCACGCTGCTCAAGGAATCCGCAATATCATCGCGAACTCATGCGCTATTCGGGCTCCATTCGGGCGTACTCGATTGCTCCGGACGCTGGCATCGAACGTGCTTCTGGTCTGGTCAGAAGACAGTAGGCCCTCTGGGATGGGCCAGGAACGGGCCGTGCGGACATCGGGTTTCATCACTGAGACCCATCGGGGTTGCCGAAGGGAGGAAGTGGGAAAAGTCGAATGATTTCAATGGCTCTGAACGATCATTCGGCCCCAATTCTCTTGACTTGCCGCGAAACGGGCCACTATACTGAGCGCAACTTCCGGCACCACCCACAGAGGGCGGGGGGTTCGCTCTCAGGGAAGCGCCCGCTGGACCAACCAGAAAGGAACGGGCGAACATGAAGGAGTTCGAGAAAAAGACTCCGAGCCGGGAGCCGTCGTCCGAGGGAATGAAGGGGCTGTCGAAGTTTCTGCCCATGTCTGACTCCAACTATCGCCGCCGGTTGACGGAGTACGAGGTCCAGGTCCAGGACCTGCAGGCCTACGTGCATTCGCTCGAGGCCGAGACGGGGCGGCTGCGCAAGAAGCTCGAGGACGCACCGAAGGAGTTCATGGTGCTGGAGAACAAGCTGCGCGAGGCCAATCGCCAGCTCGTGCAGGCCTTCAACCAGAACGAAAAGCTCGTCAATGCGCTGTACGAGGCGCGGGAGCAGATCACCTCGCTGAAGGAAGAGGTGGACAAGCTCTGCGCGCCGCCGTCCACGTACGGTGTCTATCTCTCCGTGAACGAGGACGGCACCATCAACGTGCTGTCGCAGGGGCGCAAGGTCAAGGTCAACCTGCATCCGTCCCTCAAGGCCGAGGCGCTCAAGCCCGGCCAGGAGCTGGTCCT